>Ga0207054_1033_pt1 | contig 50750 bp, 49 predicted proteins | sample Alteio_BWMinCont_60_FD_153288 | JGI IMG/M metagenome (GOLD analysis project Ga0207054, IMG submission 153288) | Enriched cells from forest soil in Barre Woods Harvard Forest LTER site, Petersham, Massachusetts, United States -... | ecosystem: Environmental > Terrestrial > Soil > Temperate forest >... | reverse complement strand
TTATGCAATTTCAACATATCGGCACTTGGTAACTTATGTGCACTTTGTAATTTTCTCAACCATGCGTTACTATATGCAATAGTGCCCGCCGATTTAATTACGAAATTCCATTTTTTATTTTTCTCGCTGAAAGTACAATATGCAATATCGAGCCCATCGAGCGATGTACCGGACATTAAACCTATAACATGGTATTGCTTTGCCAAGGCTTATTTTTTTGAGAAAAGAAAGAATGCCTGAAATCCCCAGCCAAGAAATGTAAGTGGGCCATGGTAATCGGACGGGAGGTAAGGAAAGCTATTACCTATGCCAATATCAAATGGGTTATAGGTATAGGGCATATAGGTATACGAAATATGCAGGCCTATCCAAAACTGCTCGTTAAGCCTGAATGCTTCCATTACACGTAGTGAACCAAATACGCTTTTGACCTTCGGCGGATCAATAGGGGCGCCTGTAAACTGCACAAGGCCTTCGCCCCCGGTAAGTGTGGCATTAAATAAAAGATTGTTGGTTAATGATGAGCGGTACCCTATTCTTGCACCACCCATATATAAAAACATACGCGGACTTACTGATGAATAGCGTGGAAATGCGTTCCCAAATTCATTATCGTAAACCTCAATGCCTGCATATAAGCGCTTGGTTATCGATTCATCTATGGCTGCATTAAAGGCATAAATGCCATTGGTAAAATCACGCACAAAAGCAGGATCGGTAAGGGCATACATTATATCGGTACCGCCTTGAATGGAATATTTATAAAACACATCGCTGGTGGTAGCGCTACCCGGAGCTTCCTGAATATCGCTTTGCTGCCCGAATGAAAAGAGAGGGAAAAGGATTCCCATAAAAAATAAAGCACAGACTCTTCTCATAGTTAGCTGATATACATATAGAACGCGAAAAAGCATTATTTATTTTGCAGCCTTTGCTTCCATCACTTCCATACTTACACCGGTATTGGAATAACCACCATCGTGATACAGGTTTTGCATGGTTACCATTTTGGTATAGTCAGAGAAAAGAGAGATGCAATAGTCAGCACATGATTCGGCGCTGGCGTTACCCAACGGAGAAATGGCATCGGCATAGCCGTAAAAATCTTCAAAGCCTTTTATACCGCTACCTGCTGTTGTTTTGGTAGGCGACTGCGATACGCTGTTGATCCTTATTTTTTTTGCTTTGCCATAATGGTAACCAAAGCTGCGAACAATTGATTCGAGCATTGCTTTAGCATCGGCCATATCGCCATAAAAAGGGAATGCCCTTTGTGCAGCTATATAAGTAAGTGCAACCACACTGCCCCATTCGTTAATAGCATCCATTTTTTTAGCTACTGCCAGCATTTTGTGCAACGACATAGCAGAGATATCAAGGCTCTTTGCATAAAAATCATAATTCAATGCATCATACGGAATGTTCTTACGAATGTTTGGCGACATACCTATAGAGTGCAATACAAAGTCAATCTTTCCACCCAATACTTCCTGCGATTTTTGAAAAAGCACAGTAAGCTCATCTACACTGGTAGCATCTGCCGGAATAATCTCAGACTTGGTAGCATCTGCCAGTTTTTTTATTTCGCCCATGCGCAACGCAATCGGGGCATTGGTAAGGGTAAAAATAGCGCCTTCGGCATGAGCCTTTTCCGCTACTTTCCAGGCTATAGAATTCGAATCGAGGGCACCACTAATAATGCCTCTTTTCCCTTTTAAAATATTGTTCGACATAGGTAATGTGTTTTAATAAGGGCAAATATAAGAGAAAACAAAGCCCCACCTAAATCCTCATTGCCCCCTTCCTCCTAGAGGGGGTATAAAGCCACGGAATTCTTCAAAGCCCCTTTAGGGGTTTGGGGCAAAAATACTGCATGGGGCTTTTACTTTTGCAACAACTCAGTAGCCGTTTTAATAGCAGAGCTGCCCGGTTTACCCATACTTATCATACGGGCAATCTCTTCTACCCTATCTTCAGGCGATAGTTGTTTTATGCGTGTAACGGTTTTGTTTTTCTGATCTTCTTTATACACCATAAAGTGCGTATTGCCACGGCTGGCAATTTGTGGCAAATGGGTTATCATAACTACCTGTAACGATGAACTTATTTTAAGCACAAGCTCTGCAACCTGCCCGGCTACAGCTCCCGAAACCCCTGTATCTATTTCATCAAAAATAATGGTAGGCATATCGGTCAGTTTAGCAACAAGGGCTTTTATTACTAACATGAGGCGCGATAACTCACCACCAGAAGCAACTTTTTCCACTTCCCTTAGGTCTTTGCCTTTATTGGCCGAGAACATAAACTGCACATCATCGGTGCCTAATGCAGCAAATGTTTCCAATGGCAACAATTCTATTTTGAACCTGGCATTAGGCATACCCAATGCACTCAGGTTTTTCTGTATATCGTTTTCCAGTTTAGGTATAACCTTGGTACGGCCTGCACTTATGCGGGCTGACATTTTCCTTAGCGCATCTTCCAATGCGTCCTTTTCTTTCTGCAAATGAACTATCTGCGTTTCGAGTGTAGATATATTCTGAAGCCTTCCAACTAAGCCTTCTTCTATTTTCAGTAATTCATCACTTGTATTTACACGGTGCTTTTGCGCCAGGCGTAAAATAACATCCAGTCTTTCCGACAGGGTAGCGGCCTTCTTTGGGTCGTGATTTATTTTTTCTTCAATGCCATCTACTTCTGCCGAAATATCTTTCAACTCAACTATAACAGAATTGATACGGGTTACCAATTCGGCAATAGAAGTGTTATAGTTCGCAACCGAACCCAGTTTATTTTTCACTTCTATAAGTGATGCAACCAAATTGGTATCTCCTGCATTTAATATGTTGGATGAAGCAAGCAACAATGCTTTTATCTGGTCGGCATGGGTAAGCATTTCCAACTCATCCTCCACTCTCTTTTCTTCGCCTGCTTCCAGTTTGGCTTCTGCCATTTCATTTACCTGGAACTCTAAATAATCTTTCTCCTTTTGTGCTTCTGTCTCTCGCAGAATTAAAAACTCTAGTTCTTTAGCAACTGACTTGTAACGCAGAAATTGTTTTTTATAATCCTCTAACAAGGTATTATGTGCAGCATACGCATCGACCACTGATAACTGAAAGCCCGATTCATTCAGCAATAAATTTTCATGTTGTGAGTGTATATCGATAAGCTTTGATGCAAGCGCTTTTATTTGGGTAAGGGTAACAGGAGTATCGTTTATAAATGCACGCGATTTGCCTTCAGGTGATATTTCACGGCGGATAAGTATGTCCGCTGAATAATCGAGATCGTTTTGAGTAAAGAAGTTCTTTATTTCAGCATGTTTGCTGTTAAACTCACCTTCTACAATACATTTTTTTGTTTTGTCATTCACCAACTCCGCTTCGGCACGCTGGCCAAGCAACAGAAAAAGGGCACCCAGCAAAATTGATTTACCTGCACCCGTTTCACCGGTAATAATAGCCAGGTTATCGGGGAAGGCCACATCAATGGTATCTATCAGGGCATAATTACGAATATGTAAAGCGCGAAGCATGAAACAAATATAGGAAAGAGTAAATTACTTAACCTTATTTTGGTGCTCTAATTTTGAAAGGCCTTTAGAATGATATTTCCCCAGTGGCTCATCAGTAACACCAAATACTGCTTTCCCGTAATCATTTAAATAATTCTTAAAAAAACTAATATCTATTCTTGCAGAAATACTTCCAACTAACACTCGTTCATTCTTCATAATAAAACCAGATCCATCCACAAAGATGGATGTATCTTTTATAAGAAAGTCGCCAATCAAATCATCCCTTTTATATTCAGCCACAACGGCGTCCCAATAGCTAAGTTCAATTGTATCGATAGCAAGTTCGGCATATTTTATTGAATTGGAAGCCTTATAAAGAAGGCTTGTTCGTTGTTCTGAGGCAGCCTTTTTTATGAGACTGTAGCCTTCCGTAGTAAATAGGTCAGATAATAGTATTGTGTCACCATTTCCGGGATTAAAATTATAATATGCACTCCAATAATAACATGTCGCGCCGCATGATGTATGTCCAAATGGCACTGAAAACACCCTTGCAGTATTCGAAATTATTGAAAAATTGATAAACATATAGTCTGCCGAATTTGAATCAGCTATAGGTGCGACTTCGCTAAATAGATCGTTACTCTCTCCTTTATACCCTGTCTTATGCAATTCATTGAACTGAAGATATTCATTAATTTTTCTACTAGTCGTAGTATCCTTCAGTAATCGTAGAATTGGGAAGCTAATATCTATGCGCAGCTCCCTTTTCAGCTTAACAGTATCAATTTTAAAATAACCATCTTGTGCTTTAACATCAATTAAAGCAAGACAGCATATAAAAACCAAATAAACTTTAATGAGTGGTCGATTCATCCTATTCAAATATACTATTTTGAATATTTCAACACCGAAATACAATTGCCGGGATGGTGATGTTCGCAGAAATTATCGCGCTTATCTTGTAAGGATATAGGGTATTCTTGGGTCTCTCTAAAACCCAGTTTAGTAAAGAATGCAGGAATTACTGTCACTAAATAGATGTCCTGCTTAATTTCCGAAAGCAATTCTTTTACAATAGCATTGCCTAATTTTTTGCCTCTGTATTCTTCTACTACACCTAAGCTACATAGCTCAATTGCATCTCCATTATCCCTTAGCCTGCCAAAGGCCGCGAATTTATTCTCATATAACAGTACTTTAAATTGGTGTGCTGCCATGTTTTTATCATCCAACTTAAATCGCTTCACATAAAACTTAATATCCGATTCAAATTCTTTTAGGTTGGAACGGCAGATATATATGGGGCTCTTTAAGTCCATAACCAGTTCTATATCTTTGGAAATATCTTCAAGCTCATGTCAAGGCTTTTAACGCTATGGGTAAGTGCGCCTACCGAAATATAATCGACCCCGGTTAAAGCATATTGCTGTAGGTTATCTCGGGTAATTCCGCCTGATGCTTCGGTTTTATATTTACCATTAATAAGTTTTATTGCCTTTACTATATCTAAAGGAGAGAAATTATCGAGCAAAATGCGTTGTACACCTCCTACTTTCAATATCTCTTTCACCTCATTCATATTGTCCGCCTCAATTACTATATCGAGCTTCTTTTTGTTTTGCTTTAAATATTTATGGGTAGAATCCAATGCTTGTTTTACTCCACCTGCTACGTGTATATGATTATCTTTTATCAATATCATATCATATAATCCCCAACGGTAGTTGGTAGCGCCGCCAATATGGACTGCCCATTTTTCGAGCAGGCGAATACCCGGGGTTGTCTTACGGGTATCGAGCACTTTTGCTTTGGTGCCGTGGCATAATTCTGTCAGTTCGTGAGCTTTTGTTGCAATGCCACTCATGCGCTGCATGCAGTTAAGCACAAGCCTTTCAGCCATTAATAACGAACGTGCAGGGCCCTTTACGTAAAAAGCAATATCGCCATTCTTAACTGCTTTTCCGTCCTTGATCTTTACTTCAACCTTAATTTCAGGTACACCTTTCGACAAGCTCAGGGTGACGTCATTCTGTGCTTGCAGGAGCATCAACTCTTCTGTCTTTCTAAAAATTAGTTGAGCCAGTTCAATACCTGCAATAATGCCATTGTCTTTTACCAACAACTGGCCTTCTGCCATAGTATTAGTCGGAACGGTTGCAAATGAGGTATGGTCGCGCTCGCCAATATCTTCTTTTAAAGCAAGGTCTATAAGTGCATTGAGTTGCTTTATAAAAGCGGGTGTGTGGAATATGTCTTTCGTTGCTGCCAAAACAGGGATATATTTGCCAAAAATACAACATCTAATGAAAGTAACGCTAATAGCGATAGGCGACCATGAAGATAAATACATGGCAGAGGGTTTCGAACTTTATGCCAAACGCCTGCAGCACTATATTTCATTCGATATGCTGACCATACCTACTCTGAAGAAAAAAGGCCAGAGCAAAGAAGCCATAATGCAAGCTGAAAGTAAAGAGATACTGAAAAAGCTTGCTCCGGCTGACCTGCTTATACTATTAGATGAGAAGGGAAAAGAGTTTACATCAGTGGAACTGGCTAACCAAATGCAGAAGTATTTTAATATGCCGGGCAAACGGATGTTCTTTTTAATTGGTGGCGCTTTTGGCTTTGCTCCTGAAATTTATGCAAGGGCCAACCAAAAAATATCTATGTCGAAGCTGACCTTTAACCACCAGATGGCAAGGCTTTTCTTTTTAGAACAGCTTTACAGAGCCATGACCATATTGAAGGGGGAACCGTATCACCACTAAGAGAGTGAAAAGTGAAAAGCTAAAAGTGAAAAGTAATTGAAGACATTTTTAATAATAGTAAGCATATCCTTAAGTGTAAGTGCATTTGCGCAAAGGGACAATTCCAACTGGCTAAGAGACTTGCCTGATTCTATTTCTATTGCTGATATAAACCTACCCGGGGCACATGATGCGGTTGCAGTAAACAAACATCATAATACGCCCTACTCCTGCCATAGCACTACTATACCTGAGCAATTAGAAGAAGGGATAAGGATGCTTGACGTGCGTATAAAAGTAAAAGTGCATAATACTGATTATAGTTTTGCAACATGCCACGGAAATATATTAGGTGGTGCATTAGGTTTTAATGAATATCAATCGTTGAAGTCGGTGTTAGATGAATGCAAAGCATTTTTAGATAAGCACCCCAGCGAGTTTATTATAATGATGCTGAAGACAGATGACTGGAATGGAAAGAATTATCCAAAGATGCATGCTGCTTTAGATTCCCTTTTATTCTCTAAGCAAACAAACTACCCAATTTATGATACTGCCGATGTAAGCTTGCCAACCCTTCATAAGATCCGTGGTAAAATATATTTAATAAACAGAGATTACAGTTTTGGTGTACCGGTTACATTCCCCATTAATAAAGCAGATATTGTTCCACCTGCAATTTTGTTTTCATTAATGGAACCTGATACTATGGGCCCACATCCAGAACCCCAGCCCATACACTACCTGAGAACCTACCCTATATTTATACAGGACCAGTACAAAAAGCTGGCTCCGCATGCAAGCCTCACAAAACTTGCTTTGGTGGAACAAACCATACCTAAAAAGAAAAGAGGAGACGGAGAAGTAGTTTTAAATTACACCACTGCAAGGCGGGGCTTTATGCTTTTATATAAAGTATATATACAAGATAGTATCCTTAACTATTTTGGCAGCAACAGGCCCGCAAACTTTGGTTGGACCATGTTAGATTACGAAAACTGGACATACCCCACCGATAAATATGGCGACCTTAACCTTATCAAAGTCATTATTGCATCTAACTTTCAGTATAAGGAGTATGCTGAGAAGTTTAAGGTACTAAAGGGAAAGCATAAGCAGTAGTTCTATAAACTCAGTAAGAGTTATGCTCCTGCACATGTTTTAAATGGGCACCATCATTAGGGCATTTGCCTGTGCCGCTATCGCGGGATTCGTAATCGCACTTCGGGCATTCATATTCAATATGGTAAGCGCAATACACGCAGCTTTTTGGCATTTTACATAACCCGTTATCTTTTGGCTTTTCATGCCTTTCAGCCACTGGTGCAGGCTTGGTACTTGCTGTAGTAGTTTTTGCAGCAGCTGTTACCGGTTTCGTTTTAATTGCAGTTACAGGTTTATTCTGGCAGAAACCTGAAATACTTAAACTACAAACGAGAATGAATGTGAGTGTGGTTTTCATGGAGAGTAATTTTCTTCAAATGTCGGCAGGCAAAATGAAGTTTTTGTGAAGTGGTACTGCATCCCTCCCATAGGGAGAGCAGTGGTGGCTATGGCCACTGTATCAAGCGGAGTTGGTATTGGAAAAGTTATTGTACTAAAAAGCCTAGGCTTTACGTTTTGATTTTTTCTTCTTATACGCAACAGTTGGTTCATTTAAAACCAATACGTTCTTTTTAGCTGATGTGCTTTTCTTGAGTTTTTCACCGGGAACCCCAACTCTTTCAAGAATTCTATTAGCCTCATCTAATTTATCAGGGAAAAGGTTTCTTTCCTCAAACTTATTGAGTTTGGGGTCAATCCTAACTATTGGAACCTTCAATTTATTCAACTCCTTAATTGTCATATTACAAATTTACTACTTTTTACGTTCAACTAAAAATGCCTCGTAGTTTTCTCCTTTTTTAAATTTATGCCATGTATCATTTTTAAGGCCATAGACTTTAAAGTCTTTCTGAATTTCACTCAAATTATTGGTTATCCCTATTCTATATAACCTTGTTCTGGCAATAGTACTGCCTGTTGCAAATATTTTTGCGTCAGGGTATTTGGCACTAAAGGCCCTAACTGTTGCAGCTACCGTATTTAGCACTTTTTGGCTATCTCCATTGTTAGTTATAACCTCATCATCAATATTATCTGTTTCTTTATTATAATCACCAAAACCCAGATTATACATATTCTCAAGGTTAGTTTCAGTATAACGAACAAGTTTTGTTATTTGCCCTTTAGGCCCCTTGCTGACAAATTTATAGGCCATTAATTTACTACCTACACTTAACTCATACCTTTCCAGTTTCATTACATTTATTTTTTAGGGTTTATCAGCCCCATATCCACTGCAATCCAATAGGTACTAAAGAAACCTTTATCAATTGAGAACATACCTGTTCTGCCGCCACCTGCAATTGTAGTATCGTTAGGAGCAACCATTAATGAATGCCCTAAATTGGCAACCTCGTAAAAAATAATGCATTCATGCCTTGAGCTATCAAGGTACGACTTACGGGTTATATCCAGATGGCCCATGAATGAAGGCGTTACAATAGTAGGAGTATCACTTACGTGCAAAAGGGGAGCCCACTGCTTTATTAATAGGTAAGAATTCTTCTCGTTCACCACATTATCTTTTTCGCCGTGCATTACAAGCAAACGTGGGTATTTACCGGTATAGGTCGGGTTTTGGGTGGCCACATAGCCTGCCAGTTCCTGTGCCGAAATGTCCTTAGGGCTCTCCATTTTCGATAGTGCATTCATAGCCCCCTGACCCGGCATATAGGGGCCACCTGCCAATATTGCACCCATGTTAAACAGGCTCGGGTAATCGGCCATTAAAGCCACACTCATTGCTGCCCCTGCCGAAAGCCCATAAATGAATATCCTATCGGTATCAATATCAAGGCTGTCGTGGGCAAAGTCAATCATTTCGCGGATAGAGAACACCTCTCCTTTATCCTTGGTTATGTCGCCATCTTCGAACCAGTTAAAACAGCCTGAAGGATTGTTCAGCGTTTTTTGTTGTGGGTAAACCACATAAAACCCATAGGTATCTGCCAGGTCGTTCCAACCCGATTGGTCTGCTATATTTTTGGCGCTTTGGGTACAACCATGAAGGGCAATTACCAATGGCATCCTTCCGCCGGTATGCTTCTCAGTTAGTTTCGGAGGCTCATGTAAAAACATTTTAAGGTTCCCGGGGTTCTCACCAAAGTTCTTTATTTCCAGCATATCTCTCTGTCCGTTTGCATTTAGTCCGAATAAAACCATAATTGCTATATATAGGTTCCTCATAAATCCAAAATTAAGAATAATGGCCTCTCTCTCGCTTTTTCATGGTCAATTTAATTGCCAGATACGAAGCAATCGCAGCTCAAAACATTATATAGTTTGGATTTGGCACAATCCTTTACATCTATGTGTCATTATCTATTATCGTTACTCTATACCTCACGTTTGGGCGGCTCTACCTACTGTATTCAATTCCTAATTCGTGATTTTTAATTCGTAATTGGTTTTCGCGTTAGGGAAAGTAGCGGTTACCCCGCAGCAAAGCGAGGAGTAAAAGCGGATAGCCCAACCCGACGTGAGGAGGGAACGCCCAAAAACCCAATGAACCCCAAAGCCCATGGGGCTTTGACATTATTATGGTACTAGAACAGGAGTGGTAGTAATTCTATTGCTTTTATGACCTGCACGGTCAACGATCCATACAACAAGTTCTTCAGTAACATTATTGGCTACATTCCAATTATTTTCTCCAAGTGCAATTTGTATTTGGCCACTAATCTCTTTGTTATTACCTACAGGAGTAATATCTGGAATATTATAATAGTACACTACTGTATCGCCTGTTACAGGGTCAGAGATAGTTCCTGGTTCAGTAATAGCATAAAAGCTTCCATTGACATTTTGCTGGAATATTTCAAAACAAAAATCAGGCGGAACATTGGTTTCACCTGATGGATAACCAATATCGCCATTGCCACACGTAAAGTTTATCTTCAATGTTCCAGTAGTATCAGCATGCGCCACCAAACTCTGAAATGTAATGACAGGAAAGGGAGGGTAATCCGGCTTTTTAATACAAGACGATATGCCAAGCATTACAACAGAAAACAATACTATTTTATATAAATGTTTCATATTAGGCCTATTTAAACAAATATACAAAAAAATACCTTGCCCCAAACCCCTAAAGGGGCTTTAGCAGGCTACTTGTCTTTATACCCCCTCTAGGGGGAAGGGGGCTGACACATCTAACCCTTCGACATTCGTCATTCAATGTTCAATATTCATCATTCTTTGGTGTCTGCCAAAGGCCTGTCATACCTCTGCCATTTTAACATTATATGGGGCTGGCACAGCATTTGATATATACCTCAGTAGAAAGTGATAAAGTTGAAAGTTCATAAAGGGAAACCCGAATGTTCTGAAGACTTTAAGAACTTGATAGACTTGATAAACTTTAAAAACTAAATGAATATGAGTAAGATCATTGGAATCGACTTAGGAACAACAAACTCTTGCGTAGCGGTAATGGAAGGCAGTGAGCCGACCGTAATAGCAAACAGCGAGGGCAGGCGTACAACCCCTTCGATAGTAGCGTTTGTAGAAAACGGCGAAAGGAAAGTGGGCGATGCTGCAAAGCGCCAGGCAATTACCAACGCCAAAAAGACAGTGTACTCCATAAAGCGTTTTATGGGCCACACTTTTGCAGAAGTAAAAGATGAATTAGGCCGCGTGCCTTATACCGTTGTTAACGACAACAACACCCCACGCGTACAAATAGACGACCGTAAGTTTACCCCACAGGAAGTTTCGGCTATGATACTTCAGAAGATGAAAAAGACTGCTGAAGACTACCTTGGCCACGAAGTAACCGAAGCAGTTATTACTGTACCTGCTTATTTTAACGATGCACAACGCCAGGCAACCAAAGAAGCAGGCGAAATTGCAGGCTTAAAAGTACGCCGTATAATTAACGAACCTACCGCAGCTGCATTGGCTTATGGCTTAGACAAAAAGCATAAGAACATGAAGATTGCAGTGTTCGACTTAGGTGGTGGAACTTTCGATATTTCTATCCTTGAATTAGGAGAAGGTGTATTTGAAGTAAAATCGACCAACGGTAACACCCACTTAGGTGGCGACGATTTTGACCAGGTAATTGTAGACTGGTTAGCCGACGAGTTTAAGAAAGACGAAGGCCTTGACCTCCGTAAGGACCCTATGGCATTGCAACGTTTAAAAGAAGCTGCTGAAAAGGCTAAGATCGAACTTTCGGGTTCTACATCTACCGAAATTAACCTGCCTTATATTATGCCGGTTGATGGTATGCCTAAGCACTTGGTTAAAACATTGAGCCGAGCTAAATTCGAACAACTGTGCGATAAGCTTATACAGGCTTGCTTACCTCCTTGCGAAAAAGCAGTGAGCGATTCAGGCATTAAAGTAGGCGATATTGATGAGATAATTTTAGTAGGTGGTTCTACACGTATACCTGCCATACAAGCTTTAGTTGAAAAATACTTCGGCAAAACCCCTTCAAAGGGTGTTAACCCCGACGAAGCAGTGGCAGTAGGTGCAGCAGTGCAAGGTGCAGTGTTAACTGGCGAAATAAAAGACGTTCTTTTATTAGATGTTACTCCGCTTTCATTGGGTATTGAAACATTAGGCGGTGTAAGCACCAAGCTTATTGAATCGAACACTACCATACCTTCTCGCAAATCGGAAACTTTTAGTACCGCAGCTGATAACCAGCCATCGGTAGAGATACATATAGTACAAGGCGAACGCCCTATGGCAAAAGATAACCGCACACTGGGCCGCTTTATATTAGACAGTATTCCGCCTGCACAACGTGGTACACCTCAAATTGAAGTAACCTTCGATATTGATGCTAACGGTATACTGAATGTATCGGCAAAGGATAAAGCAACCGGCAAAACACAGCACATACGTATTGAGGCAAGCAGTGGATTAACTGATGCCGATATTAAACGCATGAAAGAAGAAGCTGCTGCCAATGCTGAAAGCGATAAGAAAGCGAAAGAAGAGATTGACCTATTCAATGCTGCTGACGGACTGATATTCCAAAGCGAAAAGCAATTGAAGGACAATGGCGAAAAACTCTCGAACGAGAAGAAAGAGCCGATCTTAAAAGCGCTTAGCGACTTAAAGGACGCACATAAAGAAAAGGATAAAGCTAAAATGGAAACTGCTACCGCTGCGCTTAACACCGCATGGCAAGCGGCATCTGAGGAAATGTACAAAGCATCGCAAGAAGCTGGCGCAAATGGTGCACCTAACGGAGCAACTGCAGGCGCTGAAGGCGGAGAACATAAAGATGGAGAAGTGAAAGATGTGGACTTTGAAGAAGTGAAAGACGAGAAGAAATAATTCTTTCAAAACAAATAAAAGACCCTCGCAGAAATGCGGGGGTTTTTAATTTAATACTTGATATAAAGTGTTATCAAAAATCTTCAAATAGTTGTTTCACCGTCAGTATTTTAGTTCCAAGAATTTCTATCTCATCGTAATTATCACCCAAATTCATAGTTTTCTGTATTCCTTTTAAAATCGATGGGATTTCTTTAGCGTGTTTGACAATAATGTACTTTATATCATTAGCTTTAAAACGAATTGCACTTTCATATAATATTTTTTTTACTTTATTTTTTTTTCTATATTTCAAATAATCTTCTTCGGGTAAAAGGAGGTGTCTCATGGTATCAGCAATATATCTCCACTCCCTTTCATCATAAAATTTATAATTCTTATAAATTTTCTTATTCCTTTTTAAATCACCTTTATAATTTTTCGCCGTTACTACTAAATCAAAAAAAGCCGCAGTAGCTTCATCATGTTCAGTAAACTCTTCACCTTCGCTCATCTTACCTACAAGATAATCACCTAACTTATTTATGCTATGTGCAACTCTTGAATTCTTTTCAATATACAAAACTGGATTTAACCCATTTTTCACTCCCCAATCGATTGAGAATCCAATCCCATATCCACCATATTTTTTAACATGTTCTTTTACTTGAGATAATGGAATATCACAAAATGATATGATTGGAACAGCGCATCCAATTTTCTTATCCTTCATAGTAAACTCTTCATAACAATATGCAGGCGCTATACCATTTTGTATAATACTTATTAATGTTTTTTTGGAATTCAAGAAATGAAACAAAGAATTTGAAGATACTACCATAAGGATATCACATTGTTTTTGTAAAGTTAGCAATATTTCAAAAAAATCGATCCTAAATACCCTTTATACGCTCTACCCCCGTACCCGCTAAGCTCCGCTTAGTTGGTAATTTTTTAAATTTGCTTACAAAATCTTACTTTCCAATGAAGTTAAATACATTAATTAAAAGCCATTTGAAAAAGCAGATCTCACTTCAAAAAAAGTTGATACAAGAGACTGAAAAACATATAGGTGGTGCACAAAATACTGTTGATTCAATATACCTGGAAAAGCTGAAGAAGGGCTTGAAAAACTTCGAATCGCAGTTAGAAGCCCGTACCGAAATTCTATAGAACAAATAGCCCCCATATCCACTAAGCTGTGTTTTGTAATTAGAGATTCCTCACCGCCAACTCGCGGTTCGGAATGAGGAATCTCAAGTAACATTTTGGCTAAAGCCAAGTACCCTTTTACTCCATACCCCGACTTAAAAGTCGGGGCTATTAAGTTGGAATTTTAATCCATTTCTATTGCCATGACCTTTCTTTGACAGCCATAGCCTTGGCGAAGGTATGTAGGTCGTGGGTACAAATTACGCCGCAAGCTTGGGCTTTAGCCAAATAAAAGTTTTCCTAATAAACATTATCCTTTCCGTATTCATTCACCGCCAACACTATTGGCCCGCAACTATTTAACCTTCTTTAACTATAAATATATTCCCTGTAACAAACGCGGGGATATCTTCGTCATACGACAAATAGCTCAACTTATCTCCCTAACAAACTGCCTATGTACTCCATTACAAAAAGCTTTAAGTGGGTCCTTATGATCCTCTTTTTTATTCCTTTGCTCTCCAAGGCGCAGGATAACATTCTGGCAAAGCCATTGGTTGATATCAGCAATAATTTTGCCTTAAAAGTATTTTTAGATTGCAATTACTGCGATATGGATTACCTGAGAACGGAGCTAAATTACATCGACTATGTGCGCGACCGTATGGAGGCACAGGTAGATATTGTAGTATCATCATTACAAACAGGTAGCCGTGGCACCGAATACACCTTTGTATTTAAGGGACAAAAAGAATTCAATGGCAGAAACGATACCCTGAGATACGATGCCACCTCTTTTGCAACCGATGACTTAACGCGTAAAGGAATTGTGCAAACCATAAAGCTTGGCCTTATCAGTTACATAGCCCGAACATCGTATGCCGGTAAAATGTGCGTATCATGCCCTATCGATACTAATAATCTAAAGCAGCCTTTGCAGATAAAAGATAAATGGCGTGGCTGGGTATTTACCTGTGGTGGCTTTGGCAACTTTAACGGACAGCAGCTTACAGGCACATCGAATATTAACGGAGTATTGCAAGCCACTAAAGTAACCGCGGACTGGAAGGTAAGCATGGGTGTTAACATTGGCTATAATTATGGGTACTATACCATCACCACCGACTCTACTATTAAAAGCATCTCGAAGTCAACCAACTTTAATGGCCTTTATGTAAAAAGCATCAACGAACATTTTTCGTGGGGTATTAATGCAAACTACAATAACAGCACCTTTAATAATATACTAACGCAGGAAAGAGTGGAACCCGGAATTGAATATTCCATATTCCCATATAGCCAGGCTACCCATAAGGTCTTCCGCCTACTATACTACGCATTTGGCGAGAATACTCAATATTACGATAGCACCATTTATGGTAAAATACACACTATGTATTTAGGTCAGGAACTACTAGCCTCTATCAATTACAAAGAGCCATGGGGTTCGCTGTTCATGTCGCTCGATGGCTCAAACTATTTTTACGATTTCTCTAAGAACAACCTTACTTTTTCGGCCGGCTTCAGCCTTAACCTGTTCGAAGGCTTTACAGTTGCCTTTGGCGGTTATGCATCCTTAGTTAATAACGAAATATTTTTACCTGCTTCCGGCGCTACCGAAGCCCAGATATTATTAAACACCAAGGCACTCCCTACTCCATACCAATATTCTGCTTTTGTAGGTATTAAGTATAGCTTTGGTTCTATTTATAATAACATTGTAAACCCCAGGTTCAGCCCGAACGGATATAATGTGAATTTTTCGTTTTAAGGGTTTGTTCTCGTAAAGCGTTGTAAATAATGTATTTGGCTAAAGCCAAAATCAATTGTGTTTTCTAATCCCCGACTTGAAAGTCGGGGCTATTAATTTGGAATTTTAATCCATTTCTATTGCCACGACCTTTCTTTGACAGCCATAGCCTTGGCGAAGGTATGTAGGTCGTGGGTAGATATGCCCAAAGGTTTTGGCTTTAGCCTAACAACTAGTTATAAACTAAGCTATAAAACAAAAAAGCCCCGCAACACTGCGGGGTTTTTAATCAGAGTGTTGTATTACGCGGTTACTTTCTTTCCGAGGTTAGCATAAGTGCTTTTAGGCTCATTTACCACAACCATCGAACCGGATAGTATTTCATTTAAAAGGCCGGGGTTATTTTCCCACTCTTTTATTCTCAATGTATCAATATCATATTTAGCCTGGGTACGCAACCAATAGTATGCATCAATGCCCAGCATTTTTTCAAGCTTCATGGCAAATTCAGCTGTTATATGTTTCTCGCCATCCATCACCACCATTAATTCAATGGGCTCCATTTTCATCCATGCAGCCAGTTCATGTGTATCAATGGCACGGTATTCCAATTCATCACGAAGCAATGTTCCGGGATGTGTAGCTGAGGTTGGTACCAGAACTTTTGTGAACATTTTAGTTTCCATAATAAATGCGTTTTATTTTTCACAAAAGTAGGCACACAGCGTTTTATTACCTGCCGTTTTGCGTGAAGTTATTGTTAAGCTAAAACGGTTTATGTTAATAGCTTATCTATACTATGTTTCGTGCCCAAAAAATATGTTTCTATCGCATAAATAAGAATCCACCTGATCATTTAGTAATACAACCACTAAACGGCAATTACTATACCAATAAAAATAAGTCTACTTATCAGTCTTTTTTACTCTGGTATACTTGACTTTAGGCTCACTCGCCATTGCCAATGGCCTGTGTATAATCTTATCTCTTTCCTTTATACGTATACTATCTATATCAAACTTTACTTGCAAGCGCATCCATGTTATAGCATCAACATCGAGGGCTTTTTCCAGTTTTAATGCCAGGTCCGCCGTAAGATTTCTTTTACCGTGTATTATTTCATTCAGCACAGTTGCTGCAATATTCATGCTACTTGCAAGGTCTTTCTGCTTAATACCTCTGTATTCTATTTCATCCTGCAAAAGCATACCTGGGTGGGTTGCGTGAGCGGGAATTGTATCCTTAGTTATCGCGTATGTTTTTATTTTACTCATAATGCTTTGATATTTTCAGGATTAACAATGTGTTAGGTTTAATAAAATCAAATTCTATTCTGTATTGCTTATTAATTCTTGCGCTCCAATGGGTTCCTATCTTTTCAATATTCAAGCTCCGCATTTTCGACAAGGCCATTATACTTTCCGCAGCCATCATAAAATCTATCTTATCCTTAAACCTTATCAGTATATCACTCGGGAATCGTTGCTTACCGGAATAACTGCCTGTATAATAATTCAGAAGTTCAACTGATATGTACTTTATTTCCATATATCTTAATACAAATATACTAAATAATTCACTATAATAGTGAATTATTCTTTACCTAATAAAAAAGCCCCGCATCTCTGCAGGGCTTTTTAATAATTACAATCTTATTATTGTTCCAATGTCTTGGTTCTCTTCGAAAGGCTTGCATAAGCGCTCTTAGGTTCCAGGGCTATAGCTGAACCGGTGTTACTATTTAACAAATCAGGGTTCTTTTTAAATTCTTTTAAACGCAGGTCATCAATATCGAATTTGCCTTGTATACGCATCCAGTAGTATGCATCTACACCCAATACCTTCTCAAGCTTTAAGGCAATATCGGCAGTTACGCTGCTTTTGCCATTTACAACAGCTTCCAACAAGGTAGCGTCCATATTCATATCTGCTGCCAATTCGGCAATCGATATGCCACGGTACTCTATCTCATCGTGCAATAATGCACCCGGATGGGTAGGATTTGTGTTGATAGTTTCTTTAGCCAGTTTAAAAGGTGTCATGTGTAAATATATTTAATGATAGCCGAAAGTAGTAAATATTTAATCCCTCCCGACATGCGGCCCTATCTATACCTAAACCGTTCCTGTGTAGCGCCTAATCTAAACGCTGTTAGACGAATAATAAAAAGATCGGAATTATCATTCCACCCTAATTGGGTTGTTGATAATTAATAAACATTTTGTTTTATATAAAATACAAATTGGTTAATTTTGTGGAACCATTCAATTAAAAAACATTAAGAGGTTACATCCCGTTGCATAACGCCCCTCCAAAAAAGAAACTGTCATGTTGAGCTTGTCGAAACATATTCCTTGCACTTACGCAAGCTCAGTGCGACAAAACCTACTTTTAGGCAGCCTTTTCACCATAAAAAATGCAACAGGCAAAATGCCAAAGTCGGGTTACAAAATGACAAAATTTTCCGAATCATTAACACTGAAAATCAATCACTTGATGGGTAACAAAAGAGCAAAAGTGTAACCCGTGTTCAGCGGGTTGAACAGGGCTATTTTTTTTAAAATGGCATAGAACGACATATAACTGTCATGTATTATGCTTTTTTGGCATAGATTCGCAATCCCAAATGCAAAAAATGGCACCTGCAAGCACTTGGCACGGAAATTGAAAGTAGTAAAGCAGAGAATTATTTTAAAACCAATATAACAATTAAAAACCAAAAAATCATGGCAAAAAAAGTAAACTTCGTACCGCAGGGCGACCGCGTACTGGTTGAAGCTGCTGAAGCAGAAAGCAAAACCACAGGTGGTATTATTATACCTGATACCGCTAAGGAAAAACCTCAAAAGGGAGTTATAGTGGCAGTAGGCCCGGGCAAAAAGAAAGATGAGCCTGTAACCCTTAAAGTAGGCGACAAAATTCTTTATGGAAAGTATTCAGGTTCTGAAATTGGCATTGATGGTAAAGAATACCTGATCATGCGCCAGGATGACGTATTAGGATATTTCGAATAATCAAACCCTTATCAAATAAACATTAATTAAAAACTAAAAAAATGGCTAAAGACATAATCTTCGAACTTACTGCCCGCGACGCCCTAAAGAAAGGCGTTGATGCATTGGCAAACGCAGTAAAAGTAACATTAGGCCCAAAAGGTCGTAATGTTATTATTGACAAAAAATTCGGTGCACCTATCATTACAAAAGATGGTGTTACCGTTGCTAAAGAAATAGAATTGGCTGACCCTGTACAAAACATGGGCGCTCAAATGCTTAAGGAAGTAGCATCTAAAACCGCAGATATTGCAGGTGACGGAACTACAACTGCAACCGTTTTGGCACAAGCTATTATTACTATTGGCTTAAAGAACGTTACAGCAGGTGCAAACCCAATGGATTTGAAAAGGGGTATTGACAAGGCTGTAGAAGCTATTGTAGCTGACCTTAAGAAACAATCGAAACCGGTTGGCGAAGGCAACAAAATGATAGAACAAGTTGCTACCATTTCGGCTAACAACGATACTACCATTGGAAAGCTTATTGCTGAAGCAATGGCAAAAGTGAAAAAAGAAGGTGTTATTACCGTGGAAGAAGCGCGTGGAACCGATACAACTGTTGAAGTTGTAGAAGGTATGCAATTCGACAGGGGATACCTTTCGGCTTACTTTGTAACCAATACCGAGAAGATGGAAGTGGTATTAGAAAACCCTTACATTCTTATCTACGAAAAGAAACTTTCTTCGATGAAAGAACTTCTTCCTATACTTGAAAAGACAGTAGCTACCGGCCACCCTCTTCTTATCATTGCTGAGGATATTGACGGTGAAGCGCTTGCTACCCTTGTTGTAAACAAAATGAGGGGTTCGTTAAAGGTTGCAGCTGTTAAGGCTCCGGGCTTTGGCGACAGAAGGAAGGCTATGCTTGAAGATATTGCAGTGTTGACAAACGGTGTATTTATATCGGAAGATGGTGGATACAAACTTGAAAACGCTGACCTTTCTTACTTAGGCCGTGCTGAAAAGATCACCATTGACAAGGATAACACAACCATAGTAAACGGTTCAGGCAAAAAGGCTGACATTACTGCACGTGTTAACCAGATCAAGGCACAAATTGAAAATACAACATCTGACTACGATAAGGAAAAACTACAGGAACGCCTTGCTAAATTGGCCGGTGGTGTAGCTGTATTGTATGTTGGTGCTGCATCTGAAGTAGAAATGAAAGAAAAGAAAGACCGTGTAGACGATGCATTGCATGCTACCCGTGCAGCAGTTGCCGAAGGCATTGTAGCAGGTGGCGGTGTTGCTTACGTTCGCGCAGTTGAATCAATTGAAAAGCTGAGAGGCGACAATGAAGATGAGAACACAGGTATCTCTATCATCCGTCGTGCTTTAGAAGAACCTCTCCGTCAAATTGTAGCTAACTCAGGTACAATTGATGGTTCAGTGGTTATACAAAAAGTAAAAGAAGGCAAAGGCGATTTCGGTTTCAATGCAAGGACCGAGAAATACGAAAACCTTTTTGCAGCAGGTGTAATTGACCCTACCAAAGTTAGCCGCGTAGCTTTAGAGAACGCAGCTTCTATTGCAGGTATGTTACTTACTACCGAATGTGTATTAGCTGAAGAAAAAGAAACCTCTAAGTCAGGCGGTGGAATGCCACCAATGGGCGGAATGGGTGACATGGGCATGTAATAGCTCACAGCTTGCAACTAAAAAGCCCTACAGCATGTGCTGTGGGGCTTTTTGCTTAATGGCTCGCTAATTCTCTGCTAATCAATAGAAAGTATTAAATTTGACCGCGCAAAATTCTATTACAGTTTAAGTGTACAGTATCTACAGGAAGTTTTCTATAATCGTTTTCACCACTCTCTTTATGGGCTTGGCACCTGCCTCTCAAGGCCAGGCATCAGCCGATCTGGCAAATATCATGAGCATTGGTGGTAGCTACGGTGGTGGCCTGGGCGCTCCGGGAATTTCGTATAACCTGTTACCTAATTACGCAGGAACCATTTCGCCGGGTGCTGTGCTTAACTACGAAGCTAAAATTGGCCTTACCTTTGGCATAGGCACTCAGGTGACCTTTGCAAGTGCCAACGTAACAGGCAATAACATACCTTATAATATAGCCGACCCTACAGGAAACCAGTATGCAGCAGGCACCGTTACCGATAAAGTATCGGGGTTGTATTTTGGCGTGGCAGCAAGGCCTACGTACCACTTTAATTTAGGCAGCAGAATTGACCCTTACATGGGCCTTACATTGGGCTTTACCATTACCTCTGAATCTTCTACCATAAGCTCACCAACCATTGGCAGTTTTAATACGCAAGATACTTATGCCGGTGTTTTACTTGGAGGATTTATTGGAATGAGGATATACATCACCAAAAATGTAGGTATCTGGCTTGAAGCAGGTTATGCCGGCATACCCAGTTATTTAGGCAATGCAGGGGTGTTTTACCAACTGACTCATTTCTAAAAGCAATATCTTAGGCCTATTATTGTTATAATTGCCCCACCTTATTCTGAATTTTGAAGATACTGGTAATTCAAACAGCGTTTATTGGCGATGTAATACTGGCCACACCGGTAGTAGAAAAGCTGCACCAATACTTCCCAACCGCACAGATAGACTTCCTGCTGCGCAAAGGCAATGAGTCGCTACTGGATGGGCACCCATTTATTCATAAAGTAATTGTACTTAATAAAAAGGCGCCACGCATTGCGGCACAGGCACGCGTAATTGCAGAAGTTAAAAAGGCCAGATACGATAAGATTATAAACCTGCATCGTTATGGCAGTTCAGGCCTTATCACGTTATTTTCGCGCGCTAAAGAAAAGATCGGCTTTGACAAAAACCCTTTCTCGTTCTGCTATACAAAAAAGGTGGTGCACACAATTGGCAATGGCAAGCACGAAGTAGAAAGAAACTTAGAATTGGTTGCATCATTTACCGACAACAAAATAGTGCAACCCAAGTTGTACCCTGCTCCTGCCGATTACGAATCAGTTGCTCAATACAAAGCAAGCCCTTATATATGTCTAGCTCCATCTTCGGTATGGTTTACAAAACAATTCCCGAAAGACAAATGGATTGAGTTTTTAAATGGCTTAAGTAACAAATACCAGGTTTACTTGTTAGGCGCTAAGAGCGATAAGGACCTGTGTAACCAGATCATTGAGTCGACTACAAACAAAAAAGTAATGAACCTTGCGGGCAAGTTATCTTTCCTGCAATCGGCAGCACTCATGCAAGATGCAACTATGAATTATGTAAATGATTCTGCCCCTATGCATATTGCCTCTGCCATGAATGCACCTGTAACTGCCATATACTGTTCCACTATTCCTGCATTTGGTTTTGGGCCGCTTTCTAAAAAGTCATTCATCATTGAAACGGAAGAGAAATTAACCTGTCGCCCCTGTGGCCTGCATGGCTACAAAGCTTGCCCTGAAGGACATTTTAAATGTGCCACTACTATTAAAGTAGATAGACTCATAAAGGTTTTAGAATCCTGAACTTATTTCCCTATCAGGAATACAGCAGGGTGATCATTGAAACTTCGCTTTTCGGCGCGCCACTCTTTCACCGTTGCAGTTCTTATATATTCCGTTGACAACGTAATATCAGAAGCCACACAAAGTAAAGTATCGGGCCTGCATGCGCTTAGTAAGTCCTGCAGCAGTGCATCATTCCGATAAGGTGTTTCAATAAATATCTGGGTTTGGTTATCTCTGTATGCAATCGATTCCAGTTGCTTTATTTTAGCACCTCTTTCGGGTTGCTTCTTAGGTAAATACCCATGAAATGAAAAACCCTGTCCGTTCAACCCCGATGAAATAAGTGCAAGCAATATAGATGATGGGCCAACCAAAGGCACAACCTTTATACCATGCTTATGTGCAAGCCTCACCACATCGGCACCGGGGTCAGCAATGCCAGGGCACCCAGCATCAGATAATAAGCCAACGTTTTTGCCTTTCAACAGTCCATCAATATAGGGGCTTATATTCCCATGTGTTGTATGTTCATTCAACAAATGGAAAGTAAGTGAGTCAATGGGTTTGCTTCCCATCTTTATTAAAAACCTACGGGCGCTGCGCAAGTCCTCTACTATAAACTCCTCAAGCGATTGTATGATCTCTTTATTGAAAGCAGGTATCGAGCGCTCAATTACTGAATCGCCCAACAAGCTTGGAATTAAATACAATATGCCCTTTTCAGTATTACTCATCCAATTAAGGTAATTCGCCCTCTTTTATTTTATCAGCAATGGATCCACAGGCTTTATCTATTATATGGTACACTTTGTCAAATCCTTTCTCATCGCCATACCATGGGTCGGGTACCGAATCATCCGAACCCGGATGTGCCGAATCAAGAAATAGCTTTACCTTATTCTTTTCCCTTTCACTATCTGCCAACAGCATTACATCGGCATAGTTGGCGCTATCCATCACATATATACGGTCGAATTTTTCAAAGTCGGTACTTTTAAATTGTTTCGATCTGTTCGAAGAAACATCTACGCCATGTGTAAGTGCATTGGCAATGGTACGGGCATCGGGCGCTTCTCCTGCATGGGCGCCAGATGTACCGGCTGAGTCAACTTCATACCCGGCAATTCCTTTTTCTCCCAGTTTCTTTATCATCAGGAATTTTGCCAGTGGAGATCGGCAAATATTGCCATGGCAAACCATCATTATCTTTTTACTCATAACATATTCTATAAAACAAAGGTACCGAATTCAATCTTGCAAAATAAAAAGAGAGGCCATTAGCCTCTCTTTTTACCTGTAGGATAAATATTGTTTACTGGTAGTTCGAAAGAGTTATCTTCTTTTCCAACTCAAGTATATATCCTTTAAACCTTTTATCGGTATCGATAAGATTATTCACTGTTTTGCAAGCATGCAACACGGTAGCGTGGTCTTTACCACCGCACTGTAAACCAATACTGGCAAGCGAAGATTTGGTGAAGCTCTTGGCAAAGTACATAGTTATCTGGCGTGCCTGAACAACCTCTCTCTTACGAGTCTTCGATTTGATCATTTCAATTGGCAGTCCGAAGTAATCGCATACTACCTTTTGTATATAGTCTATAGAAACTTCGCGTGCAGTGTTCTTCACAAACTTGTCAATCATTTGTTTGGCAAGTTCAAGTGTAATAGCTTTCTTGTTGAGTGAAGACTGTGCAACCAATGATATAAGCGCACCTTCTAATTCGCGAACATTACTATTAATACTATATGCAAGGTATTCTACTACATCGCTAGATATGTCAAGACCTTCGGTATATATTTTACGTTGCAGTATAGCTATACGTGTTTCAAGCCCCGGCATTTGAAGATCAGCAGCAAGGCCCCATTTAAAGCGAGACAATAAACGTTGCTCCATACCTTCAATTTCTACCGGAGGTTTGTCGCATGTAAACACCAACTGCTTGCCATTTTGGTGCAAGTGATTAAATATATGGAAGAACACATCTTGTGTTTTTTCCTTCTTAGCCAGGAACTGTACATCATCCACTATCAACACATCTATCATTTGATAGAAGTTGATAAAGTCGTTCTGTGTATTGTTCTTGGTAGCATCAATAAACTGAGTTGTAAATTTCTCCGAGGATAAATAAAGAACGGTCTTGTTCGGCAGGTTATTCTTTATCTCTAAACCTATAGCGTGAGCAAGGTGCGTTTTACCCAAACCTACTCCACCATATATAAAGAGCGGATTGAAAGATGTTCCACCCGGCTTTTGCGCCACTGCAAATCCTGCAGAGCGGGCAAGGCGATTACAGTCTCCTTCAATAAAATTCTCAAAAGAATAGTTAGGGTTAAGTTGCGGAGCAACGTCTACCTTCTTTAGGCCCGGTATAATAAACGGGTTGCGGATAGGGTTCTTATTAATATCAATAGGAATATTAACAGGTTGGCCTTTTGCAGCTTGTTTATTCGAGCCCGGTATCTTTACGGTATATGGTTTAGCATTGCGGGTGTTCTCCATTACAATGCTATATTCTAAACGTGAATCAGAGCCTAGTTCCCTCTTTATCGCTTTCTTAAGTAAGGTTATGTAATGTTCCTCAAGGTACTCGTAAACGAATTGACTGGGCACCTGTATGGTCAGTACATTATCTTTCAACTTGATAGGCTTAATAGGCTCGAACCACGTCTTAAAGCTCTGTGGCGTTACGTTATCTTTGATAATCGTAAGGCACTGTTCCCAAACCTTAGCGTGTGTTTTTTCCATTAGTAGATCAGAAGTATGATATTTTTAACTGAGTATATTTCTATTTATTTCTTACGATAATTTCATCTTGGCAAAAAAAAGCAAATCATTTCAAATAAAAAATTTTTTATGCTATTGTTTTTCTAGAAAAAAAACATATATACAACACCTTTCGTTCATCATCATCTCTAAATTGCCTATAAAATCAAGCTTTTCAAAGATACTCTTATTTCTTTCAAAAAACAAAAATCAGCTGGCAATGATAGATAATTATTTTGTTCCGCAACAAAATAATTTTCAGATTTTTTTTCGTCGCAGGAATGTCTAACTAAAACAAATTCTGCTACTTTTGACAGAATTAATTTATCGTATACCAAATGAAGAAGAATTTGTTATTTTTTGGCATTCTTACAGCAACAGCTATTACAGGGCTTACAGCTTGTAAGAGTAATACCGGCCCTGCATTACCGGCCGAAGAAGTGATTAAAGACAGCGCAAAAACAGGCACTGTTACTAACCTTAACCTGCTTATGACCAACATTCCTGCGCCTACTGATATTGCTAAGGAATTGGCTAAAGAAGGCATACAATACAATAAGGGTATTTTAAATAGCCCCGATAAAGGCAGTAGTTATTCTGGTACATACCAGCAAGCTGTTAACATGGGTATTTTTGGCGCTGATATGGGTTATGCTGCAAGCTATAATCAAATGCAGGATGCCACAGCATATATAGTACAGGTTGCAAAACTTGCTTCTGCTTTAGGTATTACATCGGCATACGACCAAAAGCTTATGGACCAGTTTAAAACCGCAGTTTCAAATAAAGACTCTATAGGTGTAGTAATTCAAACTGCATTCGACAGGGCTCAAAAGGAATTGTATTCCAATAAGAGAGCTGCTACCAGCACAATTATATTCTCTGGTGGATGGATAGAAGGACTTTATATTGCTACTAACCTTATTAAGGACGAGAAGAATGACAAGAACAGTGGCATGTACGAAAAAATATGGAGCCACGTTTATGCATTCAGTTACCTGCAAAAAGCATTGACTGATTACCAAAGCAACCCGGACTGTGCTAATATGCTTAAAGCATTACAACCACTTTTCGATGCGGCTTCAAAACTTTCTGACGCTGGCCTTTCATTAAAAGATGTTCAGGCTTTACAGCAAACCGTTACTGAAATAAGAAGCAAGCTTATTTAATACAACAAACTTTAATAAAAAAGCCCTGTAGCATATGCTGCAGGGCTTTTTTATTTGCAGTAACGAAAAGTCTACTTCACCAATTGAGCAGCTAATTGAAGGAGCTGGGTTTCGCTAACCTTAGCATTATATCTGTCGGTAACTACCTGGCTGCCGGCTGCGGCAAAACTTGATTGGGTTTGTTGCAACTGAACAATATTGCTTGTACCTATTCTGAATTGCTCCAGAGCAACAAATACGTTTTCTTTTGCTACAAAGAAGTTTTCTTCGTCCATTTTCAAAATCTTCAAATTGTCGGCATATTGCTGAAACGCAATTAATAACAAAGCATTCTCTTGTATCTGGGTTTGGCTGAACATATATTTAGCATTCAATTCATTTATCTCCGCATTCCTGTGTTGTATGTTTATAACTGAGCCATTAAATAATGTCCATGCCAGTGTAAGTCCACCAGAAAACCCTTGCGATTGATTAAGAAGGGTTAATCCTGCTGTTGATTGCGTGCGCGACAACCCGTAATTTACACCTAAGCCTAAGGTAGGCATGCGCATAGCATCTGTTTCCTTCAAGCTATTTTCGGCCACTTTTATATTGGTTTCCGATAGTTGTAGTGTCGGGTTTTGAGCTATCATATTTTTTCTAAGGCTATCATAAACCAAAGACCTATGAATGGGAATAGTATCGCTAACCGAATAAGTAGTTTCAACCGGCAGCTCAATTATCTGATTTAATGCAACCACAGCGTTTGAAATACTTACTTGCTGCCTAAAGTATGCCGAACGCTGAGCATTATAACTTACTTCCGCCTCTAAATAATTCAATTTAGAGCCTGTACCTATTTTATACTGTTCTTCGGCAATATCCATTTCTTCCTTATATAAGGCCATATTTGAATCAAGCACAGTAAGTAATTCTTTTTGTTGAACTATATTATAATAGGCTTGCACAACAGCGGCAATATTATCTTGCATAGCAGCTTTCACATTCAGCATTCCTTCATCTTTAAAAAGCCCAAGCTGGTTATAGGCTATAAACATTCTGGTCCCATCAAATAATGTCCATGTTAACCCTAAATTAGGGTTAAGCGTAGAAGAAATCACCCCATTTTTTGTTACTTCCAGTCCTGTGCTATAATTCTGATGGATGGAATTATCTGATCCATTATATCCAGCACCGAGAGAAATATTCGGTAGCATACCTGCCTCACCGGGAGAATAATTGTTGGCGCTCATCTGGTAATTATTCTGCGCTATAAGAACATTGTAGTTCTTTTTAAGAACAATAGCTATAGCACTATCTAATGATATGAATGATTGAGCTGAAGAAATTAACCCCGACGCAAGTAATATAAATAGCAGAACATATTTTCTCATAAATGCCATATTATTTCTGTACGGGTTCGTGTTTTTTTATTGGGCGTGCCATATATGTATATATAGCCGGAATAACAAATAATGTAAGTACAAGTGCAAACATTAGTCCGCCAACTATAACTGTTCCGAGCGATTTACGGCTTGTAGCACCAGCACCAATTGCAATAGCTATTGGTAATGCACCAAGAGCCATTGCCAATGTAGTCATAAGTATAGGGCGAAGACGTTCAATAGCAGCTTCGACAATAGCTTCGTTCAAAGACATTCCTCTTTCCTGTAGTTGGTTGGCAAACTCTACAATAAGGATACTGTTTTTAGTAACTAACCCTATGAGCGTTATAATTCCTATTTCACTGAAAATATTCAGCGTTTGGCCAAATATCCACAGTGAGAGTAATGCACCCGCCATAGCTAAAGGCACTGTAAGCATAATTATAAGCGGATCGATAAAGCTCTCGAATTGAGCTGACAGAACAAGGTATATCAATAAAAGGGCAAGCAAAAACGCAAATACAATATCGCCTGAACTATCCATATAGTCTCTGGACGCACCATAAAGATCAGTAGAGATATTAGGGGGAAGCAGGTTTTTTGCAAGTCTGTTCATCTCATTCACACCATCGCCAATGGTTTTTCCTGGTGCAAGGTTTGCCGATATAGTGGCTGATTCCATACGGTTATAGTGGAATAATTGCGCTGGGTTTGCTGTATCTCTTATATGAATCAGATTATCTAATTCTACCAGGTTGCCCTTACCCGAATCGCTTCGAATATATATAGATTGTATATCGCCAGGTTTCGCCCTCTTTTCATTCTGTATCTCTCCAATTACCTGGTATTGGTTACTATGCAGATAAAAATACTGGAATCGTTCTCCACTCATTGCCAATTGCAAGGTTTGAGCAATATTCGCAGGCGATACATTCAAGGCTCCTGCCTTTTCCCTGTCAATAGTAATATCTACCTGCGGGTGATTAAATTTAAGGTTAGCGTCTACCTGCACAAAAATCGAGTCTTGTTTAACAGCAGCCAAAAATTTAGGCAATGCTATTTTCAAATCAGGCAGGGTAAGCGCTTCTAATACAAATTGTATGGGAAGTGCTGTTTTGCCGGAACCAATTGCTATGGTTTGTTCCTGTACTACAAATACACGCGCAGCAGGAAATTTAGTAAGTCGTTTAGTAAGAAAACCAGCTATATCATTTTGCGAACGCTTCCTTTCATCAGGGGCATCCAACACCATTCTGGCCATACCTGTATTCAGCGCTCCTGTTCCACTACCCGGCGCAGTAATAGTAAGTAAAATATTTTTTTCAGGAACTGAATCCTGAACAAAACGATATATTGAGTCCATATATGAATCAGTATAGTCATACGATGAACCTTCAGGGGCAAGCACCTGACAACGTAACAGTGACTTATCTTCTAAAGGTGCAAGTTCTGAGTGCAATGATTTACCAATAACCACAATAAGGGTAAGGCAAATACCCACAATATAAAAAGCTATCCACCTTTTTCGCATAAAGGCTTTCAGCATTCTGCTATATCCATTATTTAATGCAACAAAAAATGGTTCTGTTTTTTTGTAAAACCTGCTTTTGCCTCCTTTGCTTACAAGCTTAACACTTAATACCGGTGTAAGTGTAAGCGAAACAAATGCTGATATAAGCACCGATCCGGCCACAACAATGGCAAATTCACGAAATAACTGGCCCGTCATACCTTGCAAGAATATAATAGGAAGGAATACAATAGCCAGCGTAATAGAAGTAGATATTACAACCAGAAATATCTCATTACATCCTTCAAGCGCAGCAGCCATTGGAGACATGCCTGCCTCAATCTTTTTGTAAATGTTTTCAGTTACAACAATACCATCGTCCACCACAAGGCCTGTTGCCAGGACTATACCCAACATACTTATAATGTTTATTGATAGCCCTGTAATATACATTACAAAAAAAGCTGCAATAATAGAAACCGGAATATCTACCAGTGGCCTAAAGGCAATAAGGAAATCGCGGAAGAATAGATATATAATAATAATTACCAGTATAAATGCAATGGCAAGGGTTTCTTCTACTTCTGTTATAGAGTCCTTAATATAGGTAGTGGTATCTAAAGCCACATTCAGCTCATAGTTTTTATCTATGCTTTTCTGGAGTTGTGCAAGGCGTTTATAAAACTCTTTCGATATATCAATATAGTTAGCACCGGGCTGAGCAACAAGCGCAAGACCTACCATGGGGGTACCCGATTCTTTAAGTATTGTTTCAGGATTTAGGGCACCTAATTCAGCACGCCCAATATCGCGTATCCTTATATTATCTGTGCCACTGCTTCTTATAATAAGGTTATTAAAATCCTCTTCGGTTACCAAGTTACCATGCGTATTAACTGTAAGTTGGGTGGTTGTTCCCTCTACAGTACCCGATGGCAGGTACACATTTTTAGCAATTAAAGCATTTTGTATATCAATGGGTGTAAGCTTAAAAGCAGCCAATTTTGCCGGATCCATCCATATACGCATGGCATATAATTTCTCTCCCCACACCTGTATGGTACTTACACCTGGTATAGTTTGAAGTACACTTTCAATTACGTTTTCGGCATAATCAGTTACCTGCAAAGGGTTTTTGGTTGTACTCTTTACAGTAAGCGTAAGTATAGCATCTGAATTGGCATCGAGCTTAGTAACCGTTGGCGGAGCATCAATATTTAAAGGAAGCTGCTTCAGACCCTGTGCTACTTTATCCCTAACGTCGTTAGCAGCAGTTTCCATATCGTAGCCAAGATTGAACTCAACCTGGATACTGCTTGAACCCTGAGCGCTGGTAGATACAATGTCGCGAATTCCCTGAACACCATTAATAGCTTTTTCTAATGGCATAGTAATTTGCGATTCTATAACATCGGGATCTGCACCCGTATAACTGGTTTGCACACTTATTACAGGAGGATCTATGGAAGGATAGTCACGAACACTTAAACGATTATACCCAATTATTCCAAATAGTACAAGGATAATAGACATTACCCCTGCAAAAACCGGCCGCTTTAAACTTACTGATGATAAACTCATATTGGCTGGTTAACGTATTTGTTTAAACTTAACTGAAGTACCGTTGCTGATTAACATAGTACCATCGGTGATAATAGTGTCGCCGGCATGAAGGCCCTTAGTTATTTCCACGGTAGAATCGGTACGTATGCCAATAGTTACATCAACAGTATGCGCTTTACCATTTTTAGCCATATACACACTTTGCCCAATGGTTTTCGGAATTATCGCTTCCGAAGGTATCATAAGCGCGCTATCAACATGGTTTAATATAATTGAGATATTAGCAAACTGGCCTGGCAGTAACAGCCCATCTTTATTATCAGTAATAGCTCGAACATGAACGCTTCCTGTTGACATATCAACTTTTGGGTCTATCGCATATATTTTGCCTTTAAATTGATTAGTGGATCCACTAACAGTAAAATCTATAGTTTCATCTTTCTGTAATTTACTGAGGTATATTTCCGGAACAAAGAAATCTATCTTTATAGGTGTTACTTCTTCCAGGTTAGCTATTACCGTTGAAGGGGTAACATAGCTTCCGTCGCTTATATTCTTAAGGCCTATAGTTCCGTCAAAAGGTGCAACGATATTGGTATAGTTAATAGAAACCTGAATTAGTTTCATATCTGCAATAACACTATTAAGCGTATTAAGTGCAATATCATAATCTTGTTCACTTATACCATTTATGGCCAAAAGCTTCTTTTGACGTGCTTCGGTAATCTCATCCAATTGTTTAGCAACCTCGTCCTTTTGCATTTGTGCCTGAAACTGGGAATCGTCAATCTTTACTAACAAGTCGCCTTTCTGTACATGACTTCCTTCTGAAAAATAAACCTTAGTAACCAACCCTGATATCTGACTCTGAAGTGTAACCTCCTGATCGGACATTATAGTGCCTGATACCGAAATATTATTTGTGGTTGGTGATGCAACAACAACCCGTCCATTTACCAGCGTAGTTTTTGAAACGCCACTTTTTGCATTGGGGTTTGCATCAGTTTTGCACGATATAATAGCCATTACTGCAACTGCAATAAAGACAAATGGTATAAGTGATTTCTTCATAATAGACAGACGGAATTTTAAGCAATGTTCAGGTGCACTAAGTTTATATATATAGTATTTAGACGATTATGAAAGTCTTTACTTTCGGCTGAACTTAATTCTTTCATAATGGCCTTGTTGATTGTTTTCACTGTTTGTTTTATTTCCGGCATATGTTTTTCACCTTTTGGTGTAAGCTGTATCCAGTATTCTCTCCTGTCGGTAGGGTTTTGGGTGCGTTTAATAAATCCTTTCTTGCCAAGGTCATCAAGTACACCTACCATCATTGTTTTATCAATATGAAGTGTATCGCCAATAAATTTCTGGCTGCATTTATTCCCCATTTTATCTATTAAAACAAGTACAGAGAAATGTCTTTCGAGTCCCAAATGTTTGAGTTTTGAAGCAAGCACAGAAAGGTATAGCCTGCCTAACAAGCCAAATTTTCTTCCAAAGGAAAATTCTTCGATTTCAAATATTGAAACCTCTTTTCTGGTCATGGGGTTTGCTTTAAAAAGAGGAGGCAAATATAGTTTGTTTAGATAATAGTTGACAAATTAAACTATCATAAAAGATGTTAATTTTTTTTGCCTGCCAAAAGAACAGAAACCCTCTTATCGATAGGGAAAGTAAACGTAGTTTCTGATAATGAATTAATTGGCAGCCATCTGAAGCTTATAGCCCCTTCTTTAACTTCTTCAAAATCAAAAGCCTTATCGGTGGTTCTGAGATTATACGGAGTAATAGCTTTAATAATATAGTAAATACTGATTACCTGTGCCTTTGGGTTAAAAGCCGATGCCATAAAAAAATCGGTTGTGTAAAAATGACTCACCACCTCTATCGTAATACCTGTTTCTTCCATCATTTCCCTTTTTATAGCATCTATAGTGCCTTCTCCAAACTCCAATCCACCACCTGGGAATTTGGTTATATAGTGTTCATGTATCAACTCGTCAGCTACAAGAACCCGGTTTTCGCTATCAATTAAAAGGCCGTAAACGCGCACATTGAAAGGATATGACATGATAGAGACAGGTTTATAGGGAACAAAAGTACATATATAACGTACACAGGAAATCAACAAAGCTATGTTAAGAAGACCCCTGTGTTGGTATCTATTCTGAGGTATAAGTATGGGTAACTTTGTATAATTTTATTTATCTTTTGAAGTCAATTATCAAAAATAGCCTGCTTACCTGCTATGCCATAGTATTATCTACTTGTGCTATAGCTATGTCTCCGACTGAGTATATTCAGAAGTATAAGGACTGTGCCATTGAACAGATGCTGGTATATAATATACCAGCCAGTGTAACCCTTGCACAAGGGATGCTCGAATCAGATTATGGTAATAGCCCTTTGGCAAAGTATGCCAATAATCATTTCGGTATTAAGTGCCACGAAGACTGGGGTGGCGATTATTATACCTATGACGACGACGAGAAAGGTGAACACTTTAGAAAATACCCAAGTGCCGATGATTCATATCGTGATCATGCACAGTTTCTTAAATCACGTCCTTGGTATACCTTTTTGTTTCACTATGCCCGCACTGACTACCGTAATTGGGCATATGGACTATCTAAAGCAGGCTATGCAACAGCAAGGGACTATTCTGAACGCCTGATAAGTATAATTCAGCAAAATCACCTTTATCTGTTCGATACCGTATTGCAAAACCTGCATGGCTTTGGCATATTATACGATGTGCCCCCTGCTATACCTGTTTCAGAAAATGCTCCAGATTATGTGATACTTAAACAAGGTGATGGTGTTTATAAAATAGCCAGAGAATATAGTGTAGATGTAAACTTCCTTTGCCGGATAAATGGTATAAACATTCACTCTAAATTATGGCCCGGGCAAAAGCTTTATTTAAAACCTGTGCCTCACAAGCAAAGCAGTATGCTCAATTCGAAATCTAAAGGGAGTAAGAAAACTGCTTTTTTAAATAAGATGCCTGCCTGCTTACCACGCAGAACTATTATTCGAGTATCCTAATATAATACCTTGCTTATTTAGGAACGTGTGTAAGCAATACGTCCTGATCTATTTCCGTTTTAAACGAACCTTTATCTTCAATATTGAGGTCTTGTTTATACTCAGTAAAGCTTTCGTCCTGTACGCTTACGTGATATTTCCCTGGTGGTAGTATCATTACATACCTGCCCGTAGCTCCGTTAGGTACATAGTTACCATATAATTCATTTGTCTTGGCATCACTAATGGTTATCATAATATCGCTATAATTTTTGATCTTAGAAGCAGTATCGGCAGCACGTATAAGGCCTTTAACTACAGAATACCTTTGCTCCGCATCATTAAATTTTATGCGGTATACATCAAGGCCTCCCATACCACCCTTGCGTACCTGCGAAATGTAACCGTAGCTGCCATTTGCGGCAAGGCGGAAGTTCATATCATCATCAGGAGTATTTATTGGATAGCCCATATTTTGCACCGATGCCCATTGATTGGTTGAATCATTCCAAATTGCCTTATATATATCATAGCCACCCATACCAGTATGACCCTGCGAACTGAAGTAAAGAGTTTTGCCATCGGGTGATATATTCGGAAAATCTTCGTTGCTTGATGTGTTAATAGCAGGGCCCGCATTTTGCGGAACACCCCAACCGCCATTAGGTAGTTTTTTCGAAACATATATATCTACTCCACCAAGGCCACCCGGACGATCACTGGCAAAATACATAGTGCTGCCATCGGCAGTTACTGATGCAGCTATCTGGTATTGATTCTTCTGGTTTATTGCTTCTGGCAACACAACAGGGTTGCTAAAGTTTTTCCCTGCATCGTCGGTAGTACTGTAAATACTTCCATATCCTCTTTTATCGAAATAATAGAAAAGCATATAATCACCTTCTTTCGACAGGCCTACAACTTCTGAACTCTTACCTGCCACATCTACCGGCTGGCCAATATTGGTTGCAGGCTGAAACTGGCCACCACTTACATACGATATATAAATAGATGGGGAAAAATTATTGGCTGAAACCTTTTTCTTGCCTGCCCCACCCCGTTTACTATTAAACAGAATAAACGATTCATCGGTTGGCACAAACGGATAATAATCATCATACTGTGAGTTGATGTTTTTACCCAAATTTTCAAAACTTACATTTACAGGGAACTTCATAAGCTCCTTGGCATTCATACAGTATTGTATTTGGGCATCGGCATCTTTCAGGTTTTCTGCTGCACCTTTGCCTTCTGTTTTAAAGTCAGTAAATGTTTTAATGGCATCATCAAATCTATAAGCAAACTGGTATGCCCTTCCTAATAAATACAAGGTATTGGGGCTATGTTTCTTCATGTGGGCACCCACCTCTAAATAAGGTATTGCCTTTGTTTTATCAAGGTTTGTATAGAGGTAACAAACACCCACGCGATAATTGTATAGTTCATTATCAGGGTACTTATCTACTAAAGTGAGATAAGCTTCGAGTGCATCGTCAAAATCCTCTTGCGAAAAATAGGCATCAGCATCACCTGCACTGGCAGTTGCTACAGATTCATCATTCTGGGCAATAGCAGGTATAACTACTATCGAAAATAATATACCGAGGATGAGTATAATTTTTCTTCTATGCATCTTTCTTGTTTCAGACTATAAAAATATAAAAAAGATATGGGATTATTGCAATCTGTTAAAATAGCACTGTAAAACCAGCTATTTCTTATACAAAACGTACATACTCCAAACATTTGCCCTTTCAATCCAGTTATTAAAGTTAAAGTTCAAGAGCCATTCCGGGTAAAGCAGGTAAATTCTTTTGTTTCTATATGTGCTACTTAGTTTATTGCCCAACGTGGCTGTTTTTTTAAATACAATTACTGAATCTTCTTTATTCGTATCCATGTATGAAGCGAGTGCATCTTCATCTTTAAAAACAATTTCGTTAATGTTCTTAGGTTTATAAAAATCAGCTTTTACCCCGGCTAAACAAAATACCGGCTCTCGTACACAAAGTATGGTTGTGTTTTTTTGTTTAAAATAACTATACACAAACTTAAAACAAGGTATAGCTTCTTGTGCCGGAACAAAAGTCCGGTAAGTCAGCATGAGGCAATTCAATACCATCAAAAAACCGAAACTATAGGTGAACCATTTATTGCTTTTATATTTAACAATGCACCAGTCGAATCCAACAGATGCCAGGTAAATAAATGCAAACCACATAGGAAACAAAAAGCGCATTTCCTTATGGCCTATTATAGCATGGCCTATTAAAAAGCCCAATAAAGCAAATACAAAAACATGTTTGGGTTTTATATAAGTCCCTATAAAAAAGCCACCCAATAAAACCAAACTAAGCGGAGGTATGGCAATCCAAAAGAATAACATAAAATACCACCACCCTGGGTCAACACCACTGCTTGCAGCAACATTCTCTAAAATATTTACATGGTAATAGTGGTATGGAGTAAACACCCATGCACCATATTGCCATCTGTCAATGCAAATACAAAGTCCGGCGGCAATTAACCCTGCAAAAATTAATGCAAGCCAGTTTTTCCAATTTATCTTTTTAATAAACAATAACCAGGCCCCCACCCCAACAATAGCAAATGCCATTTGAAATCTGAAAAAGAAAGAAAGTCCTAATAAAAAGCCTATTAATAGAAATGAACTGTTCTTTATATTGGAAGATGTATACGGCTTTAATAAAAGATAAAATATCCATAGAAAGCATACTGCTGCTGCATTTTCTGAAGAGAAACGGGCATTGAGATAAGGCACAAACCATAAAAAGAAACTTAACAGTATAAATATTTTTTTGCCTTTAGGTGTCGAAAAATCAGGCAACAATAGCATTACTAATTTGCAAACCACAAACCATCCGGTGAGGGCTATACTTAGCCTGAGCAAAAACGTAATTAAAAAAGGATTAAGGATGCCTAAAAAATGAAAAACTCTTATAAAACAATATGCAATAAATGGTTGCAATCCGGGCCGTGCCTTAGCCGCAAATTCCCATGGCAAATCGGCTATTGGGGTATTGCCAAGTTTGTAGTTACAAATTTCGAGTATTTGAAAATGCTCATCAGGATGATGGTAGCCAAGGCTAAACCATGCAGTTATAATATTAAGCACCAGTGCCCAGAAAAAGAACTTACGATATTCTGACTGAAATACAGACTTCATTAATATAGCTTATGGAGTTTATCCCCTGGGTTATCCCAACAAAAATAACAAACGCTTAACACACTACTTGTTTGCTTCATAGCAATATCTTCCGCAACGATTTCGACTTTAAATAGCTCCTCACAATAGTATCATGGTCGGCATAGTAAGTAGTGTGCTTAATAACTTCTTTCAACTCAGCCGGGTTTTGCATTTGTGTAGAAGAATCGAAATAACCGTACCCTGCATAGTGTCCGTCCTCAATTAAAATAAGAGATTGTTCATCGGGCCTGCGGCCTTTATCAACTACCATAAAATTTTGCTTACCAAAGGAATATTCATTTACAAGCTTACCTGCACGTTTATTGTATTCATCTTTCGATTCTATGCCTGCACAAATTCCTCTGCACTTCTTTATCTGGTAATTAAAACATACTTCATCGTCTGATAAACCACAATACTTAAGGCAAAGCGAATATTCATCAGCCCACAATTCAAGGCGTTCTCTTGCAGCAATATATGACGTAAAAGCCTGCAGGTATGTTCCTGTTTCATCATAAGGCTCAATCTTAAAATTAATAATGCCTTGCTTATCTTCAAACCAATTGATGCTATGTGTAAATATATCTGCCTTTTGCGCGCGGTTAAAGTGAGGTTTGTGCTTTTTTATTTCTTCTGCTTCTAATAATAGTGCAATCAGTTCGCTACCCGTTAATTCATGTTCGGCATTATACAATTCATTCAACATTCGCTTACCCTTGCGCTCATGGCTGTTAAAGTGGCTCATGGCCCTGTTATATATATTGGTCGATTTGCCAATGTATATGATCTTTCCTTCTTTATCGAGGAAGTAATAAACTCCACATTCTTCTGGTAACTTCTTTAATACATAGTCTTTTATTTTATCCAACCTTGTCGCCATTATTTCATCTATACCCATACTTTTATAGGTAGGGCTTTGCGATTTTAATTGCAACAAAAGGTCAAACAATATGGCAGTTGCTTCAGCATCGCCCAATGCTCTATGTCTGTTTACAATAGGGATATTTAGTGAAGCACATAAATGCCCCAGACTGTATGATATCCTTTTAGGCAATAGCTTACGGCTCAATTTTACTGTACAAAGTTTTTCTCTTCTGAAATTATAACCCAGAAAGGCAAACTCCTCTTTTATAAAACTGTAATCGAACCCAACATTATGGGCTACAAATATTTTCCCCTCCGTAAGTTCCACTATCTTTTTAGCAACCTGATGAAAGTGCGGTGCATCAGCTACCATATCATTGGTAATACCTGACAGGTTACTATAAAATCCGCTTATATAGCATCCTGGGTTAATAAGTGTAGAAAACCTTTCTACAACTTGCAACCCATCATGAATAAGTATGGCAATATCAATTATACGCCCTTGAGGATGACGGAACTTCTGACCACAGGTTTCTATATCTATTATGGCAAACATAAACGTAATGCAAAGATAGACTACGTGAATGAAAAGAACCCGAAAAATAAATATTCACTTGCATAATACTTTATATTCAAAAAAGTGCATTTTTGCACAACAAAAGCAGTTGAGCATTACATTAAAAAGAATTACCTAATAATCCCTAAGCATTATGAAAAAACTATTAAACTACAGTGCCCTCTTTATTACTGCAAGTATCTTATTCTCGTCATGTGCATCAAATTTTTCGGTAATGAAACGCCATTACAACAGTGGCTATTATGTTGATTATTCAAAAAATACCCCTACAACTATAGCGCAAAAGGTTACAGCAAAAACAACACCAACACAAATAACGCCATCTGTTCCAACCGAACAACCAAAGGCTACAATATCAAGCCAATTAGCTCAATCGGATAAGAACACTAAGGCAGTAACTAATGTTATTGTTGCTAACACTAAAAAAATGAAAACAAAGGCCATTTTGAGTGCATTGGCAAAACAAAGCTCATCTACCAGTATTGCTAAAATGGAAGGTACGGCAGTTCAGGCCAAAAGCTTTGCTCCTGAAACAGTTACTATGAGTACTAAGACCAATGAAGGCGGACATATAAGTGTATTACTACTGATTATTATAATAATACTGGCTATTTGTTTACTAGATGCTATATTAGCAGGACTTGGCCCATTACTTTATTTGCTCTTTTTAGTTGCCCTGATTTTGTTTATTCTGTGGATATTGAAGATCGTAAGCTTCTAATATTAAAAAATAAACCTCACCGAAAGAGCCTTGCAATTATGTGGGGCTCTTTTATTTTGTCAATAAGCGGTATTAAAGAAGCCAAACTACATGCTAATTTGCTTAAAAGTATCCTTAAAATTACTAAATTTGAAAAACTTAATTACCTACAAGCGTGAAACTAAAAGCCCTTTATTTAAGCACTTTATACCTTATTCTCATTTCAATAACCCTAAAAGCTGCGCCTAAAAAGCACGACTTAAAGTTTAATGTTGCCGGGCTTAAAAATACCGTGTGTTATTTGGGTGGCCATTATGGAGATCACGACTATATATATGATACAGCCAAGGTAGATGACAAAGGCAATTTTGAGTTTTCGGGCGAAAAGGAATTAGATGGAGGAGCTTACTTTATAGTTTCGGCAAATAAGAGAAAACTATTTGAACTGATAATTGATAAAGAGCAAAAGTTTTCGATGCAGGCAGATAGTACCAACTATGTTAAAACCATGAAGGTACAGGGTTCGGAAGAGAACAAACTTTTTTATGAGTTTCAGGAATATTCGGTAACCACACACGAAAAGTTAGATACTCTGGCAAAGCAAATCAAAAACGGACCGGATAAAGACGGGGCAAAAAGGAGATTTGATTCACTTAACACTATTGGCAAAAAATACGGTACCGATTTTATTGCAAAGCACCCGGATATGCTTTTGGCAAAAATATTAAACATGGTTGAAGACCCTGTTATACCTCCTGCTCCTACCCTATCAAACGGCAGGCCCGACTCAAACTTTACTTACCAGTATTATAAGGCACATTTTTTTGATAATGTTGACTTTAGTGACCCCAGAATATTACATACACCTGTATTCTTCCCAAAGATCAAAGAATACCTTACCCGGATAATAATACCCAATCCTGATTCAATAATTGCAGCGGCCGATTACCTTATTCAGAAAGCAGGTACCGACAAGGATATGTTCAAATTTCTTGTACAATACATCATTTATACTTACGAAAACTCTGAAATAATGGGCATGGATGCTGTATTTGTGCACATGGCAAAGAAATACTACACCCCCGAGCTGGCTACCTGGGTTACCGCATCGCAACTGGAACGTGTAAAAGAACGCGCTGATCAACTTGAGCCTATACTGCTTGGAAAAAGAGCCATACCTATTGCCCTGCCCGATTCAAACAATGTAATGCAGTCACTCGATTCAATAAAAACAGAGTTTACAGTTATATATTTTTGGGATTACGACTGCAGTCATTGTCAAAAAGAAACTCCTAAACTTATAAGGTGGTATGATTCTGTAAAGGCTGAAGGAGTTGAAGTATATGCGGTGCAAACAAACTCTACCGGGGCAGATAAATGGAAGGATTATGTAAAAAAACATAAGCTCGACTGGATAAACGTGATGGATCTTTTCCATACCGGTAATTTCAGGCACGATTATGATGTAGTAACTACACCTATGATATACTTACTGGATAAACACAAGAATATAATTGCCAAAAAGCTTGATACCGATAACCTTGATAAAGTGCTAAAGCATTTTATGTTATTGCGGAAGAAATAGCGACTTGTTAATGATTTGTTAATGGCTGGTCATAAAACAAGACTAACTAATTTAATATTAACTTTGCCCGTATATAAATCTACATTATGGTAAGAACAAAATCTATTCTATTAAGCGGACTATTTTTTGTAAGCGGTATTCTTTCACTGCAAGCTGCGCCCAAAGCTCACGACTTAAAGTTTAACCTTTCGGGATTAAAAAACACCATTTGCTTTTTGGGTTGCAATTATGGCGACAAAGCCTATATACAAGATACTGCCAAGGTTGACGAAAAAGGAAACTTTGAATTTGCAGGGGATAAGGAACTACCAGGTGGTATATACTTTATAATGCTGAAAAGCAAAGCAAGATACTTTCAGTTGATCATAGACAAGGAGCAGCGCTTTTCAATGTCTGCCGATACTGTTGATTTTACAAAATCAATGAAAGTAACCGGTTCAGATGAGAATAAAATATTTTATGAATACTTAAGGTATATTACTGCAAGGCACAATGAGTTAGACACATTGGAAAAACAGGTAAAAAATGGCCCTGATAAAAGTGGTGCAAAAGTAAAACTAGATACGCTTAATGCCCAGGTTGTGCGCTATAAACTTGGTTTTATTCATTCTCATTCCGATCTTTTGTTATCAAAGCTATTTAATGCAGCCGAAGAACCTGTTGTTCCGCCTTCACCAAAATTGGCTAACGGAAGAGCAGACTCTACCTTCCCATACAGGTATTATAAAGCCCATTTTTTCGACAATGTAGATTTTACAGACGGCCGATTGGTGCGCTCAGAAGTATTTTACCCAAAGATTAAAGAATACCTTGAAAGACTTACCCAAAATGATCCTGATTCTATAATTGTAGCTGCCGATTACCTTGTACAAAAAGCATCTCAGGATAAAGATATGTTCAAGTTTATTGTGGCCTATATAACCAGCACCTACGAATCTTCGAACATTATGGGTATGGATGCTGTATTTGTTCACATGGCTCAAAAGTATTACACTGCAGATAAAGCCACATGGGTAACACCTACTCAATTAGAAAAGATACGTAGCCGTGCCCAGCAACTTGATCCTATACTTGTAGGCAAGCGTGCGCCTACCCTTGTAATGCCCGACTCGAACAATGTAATGCAGGCGTTCGATTCTATTAAAGCAGAATACACCATTTTGTATTTCTGGGATTTTGACTGCGGCCATTGCCAAAAAGAAACACCTAAACTTATACGTTGGTATGATTCTATAAAGGCAGAGGGCATTGAAGTGTATGCTATACAAACAAACGAAAGCAGCACCACCAAGTGGAAAGATTATGTGAAAGCACATAAGCTAGATTGGATAAACGTAATGGACATATACCATACCAGCAACTTCAGGCACGATTATGATGTGCTTACAACACCAATGATATACTTGTTAAATGAAAACAAGGTTATAATAGCCAAGAAAATAGATACTGATGACCTTGATAAGGTACTGAAGCATTACAAGGAGAAGAAGTGGAAAAAGTAGTAGGCATAGCCTACTTTCTGTACTTCTTTAGTATTTCATCAAAACGGCTTTGTTCCATGGTTAAAGCAATTCGCTTGAGGCGGCTGGTGGCACCCTTTTCCAGTTGAATATTACCCTTACTGATGTTAAACTCTTTGGCAAGGTATTCGATTAGATATTCATTTGCTTCACCATCAATTGGCTTAGCTTTTATCTTAACCGACAGATTATTTCCAGAATCAACAATTATTTCATCTTTACCCGAGCCGGGTTTTACTTTTATAAGGAGGCGAATCATTTAAACAAATAACTCCTTCTTCATATTCAGCCAATTCAAAGCTGAGCCTGATAATAGCTTTTCTTTTACATCTTTACTATAAGGCATGCTATTTATAAGTTCACCGGGGCGGTCTTCGCCTAATGGGAAAGGGTAATCAGAACCTAGGGCAATATAATCGGGACCGAAAAGATTAAGCACAAAATCGAGCATTTGCTTATCGTGTACCAACGAATCGATATAGAACTTACCGATGTAATTTCGTGGGTTAACTTTATTATCTATAGCAACCAAGTCAGGACGGCAGTTAAAGCCATGTTCAATACGCCCAAGAGTGGAAGGGAAAGAGCCACCACCATGTGCAAATGCAACACGCAGTTTAGGCAAGCGTTCAAATACGCCGCCAAATATCATGGAACAAATTGCCAGTGATGTTTCAGCAGGCATACCCACTAACCAGGGCAGCCAGTACTTTGTCATTTTTTGTTCGCCCATCATATCCCAGGGGTGTACAAAAACTGCAAGGCCAAGCTTTGAACAGGCCTCAAAAACAGGAAACAACTCAGGTGCATTCAGGTTCCAGTCATTTACATGTGAACCTATTTGTATACCCGTTAGTCCAATCTTTTTGCAACGTTCTAATTCTGCAATAGCCATTGCCGGGTCTTGCAAGGGTATTGTACCAAGTCCAACAAAATGCTTAGGGTATTGGGCTACAATACCTGCAATATGATCGTTAAGAAACATAGATACTTCAAGGCAATCTTTAGGTTTTGCCCAATAACTGAACATAACCGGTATGGTAGATAGCACCTGCACATTTACATGGTGGTGTCCGCATTCGTCCATTCTTTTTTCAGGACTCCAGCAATTATCCTCAATCTCGCGGAAGAACTTATCGCCTTTCATCATCCTTGCACAGCAAGGCTTATGATGGTCTAAGTGTATAAAATCGCCATAGCCGAACTTTTTAGCAAAGTCAGGTACATTCTCAGGAATAATGTGTGTGTGAATGTCAATAGTCAGCATAAAGCTTTTTTAGCTGGCTGCCTGTTCCACAAAGCGCTTATCCGATTCCATTACATGTCCGCATTTTTTGCAGGTGCGCAAATCTTGTGAACCATAGAACCTTTTAAACACAGGTATAAAGTCTTTTTCAATACTTGTCAAAAAGAATTTTTCTTCATAAAGCGGGTTATTGCATTTTTCGCAGAACCACATGAGGCCATCATTTTCGTCAGCATGACGTTGGCGCTCTATCACAAGCCCAACTGTATTTTCGCCACGTATAGGTGAGTGAGGTGTACGCGGAGGCAGTAAAAAAATTTCGCCTTCTTTTATAGGTACATCAACTGCTTTTCCGTTCTCTTGTATCTTCACTAATATATCGCCTTCTAGCTGGTAAAAAAACTCTTCACTTTCGTTAAAGTGATAATCTTTACGGGCATTAGGCCCGCCTACAACCATAACAATAAATTCAGCGTCTTTATATACCAACCTGTTGTTTACAGGTGGTTTTAATAAATGACGGTTTTCATCTATCCACTTTTTAAAGTTAAACGGGCGTGTTATCATAGCTTCTGCTGATTAAGAATTTTATGCAATTTAAGAAAAATAATGAAAAAGTAGGGGCGATTCATGAATCGCCCCTACTTTTTACTACCGCTTTTAGGCACGGTCTGCATAGTTTTAGCTTTTTGCGCTGCATGTTTCTCAGCGGTTTTCTTTATTATAAAGTTAATAATAAAGCTTATAAGTACTATTATAAAAGAAGCTATAGGTGCAATCCTTCTAAGCCTTTCAAGGGTATTGGCAGTCTTCTTCTTTTTAGCAAATCTTTTATAGTCGCCATTGGCATCGATACCCTTTTGCGCCAGTTCTATTATGTTATTGCCAACCTTCCGGCAGAGGTTTTCATCTATAAGTATAATAAGGGCTTTGTTATATGTTCCCCTTCGTTCAGCAGCATCAGCGTCATTATAACCGGCTAATTGTTTTTCCATGAACTCCGACCAGTATAGCCTTCCGTTAAGGTCGTCATGCACTGACTTTAATATGTTTTCCGCTGCGTCGTGTACGTTCATTACTTATAATTAACCATGCAAATATATTTCTATAATGCATAGTGCTAACTAATTAAAATAAAGAGATATTAACTGCTAGAAATGAAACTCGGCAGCTACTGCAAAATGATCAGAGAGGTCGCAATGGCCCGAATCCCATTTTTTACGGAAGGTTACAATGTGCATATTACCTTGCAATGCCGGATGCCCAGGTTTTGAATAAAACACATAGTCAATTAACTGCGGTTTGGTTAATTGCGGCTTATCTTGTAAGGTAACTATCAGGTCATTATTACCATAATCGTATGAGTAGCATTTATCACCTTCGAGGGGGCATTGCGTAAGCTTTAACGAACCTACCATTTGCCCATAGTTATTCGAATCGGCTTGCATGGTATTAAAATCGCCTGCTACAAATTGAGGTACATTTTCTTCAGTATAAGGCTCAAGCAGTTCCTTACGTATCTGCTTATATTGTATAGCCCTTATAGCTTGTACATTTTTACCGCTGTTAGGATCTGACTGAAGGTGTGTACCAACAAGCTGAAAACAAAAACCATCCTTTTGGCCCTTTAGTAAAATAGCACCTTTGCAGGCCATTTTATCAGCTCCTTGTGCATTTTTAAAGAATATTTGTTTTACCACATCAATTTGCACTTTGCTTAATATCCAAACTCCGCAACTGGTTTTCCACATCACATTTCTTCTTGGGTCACCCGACTCATACGGATACAATTTCTTTAAGCCTTGCCTTATTATTGCCCTTGCCTTATTATCAAAGGCTTCCTCAAATACAATTATATCAGCATCCTGATTCTTGAGCATTTCAGCTATCTGTTGCGCCCTTTTCAATTGGCCTGTATGTACATAAAGGCGCGGCAACATGTATATGTTCCAGGTAAGTATTTTAATGCTCCCTCCCAGGTCCTGACTGTTGCATTGGCCATTAACGAAATGGGAGGACAAGATTAAACTGATAAATGTGAGTGAAACCAGGGCTAGTTTTTTCATAGTATCCATAGTTTATTTTGTTGCTGCAAAGGTCCAGCCTGCATATTACCCATGTATAGGTAGGGAGTTAACAAAACATTAAATAATTTCCCCGAAACTCTTTACCTGTAAAGGGTGTACCGTAATAAACATATTTACAACCTGCTTGCCAACACCATATTGTTAATAATGCCGCAGGGGCCAAAAATGGTTGAAAGTCAAATAGGGCAGGCAATATGTGCAATAATTCGGGCAGTTTACTATATTCGCAATTCTAAAATTATCGCATAAAGCATATTCACAATTACTTAACATAACAAACATGAAAACATTTACAAAATTCTCTTCTGCTTTTCTAATCGGCTGCATGATGCTTGCATCGGCAAATTTATTTGCCCAGCAGGCAGTAAATAGCAATGATAAAAAAAGCAATTGCTTTATTTTAGGAGCTGTAATACAACAGCAAAACATAAAATGTTATGGCGGAACAACAGGTTTGGCTATTTTATTTGCTACCGGCAGTACCGGGCCATATACTTTCACCTGGTCGCCTACTGCTACCAGTAACAGCTTCGATTCTATTGATGCAGGTACAGGTTTAGCTGCAGGTACATATACTGTTGCAATAACCAATGGCCTTGGATGTACAGGTTCAGTAAACGTTACCATTACCCAACCTCCAAAACTTACAGTTGCCACTACTTCAGTTGTTGAAGACAAGTGCTTTGGCGGAACCAATGGCAAAGCTATTTTATCGGCCAGCGGAGGTACACCGTTTAAAGGCAATCCAAACTACACTTTTGGATGGGCACCTAATGTAAGCAAGGTAGATTCAGCAACCAATCTTAAAGCAGGTACATACATAGTAACAGTTACCGATACCAACAGATGTACTGCTAAAGACACAGTAATTATTACCCAACCGGTTCAAATAGCAACTACTAAAACTATTATTCCTTCCTCATGTACTACTACCAATGGTTCTGTTGGAGTTACCGCATCGGCAGGAGTATTGCCATATACATATAATTGGACACCAAGTGGAAACACTACAGATTCGATTACCGGACTTGGAGCAGGAACATACACCTGTACTATTACTGATGCTAATACCTGTTCAGTAACTGTTTCGGCAATTGTTACTGATAGCACAAGCCTTATTGCTGCCCTCAGAGTTCAGGCAAATGAAAAGTGTAATGGAAATACAATTGGCACCGCTGCCGTTACTGTTACAGGCGGAAGCGGACCTGTTACTTATGGTTGGGCTCCAACCGGTGGTACTGATACTACTGCAAGTGGCCTTGGTGCAGGAACATATACTTTTACAGCAACTGATTCTGTTGGCTGTCAAGCATTAAGTGTAATAACCATTACCCAACCCAGAATGCTTCGCGATAGTATGGCCAACCTTCGCCAGGTTGCATGTTTTGGTACATCTACAGGCAGAGCAACAGCAGGTGTAGTTGGTGGAGTTGGCCCTTATACTTATGCATGGTCAACCGGTTCAACAGCTTCGAACATTACAGGCGTACCGGCAGGCCCACTTACCGTTATTATAACTGATAAAAATGGCTGCATTGATTCAGCAAAAACAACTTTAAGCCAGCCTGCAACTGCAGTAGCGGATAGTAACAAAGTAATTGCTATTACATGTTATGGTGGTACTACTACAGCTACAGTATACGCTTATAATGGCACACCATTTAAAAACAATCCGAACTATACATATACCTGGTCAACCGCAGGTTCAAATACTACCAGTTCAGTTAGTGGCTTAACTGCAGGTACATACATAGTACGTATCCGCGATTCTAACCGCTGCACCTTGCGCGATACCATTACCATTACTCAACCTGCTTCGTATATTATAGCCAACGATACCCTGCTCTCTTCAACAGCGGGTTGCGGCAATAGCGCATGGGTACAGGTGGTAGGTTCGTTATCTAAATACACCTTTGCATGGAGCCCTTCAGGCGGATCACATGATACTGCTTCAAGCCTTTGTGTTGGTATGTATGTAGTAACTATTACCGATTCTACCGGTTGCAGCATAAACGATACCATTAATATAGTTAACCCTACTGGTGTTCAGCAATACACCAGCAATACAGGTATTAAGGTATATCCTAATCCTGCAAAAGATCAGATCAACATCAGTATTGGCGGAAATAGCTTTACAGCACAAACTGTTAAGATATATGATATGACAGGAAGAAACATACTAAGCCAAAACGTAAATGCCAATGTAAACCTTATTACAATTGATTTAACAAGGCTTTCAGAAGGCACTTACTTTATGAAACTACAAGGTACAAGCGGCGAGAAAATATTCAAGTTCTCGGTTGCCGGAAGGTAAAAGACAACGATAGACGATAAGCTATGAACAATAAATTGAAAGCCCTGCACATTGCAGGGCTTTTTTTATTGAACACGCAAAACATATTAGGGTTGACAAAGGTTGACACTTTTTTGCCGTGTTAACCCTATTTATTTATTGATTATCAAATGATTAAACACAATAAGTGGCAAAATGCGTCAACCCAATTCAACTAATTGATTATTAGTATACTAGCTGACATTTAATGAAATTACCTGAGTTTCACTCTTAGCCTTAATTTTCTCTACCTCACCAAGGTTATATTACCTTTTTTCTCAATAGCACTGCCATCATACATTGATGCTTTAAGGTAATATACATAGCTGCCGGTATTCATAGCTTCTCCTTTGTAAACTCCATTCCAGCCAATATTTTTGTCGGTAGTTTCAAATACTTTATTACCCCAACGGTCGAATACAATAAAACTTAATGTATTTATACAATCTCCACGAACATAAAGCACATCATTTTGGCCATCACCATTTGGAGAAAAGGCTTCGGGTACAAAAACATTTCCGCAACTAACATCAACAGTTATAGCATCTCTATTCGTACAGCCATCGCTATCAGTAATTGTAAGATAATACGTAGTATTTGCAAGAGGAGTAACTATTGTATTTGGGCATGTGCTACAACTCAATCCAAAAGATGGAGCCCAAACATAGCTATCGTTATATATAAATGGGCTTACCTTTAAATTGGCATAATGCCCTATGCCAATAGTTGTGTCGCAACAGGCATTACCAACTGCGGGAGGGTAAATGCTAGCTATAGTTATGGTTGTATCAATTCTGCAGTTATTTGCATCATCCACTTCCACAGTATAATTACCCACTTTCAATCCAGTTACAGCAGCAGTAGTTGCGCCTATAGGTGTCCAGTAATAAGTGAACCCCGGGCAACCCATTGCTGTTATTGAAGCGCTTCCATTACTATCATTAAAACATCTTGCATCAGTTAAAGTGGTGTGCAACGAATCTGTACAACAGGCATTGAAAGAAATATCATCAAGTCCAAAAGCATTGCCTACCCCATTGAAGTCATTGAAATTTACTATTGATATATATACTGATGTATCGGTACCCGAACACCAGCCTTCTGTATAATGCCTCCAAACCCCAAGAGTATCCGGGAAAACAGACTTTTGCCCGCTTGCAGCGGCATTAAAAAAAACTATAATACTTGCTTGCGATGAATTATGAATACTTACACCCCAGAACGATAATGTATAATAAGTATTTCGTTTTACAGGAATCCCTTCATTCCAGCATTCCAAAGCAGGAAAATTACAAATATTCGTTAATAAATATTCTCCTCCCGGGCACCCGCAGGTATGGTCATATATCTGTGACCATCCGTTATAGTTCGCTGCATCAGAGCCCACAGTATATGGATATATAATAGTATGCAATGTGGTATCGTAATGATAATTGGAAGTAAATCCGGTATTGCCGGCAGAAAAACTTCCATTTACTACAAGGTTAGGCCCAGGGCATTGGGCCTTACTTACACCAACATTTAAAATTGAAGCAAGCAAAACGGTAAAAAATATGAGTGGTTGTTTCATAAAGTATTAAGTTGCAGGAAGCACCATAGCCTTTGCCTCACCAAAGCCTATGCGTACCTTATCATTTTGGGCATAGCCTTTTATAATAACAGTATCGCCATCTTGCAAATATTTACGTTCGGTACCATTAGGGAATTTTATAGGATTGGCTCCGCCCCAGGTGATCTCTAATAATGAACCAAACGAATCTGGTGTCGGGCCACTAATAGTACCCGATGCCATCATATCGCCCACGTTTATATTACAACCATTAACAGTATGATGTGCCAATTGCTGATCCATGGTCCAGTACATATACTTATAGTTCGATGCACAAATTTTCAGTGCTTCGGTTTTATCGGGTTGCAGATAAACTTCTAACTTAATATCTACAGCAGTATTACCCTGTGCATGTTCCAGGTAAGGCAATACAGCAGGTTCTTGCTTTGGAGCCTGCACTCTGAAAGGCTCAAGAGCGTCGAGTGTAACTATCCACGGTGATATAGTTGATGCAAAATTCTTTGCTAAAAACGGGCCAAGCGGAACATATTCCCAGCGCTGTATATCACGTGCAGACCAATCATTGAAAAGCACCATTCCGAAAATATGGTCTTCAGCATCTTTCGTACTTACCGATGTTCCCAATTCTGTCGATTTGCCAATAATAAAAGCAGTTTCCAATTCAATATCTAATGCTTTGGTAGAGCCAAAAACAGGGGTTTCGGTATTAGGTGGTGCCATTTGTCCTTTAGGGCGATGAAAATTTTGACCCGATACAATAACCGATGATGCCCTGCCATGATACGCTACAGGCAAGTGCAGCCAGTTTGGCAATAGGGCATTCTTCGGGTCGCGGAACATAGAACCTACATTGGAGGCATGTTCTTTACTTGAATAAAAATCGGTGTAATCGCCAATTTTTACCGGCAATAACATTGTAACTTCTGAAATATTTACAAGACACTTTTTCTTTGCTTCTTCATTATCCCTCAACTCTGCATTATCTTTTCTGAATAGCTCTGAAAGCCTGTCTCGCAAAGTCCTCCATGTGGGTTTGCCTAATTCTATAAAACCATTAAGCGAATCGCTCGCAAATATACTTTTGGGTAATTTAATAGCAGAAAAATAATTCAATTCTTGCAACCCAGCAAGACTAATAACTGTGTTACCAATTATAGATACAGCGCCATGCGAGCGTGCAATGCCAAATGGCAAATTCTGTATAGGGAAATCACTATTTACAGGAACTTCAATCCACGATTGTAAACTAGGGTCGTTTGCTTTTATCATAGGGCAAATTATTTAGAGCAAAAATATCAATATAAAGTATACTCGCTCTTGACTTCATCCCCTTGCCCCTTAAAGGGGGTCTGAACTGAGCCTTATCAATAAAGCCCACTTAGGGATTTGGGGTTATATGAAGTGGCATATTATCTGTACCTTTGAGGTAAGAACAATACTTATATAATAGGGTGTGTGGCATAACGGGTATTTTTACCCATACAGCGAACGCTGAAAACTACAAGGAATCAGTTAATAAAGCTATATCGGCTTTGCACCACCGCGGGCCCGATGCTGAAGGTATCTTTTCAGATACCTCTGTTGCACTTGGCCATAC
>Ga0207054_1032_pt1 | contig 53049 bp, 45 predicted proteins | sample Alteio_BWMinCont_60_FD_153288 | JGI IMG/M metagenome (GOLD analysis project Ga0207054, IMG submission 153288) | Enriched cells from forest soil in Barre Woods Harvard Forest LTER site, Petersham, Massachusetts, United States -... | ecosystem: Environmental > Terrestrial > Soil > Temperate forest >... | reverse complement strand
CATGCCGAACACGGATGGCCAAACACAGGATGATGCCAATAAACCCAAGATAAATGCCCCAATAAAGGAATATGTATTTGTGTATAAAGCAGGTAAAGTAAAACAAGTGCTGGTTACAACCGGCATACAGGATGATGCTTATATCCAGATATTGTCGGGCTTAAAAAGCGGTGACGAGGTTGTTTCGGCCCCGTTTGCAACTATTGCAAAACTTTTGAATGATAATATGCAGGTAGAAAAGGTAGACAAGAGTAAGTTGTTTGTTGGGAACGGCAATTAAAAGAGTTCATAGCTAATGGCTCATAGTTCATAGCATAAAAATGCAGCTACTATGAGCCATGAACTATAAGCCATGAACTAAAAAATATTAACTAAATTTGTCCTGTTAAGTAACCTGACAGGACATTTTTATTATTGATGCATCAACACACGAACAGGATAACCGTAGTCGGCGGCGGAAGCTGGGCTACTGCCAATATTAAGATCCTTACCGATAATACCACCGATAAGGAAATTTTTTGGTGGATGCGCAACATCCATGCGGTTGAGCATATTCATAAATTCCATCATAACCCTAATTATTTAAGTTCGGTTGAAATTAGTGTTCCTGCCAAAAACATCTCGAATGATTTAAAAGGGCTCATCCATCAATCCGACTTCGTATTACTCAATGTACCTGCTGCATTTTTAAAAGACGCTTTAAAAGGGATAACACCTGCCGACTTTGCCGGGAAAAAAATAGTATCGGCCATAAAAGGTATAGTACCTGATGAAAACCAGATCATCGGCGAATTTTTGCACCAGCATTACAATATGCCCTGGGACCATTTCGTAGTGATCAGCGGCCCCTGCCATGCAGAAGAAGTTGCACTTGAAAAGTTATCCTATCTTACTATAGCCTCCAGTGATACTGAATTGGCCGCCGAATTTGCTGGCATGTTTAATACGCGTTATATTAAGACAAACATATCTGATGATATTTACGGCACTGAGTACGGCGCCGTATTAAAAAACATTTATGCCATTGCCGGCGGCATATGTCACGGTGTGGGCTATGGCGATAATTTCCAGGCGGTACTGATTTCAAATGCTATTCGCGAGCTGGAACGGTTTGTGGCTGCCGTGCACCCGATAAATCGCGACATAAAAGAATCGGCTTACCTTGGCGACCTTATGGTTACCGCTTATTCGCAATTTAGCCGTAACCGTACTTTTGGTAATATGATAGGTAAAGGCTATACGGTAACATCGGCACAATTAGAAATGAACATGATTGCCGAAGGTTACTATGCAGTAAATTGCCTACACCAGGTGAATAAACAGTACAATGTAAACATGCCCATCTGCGATGCTGTTTATGCCATTTTATACCAGAAACGACCTCCCGCCCTGGAAATGAAACATTTGGCAGAGCGTTTGAGTTAAGTGTTTATTACTAAACATTTAACGTCATGAAAAACGTACTTAAAGTTGCATTGGTCGCAGTGGGAATTTTCTCCTTTTCGGCAAGCCAGGCACAAACACACAAAGACACCACCGTAGGTCAAAAAATTGGGGCAACCGCCACAAAAGTTGGCCATAAAACATCGAATATAGCTGCGAATGGTGCAGCAATGATAGTTGATAAAAAATATGAAGGCAAATGCGGCCCCGGTGGACAAACCGTTTATATCAACAAAAATTCACACTATTATTACATCAATAAAAAAGGGCACAGGATTTATCTTAAAAAATCCGAATTGATGGATAAACCTGTGAAATAAATTTAAGTCAATAAACCTGTGGTCTTAAACATAAGACTGCGGGTTTGTACTCTCAAAAACTATTTGCCACAATGAAAAAATTTGCTTTAATATTTGTCCATGTAGCCTGTGCGTCGGTATTGTTAACGATGGCATGTTCAAACCCTGTAAAAAGTAAATTGCAGGGGAAATGGCATTCAAAAGACGGCGCTACGAAACTTAATATAACCGACAAAGATTTTACAATGGATGACGGCGAAGCTATTGCCGAAGATTACTTTATGAAAGGAGACACCATATTCACTTCGTTCCAGGGTAATCAGCCTTATACCAGTTTTGTTGTACAAAAGCTTGATGACCACTATTTAAAACTTATGGGCCCTGATTCTATCGCTACAGAATATAGCCGGTAAGGCTACTTTTTAAATATCCTGAAAACGATAAACAACATCCCCAGCACAGCAAGCACACAGCCAATTTTAGCAATATAGTCGCCATGCAGTACATAAAAAGTGAGCTCGGTGTTTAAATTAATGTTCTGTTTTAATGCAGTTTGCACCCACCATTTACTTTGCTGTACTACATCGCCGCGCTGGTTTATAAAACCCGAAATACCTGTATTGGCCGACTGGCAAACCCAGCGCCGTGTTTCTATAGCACGTAATTTTGCATAGTCGAAATGTTGATCTTTACCCGGAGTGTCTTCCCACCAGCCATCATTGGTAATAAGAGCGATGAATTGCGCCCCCTTTTTTACCGACCCTGCTATCCAATCGCCCCATGGCGTTTCATAACAAATAACAGGGTCAACGCCAATTCCGCTTTGCGAATAGAATACGCCAGGGTCTTTTTGACTACCATACGCTCCTGTGGCGCCACCTAAATGTTCAAACACAGGTTTTAAAAACGCAAAGGCTGATGGAAAAGGCAAAGCCTCGGCGCCGGGCACCAATTTTGATTTATGGTAGAATTGAACTTCGGCGGAGTTTTCAATATTTACGGCTGTATTAAAGGTATCGTAATACATATGCCCCCGGGGGTCATAGGTTGCTGTCGGGGTTGCCTGCGTGTTGTATATTTTATAGGTTTCGGCACCGGTGATAAGGTTGCCATTTTTGTATTTATTTAAAAAGTGCTGCGCCAGTAAATAATAGGCATTTGAGCGAATGTTATCTTCGCTTATCGCATCGGGGATAGCAGTTTCGGGCCAGATAAAAAACTCGGTATTTGCCTGTCCCAGCGAATCAGATATATGGGTTAATATGTCAAGTTGTTTCCTTGGCGGCATGCTTGATTCTTTTGCATAAGGATCAATATTGGGCTGCGCAACAACCACATTTGATGGGTCGCGTTGCTCGGTATAGCTGTAATACCTGTACAATGATAAACTAAGTGGTACTGTAAGCACTATGACAAATGCTGAAATAAGCTTTAATCTTAACGCCTTATTTTGTCCTTCTCTTAAGCCCGACCAGATCAAAAACGATAAGATATTCAATACCAATATCCATAAAGTACCGCCATAAACGCCGGTGCATTCATACCACTGTACCCATTGATGTGTTATGGCGAATCCATTACCAAGCGTCATCCAGGGGAACGAGAGGTCCCAGCTTTGGTTCAGGTATTCGTAGGCTATCCAAAAACAAACTAATCCGATTAAACTTATGCTGCGATTGGTAACGCGCCTTAGTCTGTAGTACAACCAGCAGGCAGTGGCCATCAACAATGGCCCCAGCGAGTAAGGTATAAATGAAACGGGTAAAGCTGCTGCTGCGCCGATGATTTTTAAGGCATTATAAACCCAGTAAACCGATAGCGTGTTCCATACGAAAAAGCCAAGGAAGGCTGTCCCGAATATTTTCTTTCCTTTTTTGGTAAGATCGGATTTGATGATATTCTCGATGGCGATCAGCATCGGCACCAAGGCAACAAACAGCAAAAATGTGGTATAGTGCGTCGGCGGCCATGCGATCCAAAGCAACAGGCCGGAGAGGATGGATAGAAAGATATTTTTTTTCATTTGAAGTGCTAAGCGACCGGTTGCGAAATTATGGATTTTATATCAATGTAATAGTCAAGGCGAATTGCCTTTTTACCCTCTTTTCGGCGTGCCGAAGAGGGTCGAACAGCGTAGCGCATTCGGGGTGAGTAAACTCTGCGCCAAGCGTTTACGTCTATGCATTTATGCAAGCGCCGCTCGCATAGTTTACTCACCCGGTCTTTGCTTCGCTCGACCACCCTCTCTTTTGCAAGCAAAAAAGAGGGTAAAAACAGCTTTTACATTTAGTTTTTAGCGTCAACAAAGCTTTTAAAGTAGCCGCACTCGTGCAGCACCTCTTTATAATAGGCGGTTTGTGCGTAGTTTTCTTTTAGCTCCTTAAAATATTTCCCTGCAGGCGGCATGGGCGCATCATCGGTATTTAACGAGCCTCCGCCAAAAGTATTATTGTAATACTCATTACGTTCGCATTTACTTGCCATAAACGTACATTTGGCCTTTTGCTCATCGGTTTGTGCATATTTACGGGCCAGCAAATAATATTTTTCGGGGATTTTTTGAGCATTGATGTCAATCCCTTTAAACACATCATCTTCGTAAAACTGGCGGGCGTTACCGTAATAAGTTATATTGTAATAAGCGTTGGCCAGCAGCCACGCGTGGCGGTAACTATCGGTACCGGCAGCCAGGTCAGCTTTAATTTTTTGTAAAGTTTTTAAAAACGTCAGCGCGGTAAATTTTTGTTTTTGATGCGCGGCATGGTCACAATCGTGGCAATCGTTTAAACGGGCGTTAAACGGGTTGCCGGGCAAAGTATCCTTGCTTGTTTTTATGGCCTTGCCCATTAGCGCTATTGCCTTATCGATGTTTTCGTCGTAAACAAGTGATGCCGCCTGGTGATAATACAGTTCATCAAGCGTATGCGGATAATACCTCAGCACTGTTTTTTCAAACGGGGTTTTATTTGACTTGTTCATCAGGTCGATGAACTTTTGCACCCAATTATTATTTGCATAGGATACGATGGTATCAATAAAGCATTCTGCTTTTAACGAATCGTGCTGGTTTAAATATATCCGGGCAATTGTCCCCGAACACAAGCCCGGTCGCAGTTTATCGATATGCACCTTCCCGTCCTGCAAATCTTTGAGCCAGTTTAATGGTTCCACTAATTTGGCCTCTGTTTGTGCATCAATGCGTTTTAAGCGGTTTACATCAAGAAATATAGCGAGCATTTTATATTGGGCCATTATTAGCTTGTCATTTGCCGGCATCTGGCTTTTTGCCGCAGCATAAAATTTACCGGCATCTGCATAATCCTTATGCAAGTAATGCAAGTAACCGGCTGCGATGTTCCAAAAGTAGGGCTTGGCAGTATTGCCTTTCTTTGCAAGTGAATCTACCAGCCTGATCTCTTTGCGCGCGCTTTTATCATTATCTTTTTCCGCCTGCATCTCCTGCTCGTTCAAGGGATGGGAAATAGAATATTCGCCGTTGTCGCCTGGCTCCCGGATGTTGACCAATCTGCTCAACAGCAAATCCATTTTATCTGTGCGCGGGTTTAATGCCGCTATTTCTTTTATGGCCCTTACCGGGTCGTACTCCATGCCCAGCATATGCCAGAGCGTAATTTTTTCTTCATTGTTTTTGGCCAGCGCCAGGGTTTCCCGCCAGTCGGCTTCCTGTTGCGCACGGAAGCTGAACTTGCTGGGTATTTTCATCTCAAAAGAAAAATCGTAACAGCGGCTGTAAAAATAGTTTGAAAGCGCAAAATCACCTTTGCGGCGATAATAGCCTGCCACATACCCCAGGGTACGGTAATAGGTTAAATTTTGCGGGAATGCCGATTTATATTTATCAAATAGCGTTAAAATTTTAGCACGGGTATTTACCTGCGTTTTGCTGCTCGCGGTATCGTCATTAAAAAAATAATACCTTGTCAACTGGAACCACAGCCTTTCCTTTACAAAAGCATCCTTTGAATTGGTAAATGCAGTGGATAACGAATTTTCCAAACTTTTTGGAGCAGATGGCGGCGGCTTAGGCGCATCGTACCAGCCACGGTCTTCGCCTACGGCAAATATTTCACAGCCTTTTGCCAGCTTGAGGTAATTAAACAGGTTGGCTATCTTGTTTTTGTCGAGACCGGCTACATTTATATGCAAAGTATCCTGTTTTAAGGCATGAAGCTTTCCGGTAATGTAGTTGTATACAGAATCTATTCCACCTTTATCCGCACTAAGCAAAAGATACCGCAAAGCAGGTTTGCTTAGCTGATGGTTTAAATAACCATCCCATTCATTAATTACCTGCGCGTTAAACCTGTTGTTATTATCTGAAATTTCTATATTCCCGCCATAATACCAATGTTCGCTGTCGTAAAAAAACGGGGTATATTCTTTTGATACGAATGCCTCCGGACTAAAAACAGAAGCGGAGGTATCGTCTTCAAATACACAGGCCCAAACTGCCCCGGCAACTAAAAGGCTGCATGCACTAAAGATCAGCAGGAACCTGGCTGAGCTTTTGAGCCGTAAATTCTGTTTGGTTAAGGTTACCCAGTTCATAATAAATAATGGTCCGGTTTTGTTGTGATGGCAAATAATGGGACAATTGTTTGGCAGCTGTTTTTAGTGCATTTACGTCCGTTTCTTCCAGTTTAAAAATATCATTTTCTTTGATGTAAATACCATCCGAAAAGAAACTTTTTTTAGCACGGTAAGCGTTCCCGTCGGGGGTAAAATTTTGTGTATCCGTAAACTGGTTTTTCCGGGGATTGGTATAAAGCTGAATTACCTTCCCTTCGCGAATATGAACGGCCCACGAAAATAGCGGCAGCGCAACATCAAGTGGGAGCGGGTACTGAGATACATAAGATACATACTTCGCAGCATCCGCTTCATTATATATGGAATTTGGCTGCTGTAAATTAGCATTCAGGGTACCCATGTTGTAAAACATCAGCACGCCCTTATCAACCGGCGGGACACCGGTGCGTTCTTTATACTTAGCCTGGTGCAGGCGTATGGTAGCTTCTAATTTTAAGTGGCTGATCTGTTTGAATTTTTGTAAGAAGTTAAAATATTTTTCGCGTGTGGTTAAGGTCCAGTCGCAATCAAACTGTACGTTTTTATAGTTGAGTCCCGCTTGATGAGCAATACGATTTATCAGGGCGTCGCTGTATATGGCTAAACTATCAATGGCATTGTCCTTTACCATTTCAAAGGTTTTATTAGCTATAAAAATAACCGGGGTCACGCTGAATTGATTCACTGGCTGATCGAATCTAACGACAGCATTTGGCAAAGCACGGTGCGATTGGTTATCCCATACAACATCAAAAAAACGAAGATAGACAGTATTATGAGCAGTTTCTTTTAAAAGCCGGGCTTGCTGCGCATTTAAACTAAAGCTGCTTTTCCAGTAATAGAAAGCCGTTTTTGCATTTCCGGGCTTTTTACATGCTTGCAGGGCGACTAACAATACGATAAAAAACAGGCAGTTGCAAAGACGGCCTACCACATGAAACTTAAAGCCCGATTTCATTATCCGCGTGGTTTTGCAAATTTTTCGGCATTGAAAGTTTGCGAGTTTCCTTTCGGGATTGATAGTGAATTCCATTTGTCACCGGCTACCATTTTGCCGATAAATACAATTTGCCCTATATGGTAGGGATAATGTGCCAGTTGCCTGTTAATGGCATCAACCACACTATGTTTTTCGTTACGTATGTAAATATCCCTTTGCCAGTCGTCTTCAGTTATTGAGTTGAGCGCGTTGAACAGGCAATCCCAGCCCTCGTTCCAAATACCTAATAATTCCTGCCGGGTTTTAATATCATTTTCAAACTCTTTATCTCTGTCACGCCCGGGTTTTTCGCCATCACTGGTTAAAAAATCCGTCCACCGCGACAGCATATTGCCTGACAGGTGTTTTACAATGGTGGCCATACTGTTGCTTTCTTCGTTGTACTGCCAAAAAAGGCCATCGTCATCAACCTGGGCAAATGTTTTTTCGCCAAGTGTTTTGTAATATTCAAAACGCTTTTTTACGCTGTTTAAATAAGTTTCCATGGATGCCTCCTATATGCCTCACCTAAATCCTCTCCAAAGGAGAGGACTTTTGAATTTTCTTCAAACTAAAATATCAATATATCTTAACTTTTTAAAGCCTTCTCCTTTGGAGAGGGTTGGGTGAGGCTACCACTCACACAAATCACAAACTCCCCTTTCACCGGATGGGTCTCAAAATATAATTTTACTTCAGCAACTGTGCCCCTCACCGTTTCTTCAAACATTTTTGTCAACTCGCGCGATACGGATATTTGTCGTTCCGCGCCAAAATAGGTAGCCATTTCATCCAGTGTTTTTAACAGGCGGTGTGGTGACTCATAAAGAATAATGGTACGTTCTTCCAGCGCCAGGGTTTTATACCTCGTTTGCCTGCCTTTTTTCAGTGGCAAAAAACCTTCGAAACAAAAGCGGTCTGTAGGGAAACCAGAGTTAACAAGCGCGGGAACAAAAGCAGTAGCACCCGGCAGACACTCCACTTCAAGTCCGTTTTTTAAGGCCTCTCTTACCAGGTAAAAACCAGGATCGGATATGGCAGGCGTACCGGCATCGGATATTAATGCAATATTTTTTCCTTCCTTTAAAAACTTAACGATCTCGTTTGACGACTGGTGCTCATTATGCTGGTGGTGCGAAAATACTTTTTGATGAATATCAAAATGCTTCAGCAAAGGAGCTGATGTACGGGTATCCTCGGCCAGGATCAAATCAACTTCTTTTAAAATACGGAGCGCCCTGAAAGTAATATCTTCCAGGTTGCCTATTGGGGTGGGGACTAAGTAGAGTTTACCTGTTTGGTTCATCGCTCATGGTTCATAGACCATAGTCCATAGACCATAGCCAATTTATTGGTGTTAATATTTCCAGCCAAATTGCACCTGTTTACAGAGCGCGATACAATCACTATGGACTATTGACCAAGGTCTATGGACAAAAAACCATGAACTATGAACCATGAACCATGAACTAATTATATCTTTGCCTAAAAATAAATCAATGCTGCAAGTTAGTTATATCCGCGATAACAGGGAACAGGTTTTGGAACGTTTGGCTGTAAAAAATTTTAAACAGCCGGATTTGGTTGATGAAATTATTCAACTCGATGATAAACGCCGTCAAACGCAAACCGGTTTGGATAATGTTTCGGCCGAGGCTAATGCTGCCGCAAAACAGGTTGGTGAGTTGATGCGTAGCGGCAAAAAGGACGAAGCTGAGGCTGTTAAAGCAAAAACCGGGGCCTTCAAAGAAGACATAAAACAGCTGGGCGAGCAACTAACCTCTGTTGAAACTGAATTGCAAAACAAATTGGTTTTATTACCCAATCTACCACATAATTCTGTTCCGAAAGGGTTAACCCCGGAAGAAAATGAGGTGGTGCTTGAAAACGGCGCTAAACCAAATTTGCCAGACAATGCCCTGCCACATTGGGACCTGGCTGCTAAATATAGCCTGATTGATTTTGAGCTTGGCGTAAAAATAACCGGCGCAGGGTTCCCTGTTTATAAAAACAAGGGGGCAAAATTGCAGCGCGCATTGATCAATTATTTTATTGATGAGGCCGAAAAAGCCGGATACAGCGAAGTGGTTGTGCCGTTGATGGTAAACGAAGCATCAGGGTTTGGCACCAGCCAGCTGCCTGACAAAGAAGGACAGATGTATTTTGTTGGAGTGGATAATTTATACTTGATCCCAACAGCAGAAGTCCCTATTACCAATATGTACCGCGATGTAATTTTAAAGGCTGATGAGCTGCCGGTAAAAAATTGCGGCTATACGCCATGTTTCCGCAGGGAAGCCGGTTCATATGGCGCTCATGTGCGCGGACTAAACCGTTTGCACCAGTTTGACAAGGTGGAGATAGTGCAAGTAGCGCATCCTGATAAATCATACGAAGTACTTGAACAAATGAGCCTGCACGTGCAGGGATTATTGCAAAAATTGGGCCTGCCCTACCGTGTGCTGCGTTTGTGCGGCGGGGATATGGGGTTTGCGTCTGCTTTGACTTATGATATGGAAACCTGGAGTGCGGCACAACAGCGCTGGCTTGAGGTATCCTCAGTTTCAAACTTTGAAACTTTTCAGACTAACCGTTTAAAACTCCGTTTCCGTAACGCCGAAGGTAAAACGCAACTTGCGCATACGCTTAATGGCAGCGCATTGGCATTGCCGCGTATTGTGGCCACGTTGCTGGAGAATAACCAAACTGAAAAAGGCATTAAGATACCTGATGTATTGGTGCCTTATACAAAGTTTGAGTGGATAGATTGAGCGATGGCAATATTAACCTATCGCAACGGATATTAAGTAATAAAAAATGTAAAAGTACATGACCCCATCTGGGTCATGTATTGGTAGAAAAACAGACCGAAATTATTTCTTTGCCCTCTTTCCGCCACAGGCGAAGAGGGTCGGAGAGCGAAGCGAATCCGGGGTGAGTAAACTTGCCGCCATGCATTTACGTTAACGTCGCTCGTATAATTTACTCACCCGATCTGCGCTTCGCTGGATCACCCTCTCTTCCGCAAGCGTTAAAGAGGGGGGCTAAAAAATATTTTTAAAAAGCTGCGCTTACCAATAAATCAGTAATTGCAGCATCGAAAATTGATTTAATATGATTAATGGCCGCTTTTGTTTGGTTTTGTAAGTCGGCTTTGTAAATTACATGGTCAACACCTAAAACTTTTAAAAAGCTATCGATTTTTCTGTTCGGGCCGCTTTTAAAACAGCAAATCTTAATTTTATTGTAGTAAGGGTTTGTGCGGATGCGGCGCAATATTTTCTCCATATCATCGCTCAGGTAATCGTAATCAAAAACGATAATGGTGGGCGACATTTCATAAATAGCTGGAAAAACACGGTCGGCGCGCGTAATATGCTTGATTTGTTTATTGACTGTTAACATTTGTACCGAAAATATATTGGGTGCTACCAATAATACCCTTTCGTACTTATTACGTGTCATGGCCGGTTAATTAAATGTGATAAGAATGATTTATATATTTAATTTTTCAAATGCTTTAATTAGAAATTACAGTAAGAAATCGCTTGCAATACATCCAGGTCAAGTTCCCTTATACGAAATGGGTTATAAAAGGTTACAAAATAATTTCAAAAAGTGAAAAAAAAATAATTTTATTAACAAGCAGGAAACCTATCTTGACTTTAACTGAGAAGCGTATACAAGGTGTGGTTTAATGAGAAGCGCTTACAACCCATTTCAAAATTGATGAGTCGAAAATTGTGCTGGTGTTATTTGGAGCTTTTTTATTGTCTGGTGATTTCGAAATATCTTCTGTATAGATAAGGTGATCTACACCGAGTGTTTTTAGCAGGTCGTCTGTTTTGGTGTTTGGCTTACTCTTATAACAGCAAACTTTCAGCTTGTCATAAAATTTATTGATACTGATACGACGCAATACTTTTTCAATATCCTTTCCTAAATGGTCATAATCAAAAATTACAATATCAGGGTTAAACTCGTAAAGGGAAGGGAAAATATTGCTTATTAAAGCAACATGTTTTAAATCCCTGCAATCAGCAATTAACTGATCAGGAAAAACATCAGGTGCAACCAGTAGTACCTTCTTAAAGCGTGTACGGATCATGCTATCGTTACATTAGGGATTATAAATATAAAATCTATATTTCACATTGTCAAGTGCTTATTAATCAGATAGAAAGAAATTAAAAACTTAATATTATTTTAATATAAAAGGTCTGTTTTATGGTAAAACATCCGATTTTAGAAAATAAATTAATTATAGGGTAATTTTTATTATCAAAACGTTATGTTTTCCTAAATTATTGCCCATCGGCAAAATCTTCAAAATTCAGCAAAAAGCTTTCTGACGAAATTATCACCTTCGTGAAATTCAAAATTCTTCGCAAAACCCGTAATTTTTTATCAAAATTATAATGTGCAAACAGGCGGTTTTGAAAATATTTGTGTTGTTGCGACGGCCCCTTAGTTAGCCGGTTATTTATCACGAAAACCACTTTTATCTGATAACTTAATTTTATTTTGTTAAGGTTAGTGGTTAGAGATTAGTCCGAAAGAAGCTGCAACCGACATTTCGGCAAAAACAACTTAAGTTATATAGAAAAGGTTGAAGATTAGGGAGACTTAGAATGTGAGGATAGAAAGACTTTGAAAAACTGAAACCCGTGGAAACCTGGCCTGCAAAAAAAGCAGGGTGAAAATCTTGTTTTATCTGGATGGCCTAATTATACTATTGCCTGCTACGTGCAAATCAATGCCCCTGCTTTTATAGCTGAGATATTAAAATTAAAAATACGCACTACCAATTCTTTTAAACGGCTTAACAGGGTTCGGCGCTGTATCAATTTTATTGGACTTTCTTCGGCCTTTATTTCGTTCAACGGTTCGTCATACTCGTCGTTTCCCTCCATAAATATACTCTCACGGATAACCCTTTCCCTTAATTCCGGGTCACGGTTTACAATTTCGTCCAGTTCGGTCAATTCCGTAAATGTGGCTACGCCATTTCTTTGCCTTTTTATTAAAATCTCAAAACGGTCCTGCAAAAAGGTACGTCGCTCAAGTTGTTTACGGTGGCCCATTATCGTTTGTTTATTACCATAAAATTTTGCTCAAACAATGTGCCGTAGTTACAAATAGCTAATTATCAATATATTAATATATAATGTAAAATATTTAAATGCACCGTTTTGATACAACAAACTGTTCGTTTCCGGGCGGCTTAACCATGCTTAGCATTCGGGCTTTTTTTCTAATTTTGGGTTAAAATCAAATATTTATGAGGATAAACAATGCCTGTCTTTTAACTTTTATTACAGCTATTTTTTTGGCGGGATGTAAACACAACGAAAACAGCAACCCGATAACCGGCGATGAAATAAAAAGCCATATAGCTGTGTTAGCTGATGATTCGCTAACAGGGCGTAAGCCGTTTACTGCCGGCGAAACAAAGGCCATAAACTATATTTCATCGGAGTTTAAAAAGCTGGGGCTTGACCCGGGCAACAACGGCAGCTATTTCCAGGATGTGCCGATGGTTGAAATTACCAGCACACCGTCAACAACAATGGAAATTACAGGCGGAAAAGCGCCGATTACCTTACATAGCTCAACTGATTTTGTGGCTTCAACCCGCAGGGAAGTTGATACCGTGCAGCTAAAAAATGCACCATTGGTATTTGCAGGCTATGGCGTGGTTGCCCCTGAATATAAATGGAATGACTATGCAGGCCTTGATGTTAAAGGTAAAGTGGTAATTGTACTTGTGAATGACCCGGGCTTCAAATCGGGCGAGAGCAGGTTGTTTAAAGGCGATACCATGACCTACTATGGCCGCTGGACTTATAAATACGAAGAAGCTGCAAGGCAGGGTGCTGCCGGGGTAATTATTGTACACCAAACCGAACCTGCAAGCTACGGCTGGAGCGTAGTGAACAATAGTTTTACCGGGGCCAAGCTTTATTTGCAGCAAAAAGATAAACACCTTTCGAGGTGTAAAATGGAGGGCTGGATGACCGAAGATGCTGCCAAAAAGCTATTTGCCGCAGCGGGAATAACCGGCGATATACGTGCTATTGCGCGTAAAAGGGATTTCAAGGCTATCCCGCTAAACCTCAGTGCGACACTATCTATTCAAAATAAATTAAAATATTCCACTTCGCATAACGTGATTGCGATTTTAAAAGGCAGTACAAGGCCTGATGAAACAATACTATATACCGCCCATTGGGACCACCTCGGTGTTGGTAAACCAGATGCCAAAGGCGATAGTATTTATAATGGCGCTGTTGATAATGCCAGCGGCGTAGCTGCTGTTTTAAGTGTTGCCAAAGCATTTAGTCAATTGAAGGACAAGCCGCAGCGGTCTATCGTATTTTTAACCGTAACAGCCGAAGAACAAGGCCTTCTTGGGTCTGAATATTATGCAACGCACCCAATATACCCGCTAAACAAAACTGTGGCCGATCTTAATATGGACGCCCTGGGTGATTATGGCGAAACAAATGATTTTGCGGTAACTGGCAAAGGGCAAAATGATATCGAAGATTATGTTGCGGCGATAGCAAAAGACGAAGGCAAAACCATTACCGGCGATAAAAACCCGGGTGCAGGCGGCTACTACAGGTCGGACCATTTTGAATTTGCAAAAGTTGGCGTCCCGGCGCTTGATATCAATAATGGCGAGATCAGCACAGCCCATGGCGCAGCCTGGGGTAAACAAAAGCAAAAAGAATACGGCGACAAGCACTATCACCAGCCATCAGATAATTATTCGCCGACTATGGATGCCGACGGCATGGCCGAAGTAGCTAACCTGCTTTTCAACGTGGGGCTTAAGCTCAGCAATGAAACAACATTTCCGGGATGGAAGAATGGATCAGAGTTTAAGGCGGTTAGGGAGAAATCGATCGGAAAGTAATTTCGGATGTTCGATTTCGGATTTAGATAATATTATTTGTGCGGTACAAAAATAGGCGAAAGCTAAAATCAGACGGACATTGCTTTTTCAGCTTTCACCTTTCTGCTTTTAGCTTTCGCCTTTTGTATATGATAGAGTTGCGGGAATTTATGGGCACCCGCAAACGGATTTAATTTGCCGCCCTGGCAATATGGTAACATTCGTAAGCCAGGTGCCTGTTGTAGTCGTTGGCTATACTTTTGTAAGTGAACAGATCAATCAATGTGCCTATGCCGAGCAAGCCGCCGGTTATAAGATAAAGCAATCCTAACATGATCTGCCCGGTCATAAACCTTTGGATCCCGGCAAGGCCTAAAAAGCCCAATAAAGTAGCCAGCAATATATCATTGGGGTTTTTGCGCCTGCTGTTATAAACCAGCATAAAAGTTTGCATCTGGTTATTGCTAAGCCCGGCAGATGCATGGTGAATAAAACTGTATTCCTCCATGGTCATCCCTGAAAAGTCGTTATATGTGTTTTGGTAAGCGTTCATTTTAGTATCAGTTTTTGTTTGCCTTTAAATTCTGACATAAAATTAGCCGCTGATAACAAAAACGGCAACGTGAATTAGGTTAGCGGGGAAAAGATGTCGGTAGAAATGGGGATTTTGGCGGTGAAGTTTCTGATGTGCAAATGCGTGGATGGGCAGGTGCGTAAATTGTTTTTAAGTTGTTGAGAACACTCCTCCTGAGAATTATCATTATATTTGTTAGTACAAAAACGACTCATGGAAGAATTAGTAATTAAAGTTAAGGATGAAAAGGAATCGTCTTTTCTTAAAGACTTGCTGAACAAATTAAAAATTAAGTTTGAGACAGTAAACGATGACCAGGCGCCAACAGCCGAAGAAATAAAGCAGTCGGTGCTAAGGGGGCAAGAGGCTTACAGAAAAGGTGAATCTGACCAATTTGTAAAAATCGACCGAAAGGACTTATGGAAATAGTCTTCCAAATTATTTATTTCAAAGAAGCGCGGAATGATATTGATTACTGGAAAAAATCCGGAGATAAGCAGGCGATAAAGAAAATCGATAAAATATTGGATGCCGTCTAAAGCGACCCATATAGTAAAAGCCCGGGTGAGCCTGAAAAGCTAAAATATACAGACGCTTATTCCAGGCGAATAAATAAAAAAGACAGAATTACTTACAAAATAAATGATGCGACTAAAGAAGTTATTATTTATCGCATGCGTGGCCACTATGATGACAAGTAGCGCTCTCCGCTATCGCAAGTTATTATCCATTATTTGTTATTCGAAATTAGTATAACTAATCATCAACATATATGAGTTTTAAACTTACCAATCCACCCGCAGGCGACAGAAGCAGAGAGTTATGGTTGCAACATGCGGCCGGCTTTATAATATTCGAAGATATGAGGAATTACGCCGTTAAACAGATTCCTGCTGATACCGATGCAAAAACAAGGGGACAAATTCTTAATGGAATTGACGATGCGATATATGGATTAATGATGATTATGGATGGGGTTGTCGGAGTCCTTGAAAATGACGAATACAAGGTAAGCTTTGAAAGCAATATATTATTGGAAAGAAATGGTGAAGTAATACAAAAGATAAATACATTTCATGGCGATGGAATGTGTATGGGATTTCATGATTGGAGAGATGGTGACTTTGGCGAGGACAGTATATACACAATCGTACCATGATCATATAGTTTTAAAAATCAGACTTACGAAGTTTTTAAAACTTCGTAAGTCTTTGACGCAGCGATCATCTGCACATCCGCACATTCATAATCCACACATCATCTTCACGTCCCGTATTCCGGCGTAGTTATTTCACTTTCTTCAAATTCATAATCTGTAAGCGGCGGGCAACTGCAAATCAGCGTCCTATCGCCGTAAGTATCATTTACACGGCCAACTGATGGCCAGAATTTGTAAGCAGCCACGTAAGGTAGCGGGAAAGCGGCTTTTTGACGGGTATATGGATGCTCCCATTCATTAGCCGTGATCACCGAGGCCGTATGCGGCGCGTTTTTTAAGGGGTTATCGGTTTTATCTGATATTCCTTTTTCAACAGCATCAATTTCATGACGGATGGAGATCATCGCATCACAAAAACGATCGAGCTCGTGTTTTGGTTCCGATTCTGTTGGCTCAACCATCACTGTCCCGGCAACCGGGAATGATACTGTTGGCGCGTGGAAACCATAATCCATCAAACGTTTGGCAATGTCAGTAACTTCGATGCCAAAGTTTTTAAAGGCGCGGCAATCCAATATCATCTCGTGTGCGCAGCGGCCATGTTTGCCGGTGTACAGTACCGGGTAATGGTGCTCCAAACGGGTTTTAATATAATTTGCATTTAATATGGCATAACGGGTTGCATCGGTAAGGCCTTCGCTGCCCATCATGGCTATGTAAGCGTGCGAAATGATCAGGATAGACGCTGAGCCCCATGGCGCGGATGATACGGCGTGTATAGATTTTCCTTTATCGATATCAACAACTGCATGCCCTGGTAAATAAGGAACAAGGTGTTTAGCAACGCCAATTGGCCCCATGCCAGGACCGCCGCCGCCATGCGGTATGCAGAATGTTTTATGCAGGTTCAAATGGCAAACATCCGCTCCTATATTGGCAGGGCTTGTTAAGCCAACCTGTGCGTTCATGTTAGCGCCATCCATATATACCTGGCCGCCGTTTTGGTGAATGATCTCACAAACCTCTATGATTGACTCCTCAAACACGCCGTGAGTAGATGGATAAGTCACCATCAGTGCCGAAAGCTCATTTTTATATTGTTCAGCTTTTTGTTTCAGATCAGCAACATCAATATTACCGTTATCATCACATTTTACCACAATTATTTTCATCCCTGCCATAGCTGCCGATGCCGGGTTAGTACCATGTGCCGACGATGGGATCAATGCGATATTACGGTGACCTTCGCCCCTGTCCATGTGATAAGCACGGATAACCATTAAACCGGCATATTCGCCCTGGGCGCCGGCATTTGGCTGTAAGCTCATGGCTGCAAAGCCGGTGATCTCGCTCAACCAGTTATTTAATTCATCAAAAAGCTGCATGTAGCCACCCACCTGGTCGGTTGGCGCGAAGGGGTGCATTTTGCTGAATTCCGCCCAGGTTACAGGCACCATTTCGGTAGTGGCATTCAGTTTCATAGTACACGAGCCCAATGCAATCATGGAATGGCAAAGCGAAAGGTCTTTTGTTTCCAGTGATTTTATATACCGCAGCATTTCATGCTCCGAATGATGCGTGTTGAATAGCGCATGTGTTAAATAGGCTGATTTACGTTGCAAGTCAGCCGGAATAATTGTCTTTATATCCTCTTTTAATTCATCAAAGCTTACGTCACTTAATGATTTACCTTTTACCCTTGCAAAAAAGCGGACAATGGTTTTAATATCCTCTGGCGAGGTGGTTTCATCAATTGAAATCGTAACTACTGAACCTTTATAATGAAAGTTCATTTCGTTATTGATGGCTTCGGCATGAATAGGGCTGGCCAGGTCGCCAAGGTCAAATTTCAATGTATCAAAGTAGGTTTTGTTCAGCTGTTCATAACCCAATTGTTTTAACGACTTATCCAGTAAAACAGCAAGCCCATGTATCCTTTCGGCTATTAATTTAACACCCGCGGGGCCATGGTAAACGGCGTACATACCGGCCATAATAGCCAGCAAGGCCTGGGCGGTACAAATGTTCGAGGTAGCTTTATCCCTGCGGATATGCTGTTCGCGGGTTTGCAATGCCATACGCAAGGCATAGTTCCCGGCACTATCGATAGTTACACCTATGATACGGCCAGGGATAGAACGTTTATATTCTTCTTTTGTAGCAAAAAATGCAGCATGCGGCCCGCCAAAACCCATCGGCACGCCAAATCGCTGGGTGGAACCAACTACAATATCAGCACCCCACTCGCCCGGGGGCGTTAAAAGCGCAAGGCTCATAATATCAGCGACAACAGTTAATTTGATGCCTTTTTTATGCGCTTCGGCAGCATAATCGGTATAATTATAAACCTCACCATCGCCGGCAGGGTATTGTACTATCGCACCAAACATCTCATCCGAAAGCTCAATGGTACGGTGATCGCCGATCATCAATTCGATGCCGTAAGGCTGGGCGCGGGTTTTTAAAATATCGATGGTTTGCGGAAATAATTCTTCGGAAACAAAAAATATGTTAGCGCTTTGATTTTTACGCATGCTGTATTGCATAAACATAGCCTCGGCAGCAGCGGTGCCTTCGTCAAGCAGCGAAGCATTGGCAATTTCCATCCCGGTAAGGTCAATTACCATGGTTTGGAAGTTCAGCAGCGCCTGCAAACGTCCCTGTGCAATTTCGGCCTGGTATGGCGTGTATTGCGTGTACCATCCGGGGTTTTCGAGAATATTGCGCTGTATTACGCCCGGAACCATCACATCATAATAGCCCTGGCCGATAAATGATTTATATACTTTATTTTTTGAAGCAGTTTGTTTGAGCGTATTCAAATAATCGAACTCGCTTTTTGCAGGAGGAAGGTTCAGCGGGGCTTTCAGCCTTATTTGCCGGGGGATGGTTTGCGCTATCAATTCATCAAGCGAATTTACGCCAACAACTTTTAACATTTGGGCGGTATCTGCCGTATTTGGCGCAATATGCCGCGACTGGAATTTTTCCTGGTAATCGATATTCAACTTCATGAAATGAGGGTCACTTAAATTTAGCGCAAAGGTACGATTTACCAATTGAGTAACAAATGCCTAACCTGATAGTGACAATGGTTTTACGTTGAAAAAGTGTAAATTTATCGCCGCTAGCCTAAACAATGCGGTATAGAAAAATTTTATTTCTTTTTTTGTTTACTTTCTTCGGCCTTAAAGCATTTGCGGCTACGTTTGTGGTAACCAGCAATGCCGATTCCGGGCCGGGCACGCTACGCGATGCTTTGACCCAGGCTGCGGCGAATGGGAGCACGACACAAGATATTATTGAGTTTAATTTATCGGATGTGAGTGAGGCGGGGAGGACGATAACCATTTTAACTGATCTCCCAAACGTCTCATCAAATTTAATTATTGATGCATCGACACAACCAGGTGTTAAATTTGGGGTAAGTGATGCGAAAATAAAAATAGAAGCACAGGTCAGTTCCAGTTACTCTATCAATAACTGTTTAAATATTGCGGACCAGCATGATATTGAAATTTATGGGTTAATGCTAGATGTGCCCCAAAACTTAATTCATAGTACAGCCAATTTTATCATTGGAATTTATGGGTTGGCATCGAAAAATATAATTATAGGTGCCCCTGGTAAAGGAAACATCATAAAAAATATTGGCGGTGGAATCGTCTTTGAATCTAATTATGATGAGACCGAAGAAACTATTTCGGAGAATATTAAGTTAAGCAGTAATATTTTGGGGCTCAATGAAGACGGGGAAACCATTTGTGATTATGGCGCAAGCAACTTTAGTGCGACGAGAGTTAGAAATTTGACAATTGGCGGAAAAACTGCCGCTGAAGGAAATGTATTTAGCGGTCAAGTGAATGTGGATGAAGGCACCTATGTGAATTTCAATTTAAAAACCGGGACACTATATGTGGCGAATAATTTCTTCGGTACAGATTATGTCGGACTAAATGCACTCCCTAATTATCTTGTAGGAACTACCCTTTTAATTTCGGCGTTTAATCTTGAAAGTGTTCAAATTAGTAATAACTTATTTGTTGCCAGAAGTGATATAGGGTTACAAAATATAAATTGTTTTTTTAAAATTACAGGTAATAAATTTGGTACAGACGTGACAGGAACAAAGGTATTGGGCACTTTTCAATTTCCCCTTGCTTTAGGTTATTGTGGCGGAGGCGGTATTGTTGGCGGAAATGATTTAGGGGATGGCAATATATTTTCTGGAGCCTATCAGGACGGGCAAGCTTCTAATTCAGGAGGAGTCGTTATAAATATAGGGTCACCCACAGTTGAAGTAACCGGCAATTCGTTCCGATGTAATAATAGCACTTATCCATACCAGCTCTTAATTACAGGTAGTACAAATTACTTCGTAACAATTGGAAGCCGGGCCGCAAATAGTATTTCGGGGACCGCAACAGCTAACTCGAGGGTTGACCTGTATTATAGCTTAACCTGCGACCATTGTGAACCCGAAAAACAATTTTCATCAGTAAATGCGGATGCTAATGGGAAATGGAATTATTCGGGGGCTTTATCCGATTATAATATAGTTGCCTCCTCTACTTCTGACGGTACGACGTCTGAATTTACCGCTCTTCGGTTTATTAATCAACCAACAGATATAAAAATCAAAATGGCTTGCGGGGCAAAAAATGGATCGATAACAGGGTTTAAGACTAATACAATAGCAAAATATACCTGGTATGATTCAAGTGGTAACATCGTAGCAACAACAAATAATTTAGTGAATGCCGCCCCGGGAAAGTATTATTTAATTATTAATAATGGCTATTGTTCAGTGTCATCAGACATCTTTGAAATAAAAGATGCTGGAAATCAAATCGATGCTACAAATGAAAAAGTAAATCCTGCGTCTTGCGGCCTCCCGGATGGCAGTATTACCGGCATCCAATCCGATCCTTCTTCCTCCATTGTTTGGACTAATAATAATGGTCAAATAGTTGGTTACAGCACCGATCTGATGAATGTCCCTGCGGGTAGCTATATACTCACTGTAACAACCGCCGATGGCTCTTGCACACAAAAGCTCAGTCCCATTACCCTAAAAAACACCACCGGCCCCAACATCGACCAAAGCCAGGCAGCTATCCAACCCACTAACTGCGGGCAATCCACCGGCTCAATTACTAACCTTGTTGTTACCGGCACTGGCACATTAAGCTATACCTGGCAAAATAGCCAGCAGCAAACTGTCAGCACTACGAAGGACCTTACCGGTCAGCCGGCGGGGATATACAAATTAGAAGTTACTGATGATTCGCAATGCGGCCCGGTTTATAGCACTGCTATTACTATTCCGCAAACCAACGGGATTACTCTTGATGAATCAAAAGCGCAAACCACCGTTGCCAGCTGTAGTAAGGACAATGGCTCGGTAACAGGAATTGTAGTTACAGGCGCCACGCAATACCAATGGACTGATGCCAATAATAAAATTGTGGGGACAGCCGCCGACCTGCAAAATGCAGCGCCCGGCGATTATACTTTAACTGCGTCAAATACTTTTGGTTGTAGTGCAACAAGCAAACCATATCATGTAGGGCAACAGCCGCCGACACAATTCCCTGTTTACCAAGCCACGATTATAGCGACATGTACGGGGCAAAGTAACGGCTCCATTACTGTAATAACTGATAACCTTGTTAGCTCGGCCCGCTGGGTAGATAGCCAGGGGCAAACTGTAGGGCCAAACCAGGCTGCAATTACAGGTATTGCTGCCGGAACTTACCAGCTTTTTTTAACTGATGTAAATGGCTGTGAAAATTTATATAACAGTTATAATGTACCCACCATACCGCAACTACAAATAGTACCGGGATCGGAACAGGTAACAAACGACCAATGCGGTTTAAAAAAAGGCGGCGTTTCAAATATACAGGTCACTGGTGGTACGCCGCCTTATACTTATTCGTGGCTTGATGCAAATAACAATGTCGTTTCATCATCAGCAGCGCTTTCGGGTGTTGGCGAGGGCAGCTACACCTTAACTGTTAACGATGCTTCGGGCTGCGGTTTGGTGTCAGCTGTATATGCCGTACAAAATCAAAACAATACTATCCCGGCCCCGGTGGCAAGCAATGTGCAATTATGCAGCCCGGGTACTGCGTTATTACAGGTAAGTAACCCTTCATCTGCTTATAGTTATCGTTTATATAGTTCGGAAACAAGTACGTCACCGTTTGACGAACAGGCCAATGGTATTTTTAAAATAACCGTTAACGCAAATACAAGTTTTTACGTAAGCCAGGTCTCGGGCGAGTGCGAAAGTACGCGTACAGATGTGCAGGTTAGTGTTGGTATAACTTCGGTAGACATTGCAAACACCTTTACCCCTAACGGCGATGGGATTAATGATTATTGGGCAATTAAAGGAATTGATAATTACCCTAACGCAACCGTACAAATATTTACGCGGTACGGGCAAAAAATATTCGACTCAAGAGGCTATCCAACCCCTTTTGGCGGTACGCTGAACGGTAAGCCGTTACCGGCAGGTGTTTATTATTACATCATCAACCTGAGCACAAATTGTAACCTGTTATCGGGCAGTTTAACTATAATAAGGTAGCTCAGTTTGCAGTTTTTAGTTTGCAGTGGGCAGTTTGACACTTTTTCATCCCAAAAATCCCTAAATCCTTAAATCCCGGTCAGTTGACGTAAATACATTTGTATGGTATTCTCCAGCCCATAGTACAAAGCATCACTTATAAGCGCATGGCCTATGCTTACTTCATCCAAACCGGGGATGTTTTGGGCAAAGTATTTCAGGTTTTGCAGGTCAAGATCGTGCCCGGCGTTTATACCTAAGCCTGCTTTTTGTGCAACTTCCGCTGCTTTTATGTAAGGGGCAATGGCGGCTTCTTTTCCCTGGTGATATTGATGCGCGTAAGCTTCGGTATATAATTCTATGCGGTCGGTACCGGTAGTGGCTGCGGCTTCAACCATTTTTGTATCGGGGTCAACAAATATCGATACACGGATGCCGGCATCCTTAAATACCTTTATCATTTCCTTTAAATAGCTTTGGTTAGCAATGGTATCCCAGCCATGGTTGGAGGTGATCTGCCCTAAAACATCAGGAACCAGGGTTACCTGTTCGGGTTTATTAGCCAATACCAGGTCGATGAATTTTTGTTCCTGGCAGTTACCTTCAATGTTAAACTCGGTGGTAACTATTTTCTTCAGCTCAAAAACATCGTTATAACGGATATGCCTTTCATCGGGCCGTGGGTGTACAGTTATGCCCTGTGCGCCAAAACGTTCGCAGTCTTTGGCTACCTGTATCAAATCAGGGTTGTTGCCGCCGCGCGAATTGCGCAGGGTGGCTATTTTATTTATGTTGACGGAGAGACGGGCCATTTTGATTTGGGATTTACGATTTACGATTTAGCAGGGTATTTTTGATTTCGGATTTACAAATACTATATCTGAATGCAAACTTATAAATACTAAATTCGAAATCGAACATCCGAAATCCGAAATTTAAAAAATCTTTTTCATGGTAATATTGGTTATCATTGCTGTAATAACAGGCAAAAACTGGAATATTAATAAACGTGAACAGAAAATATCTTAGAAACCTACTTATTGCGGTACTGGCTTTATTGGGTTTAAAACAAAAGGCATCCGCCCAGGCCAACTACCTAAAAATAACCGAGTATAAAGTTTATTACGGCTGGGCTACCCATTACCCGCAGGACTGGATGATCATAAGGCAGTTTGTAAACGATGGTAAAAGCTACTACCTGCTGGTTAACCCGCAAACGCTGGAAACTAAAATTGAAGAGCCCAGTTTTTATAAGGTTAAACCCATGACATTTGCCGAGGCCAGGGTATTTTTTAAAAACGCCCCTTATATAAAAGCTATTGATAAAGCTGAAAAACTATCGGCTAATATACAGGACGCCGGTATTGAAGAAGGTATGCCAAAGGAATCTGGCATAAGCCTTACCGCCGATCTTTGCCCATCGCACCGCCCGCTCGACAGGGTGATATTTACCGATATTTTTAAAGAATTTCAAAAAGTTGAGCGCCCCGTGCCGGTTGCCTTATCCATTACCGGCGTTTGGATGCATCAGCACCCGGAAGACCTGGAATGGTTAAAAAAGATGCAGGCCGACCGCGAAATTTATATTACCTGGATAAATCACTCCTACAACCATCGCGTTAGCGCAAAACTGCCATTGAAAGAAAACTTTTTACTGGAACCGGGAACAGATATTAATTACGAAGTGCTTGAAACAGAAAAGGCTATGCTGAAAAACGGTTTACTGCCTTCCGTGTTTTTCAGGTTTCCGGGACTGGTATCCGATCAGCAATTGGTTTATAAAATCACCGATTTTGGGTTAATACCAATCGGTACAGATGCCTGGCTGGCTAAGGGGCAGCAATCGCAGCCGGGCAGTATTGTATTAATACATGCCAATGGCAATGAGCCTATAGGGGTGAATGATTTTATTAAGCTATTACAATCAGAGGCAAGCTCAATAGCCAAAAAACAATGGCTTTTATATGATCTGAGGGAAAGTGTGGATGAAGAGTTTGAAGGGAACAATTAGCACAGGCCCCAAGCCCCCTCTAAATCTCCCCCGGTTGGGGAGACTTTAAAAAGCTTTTATCCTTGGCTTATGCTTTCTTTCGCCGTAAATGATTTTTCCAAAACCGCAACCAAATCCTGGATGCTGATGGGTTTCGAAATAAAATAATTCATACCGGCATCCATACAATCAGCCTTGTCTTCGGCCATGGCGCTGGCCGTCATGGCAATGATGAGGGGCTGCCTGGTATCCTGTTTACGGATGATACGAGTAGTTTCCAAACCATCAAGTTCGGGCATCTGCACATCCATTAAAATAATATCAAAAAACTCCTTCTCAATTGTTTCCAATACCTGGTTGCCATTATTAACCACCTGTGGCTGGTAGCCCAATTTATTAATCACTTTGGTAATAAGCTTTTGATTAATAAGGTTATCCTCGGCTATCAATATGCTCATCGGGAATTTTTGTGCAAACTGCTCTGAAAGCAGCGAAACAGCAGAAGTTTCCTGTACAACCGGCTTATTGTGCATAAGCTCTGTTTGTATTATATTATATAACTGCTGTTGTTTTATCGGTTTTAATAAAATTTTGGCAAACTTATCCTGGTTTTTGTTTTTTTCGATAATTGAACATGCCAGTATGATCGAAACTGAAGGATCTATCTTTTTTATTGCAAGACTTAATTCAAGTGTATCTGTACCGGGTATATGTGTACCGCATATAACCATATTAAATTTACCGCCTGTGAAATGTTTCAAGGCCTCGTTAGCCGACGAAGCACAAACAGCGCTTAACCCCCAACGCTCAAGTTGGTCTTCTAAAACTTTAAGGGTGGTTACATTACGGTCAATTAATAATATGCGTTTGCCCCTGGCCCCCGAAAGATCGTAATCACCGCTTTGGCTTTCTGCCGACTTGCTTACTTTACTTTTTATATTAAAGCTGATTATGGTTCCCTTCCCCTGTTCGCTTTCAATAGCAATCCCGCCGCCCATAAGTTCAACAAGCCTTTCGCAAATTACCAGGCCCAGCCCTGTGCCGCCATGCTTGCGTGTGGTTGATGCATCAACCTGCGAAAAGGCCTTAAATAAGCGTGATAGCTTATCTTTTGGTATGCCGGTACCTGTATCCGTAATTTTAAAGCCGATATTCAGGTTATTATTATCGCTCCCCAGTAAGTCTATCTCAATAAGTATCCCACCTTTACTGGTAAATTTAATGGCATTGCTTATTAAGTTTAACAAAACCTGGCGCACACGCAATTGATCGCCAACGAGATGTACAGGTACACGCGGGTCAATGCGGTATAAAAGCTCCAGCTGTTTTTTGGCTGCCGATTCTGAAAACAGGTCGAATGCGTCTTCAACACAGTGTCTCAGGTCAAAATCATGATTGTCAAGCTCCATCTGGCCCGATTCAATTTTTGAAAAGTCGAGGATATCATTAATTACATTCAGCAGGTTTTCGCCACTGATACGGATGATCTCGGCATATTCGCGCTGCTCGGCGGTTAAAGGTGTTTCATAAAGCAGGGAGGTCATGCCCAATACACCATTCATCGGGGTCCTTATTTCGTGGCTCATCGTGGCCAGGAAAACGCTTTTGGCTTTATTTGCTTTGTCAGCTTCTTTTCGTGCCTTTAATTCCTGCTCTTTTTGTTTTATCAGTTTATCATTTATTTCCTGCAGGTAGTCTGATTGCGATTGCAGCTCTTCTGATTGCGCCTGCAGTTCTTCGTTCAAAGACTGTAATTCTTCCGATTGGTTTTGCAGCTCTTCCGATTGTTTTACTACTTCGGCTGTTTGCTCTTTAACCAGTTGTTGCAATACCTTTTGCTGCTCTTTAATAGCATAAAGCCGGTACCTGTAATAGCTGTAAAAAGCCAAGCAAATAAAAACCAGCACCGATATCCTAAACCACCATGTCATCCAGAACGGAGGCACGATAACAATTTTTATAGATGAAAATGTATTACTCCAAACCCCATCGTTGTTTGCTGCTTTAACTTTAAAAGTATACTCACCGGGATTAAGATTAGTATAGGTCGCTTTGCGTTGCGATCCAACATAATTCCAGTCTTTTTCGAAATTTTCCAGCTTATAGGCGTATGAATTCTTCTCGGGCAGGGTGAAATTCAAAGCACTGTATTCTATCGTGAAAACTGATTGTGAATAGTTTAGCCTGATCACCTTTGTTTGGGTGATGGATTTTTTCAACACAGAATTTTCTCCTACCGGGACTTTTTTATTGAATAATTGAAAATCGGTAAATACTACCGCGTGGTTATGCTTGTTTGTAGCCAGATGATCAGGATCAATTATATTAAACCCGCTATGGCCGCCGAAAAGCAATTGGCCATCGTGGTTTTTTAATACCGCGCCCATAAAAAACTCATAACCCTGAAGGTTATTTGAAGCATTATAGTTGCTGAACTTACTTGTATTGGGCTTAAAGCTTATAAGGCCCCTGTTGGTACCCACCCAAATAAAACCTTTATCATCTTCGGTAATACTGTTTATGATTGAATAAGTTAAACCACCTGGAAAAGTATAAGAAGTAAATGTTTTTTTCGCCCTGTTGTATAAGTTAAGGCCGCCGCCCAGGGTGCCTGCCCAAATATTGCCGTTATCATCTTCAAATACGGATAGAACGATATTATTGGTTAGGCCGCTGTTAAATGTTTTAAAATGGGTGAAATTATCGGCCGCGGCATTATATAAATTTAATCCGGCAAATGTACCTATCCACATATTGCCCTCTCTATCCTTATAAATTGTGCGGACATCATTATTGGTTAAACAATGCGCCGTATCAAGTGGGTTGTAATTATAGCGTTTTATAATTTTTGATTGATGGATAACATTTACCCCCGCATCATCCATACCAACCCAAATATCGTTGTTCTTGTCTTCCGCAAGCCCGAAAACGATGTCCCCGTTTATTTCATTTGGTTTGTTTCCCACTGCATAATGGGTGAATTTTTGTGTGCGGCTGTTCACCATATCCAGGCCGGCCTCATAATAGCCGATCCATAAATTCTGTTGCCTGTCCTCTAAAAGTCTTAGGATATGATTACCGCTTACAGCGTTTTTATGCGGCGTGGCCGGGTAATGGGTAAATAATTGTGTTTCCTTATCCAGGAAATTTAAGCCGCCGCCATCGGTCCCTATCCAATAGCCTTTACCCGTTTCTTCGGCAAATGAGGTGACAATATCATTGCTTAAACCATTGGGGCCCGATTGGGATTTATAAAAATAATCAAATGAGGACAAATTTGAGTCGTAATACCTCACGCCCGATTCGTAGGTGCCGAGCCATAAAATACCACCACTATTTAAAATAAAGTTTATTGAATTGTTTTCACTGGTATTAAACCTATCGTTGCTGATATAATGCGTAAATGATGCCTTATCCTCATCAAAAATATCGAGGCCATCCTCGGTACCTACCCATACTTTTTTATCCCCGGCAGGGGCAAAAGCAAGTACATCATTGTTTATTAAACAATTAGGTTTGTTTGCTTGATGGACAAAGTTTTTAAAAGTATGGCTTTTAGTATTAAAAACAGCAAGCCCGTTACCCTTTGTACCTACATACAGGCCGCCGTTTTCATTTTTTATCAGGGTATTAATAGGTGTGCTATTTGCCCCATCAGGATAATTTATTGTTGAGCCTGTATTGTAATTAAATTGTACAAGCCCGACGCCCGTGCCTAACCATAAGCTGCCATCATCATCTTCGGCCATCGAAAAAACATGGTGGGCGGCAATGTCATCGCGGTTTTTTGTGTAAAGGAACCTGGTAAACGTTTTTGTTTTTATGTCGAGCAAATTTAGACCCGAATACGTGCCCACCCATATATTATCTTTACTATCCTGTAAAATGGCGTTTACATCATCGCTTGATAGCGTATAGTCGTTATTTCTATTTGCTGTTAAAGTAGTAAAAGTATCAGAATTGCGGTTGTAAAGGCTTAGGCCGCCGCTGCTCCCTATCCATAAATTACCCGCTTTATCTTCCATAATAACAGTTATGGTATTTGACGGCAAAGAATGTTTATCTTTTGCATCATGCCTGTAAACGGTAAAGTTGTAGCCATCATAGCGGTTCAGACCGTCATCGGTGGAGAACCACATAAACCCGACCCTGTCTTTTAAAATGCATTTCACAGTGCTTTGCGAAAGGCCGTTGTTGATAGTTAACGACCCAAATTTCACTACCTTATTTTGCCCGTAAGCCAAAGTATTTAACAGCAGTAAAACGCCACAAAATGCGGCAAAACTTACGGCGGAGAACTTTAGTTTTTTATAGGTCATTAAAATAGTTTATTAACTGGGTTTACTATGTACAGGCATTTGTTGCCGGTAGTATTAATAATGTAGCGAATGCATTTTTAAACATCCATAAAATGGTTAATTACCTTTCTACGAAGTTTTTAAAATAAAAGTTGGGAGAAGGTGTTGTAAGGTTGAAATGTTGTAACGTTGGAAGGTTGGAAGGTTGGAAAGTTGGAAAGTTAAAACGTTTTCTTTTGTGTTGTTTTCCGTAAAACAGGAACATTACAACATTTCAACCTTACAACTTTCCAACAAAATCTACGCTTCTACAGGGGTTTGTATCTCGTTTAATGATAACGGGATGAGTTTTTTGGTTTTAAAATAAGTGATGGTTACGATAAGAATGGTCATGCTGCCGCCAAAAATTACAGAGGGGACAGTACCTAACAGCTTAGCGGCGGTGCCCGACTCAAATGCCCCAATCTCGTTTGATGAACCAATAAACATGGAATTTACTGCTGATACCCGGCCACGCATATGATCGGGCGTTAATAATTGGATAATAGTACCACGAATAATCACGCTGATACTATCAAAAGCGCCTTCGGTAAAAAGAAATATCAACGAAAAGAAAAATATCCGCGATAAGCCAAAGCATATTATAGATAAGCCAAAACCGGTTACCGCTATCAGTAAATTACGCCAGGGTTTGCCCATGGGCGAGAATTTAGCCATGGCCAGCATAGTTAACACCGCCCCTAATGAAGACGTTGCCCGCATTATGCCCAAACCTTGTGAACCTACCTTTAAAATATCATTGGCAAACACCGGCAGCAAGGCAACCGCCCCGCCAAAAAATACGGAAAACAGGTCGAGGCTCATAGCCCAGATCATCATTTTGCTTTTAAATACAAAATCTATCCCTTCCGAAAGGCTTTTCCATATGCTTTCTTTAGGAACAAATACAGGCGGGTACGATCTTAAAAGGTAAATTAACACTATCGAAAAAAGCAAAACAACGATAATCACGCTAAAAGCAGCAGTTATGCCATAGAAGCCATAAATTAAACCTCCCGCGGCAGGGCCAAGAATAGATGCGATTTGCCAGCTTGAACTGCTCCAGGTACTTCCGTTGGGATAAATTTCCCTGGGGATGCTGTGGGCGTATATGGTGAAAGTAGCCGGGCCATAAAATGCACGTGCCAGGCCATTCAGAAATATCATGAAGTAAATGATGGGCACTATCCAGCCTTTATGAATATACGGGCCCATACTTTTCATGGTAACAGTAAACATCACCAATGAAGCAAAAAGAACAAGCGCAGATATTACCAGTAGCATCTTCCTTTTTTCAGATTTATCTGCCACATAACCGCCATATAACGCTATGCCTATTGCCGGAACAGCCTCGCAAAGGCCAACCAAACCCAATGCAAATACACTTTTTGTTATTTGATAAATATAAAAACCGATGATAACGGCCTGCATTTGATAAGCGAAGGTGAAGAAAAACCGCATACCGATATAGGCGCGGAAGTCCTTGTACCGCAAGGCTGCAAAAGAATCTTTTTTAGGTTGACTATCTCCTTCTTCTGACACTAATATTTTTTTAGAGGAAGGTCAAATTTACAATTACTAAAGCAATGTAAAAGCACCTATTTTAAAACGCCATGTAATATTTACTTTACCCTTGTCGCAGCAAGTATAGTACCTGTTTGGGTACCTTGATAAATGCCTGCTTTTCAGTTAGCTTTAGGGCAGCTATTCCGTTGAAATTAAAAAAGCTATAAAATGCCGCTTAATTAAAAATAGCTTAACCTTGCTAAATATGCTTTTGAAATCTAAAATCCTGGCCCTGGCCTTAATTGTATCGGCAGGGATAGTTTTGATTTATTCCTGTCAAAAAGAAGGCGGTGGTAAAAACCAATCCAACAACAATAATAATAATAACGATACTACTCAAAAGGCTGCGCCGGCGCCCACTGTATCCGTAACCACAAGCCCGCTTACGGTTTTACTTCCTAATAATTGCCAGCAGTCATTTACCATAACTAATACCGGCCCTGCTGGGAGCACGCTGAATTATACAGTAGCAGATGACGGCGCGCTATCCGGGTTTCTCAACTTTTCTCCTTCAGCGGGGGTATTGGGACCCGGGAACAGTGTTACCATAAGCGTTAATATTAAACCTGCTTTTATAAATGCTAACCCAAGCCTTGTAGGTTCGTCGCTTGTTTTAAATGTGTACACACCTAAGGCATCTAACCTTGTTAAAGTGCCTGTACCGATTAAGGTAAAGGGTATCAGCAGTATTGCGCCATTATTTATTGGTACCTGGGCGGGCACCTGGACGGGGGCCAGCCAGGGTGCTAATAACCCTAACCAAACGCCGCCATCAGCGCCTGTGAATGGTACCTGGACGTTGAATTTAACATCGATAGATACTGTTGGCCTAACCGCCGCAGGCTCATTAACCTGGGACGGTACAGACGTATATTGGACCTATACTTATGATAAAAATGGCCTGATCATCACCGCTACACCAAATGCTTTTATCCCAAACAGGACCATTCAATTTGATGCTACCAATACCACGTTTAGTTATAATACTTCCGCAAACGGCTGCTCCCAAAGCGAAATACATTTAACAATTAGCGGGTTTTTGAATCAGCCAAATCCAAGTGACGCCTTTTACGGTCCCTGGTTTAGCGCAAATTTTGATATAGGCGCGAATACAGTAACCACTGCCGGAAATGGGTTTTCGACACATCCTTATGCACCCGTTACCTTTGCAACATTTGTATCGAGTGGGACTGTAACCGGGAAAAAGCAGTAGAATAGTGTTTTTAGTTTTTGTCGCTATCTTATTTCTTTATCTGGCAATTAATTGCCTAAGGCTTTCATCTGTGTAGCCCTTTTCGTCCCAAACATCATCGGCCTTATCGCGGGCTTTATCCAGCAGAAAACGGGCTATAACGATTTTCAACTCTTCGAGATGCTTGTCAGGAATATCCGCGCTAAAAATTTTCAATAATTCGGCCTGTATGTTGCTAAGCGGTGGGTGGACAGATGAAATATTCATAATGCTCGGATTTATATCAGATAGTCGCATAGCCACCAGGCATTCCTATGGAACGCTAAAGGCTGAATTTATTTCCATGCTACCAACCAGACATCCTTACAGGACGATTGTCAAAGTTCTCGTCCTATATGGACGTTTGGTTGGTAGAAATATATGCAAAATTGATTTTACGTTCCGTAGGAACGTTTGGTAGCTAACGCATAATTTGATTTGCACCTTATCTTTTATCGTTTTGCAACGTTTTTATTGAAACCCATGCTGATCAATTAAATAAACCAGCGCCGTTATAGCAGCTGATCCAAGTTCAAGCTCACGTTTATTTACAAGTTCAAACACATCTTTTGCACTGTGGTGCATATCAAAATAACGTTGTGAATCGGGCAGATATCCTATCAATACAACAGTTGGCGCTGCGGTTTTTAACGGTTCAATATCGGTACCACCGCCGCCTGCTACTAAACGGTCGGCTTCATAGGGTTCCAGCAATGGCTTCCAATTAAGTTTTACGTTTTGCAATGCTGTTGGTGATAATCCTGTAAAACCAAAGCCGCGCGGGGTAAAGCCACCTTCGTCGGTTTCTATGGCTGCTATGTGGTCTTCTTTATTTTTTGCAGCCAGCTCGGCATATTTCTGTCCGCCTTTGTCTCCGTTTTCTTCGTTCATAAAAAACACAGCCCTGATGGTATTTTTGGGGTGATAGCCGGTTGCTTTTAAAATTCGCAAAACCTCCAGCGATTGCATTACGCCGGTGCCATCATCGCTTGCACCTTCAGCCAGATCCCACGAATCAAGGTGGCCGCCGATGGTGATATATTTATTGGGGTTTTCGGTACCCGTTAATTCACCTATCACGTTGTATGATAATACGTCGGGTAGTTGCTGGCAGCTTTGTTTAAAGTAAAATTTGATGTGTTTACCCGATTTTAACATGTCGCTCAGCAGGTTGGCCCCTTTGGTAGAGATAGCCGCAGCAGGAACTTTAAATTCGGTATAAGCCAGGGAACCGGTATGCGGGTAATCATCAATACTTTCGGTAAGCGACCGCACGATAGCACCCACTGCGCCATATTTGGCCGCTGCGGATGGGCCTGCACGACGCTGGTCGCCTGCCGTTCCGTAGGCTGCACCCGTTTCAATAAAGCGCGGGTCAAAAGGGCGGTTAAAGAAAACTATTTTGCCTTTAATATTGGCTTCGCCCAATGAATCAAGCTGTTTAAGGCTATGCACTTCAATTATATCGGCAGTAATACCTGTTGCCGGTGTAGCAATTGACATGCCTAACGCGCAAACAGGCACCGGGGTGCGGGTTTTCCCATTAATAATTGCGGCCTGTTCTTTTTCGCCGCGCACCCAATGCGGCACCATCACTTCCTGCAAATAAACGCGATCAAACCCATAACTTTCCATTAGTTTTTTACCCCATTCAACCGCTTTTTGTGCATTGGCCGATCCGCTTAAACGCGGGCCAATATTCTTGCAGAGATCATGCAGGTTACTGTAGCATTTGCCGTTTACCAGCGCTTCATCGTAAATTTTGCGGATGGTTAGTGAATCCTGGGCGTTGGCGGTGGCTATTGTTAAGAAAACAGCGAGGGTTAAAAGGGAGGTAAATTTTATTTTCATGAGTCAGGTTGTGTAAAACTTATTTGGCTTGAAGAATTTTTAAGAAATCACTGATGCCAACAACCGTTAAGGACGGGAAAGCGATGGACTTCAGTACATCAAAATGCCTATCCTCAGTAACAATATATGCTGACTGGCTTACAATAGCACAATCGCAGTATTTATTATCATCAGGATCAGTGGTTATTAATTGCCACTGATAATGCGGGTGCAAATAATGAATATTAGGCAGTTCATTCAATAAAGTAATGAATGCTGTTGCAGTTTTAACGCTATATTTCTGCTGTATCACTTCTTCATATTCCAGTAAAATATCAACTGTTACTGCCAGTTGGAATTTACCATTTACCAACGATTGGTAAATAAAATGATATGGGGAACTTGATGTAAGGCACATCACGAAGATATTGCAGTCTATTACAACTGTCATTTGCTAAGCTGTTTTGCGGAAGTGTTCCTGCTTCCATTTTTCAAAAATGGCATCAGTATAGCCCTTCTCGTGAAAAGCTTTATCAGCTTCAAAGGTAACTTTAGCAGCGAGATAAGTAATGAGCAATGACCTGATCTCCTGGAGTTCTTCTTCAGGCTGGTCATTCCTGAACAGTTTCAGGATTTCCAATTGTGTACTATTGAGTGCAACTGACATAGTCTTTTATCAAAGATAAAAAGATTATTTCAAAGGAAATAAAAAAGAATGAAGGGGGTGATACTAAATGTTAGCCAATTCGAAATCTCAAAACCCGACTATGAGGGCTTTTGTTAGTTATCGCATCAAATATGCTTTATTTGTAAATTACTTCTTTCGCGACCCATTCTTTTTTCCCATTTACAAATTGCTTTTCGAATAATACTTCATAATGCAAGTGTGAAATTGATCGTTACCCGACTTGGTAACCATAACTACTGATTGTTTATATTCTCTTTGAGGGCCGTCCACATCTAATCCAATGTGTTCAGAAGCTTTCGCAATAATTTCTTCCTCTGCATGCATATAGTCATCTTATTTATCAAAGGTAAAAAATCGCATTATGTTACACTATAATATTTTACTTAGCCTGTTCAACTAATCTTCCCATTCACCAACCCAATTATCTCCTTTTCCAATTCAATAGCCTTACTTTCCAACATATTTCCTTCAGCAATAATGGCATCGATAAAACCCTTGTCCTTATAGCCGGATGCATTTATTTTCACATTCATAAAAGCGCCGATCACCGCGCTGCGGGCGCATAGGGCGGCTACGCCGGCATCGCTTATGGAATTTGGGTTGCCAATTTCGGCCATGGCTTTTATAACGGATAAACTGCCATAGGCCGCCTGCATTACTTTAAACGGTATCTCGATAGCGTATTTGGTAGCATCCTGTATGGCCTGGGTTCTTGCAGCTTTTTCTTCATCGGTGCCTTTTGGCAGGTTGAAGGCTTCCATTATTTTGTTGAACGCAGCAGTATCAAGATCGACAAGCCTTATCAGTTCATCTTTGTATTGCTGGCCTTTTTCGGCCCAATCGCTGAACTCTCTCCACTGGTTGTCCCAACCTTTTTTGTGCGATGAAAGGTTGGCTACCATTGTTGCCAACGATGCGCCCAATGCGCCTATGTAGGCTGAAATGGAACCACCGCCCGGCGCCGGGCTTTCGCTTGCGGTTTCATCTGCGAAATCTGTTAAACTCATGGCTGCCAGTTTTGATGAGGCTTTATCTTTTAGTAAATACTCTATAATGCGTTCTTCCGGTTTAAACGGCGCCAATTCAGATAATCCCATTGAAACAATGGCCATCCTTACCAATTCTTTTTCACTCACCCCTATCGACCGTTGCTGTTTGAGCAGGAAATATTTACCGGCATCAAGCATCGATTTCAACGGAACCAAACCTACAAGTTCGCTGCCGGTAACCCGCATGCCGCGCTCAGCAGCTTTTGTGCATACTTCATCAAAAGCAATGTGCAAAGGGGTTACTTCAATATTGGTGAGGTTCATTGATATCTGGGCTATGCCATATTCCTCAATATACCAGCCAATGGCTTTTACCGATTTTAATGAACCGGGGGTGGATTTTGGTTTGCCGTTTTCATCGTTTATTACTTTGCCATTAATTGGGTCGCCTTCGCGCAACACACGGCCGGCCTCGCGTACATCAAAAGCAATAGAGTTTGCCCTGCGGGTTGAAGTGGTATTAAGGTTTACATTATAGGCTATCAAAAAATCGCGGGCACCTATCACTGTTGCGCCGCGCCTGGCATCAAATTCCGCCGGGCCGAAATCCGGCTGCCATTCAGGCTGTTTTATCTTCTTAAAAAATCCTTCGTATTCGCCTGCGCGGATCACCGAAAGGTTGTTACGGCTTTTATTTGCCTGCGCATGTTCATATAAATAAACCGGGATGTGCAATTGCTCGCCTACCCTTTGGGCCAGCAACCTTGCATATTCCGCAGTTTCTTCCATACTGATATTGGCAATTGGTATCAGCGGACAAACATCCGTAGCGCCCATGCGCGGGTGTTCGCCTTTGTGTTTGCCCATATCTATCAGCTCACCCGCTTTTTTAATGGCTAAAAAAGCAGCTTCTATTACTTTGCCGGGTTCGCCAACAAAAGTTACCACAGTGCGGTTGGTGGCCTTGCCGGGATCGACATTCAACAGTCTAACACCTTCAACGGATTCAACCTCATTGGTGATCTGTTTAATAATATCAAGGTTTACACCCTCGCTGAAATTAGGGACGCATTCTATTAGTTTAGTCATTGGTCATTAGTCATTAGTCATTAGTCATTAGGTCATTGGTTAGTTGTACTAATTTCATCGGTGAAATCAAAAACAAAATAATCGGTGAAATCCTTCACGAAGTTGCTAATCAATCGGTGAAATCCTTCTTCAAATCAAATTAATCAGTGGTCGAAGTTTTCCCTGCTGATACAGTATTTCCCTGTAATCACTACAAGGGTATGCCTGGAAATCAGCAGGTGCGCCGGTTGTCAGGGTGCCGCGGTTTGTAAGCCTAAGCGCTTGCGCCGCACGGAAAGTTAACCCGGCGAACACTTCGGCAGTACTTAGCTTTTCGGCGGCGGCCAATACAGATGCCTGCATCAGCAGATCGCCCATTGGGGCCGAGCCGGGGTTCCAGTCGCTGGCAATGGCAAGACAGGCGCCGGCGTTTAGTAATTTCCGTGCCGGGGCGTACGGCATGCCTAATCCTATTGATGCCCCCGGTAAAACAACCGCAACGGTATTTGAATTGGCCAGTAGTTTTATTTCTTTGTCCTTGCTTGCCTCCAGGTGATCTGCCGAAACTGCCCCTGCTTCCACCGAAACTGCGCTGCCGCCTGTGCTGAACTGATCGGCATGCACGGTTATATCAAAGCCGAGGTGTTTCACCTTGTTTAAAAAGTTCAGTGCGGTGTCAGCCCTAAATGCACTTTGTTCAATAAATATATCAACCCGGTTGGCCAGGTTTTCTTTTTTTACGATAGGAAGCAGTTCATATATGACATGTTCCAGGTATTCGGCATCATCGCCATCAAAATCCTTTGGTTTCATATGCGCGGCAAGACAGGTTGGCACCAGGGTAGCTTTTGTTTTGTACGATGCCGCTTTTATGGCCCTTAATTGTTTTAATTCTTCGGCAACCGACAGGCCGTAACCGCTTTTAACCTCAATGGTAGTTACACCTTCGGCCAGGTGGCGCTCAACCCTTTGCACTAATAATTCGGTTAGTGTTTCTTCATCGGTTGCGCGGGTTTGGGTTACTGAATCCCAAATCCCACCGCCAGCTTTTGAAATATCAAGGTATGATTTGCCCTCAAGGCGCATAGCATAATCTTTTGCCCGGCTGCCTGCAAAACAAATATGCGTATGGCTATCGATAAACCCAGGCAGCAGCACATGCTTGCCTTCAATTTTGGTTACCTGTGCCGATGGGTGGTCTTTATGCAACCGCTCGAACGTGCCGATGGTTATGATACGGTCGTTATTGGTCAATACCCACCCATTCTGGATAATTTGCAGTTTTTCATCCTTTATCGGGCCTTTTAAAGGCAGGCCCGTCAGGGGCAATATTTGGGTGAATGGGCCTGTTAGTTTTTTCATTTTATCAAGCGGAAAGCAGAAAGCTTAAAGCAAAAAGCTTAAGCCAGTTTCTTGTTATCAAATAAATATGTTTCAATATTAATAAAGATTTTCCCCGCTTTCAGCTATCACGTTAAAAGCAGGGAACTTTTCCTCACTTTTAGCTTTCTGCTTTAAGCTTTCCCCTCACTCACCATACTTTCAACCCAAACTTCTCCGCCCATTCCGCTGCCTTATCGTAGCCTGCATCTGTATGGCGAAATATACCCATTGCCGGGTCATTATACAAAACGCGTTGCAGGCAGGTTGCTGCGCGGTCTGTGCCATCGGCCAAAACCACCATCCCGGCATGCTGTGAATAGCCCATGCCTACACCGCCGCCATGATGAAACGACACCCAGGTTGCGCCGCCAGCTGTATTGGCCATCAAATTTAACAAAGGCCAGTCGGATACTGCATCCGAGCCATCTTTCATCGCTTCTGTCTCGCGGTTTGGCGATGCTACCGAGCCGCAGTCCAAATGGTCGCGGCCTATTACTATGGGGCCTTTTACTTTGCCTGTTTTTACAAGGTCGTTAAATAAAAGCCCGGCTTTTTCGCGTTCACCCATGCCAAGCCAGCAAATACGTGCCGGCAGTCCCTGGAATGCTATTTTTTGCTGTGCTTTCTCGAGCCAGTTGATCAATGGTTTATTTTCCGGGAATGCTTCCATCAGGGCACAGTCGGTTATAAAAATATCTTCCGGATCGCCTGATAACGCCACCCATCTGAAGGGGCCTTTGCCCTCGCAAAACAGCGGGCGGATATACGCGGGCGTAAAGCCCGGGAAGTTAAAGGCGTCGGCTTCGCCGCCCTGCCGCGCAAACTCGCGGATATTGTTACCGTAATCAAAAGTAACTGCCCCGCGTTTTTGCAGCGCCAGCATAAAGCCCACATGGCGCGCCATACTTTGGAAAGAAAGTTTTTTGTATTCTTCGGGGTCGGTTTTGCGTAGTAACGAAGCTAAGGTCAGCGTTAAACCATTGGGAACATAGCCGTTCAGCGGATCGTGGGCTGATGTTTGGTCGGTAAGGATATCTGGGATGATGTTATCCTGCAATAGCCTTTCCAGTAGGTCGCCTGCATCGCTTACCAGGCCTACAGACAGCGTTTCACCTTTTTTCATCGCATCCTGCACCAAGGAGACTGCCTCCTCGTACGAGTAAGTCATCTTATCGATGTATTGCGTATCTACCCGTTTTTGTATCCGCGAGGCATCCACATCAGCGCCTAAAAATACGCCGCCGGCCATGGTTGCGGCCAATGGCTGAGCGCCGCCCATGCCACCGAGGCCCGCACTTACTATCAGTTTACCGGTAAGGTTATTATTAAAATGCTGGCGGCCACATTCCACAAAAGTTTCGTAGGTGCCTTGTAATATGCCTTGCGTACCGATATATATCCAGCTGCCGGCTGTCATTTGCCCGTACATCATCAAGCCTTTTGAACGTAATTCGTTAAAGTGGTCCCAGGTTGCCCATGCAGGGACGAGGTTGCTATTCGCGATGAGCACACGCGGCGCTTCGGGATGGCTGCGTATGATGCCCACCGGCTTGCCCGACTGCACCAATAATGAATGATTTTCATCAAGTTCAAGCAACAGCTCAATTATTTTTCGCAACGATTCCGGGTTACGGGCTGCCTGACCTATGCCACCATAAACTACCAACTCATCCGGGTTTTCGGCAACCTCGCCGTCGAGGTTGTTGAGCAGCATACGTAACGGCGCTTCTGTTTGCCAGCTTTTAGCATGCAAAGTCATTCCCCGGGGCGCTTTGTACACCGGGTGACTGGCGTAGGTTTTAATAAATTCCGAATTCGTCATCGTTCAAATTTACATTATGTTTTATCGCTTCGCTTTCTGCAACGGCCAAAAATGTTCCATCAGTTATAGGTTGGTACAGTGCATTAATATCATCGGCAAAAATACGGTCGTGATCAATAAAAGGAACTTTTTCACGTACCAAAGCATGGCAAGCCTCTATAACCGGCGTTGATTTAAGTGGCCGTCTGAAATCCATTGCCTGTGCGGCATATAACAGCTCAATGGCTTGTATATATTCTAAATTATCAATTACCTGGTGCAGCTTGCGCCCGCTTATGGAACCCATGGAAACATGGTCTTCCTGGCCTAATGAAGTTGGCACACTATCGGCGCTGGCAGGGAAACAAAGGGTTTTATTTTCGGTTACCAAAGCGGCGGTGGTGTACTGCGGTATCATCAGGCCGGAGTTTAAGCCCGCATTATCCGTGAGCAGTTTTGGCAGGCCGTAACGGCCTTCGCTCATCAGGTAGCAGCGGCGGTCGGCAATATTACCCAGTTCTGCTGCCGCGATGGTGGCATAATCCAGCGGTATAGCCAACGGTTGCCCGTGAAAATTGCCCCCACTGATGGTGTCCTCGGCATCAAAAATAATCGGGTTGTCGGTAACAGAGTTAAGCTCAATCTCGGTTAATTCTTTAAGGTGGAGCCATGCATTGCGTGATGCGCCATGCACTTGTGGCATGCAACGCAGGGAATAAGGGTCTTGCACCCTGTCGCAGTTGATATGTGAGTTACATATTTCCGACTCATCCAATAATGCGGATAGCCTTTTAGCTACCAGCTTCGCACCCTTATAAGGCCGCAATTGGTGCAGGCGTCGGTCAAAAGGTCTTTTAGAACCCATTAGTCCTTCTAATGACATGGCGCCTATCAAATCAGCGACATTTAAAGCATTATTTAACCTTTGCACTGCTTTTACAGCAAAAGCAAGTATAAATTGAGTGCCGTTTATTAGTGCCAGGCCTTCTTTGGGACCTAAAACCAAAGGCGGTAAATTATGCCATTGCAATACATCTGCCGCACGGTGCCTTTCTCCATTGGCAAAAACTTCGCCCAAGCCTATTAACGGCAAAAACAGGTGTGCCAGCGGGGCAAGATCGCCGGAGGCGCCTACAGAGCCCTTTTCGGGCACTACCGGTATAATATTATGATCGATATGCCAGATAATACGCTCCAAAGTTTGCAGCGCAATACCCGAATAGCCCTGCGCCAGCGAATGTACTTTGGTGATGAGCATCAGCTTTGCAATTTCGTGCGGGATGGGCTTGCCTACGCCCACACTGTGGCTTTTGAGCAGGTTAGTTTGCAGCAACGATGTATCGGCTTCTGAAATGCGAGTATCGCAAAGCGGGCCGAAACCAGTGTTTATGCCATAAACCGGGTTTTGTGCGTGGACAATTTTTTCCACCTCGCGCCAGGAGGCGAGTACTCTTCCGGATGTTTCACTATCAATAACACCCCTGATTTTTCCGGCGGCAATATCAAGGCAAATGCCTATGGTTAAATGGCTGCTGCCATAGTTGAATGTATTAGCCATGCGCTGCAGTTTTTAATTCGAGGTTTAATTTACTACTGATCCTTTCGGCCAGGCTTGTCGTTTTAAAAGCGTTTTCAAGGGTACTTATTGCAGGCAGCAGTTCGCGGCAACCGGGATTATCAGCGAGCAGTTCATCGGCAGCCAATAAAACAGCATCCCAAACAGGTAGTATTTGTTCCAGCAGTTCCCTGCCGCTATCGGTTAATTGCACCAGTTGTCTGCGGCCGTCATCGGTACAAGTGGCGCTGGTAACCAGTTTTTTGTTTTTTAAATTGGTGATGAGCTGGCTTGCCGCCGGGTGCGAAACTTCTGTTTGTTCGCTCAACTCCTTTATCGATAACGAACCCTTTTTCGATAACAAATAAAATACCGGGAACCAGCTGGCATCAAAATCAATGCCTTCGTTTTGATAGGCGCGGTTAATTTCGGATAAAAAGCTTTCGCTCAGCCGCCGCAGGCGACTGCCCAAAACAAGGTAACCAAGGCTTTGATATAAATTCATGGCGCAATTTATATAAGTGCTTATATAAATGCAAATCTGACCGCAGATTTTTCACATGTTGTTTATTTTTAGTGGGGTTCAAGAAGGCTACGCCGTTTTTATGATTTAGGGATTCGATGATTTTTTTCCGCCGCTGTTTGTGGCCTTCGAGACAGCTTACCGTAATAGAAAGTAAATGACAATAGTTGACTGTGAGGACACAGACAACTGGAAGGAATTATTATAAAATCAATTTCTTACGCGGACTTTTACTAAATTTGGTCTATATAAAATAATATGCTTGCAACAATAGAATTCCCGGATATTGAAATCGAAAAACAAAAATGGAGTAAATCTTTAATATTACATGGAGATACGAGAGATGTAGTTAAAGAACTCCCGGATAATTTTTATGCAGCATGTATTACCAGCCCGCCCTATTGGGGTAAAAGAGATTATGGATATGATGGTCAAATTGGTGCAGAAGAAAGCTTGAATGAATATATCGATGATTTGGTAAAAGTTTTCAGGGTTATTAAAAGAAAATTAAAAACAGATGGAACCTTTTGGTTGAATGTAGGCGATTCATATACAAGTGGAAACAGAACGTGGAGGGCCGAGGATAAAAAAAATCCGGCGAGGGAAATGTCTTACAGGCCACGAACACCGGGAGGACTAAAACCCAAGGATTTGATTGGCATCCCATGGCGTTTAGCTTTTGCTTTGCAAGCCGATGGTTGGTATTTAAGATCGGATATTATCTGGTATAAGCCAAACTGTCAACCTGAGTCTGTAAAAGACCGGCCGACCCAATCTCATGAGTACGTATTTCTATTTTCCAAATCAGAAGATTATTACTATGATTATGAGAGTATTAAGGAGCCTGCGGCAGAGAAAGGAAAGACCCGGAATAAAAGGACCGTTTGGCAAGTAAACACAGAGCCGTTTCCAGAAGCGCATTTTGCCACATTTCCAGAGGATTTAATACAGCCAATAATTACTGCTTCATCAAAGGAAAATGAATTTGTCATCGATCCTTTTTTTGGCGCTGGTACTGTTGGCGTTGTATCCAATAAGCTAAACAGAAAGTACCATGGTATCGAACTTAAACAGGATTATATTGATATTGCTAACCGAAGATTAAATAATGCCAAATAAAGTGTCGTATCCAATATTGTCAGCCGATTTGCAAGTCGGGTTTCATTACAGATTAAAAACAATCAAGGATTTATTTTTTCATGGGGCGTTAAGTAAAACCGTTAAAGCAGTCAAGATTTCGGACATTGATTTTGAGCTCAATAAATATGTTGCAGAAGAATCGCTGCAAAAATTAGCTTCTCTTTCATTAAGAGGTGAGGTTATTTTCCCCATACCGATACTATTAACCGCCAATCCTTTTCTGATTGGTTATTACCGGTTGTTATTAGGTTTTTCACAAAAGGAATTCTATTCCAAGGGGCCTTTCGGCGCTTTTAGATCTATGGAAGATAGCGGAAAGCTCTCAAGAATTGCAACCGACAATTTAGAGCTGCTTTGTAAAAGTTTAATAAGCACGGCAGAGTCGTTGGTTACTCAGATTGGAGAATTCAATATTTCCACTTTAGCAGACCTTCAACTTCTCACAGTCGGGCCTCAGTTTAGGGGGTCAATGAATAATGAATATGGGCAGGTTGCTACCCAAAAAACGTTTAGCCTGATTAAAGAATTTGTTAAAAGCTATATTTTGGCTTCGACGCCGACCAGCATTGAAATAAAAAACGACTCAGGTAGAACGGTTGAAATTAAATTTTCATCAGATCCCGACATCGAAATAATTGAAAAACTATCGACAGGCACTCGTGGATTGATTTCCATTGAAATAAAGGGCGGCAAAGACATTTCCAATATCCATAATCGGATAGGCGAAGCTGAAAAAAGCCATCAAAAGGCAAGGCAAAGGGGTTATTTTGAATTTATGACCATTATTAGTGTCGATATTGAATATTCGTTTTTAAAATCAGAATCGCCAACAACAAGTCATTTCTTCCATTTAGATAAAATTTCAGACCAAACGACTGTTGAATATAACAAATTCAGGGAACTGCTTTCATCAATACTTGGCGTAAATATTTAGCAGAAGAATTATTACGCGTTTCAATAGTTAATTAAACTTCCATCAAATACCGCTCCTTTATCAAATTAATGTGGTGCTGTTCGTGCCCGGCGATGTGGTAGGCCAGCGCCCTTACCGTGGCATTATTAAATGTGCCTGTCCCTTTCCCCATCCGTGTTAATGATTCTTCGGGCAGGCCGTTGAACAGTGCTATAGTTGAGCGGCGGACGGCTTCATACTCTTCAAAAATATTATCCAGGTCGCGCTCATCGGCTTGTGAAAGTGCGGTATAGGCATCCTGGTCAAAGCCGATAAGGTTTTGTTGTTCGCCGCGGGCAAAACGGAGTGCGCGGTAGGCAAATATACGTTCGTCATCGATGATATGTATCAATACTTCTTTTATGCTCCATTTGCCTTCGGCATAACGGTGGTACAAGGTCTTTTCGGGCAGGCTATAGATAAGTTCTTTTACAGCGATAAAATTATCACGCAAATATTGTAAAACTTGTCCGTCCGGGATCAGCCTCATATACATAATGGCGTATGGCGGGTATTCGCCTTCAAGTGGTTTTGGTATAGTACGCATTTGTTGTGGGTAAATTAAAACAATCGTAAGTCGTAAATCTCAAATCCCAAATCAAAGCCCCCCTTTGCTTTGCTGTTTGCCCCATTTTATCATTTCGTCAACTACCGGGGTAAGGGTATAGCTATAGGTAGTGAGTTTATATTCTATGGATACCGGATAGCTATCATGAACAATGCGGATAATTAGTTTGCTCGCTTCAAGGTCTTTCAGCTCTTTTGAAAGTACGCGTGTGGTAATTTTGGGAATATTACGTTGTATATCCCTGAACCTGCTTTTTCCGCCATACATCGACATTAAGATGGGCAGCTTCCATTTGCCGTTTATAGCGGCTAAGGTAATTTGGATATAGGCAATCCTGTTGGCAATGTCATTATCTTTCTCTTTCATGGTTTGATATACATTAGGATTTATATATCAAATGTATATCAAAATACTGAATTAGCAAATGTAATACGCCTTTAATCAGGAAAAATGGCTTTACATAATTCTGTTCTCCAAGGGCGACCACAAGGGTCTCCCCTACATATTGTTTAAAATTTATCCGGGATTAAAATCGACATATTATCATATAGCAATAAAAAAGATCGTAGGGGCGATCCCTTGTGGTCGCCCTACACGTGAGGCAACCTTGATGGAAATTATTTGAATCAATTAAACACGATTTTCCTATGCCTTTAATTCAAAGCCAGTGAGTTAAAAAAATCGTCTTTGCTTTTGGCACCTAACTTTTCAGGAAAAATAGTTCCCAGGCAATAAACATCATCCCCTATTATTATGATGTAAAAATAGAGCCTTAACTTCTTAGAAGTATATCCATCAATGTTATAACAATAATAGCCATTCCATTTACCGGTTTTAACGTCGCCCAGGGTAGCTCCGGGTAATTTCCCCAGCATACCTGCTTTTATGCCATTAGTGAAGTCATCCGTTGGGGCTAAATTGGCTAATGTGGCCGAATCAATCTTGCCCGCGGTCATCATGTTTATTACCATAACAAAGCAAGTTAAACTATCTTTAGTTTGTACCGTTGTTGCCCCGTTTGCCGAGGCGGGCTGATTTGGAAGCTTAACTGATAACTTACTATCGATTTTATAATTCACCCAATCACTTTGTGCATGAACGCGGTTCGTTGAGAGGAAAAGGGCAGCCACAATAAGCAGCAGGATGATTTTTTTCATATTATAGAACTTGTTTAATGTCCGCTTATAAAGGTGAACATAAAAGCCATATCATTCAAAAAACATTTCCAATTTATTTACTTATCATTAATTATTACCTAAATTTATATCCATAAACCTTAAAGCCTTTTACATGGAAAAAGCTGCTCCACAGGGTAACTCGGCAGAAGATTATTTGCAGGTTGCCACCATTAAACCTTTTGAAAATATTGCGCTGGCATTTTCTGGCGGCGGCTTTCGTGCTGCTTCTTTTGGATTGGGTGTTTTATCCTACCTAAACAAAATAAAATTTGACGGTGCAGATACCCTTAGCGGTAATACGCTTTTACAGCGGGTAACTTATATGTCGTCGGCATCAGGCGGCACAATACCCACAACATTATATGCCCTGTACAGCGCCAGGGGTAAAGCTTTCGGGTTGTTTTATGTTAAATTGTTTGAAACGCTTACCAGCGACCGTATCCTTGAAAAGGCCCTGGTAATTTTAGCTGATAAAAAACGCTGGGAAAAGGGTTCGAAGAAAGCGAGAAACATAATCAACGCGTTTTCGATGGCCTATGATGAAGCAATTTTTGAGGGGCATGACCTGCAGGCGCTTTATAACGCCGGCGGGCACCTGCAGGAAGTTTGCTTTAATACTACTGAATTTTATACCGGGCTTTCGTTCAGGCAGGATATAAAACTGGTGCCGGATATGGCAACCGACCCTTATTATAAATACGGCAACGAGAACATTTTTATAGCGCATGAAACCGCACAAAAAATAAAATTGGGCGATGCGCTGGCTGCATCGTCCTGTTTCCCGGGCGGGTTTGAGCCCATTGTTTTCCCTGATGATTTTACGCACAATTATTTAACCGAAGATGAGTTAAAAGATGCCATTACACTGAAACCGCAAACAGGCGATAAAAAAGAAAGGCAATTTATTGACGCAAAGCAGTTAGGTTTAATGGATGGCGGCATTACCGATAACCAGGGCCTGCAAAGTATGATGTATGCCGACGGACGGCGCATCAGGCGCGAAACCACTTTTAGTCCGTTTGATTTTATGCTGGTAAATGATGTGGGCAGTTATTTTATATCGCCTTATGTGGTACCGCCGCAACCTAAACACACGGGCACAACCTTAACAGGTATAAACTGGATGATGACCATTGCGTTTATCCTGGCGGCCCTGTCTATTGGTTTAGGGCTCTATTATCATTGCCCTGTTTTAGATATCATTGGCGGCATAATCGTTGTTATTCCTGCGATATTTTTATGGGTAGTCTCGTTATTAAAGAAAAAACTTTCGGCGGTTTCAAAATCGCCGAATGGGTTTACCGAAAAGATCATTCAATTAATGGTGCGGTATTTTACCAAAACACCACTTGTAGTGCTTAAACAAATGCTGCAGGCTCGCATAGATTCTATGCTGTTGCTGAATATGAGTGTCTTTTTGAAAAGGATAAGGCAGCTGCTTTATAATAAATTTTACGGTTCGCCTGAATGGAAAAACCGCGGCAAAGGCAATCACATTTATGATCTTGCCTTTTCCAGCGACCTTTACCGGAGACAAAACCCGCCGCCAACGCCATTTTTAAACCCAAGTCGCGATATACAAATTGTTGCCCAAACCGCCTTCAATATGGGCACCACTTTATGGTTTGACGAGGCAAATACCACGCAGCAACACAGCGAAGCTTGTATAATTGCCTGCGGCCAATTTACTACCTGTTATAATTTGCTCGGGTATATTGAAAAGCTAATGCTCGTCCCATCGGCGTATGATGCTGTTTATGAAAACCGGCTACTTGGCTTAAAACAGCAACTGATGGCTGATTATGAGCACTTTAAAACCGATCCATTTTTTATGTATAATGATGCCGGCAGGGATTACCAGATAAAAGATTTTAAAGCGCTGAGCGTAAAGAATATCCCGTTTCCGGCGAATTGGTGAGGGTGCTTCAAAATAGATATTTAAACTTTAATGATTTAATTACGATGTCTGTGTTTTGCTATGCTTAATTTTAATTCTATTGGTCTATTAATTCCGGATAGTAATATTCAATCTGATATTTCAGAATTAGAACAGGTATTTGTAACTGATATCCAAACAACTAAAAGGAAGGAATTATTTGAAAATTATATTTCCTATTCAAATGCACTTAAAGAAGTTTGCAAAAATGAAAACCTCAAACAATGGGTTGATGGCTCTTTTACCTCAAAAAAATTTGAGCCGAACGATATTGACATTGTAACGTTTATCGATTTTTCGGTTATTGATGCCTTAAAAAATCAACTAATAGATTATAAACACCCTGCTTCTCAAAATACGTTCGGGGTTGACGCTTATATTGTCAGTATCTATCCACCTAATCATAAATATCATCCATTATACCTGGCCGATGCGGCATATTGGATGAACCATTTTAACAGGACAAGAAGAAATAGAATTGGCAATAAGTTGAAAAAAGGATTTTTAGAAATAAATATGTAAATTTGAATAGATGAAAAAGGTTGAAATATACAAGCTAATGGACTTGATAGAAGATGTCAAGAAATTGGATGAGTTGATTTCGCTTCATTATCAACTTGGTAATTCTGATTTTATGATCAGCCAGTATGAGGCAAAAAAAAACAAATTGATGGGTTTACTTATCGACGAACTGGCTTCGCCTCCTGTACAATCTACCCAAAGTTATTTATTGATAAAGATGCTTTTAAATAAATATTATCCGGTTAAACCTGAAGATCAGTTAATTGTAGATAGTGACATAAGTAAACTTGCAGCTGCAATTTAAAGATCGTCAAACCTGCGAAGTTTGATTCCACGGTTTATTCTTCCCCCTTTATCCTGAATACCATCCCGTCCATATCCTCGCTTATCCTTAACTGGCAGGCCAGACGGCTATCATAGCCCGCATCCGGCAGGGTATCGAGCAAATCAAGCTCAAGGTCTGATGGGTGGAAATATTGCTCGGGGCCTTCAAGTACCTGTACGTGACAGGTTGCACAAAGCGCCATGCCGCCGCAAGTAGCAAGTATATTATGATCTGATGCTTTTAAAACCTCCATCAGGCTAAGGCTGATGCCTTCGGGAATCTCTACCGGCTCGCGGTGTCCGTTTCTATCTTCAATAGTTAAAGTAATCATATTAGTAAGGTTAAAGGCGAAAGGGTAAAGGTAAAAGGCTAAAGAGGGGGAGTGATAAGAAAAGGTTACCTTTCGCCTTTTACCTTTTGCCTTTTACCTCCTCCCTAAAACGCTGTTACGCCGTAAACGGTAGTGTATTTAAAGCTTAATTTTTGATCAGGGTAAACCTGTTTAAATGCGCTTTGGGCCATCAATGCAGCCTCGTGGAAACCGCAGAGGATAAGCTTTAGCTTACCGGGATAAATATTAATATCGCCAATGGCATAAACACCTTTTACGTTGGTGCTGTAGTCTAAAGCATCAACCATAATGGCCGATTTATCTACATTAAGCCCCCATTCGGCAATCGGGCCAAGTTTTGGTGTGAGGCCAAATAATGGGATCAAATGGTCGGCGGCGATTGTACTGGTTTCATTGTCCTTGTCAACTATGTGCACTTCCTGCAAATGGCCGTTGCCGTTAATGGCTTTTATATGGGCCTGCAACACAAGGTTAATACGGCCTTCTTTGGCAAGTTCAAAAACTTTTTCGGCAGAATCAGGCGCCCCCCGAAAGGTATCGCCGCGATGTATCAGGGTAACTTCCTCAGCTATATCAGCTAAAAATATCGTCCAGTCGAGTGCTGAATCACCGCCGCCTGCCAGTACCACTTTGCGGCCACGATAGGCTTCAGGATTTTTTATCATATAGGCTACTCCCCTGCCTTCAAATGCCTCCAAATTATCAATAGCGGGTTTGCGTGGTTCAAAACAACCAAGCCCGCCGGCTATTACCACCACTTTACTATGTACTTCGGTGCCATCGCTGGTTTGGATAATGAATGATCCATCTTCCAGTTGCTGCAATTCGTTCACCCGCTCGCCTAATGAAAATGTGGGCTTAAAGGGTTCTATCTGCTCCATCAAGCCATCAACAAGCTGTTGGGCATTTATAGTTGGGAAGCCGGGAATATCATAAATTGGTTTTTGAGGGTAAATTTCGGAAAGCTGTCCACCCACCTGTGGCAATACATCTATCAAATGGCAGCGCATTTTTAATAATCCTGCTTCAAAAACCGCGAATAAACCTACGGGGCCGGCGCCTATTATGCAAATATCAGTAGTTATCATTAATTATTGAATTATTGAATTAGTGAATTAGTGATTGAAAACGATTCATATTCAACCAAATAAACTAACCATTATTTAATGACCAAACCTACTGGTTATTATAACCTGGCGCAAATGATAAATAGTAATTGCCGATTACTTTAAGTTATAATTGGCGAGGCAAAAACGTTTGAAAAGATCGATGAGTTTGGAGTTTTTGCCGTGTAGTTGAATAAACTGGAAGGTGCGGAAAATTTCGAGGCCCTTTATTTCAATGATGCTCAATTCGTTATACTTTAATTCGCTGATAACGGACTGGATGGATAGAAAAGTAGCGGTATCTGAATACAACAGGTATTGTTTTATAGCGATACTGCTTTCTAATTGTATTTCTATATCTAAGTCTTTTGGATTGACACCGGCGTTGCTAAGTGAGCTAAAGATGACATCAAGCGTACCCGAGCCGGCTTCACGCAGTATCAGTGGGATATTTAGTAATTGCTTGGGTGTGATCTCCGGCTTTTTTGATAACTGGTTATTGGCGCGCGTTACCAGTACGATCTCATCTTTGGCAAATGGGGCGTAAGCTATCTGCGGATGATGGGCCGCGCCTTCAACAATGGCGATATCAATTTTTTCGGCTAATACCAATTGGGTTATTACATCGGTGTTTCCCTGGATGAAAGTAAAATTAACGGCCGGGTAGGTTTTTTTAAATATCGCCAATATTTTTGGCAGGATGGTTTGCGCCACCGTTGTGCTTGCACCAATATGCAAGGTGCCGGCTTCTATATTATTCAGCTGCGCCAGCTCATTTTCAAGCTCAGTATAGGTATGGAATATTTTTTCGGCATATTGCTGTAGTATTTTCCCGGCGGTGGTTAGCACAATGCTGTTACCGTTCCGCCTGAACAATTGTACATTCAACTGCTGCTCCAGTTCTTTGATATGTTTGGTAACTGCAGGCTGGGTAATAAATAGTTCGGCCGCAGCTTTAGTGAAGCTTAGCCTTTGCGCTACTGTGTAAAATACCTTTAAACGGAAATCGAAAATCATTTGCGCTAAGGTAGGGGGAAAAGGTGAAAGCAGAAAGGCAGAAAGGTGAAAGGTGAAAGGCGAAAGGGGAAAGGTGAAAGGTAAAAGGCGAAAAGTGAAAGGGGAAAGCAGAAAGGCGAAAGGCGAAAGGTGAAAGGCGAAAGGGGAAAGGTGAAAGAAACACAAGAGAATGTCAAAATCTTACCTATCCATACCCTAATAAAAAAACCGTTGCAGGCCCCCCCGCAACGGCTACTAATAGGTAATAATTTACTGCCCCAGCCTATCCTGCTGCTTAAGCCTAAACTCAAAACGGGCGTACAGGATGAGCGTTGCAATTGATTACAAAGCTGTAATTTTATTTATTGGCTGTCAATCATAGGAGTTTATTAAGTGAGGCACGTAAACGGCACAAAACATATTATTTTATATTACCCGGGCTGGTATAGGCAAATTAATTTTAACAGCAACAATGCATTTTTTAACGATGCCCTTTTATTTATAAATGATTAAAGTGCGAAATTTGTCACACGGCAATAAAAAAAGCCGCTGCATAATTAACTGCAACGGCCACCAACTAACTAAACCCAAATCCTTTATTAACAATGTAAAGGAATAAAATAAAAAGCTGTTTTATAACCGTAAAACTACCTGATTTGCCATGCGGAAAATACCTGATTTTGCTGCGGCACATTAACACGTTAATCAGCGTATCAGTTCCTTTTAACCCACCCTAACCCTACAACCTATCAGATTAATTTTGAATATAGGTTTTCAAAATTTCTTACTTCGGCATTCAGCGTTCAAAATTCGGCGTTCGTTATTAACTTCTTAACTTAATGGCAGCGCCAATCGGGTCAATAAATAAAAAAAGGTCGCTGCAGGTTATCCCCGCAACGGCCGCACTCCATAGGTATAAAAAACTTTAATGATATTATTTATCCTGTTGCCATACGCCGGTAAACCTGCTTACTGCCTGGTAATCGGTCAGTTTAATGTGGTTCTTGCCTAACGCTGCGGTTAACGTACCTGTTACTGCAATCACTTTGAAGCTATAGGTCGATATAGTATAAGTAGACAGTACGGGTATAGTAGCCGATGCCACCAGCTGAACAAAGAAATAATGTAATCTTACTGTGCCTACATTGGTTTCATAGGCAATTTCGTAATTAAAGTTGCCGCTGCCATCCGTAAACTCATAAGGTAATGGCGCCCATTGATTAGTGTTATTGCTCGTATTTGGCGTAAAGTAAACCAGCACCATACCATCATCCAAAACATTTTGTGTAATGGAAGGCACTGAATTATCGCAATATCTGGTAAAGTATTCAGTATAGCTTGATGGACTTGTCTGAAACTCATACTGCGAATTCCATAACCACTGGCTGTTGGTAATGGTGAATACGGTAGTCAATACATTGGCATTTCCTGGCGGGCCCTGCGGTCCGGCTGGTCCCTGCGGGCCTTGCAGACCTAAAATGCTCAGAGGCGTCCCCCATCCTGTTGCTGTTTTTGGGCCGTACAACATACTGGCAGCTTTATCCAGGTAATAGTCGCCAACATTTGCAAGTGTTGGATCCGGCGCACCAGTGCCGCTGTATATTTTGCTTCCGGCTGCTCCCGCTGGCCCGGTATCCCCGATAGGCCCCTTTAACGGATAGCCTTTCCCCCAATCGGTAGCTGTTTTGGGGCCGTAAACCATCCCGTTGGTTACATCAAGGTAAAAGTTCCCGACAGCGCCCAAAGAAAGACTTGGAAGGGTACTGCCGATATAAAGGATGCTCCCTGTGCTTGTGGTAATAAAAGAAGTTTCGGATTGCGTAATCGACCCATTATCTACATTTGCAGGTTTGCTGGCATCTTTGCGGCACGACGCAAAAATGAGCACGAGTGCAGTAAATGCAAAAAAATAAATTGTTTTCATGATACTAATTTTGAGTTATTGTTTTTTGTGGTTAACTTTTTTCGCGGTTATAATTATTGTCGATGCACTATTGTTTATTTAAGTAAGCGTTTGAATATCAGGCAAAATAACCTTTAAAACACGGCTGGCACAAGCGTAAAACTACCTGAATGTACACGTGTAACTACTCAATATTTTGTGTGGCCTGGCTACCGGTTTTGTAACAACTTTAGTTTGCCGGCCGTTATAAATAAATTTCAGGAGGTTTGCCGCTCCTTAAATAGTCAGCACAATTACTTACAGTAAAACTGTCACTTAATTTATTGGGGGTCAATCATATGAACATATTATTTTTTATTAGTAAATGGTGAAAAAACTGTTAAACAAGCACCAGTGCTATTAAAACCTGCCCGGAAGTTGATGTAATTACAGGGTATTTTGTTCATATAAAATATAATTTGGCAGCATTAATGCTGGCAATTAAAACTTATTAAAACTACAACCTTTGCACATTGCGGTCAATCACCTTTTATAGGGATTTTTACAAATAGTTTTTACTTATATTTTAAGAAAAAATACAACGCTACG
>Ga0207054_1017_pt3 | contig 53509 bp, 47 predicted proteins | sample Alteio_BWMinCont_60_FD_153288 | JGI IMG/M metagenome (GOLD analysis project Ga0207054, IMG submission 153288) | Enriched cells from forest soil in Barre Woods Harvard Forest LTER site, Petersham, Massachusetts, United States -... | ecosystem: Environmental > Terrestrial > Soil > Temperate forest >... | reverse complement strand
AACGTGCCAAACTGCATCTGGCAGCTGTTTTTGCTAATAATTTCACCAATTACATGTACACTGTTGCTTACAATATTGTTGAGAAAGAAAACGTGCCTTTTGATTTGCTCTTGCCTTTAATTCAAGAGACTACAAATAAATTGCAAGGGCAAAATCCGGCTAAAAGTCAAACTGGCCCTGCAGTTAGAAGGGATGCGATTACTGTAAAGAAGCATGAAGAACTTCTTAAAAAGAATTCTCAATACCTTGCTGTGTATAAGCTTTTAACTAAAAGTATTCAATCGTAAGCCTATGCAAAAGAACTTTAAGGAGTTATTGAACCAGGTTAAGGCTATGGTTTTTGATGTGGATGGTGTGCTTACCGACGGCAACCTCATACTTATGCCTAATGGAGAATTAGTGCGCACCATGAATATTAAGGATGGTGTTATTATGAAAATGGCGGTAAAAAAAGGCTATCATTTATGCGTTATTACAGGTGGAAGCTCAATTGCGGTAAAAGAACGCCTGAACCGGCTTGGTATTTCGGATGTTTACCTTAAAATATTCGATAAATGGGATGCTTTAAAGGAATTTGCGAGTATTTATGAGCTTAAAATGGAAGAAGTGCTTTATATGGGCGATGACCTTATAGATTATGAGGTGATGAGCAAGGTAGGGGTACCGGTTTGCCCAAAAGATGCTGTAACCGAAATAAAGGAAATTTCGCTATATATTTCTGATAAAGAGGGCGGAAAAGGGTGCGTTCGAGACATTATTGAGCAGGTAATGAAAGTTCAGGGAAAATGGAGCATACCCGATTTTAACAAATAATTCAGATTGTGTTAACAAAAAATAGTCGAAAAAGAGTAGCCCGTATTTAAATAATGTATACTTTAGTCGCTCAAACTTTAAAATTAATACCAAAAAACTATGAAAAAGGTTTACCAATTAATTGCAACTGCTACTCTTTCTATTATAGCTGTAGGAGCATTTGCACAAAACACGACTCAAATAGTCGCAAATAATAATACCCACAAAAAAGCTCACGCTCCGGCTTTCAATCACACTGCAAAGAAGCCATTGGGTGCTACATCTTATGCTTTTTTAGATTACCCGGTTTCTGACTCAGTTATGAGCTCTCAATTCGGTAATTCGTACTTAGGTAGCCCACTTACTGGAGGATTTTATATTCAACAAATGAATATGCACTATACCACCGTTGATACCGGTGCTGATGGTCAAAATGGCCAACCTTTAAACGATGCATTATTAAGATACGTATCGGTTGCTTTTGATACCTTGATTGATGCTAATACCCAAACTGGTTATTCTGGTCAGAACGTGGTTGTGGATTCTCTTATCATCCCTATCGGACAAGAAAACTTATCTGGTTTAAATGATACTCTTATTGTTCAAATCAATGCGGTTGGTAAATATGGTGTACCTACAACATCTAGCTTCCTTTGGGATACTGTTATTGTAACTAAGACCGGTTTATCTGGCAATACAAGAGGCAGCTGGCTTGGTGGATACAACTTGATGTTGGCACCACATAAGGCTTTAGTTGGTACCAGCAAATTTGCTGTTACTTTAAAGTACTATGATCAAAGCAAACAAGATACTTTCGGTTTCCTTTATGGTTCTCCTTCTTACAACTGCGTAGCAGCTGGTGGAGCTTATCCTGATACAACTTATATTGGCCAGGTTATTCCTTTTACTACTCCTGCAGGTAAAGTTTTGGCAAATAGCTTCTCTGACGGATGGGAGTATTTTTATGGCAAAGCAGCCGGCTTTACTGGCCCGCCTCTTTCCTTACCAAATACAACCTATGGATCTTTCCTTTCATATGGTTGTGGTACCGGTAGTTCTATTGGACTTGACTGGCAAGATATTGTTATCTATGCTGAAGTATCATTTACTGATGTTACCGGTGTAAACAATATTGCAAGCAATGGATTATCGATTGGTCAAAACTTCCCTAATCCTTTCAACAAAACAACCCAAATCAACTATAGCGTAACAAAATCTTCGGATGTTGTTTTCTCTGTATATGATATGGAAGGCAGGAAACTTGTAGCTAATACCTACTCAGAAGTTGCTCCTGGCCAACACACAATTAGCCTTAGCGCTAACCAATTTACTCCTGGTGTGTATTTCTACACATTCAATGTAAATGGAAATGTTGTAACCAAGAAAATGGTTATTACTGAATAATAAGTTTTGGTATGATTTTAGAAAGCCCCGCAATTTGCGGGGCTTTCTTATTTATAGGAAATGAGTGATAAGGAGATTTGTTAAAATCAATAATTTTGTAGGAAGGATATACATAATGAAAAAAGCAATCTTTAAATCAATGCTCACTTTTAGCCTTAGTATATTGGCTATTGTTGCTTTCAGTCAAAATTATAATGCAGTTACACCATTAAAAACTGTACCTCATCATTTTTGGTCGTATTATAAGCCTTTACAGGTGTTAAGTGATACCAATACTTTTATTGTTAATTACGATTCGGCAGATGCCAAAATATGGGGAAGTGCTTATTTGCATAACCAGTCCCATCTAATGAACATGCATTACACCAAAGCAGATAGTTCGGCAGGGAACAATAATGTTGTTAATTATGTTACAGTAGCATTCGATAGTCTTGTAGATCCATACACAAATAAGTTTTATAGCCCTGATTCAATAGGTGGTATGGCAATAGATACATTAATAATCCCCTTAATACAGGTTAACCATAGTGGCATAAATGATACGCTCGATGTACAAATTGATGCTGTAGATGCCAATGGATATCCTACTTCAGCTATTCTACAGGACATAATGATTATTAAAAAAGTAATGGGCGATGCTAATACCAGTGCTTATGCAAGTTTTATTAAAATACCGGAAAATTATAGTTTGACTTCCGGTACACGATTTGCAGTTGCCGTAAAATATTATGGTGCAAAAACAGATAGTTGCTGGTTTATATATGGCTGCGGTAGCTTTGTTGGTACGTGCGGTGGTGCAGGGCCTTATACCCTTGCCGAACCAAGTAATTACTCAAAAGTTTCAACTAGTAATGGTGGTTTTATTGCCAACAGCTTTGTTTTATATAATACATATAAAGCGAATGGCTTATATCCTACGGCTAATGGTAATGTGTTTTACTATGATTGTAACCACGATAGTACATATGAGCAGGGAGTAGATGGAGTCTCTTATTTCCAGAACATAAATGTGTATGCAATGGTTACATCGCTTCCGCTGGGCATTAATGGATTGAAGTCAATGAGCATAATGGTTTCTCAAAATTATCCTAACCCTTTTAACCAGGCTACACAGATCAATTATACTATTACCAAACTTTCAAATGTTGCTTTTTCAGTAATTGATATAACCGGAAGAACAATAATAAACAATACATATTTTAAAGTTGCCCCAGGGCAACACATAATTAGCCTAAATGCAGCTCAATATCGCCCAGGTGTATACTTCTATACACTTAATGTAAATGGTGGCTCAGTGACCAGGAAAATGGTTGTTGTCGAGTAATAAAAGGCTTTAGCACTGGCTCATTTGTTGGTAAATTCCCTATAGGTGTTTAAATCTTATTTCGTTAAGGCCTTATAGGAGATAAGCAAAAGCTTACTTTTGCCGCACTTCAAAAAGTATAATGGACGATAAAGGAAGAAGAGACGACGACGAACCAAAGGGGGAATTGCCTGGTAATGAGGGTAATGATAACGCCCAGGGAGGAGATGATGCAACGCGCGTAATCCACCTTCCTCAGCTTTACCAAAACTGGTTCCTCGACTATGCATCTTATGTAATACTAGAACGTGCCGTACCGGCCCTTGAAGATGGCTTAAAGCCTGTTCAAAGGCGTATACTCCATTCAATGATGGAGTTAGAGGATGGCCGTTATAATAAAACAGCCAATGTAATTGGTAATACCATGAAGTATCACCCCCACGGCGATGCCTCTATTGGCGATGCTATGGTGCAACTCGGCCAACGTGAACTATTAATTGATACTCAGGGTAACTGGGGTAATATATATACCGGCGATTCGGCTGCTGCACCTCGTTATATTGAGGCACGCCTATCAAAATTTGCCCTTGATGTGGTGTTTAATGATGAAACCACCACCTGGCAAGCAAGTTACGATGGTCGGAATAAAGAACCTGTTTTGTTGCCTGTTAAGTTCCCTTTATTGCTTGCACAGGGTGCTGAGGGTATTGCAGTAGGCCTTGCATGTAAAATATTACCGCATAACTTCATTGAGCTTATAGATGCATCGGTAAATGTTTTGAAAGGCAAAAAGCCTCATATATACCCTGATTTCCCAACAGGTGGAATGGCTGACTTTTCAAATTATAACGATGGACTGAAAGGTGGAAAGGTTATAGTACGTGCCAAGATCAACATTACTGATAAAAAAACATTGGTAATTACTGAAATACCATTCGGTACCACCACCACATCTTTAATAGATTCTATTGTTACCGCTAACGAAAAAGGAAAGATCAAGATAAGGAACATAGAAGACAATACTGCAGAGTTTGTTGAAATATTGATTCACCTGCCTTCAGGCGTTTCGCCCGATAAAACTATTGATGCACTTTATGCCTTTACCGATTGCGCCCTTTCTATTTCGCCTAATTCATGCGTAATTGAAAACGACAGGCCTCGTTTTATCGGTGCAAGCGAAATGCTTAAGATAGCTACCGACCGCACTGTTTATTTGTTACAGAAGGAATTGGAGATAAAGAAAGCAGATCTTACCGAGCAACTGCATTTCGCATCTCTTGAAAAAATATTTATTGAAAAGCGTATTTACCGCGATATTGAAACCTGCGAAACCTGGGAGGAAGTATTATTGGCTATTGATGCCGGTTTAAAGCCCTATAAGAAGAAATTTCCGCGTGAAGTAACCCGTGAAGATATTATTAAGCTTACCGAAATAAAGATCAAGCGCATTTCTAAATTCGATGCATTTATAGCTGAAGAGTTTATGAAAAAATTGCTGGATCAGATGAAAACCACCCAGCATCATTTAGATAATATAATTGAATACGCTATAGAGTATTATAAGGAACTGAAGAAGAAATACGGAGAGGGTAGGGAGCGCAAAACAGAAATAAAATCATTCGATACTATTGTTGCTACACAAGTTGTTGCAACTAACCAAAAGCTATATGTAAATCGAGAGGAAGGCTTTGCCGGCTATAGTATACGTAAAGATGAATATGTATGCGATTGCTCAGACATTGATGATATTATTGTTTTTCGCAGAGACGGTACCATGTTGGTTACCCGCGTTTCTGAAAAAGCTTTTGTTGGAAAGGATATAATATATATCAATACGTTCAAGCGCAATGATGAACGCACTGTATATAACGTTGTATATCGCGATGGAGCGAGAGGAACAACTTTTATGAAGCGTTTTTCTGTAACATCTGTAATTAGGGATAAAGACTATTCATTGACCCGAGGCAACGAAGGTTCAGAAATACTGTATCTCACCGCTAATCCTAATGGAGAAGCTGAAGTAATTACAATAAACCTGAAGGCTACAACTACTGCCCGTGTTAAAATATTCGATGTGAATTTTGCCGACTTAGCCATTAAGGGCCGCGATGCTATGGGTAATACAGTAACCAAATACCCTGTGCGCAAAGTAAACCAAAAGGAAAAGGGTATATCAACATTAGGCGCTCAAAAAATTTGGTTTGATGATACAGTACACCGCCTTAACACAGATGACAGAGGTACCTTTATAGGTGAATTTGCCGGCGATGATAAAATACTTGTGATAACACAAGATGGAAGCTTCCGCCTGAGTAGTTTTGATTTGACCTCTCACTTCGAGGAAGATATTGTTCTTATAACCAAGTTCGATGATAAAAGAGTTATAACAACTGCATATTGGGAAGGTGAGAAAAAGAAATATTACATAAAACGATTCGTACCCGAGCTTACTGATAAAAAAGTAAAATTCATTTCGGAAACAGATGCTTCGCAATTAGAAGCAGTGAGCGACCAAAATAATTTGATAGCTGAAATAAAATTCAGCAAGGATAAAGGCAAAGAGTTGCCTGATGAAAAATTAAATTTAAACGAAGTACCTGTAATGGGTATGAAGGCGCAAGGCAAACCACTTAATTACAGCAGAGTAAAAGAAGTGCAATTGGTTGTTGACCCGAATGCGCCGGCGGACTTACCTCCTGCCAGTAACAAGGTGGCACCTGCACCGGATGATTTTGAAGAAACTGAATTGTCTCCTGTTGAGGAACTTAAATCGAAGGCAATAACCGCATTTCAAAAGGCTAAGGGAGAGCCTAAGCCACCTGCACCTGCCAAGGGTGATGATAAGCCTAAAAAGCGCCGTGGCCCAAGCCAAACATCGTTAGATTTCTAACAATATTCCTTGCATAAGCTTATAGGTTTAAAAGTATAAGCCCATTTGCATATTTTACTAAAAGAAAAACCCCCGAACGTTTGCACGACGGGGGTTTATATAATTCAATTAATTACTTATTCAGATACAACTTCAAAAGATACTTCAGTAGATATTTCCTTGTGAAGGCGAACATTAGCTGAATACTTACCTGTTGTCTTAATATGATCTGATGCAAGGTCAATGTTCTTTCTTTCAACAGCATAACCAAGCTTTTGTAATGCTTCAGCTAATTGAACAGCGTTAACAGAACCAAAGATCTTACCATTTTCACCAACCTTGGTAGGTATTTTAATAAGTACATCTTTCAGTTTCTTAGCAGCAAGTTCAGCAGCTGTCTTCGCCTTTTCTTCTTTATGAGCCCTTTGCTTAAGCAACTCAGTTAAAGATTTACGGTTCGATTCGGTTGCAAGTTGTGCAAGGCCGCGAGGTATTAAAAAATTCCTGGCATAGCCTGGGCGAACCTTTACAAGTTCATGCTGGCTTCCGAGGTTTTCTACGTCTTTGGTTAAGATAATGTCCATGGCTAAATTGCTATTAAATTATTTTATAAGATCGCCTACAAAAGGCAATAATGCTATGTGTCTTGCTCTTTTTACGGCCTGAGCAACTTTACGTTGGTATTTTGATGAATTACCTGTAATACGTACAGGCAATAATTTACCTTGTTCGTTAATGAAATTCTTTAAAAAATCAGGGTTCTTGTAATCAATATACTTGATACCGTATTTCTTAAAGCGGCAATACTTTCTCTTCTTTACCTCTATTGGAGGAGGAGTAAGGTAACGTACTTCGTTTGCTGCCGCTGATGTGTTCTCTGCCATGGCTCGTTATATTAGTTTAATGTAGATTCTACTTTTTTCTTGTGGTCGCCTTCTTTTCCTTTTCCAAACCTGGTCTTCCTTTTCTCAAGGTATGTAAGAGCATGCTTATCTAATGCTACTGTTAGGTAACGAAGGATACGCTCATCCCTGTAATAGGTAATGTCTAATTCTTTTACAGAAGTAGAAGGACCTTCAAACTGAATTACATGGTAAAAACCGGTGCTCTTCTTTTGAATAGGATAAGCCAATTTTTTTAGGCCCCAATGTTCTTCATTGGTAATCTTTCCACCGAGGTCCTTAATGGTCTTGCGGTAAAAATCTACCGCTTCCTTGGTTTGATCTTCCGACAGTACCGGAGTAAGGATAAATACGGTTTCGTATTGCTTAGTTATCTTCATGTTTTTTAAAATGGACGGCAAAGATAAGAATATTTATATTCCGAAATAACCTAATTCAACATTTTTTCCTTGATAATTGCCTTGCCTGTTTTAGGGTAATTATTATTAAAAGCCTTGGTTTCAAGAAGAATTAATGATTTTTTTGAAATTTTCCGCAACAAATAATTTCGTATTTTATTGATTATCAATATGTTTAATGGTATTGGGTCTGTGTTATCCTAATTGGCAATTATCTCCGCCAGTGCTTTTACCCATTCGTCATTATCATTAAGGCTTTCGGCAAGGTGCAGGTGTGTACCGCCATGTTTCTGGAAAAGGTGGTTATATTCAATACGTATTTCAAATAGCGTTTCAAGGCAATCGGCTACAAAAGCAGGGGAGAAGGCCAGTATTTTTTTAACTCCTTTTTTAGCAAGTTCTTCTATTGTTTTGTCGGTATAAGGTTTTATCCAGGGGTCGAGGCCCAATCTGCTCTGGAACGCAGAAGAATAGGTGCCTTCCTTCAGGTTTAATGCTTTTACAAATAACCTAGTAGTTTCAAAACATTCTGCCCGATAGCAATTGAAATTTTTGGCGGTAAGTTTATTGCAGCAATCACCAAGATTACAATCCATACCACATTGCGCCGATCCTTTCATAATATGCCTTTCGGGCAGGCCATGGTAACTGAATAAAAAATGATCGTAGTCTGCTATATTATTTTGTCTCTGAATTATTTTAGCGAACGCATCTATATAAGATGCATTATTAAAAAATGGGCCAACTATAGTTGTATGCGGTATTATTTCCTTGGCTTTGAGCAACTCCATTACTTTTTCTACTGTAGAGCCTGTGCTCGATGATGCGTAATGAGGATATAATGGCACTATTATAAGTTTTTCAATTTCACCATTACCTGTTAGTTTATCAATTGCGACCTTTAGTGATGGCTTTTGGTAGCGCATAGCCAACTCTACAATGTAATTATCTCCTAAGTGTTTTTGTAGCTTATCTTTTAGCTTCTGTCCATATATAAGCAGCGGAGAACCTTCTTTAGTCCATACCTCTTTATACTGTGCTGCAGATTTTGGTGCACGGGTAGGGGCAATAATAAAGTTCACCAATAGTTTTCGTTGCAATGCTGGTATATCAATTACCCTTTTGTCATTTAAAAACTCAACCAGGTATTTGCGCACATCAGCCGTTGCAGGGCTATCAGGCGTGCCCAGGTTAACTAATAATATTCCGGTTTTTGAATTAGTGCTCATATATAGTTTACATATTCAATGCTCTCTTTCCGGTTGCATCCAGGCAAGCTTCTTTAATAGCCTCCGAAAATGTAGGATGAGCATGACATATACGTGCAATATCCTCAGCCGATGCCCGGTATTCCATAGCCACCACTGCCTCACCAATCATATCTGCTGCGCGCGGACCTATTATATGTACACCTAATATTTCATCTGTTTTAGCATCGGTCAGTACTTTTGCAAATCCATCAAGGTCCATACTTGCACGTGCACGGCCACTTGCCTTAAACGGAAAATTACCTGCTTTGTATTCGGTCTTATTTGTTTTTAATTGTTCTTCGGTAAGGCCAACCGATGCTACTTCGGGCCAGGTATAAACCACACCGGGTATTAAATTATAATCGATATGCGGTTTTTGGCCTGCTATTAATTCAGCCACACAAACACCTTCCTCTTCGGCTTTGTGTGCAAGCATGGCTCCACGTACCACATCGCCAATAGCATAAATACCTTGTACGTTGGTTTCCATGCGGTCATTTACTTCAATAAATCCTCTTTGGTTTTTGGTTACGCCTGCTTTTTCGAGGCCAAGGTTATCGGTATAAGGTTTACGTCCCACTGCAACAAGGCAATAATCTCCTTTAAAGGATACACTCTTTCCATCCGGATCTTCAGCAGTTACCGTTACTTCTTTTTCTTTAGCGCTGACATTGGTTACTTTATGTTTCAGGAAAAATTCAAAGCCTTCTTTTTGCAAAACTTTTTGTAATTCTTTTCCTAAGCCTTTGTCCATGGTTCCAATAATGCCATCGGTAAATTCTACCACCTTTACACTTGCACCTAATCTGGCATATACCGATCCAAGTTCCAGCCCTATAACTCCACCGCCAATAATAATAAGGTTCTTAGGTACCTCGGTTAAATTCAATGCCTCGGTAGATGTTATTATACGTTGCTTATCTATTGTTATTCCGGGTAGTGAAGATGGTTTTGAGCCTGTGGCAATAATAGTTTTTTCAGCTTCTATTTCAGTTTTCTTTCCATTGTTATCTATAGCAATTGTATTTTTTCCGGTAAAGGTTCCATGGCCTGTGTAAACAGTAATTTTATTTTTCTTCATCAAAAACGCAATGCCATCGCAGGTTTGTTTCACCACTTCGCTTTTGCGTTTTATCATTTGTGTAATATTCACTTTCAGATCCTTTACATCAATACCGTGCGTTTTAAAATTGTGAGCAGCATTAAAATAATGCTCCGATGAATCGAGCAGCGCTTTCGATGGAATACAGCCTACATTAAGGCATGTACCGCCTAACGAACTATACCTTTCTACAATAGCAGTTTTCATACCCAGTTGTGCACAGCGGATAGCTGCAATATACCCGCCCGGCCCCGATCCAATAACAACAACATTATATTTTTCCATGATTTTGAATATTGAAGATGCGAAAATACAATTAAAAATTTGCAATATGTGTAACATTCTGTTTATCGCATGAAATATAGGATACAGAGGATAATGAGTACAGAAATACCTGCCCTTCTTAACATTATGTTGTTAGTAAGTGCAGCCTTATTTAAGGGATTTGACTTTTTTTCCCTAGTACTTTTGCAGTAATGAGATTTAAAAAGATTATATTTGCGATGGACAAAAAGTCATGTTTTGTCGACAATAAACCAAGATTCATCTAACTAAAGTTACATGAGACACGCAAGTTTTTTACCCATCGCAATCTTAACTGCACTTTCCGTTAACGGTTTTGCACAGTCAAGTCAGTCATCTGCTACTGGTTCTACCAAGGACACTGCTCAGAAACACGGCCCTCTTCCATCCATTATGGCTGGTTTAGGTGTTTTATATTTCAATGGAAACATTGGAAAAGGTAATGGCATTACTGCGTACAGTACTGTGCGTGGTGGTTATACCTTCGCTATTGAGGAAAGGCCTGTAAGCTTCCTTGGCATACAATTAGATGGCATGATCGGTAAGTTATCTGCCAGCGAGCGTTCTAATAATCCCGATAGCAATTTAAACTTCCAATCGAATGTAGTACAGGGCGAGATAACCCTCAACCTGCACTTTGATGGCTTGTTGCTTAAAAAAGACGCGCCTATTGCGCCATACATATATACAGGCTTTAGCTATATGTCGTATAGTAAGTATGCTGATTTGAAAGACGCTGCCGGTGATCCGTATTTTTACTGGACCGATGGTACAATACGCAATGATGCACAAAATGCACAGGATATTTATCAGGCTACGATAAAGAATAATATAGTTCAAAGAGATTATAACTACGAAACATTTGTAAGCAGCGGAAGCACTGAGTGTGTTCCTGTTGGATTAGGCGTAAAAGTTAAGATCACTGAAAATCTGGCCATGAATGTTCAGGCTGCATACTACTTTACATTTACAAACAGCTTAGAAGTATTTAACCAGGTAGCCAATGCTCCATTGAAAAATGATAAGTATCTGTTTTCATTTGCTACAATCGAATATCATTTTACTCATAAAAATGCTAATAACATTGATGAAACCAAATACCCTGATTTCACAGTGTTTAAGAGTCTTACCGTAGAGGATACCGTTAAAAAGACTGATGAAATATCGAAAGAAAAATCAGATGAACTTGAAGCTAAGCAAATGAACCGCGATACCAACGCGGTGGATAGAAGTGCTGCGTTCAATGAACACCCAACTGAAACTGTATTAAAGGAAGAAGATAAAGAAAACCAAGCTAAGAAACACGATCCTAATACCGTGCCTCCGCGTTTCAGGCCTGCAGATAAGAACCATGATGGTTATATCTCTTCACAAGAAATAACACAGGCTATTGACGAATTCTTTGATGGAACATCTACAATGACTATAGCTGATATTAACGGCTTAATCGACTACTTCTTTGACCAATAAACACAAAATATGATAAAGTACCTCGTACTACTGTTGAACCTTATAGGGTTATTCGTTTACCAAGTATTTATGCAGTCAGCAGTGACTGTCACACAAACGGCTCCCCCACAAGCTAACCCAGGTTCGACCTTCACAGTCGAGGTAACTATCAACAAAGGCAGTGCCAGCGGCTTTGCCAAATACCAGGCCGACCTGCCACAGGGCTTTACAGCTACAGCGGTCGAGAAACAAGGTGCTACGGTACTTTCATCAGGTAATGCTATAAAGTTTATATGGGCTTCTCTTCCGGGCGATGCTACCCTTAAAATCTCATATACGGTAGCTGTTGATGCAAGTGTATCGGGTAACCAGAATATAGGAGGTAAGTTTTTATATGTATTGGATAATGTAAAGACCGAGGCTGATGCCAACCCACAGACTATTACTATAGGAAGCGGAGCAGCAGTGGCAAGTACGCCAACTGCAACAACTACACCTACAACTACAGCGGCCAGCACTACAGCTACCACACCTGACCCTAATACTACAGCAGCAACGACAGTTGCGCCTACCAATACGGTTACATCGGTACCTACTAATACAGCACCAGTACCGGGCGGCCCACCTAACCCTGCTATTGCAGGTGTAAGTGCAACGCGTAGCTTTTCGGCTACTTCAGTAGCAGCAGGCGGAAGTATTACTGTAAGTGTTACCGTTCATAAAGGAACCTTAGGCGGTTTTGCCAAATTAGAAGAACGTATACCTGATGGATGTACAGCTTCGGAAGATAATAAGGGTAGCGCTTCATTTACCTTTGTAGATAGTAAAATGAAAATGGTATGGATAAGCTTACCAACTGATTCTGTATTTACGGTTAGCTACAAGCTTAATGCAGGTGCAGCTTCTTCAGGCGACCAATCTGTTAAAGGTACCTTCTCTTTTATTATAGATGGCGCCGCAAGCAAGTATTATATAAATGCTATGGTATTCAATGTTTCTGGCTCTGGTGCTGTTGCTATAAATCCAACCAATACGGTTACGCCTACTAATACAGTAGTTGCTACAAATCCATCTAATGGCTCTAATCCGTCTAACGGAAGTAACCCATCGAATGGAAGTAATGGTTCAAATGGCAGCAATCAATCTAACTATGCAAATAATGATAAAAAGGATGTGGTAACTCCTCCTAACGCCAATGGCTGTACTGCAGCATATTATGTACAGGTTATGGCCTTACAAAATGACAGATCGGTAGCTTTTGTAAAAGGATATTATAAGATTGCCGAAAGCGTTGATAAACGTGATGAGGATGGACTTCATAAGTATGTGGCTTCCAAGAAATTCTCGATATATAAAGGCGCACACGATCATAGGGAACAATTAAAGAGCGCTAATGGAGTACATGATGCATTTGTGGTTGCGTACAACGGTGGTAAAAGAATTACAGTGCAGGAAGCATTGATGATGTGCAGCCAGCAGTGGTATCAGTAACCTTTATCGCTTTTTATACGTATAATTGCCCACCTGTTAAGAATAATATAAATGCCGAAAGTTTCCTTACTGCTATTTAATGTAACACTTTTGCTTCTTGCTACATCAGCAAGTACTTCAGCTTCTTGTTATATAAATGCAGATGATTCGGCAAAAACAAAACAAGGTCAGCCTGTAATTCAAACTGCAACTAATTCTGTTACTGATACCGGGCACAATACTCCTGCTCCTGTTCCATTTATATTGAACCCCATTATAGGTGCAGGTGTAGGTATGTTATCGTATTTTGGCAACGTAAAATACGTTAAGAGCGATATTCAGAACCCTACTACCAGCAGATTAGGCTATACGCTAATGTTTGGCCAAAAAATTAATGATCATATTGAGTTTGACCTGAATGGGATTTTTGGGTTGCTAGGTCAATATGAAAGATCGGCGACGTATAATTGGAACTTCGAGTCGCAAATAGCAGGTGGTGGAGCGTATGTGATGTATAAAATATTGCCGGATAAGCCAATTACTCCGTTTTTTACCTTAGGATTAGAGTCTTTTAATTTTCTGTCGAAGACAGATATGAAAGATAAGTATGGTAACAAATACTATTACTGGTCAGATGGCAGTATGCGCAGTCTTCCTCAAAATGCTGCCGATGCTTCTACAGCAGCTATACTAACCCCCGATTATACCTACGAAACGGATATAAGGAGCCTGGATCTGGATGGCACAGGGAAATATTCACAACAAACATTTGCAGTTCCCATAGGTGCTGGCCTTATAATACATATTGGTAAAAAAGCTGAGTTTACAGTTGGCACTACGTTGCATTATACGTTTACCGACCATATAGATGGACTTACCCCAGGCGTTCAAGGGCCACTTCATGGAACCAAAAAGAATGATATGTTCCTGCTTACTGCTGTTGGCTTGCGTTACGACCTTACCAGCTTAAGCAAACTTAACGGTGAACATATTGATGAAAGCCGATATGACAGCGTAAAGTTTGATGCATCGTTTATACAAGATACTGTTAGGCCTGCGAATGGTGATACTGTGCCCATTAACGATTCACTGGCACGCCGCCGCTACCTTGCTTATAAGGATAGTACCGGTAAGTATGGAAAGATGATATACGATAGCTCAGGAGCAAAGAGTGGAGTTGTAAATAAAGAGTATGCGTCATTGCCTTCTGCCTCTTCACCTGCATCTGGTGGGCGCGAGTATACAGTTGAACTGGGTAAATATTCAAAAGGCGTGCCTGCATCTCAAATGGATAAAATGTTAAGTGTGCCCGATGTGAAATCGAATGTGATGAAAGATTCGTCTTCGGTATACACAGCCGGTAACTATTCTGATTTAGAAGAAGCGAAAAAGCGTAAAGCGGAATTAACCAAACAAGGATTTAATGATGCGAAGATTGTTTACCGTAAGGGCAATGACTTTATAGATGTTGACAAGCAAAATACCGGCGACGAAGGTTCGCATGCAGTAGCCGTTGAAAATCCACAAATAACTAAAACTACTACCGAAAAAGTTAAAACGGAAACTTCGACTGATGTTGGTGGGGTTGTTTACCGTGTTCAATTGGGTGCATTTAAAAACAAACTGACCAACACCCGCATGTTTAAGGGCGCTAAGAATGTTATAGAAATTAAAACAGAAAATGGTTTGTATACATATTCAGTAGGGTCATTTACTGCTTATAGCGATGCTGTGGCAAGTAAAACTGAACTTGCTGCAGGTGGTTACCCAGATGCATTTGTAAAGGCTTATAGAAACGGAAAGAGAATTACACTGGCCGAAGCGGGTGCTGCATATGTTAAGCCTGTAAATAATGAACCTGCTCCTAAGGAAGATAATAAGCAAGCCCCTAAGGAAGCAGCTGCAGTAGCTCCTGTTAATAAAGATGGCGCAGCAATAAATAAGAAAGACATTAAGTTTAAAGTACAGTTAGGTGTGTATAAAGGCACTCCACCTATGAGCATAAGGAGTAAGTTCAAGAAATATTCGAACCTGGCCTTTGATGAAGATAATGCCGGAAATGTACATTATAATGTTGGCCCTTATTCCGATTATGAATCAGCAAAGGCTGAAAAAGAAAAAGCAATTGCATCGGGTATTAAAGGAGCTTTTGTGGTTGCCTTTTATAAAGACAAACCCATACCTGTTCAGCAGGCAGTAAGCATGCTAAAGCAATAGTCTTCATTAATTCTTCATTGGCAATTCATACATTTGTATCATAAAACTTAAAATCATGAAAACACTAAAGACATTATTCGCAGTATTGCTCATAGCCTCCATAAGCAATATTGCATCTGCCAAGCAAGGTGGATTACTAGGTAAGGTTAAGGATGCAGCAGGTAAAAAGGATGCTGGTAAAGGCGCTGCTAAGGAAGTAAAGAAAAAGGGTGGTAAAGGTGGAGATAAAATGGCTGTGAAGGGTACCGGAGTTCCTCAGAACTCAACCGAAAAGGCTCCTGCAGCAGCTGCACCTGCAACCGACATAAAGAAATAAAGCATTTCAAAACTGCCAATCAATAAAAAAGGGGGACATGTCCCCCTTTTTTATTGGCTTACAATGATATTATGCGTCGATATTAGCGTAGCGGGCATTCTTTTCGATAAACTCCCTTCGTGGCAGTACATCGTCGCCCATAAGCATCGAAAATATCCTGTCTGCTTCCGCAGCACTTTCGATACATGCCTTACGTAGTTTACGCGATTCAGGGTTAATGGTAGTTTCCCAAAGCTGTTCGGCATTCATTTCACCCAAACCTTTGTATCGTTGTACGCCTACATTATCCTTGCCGTTCTTGCCTATTTCTTTTACTGCGTTATCGCGTTCCTCTTCGGTCCAGCAATAGCGTTGTTCTTTGCCCTTTTTAACTAAGTAGAGTGGAGGAGTAGCAATGTAAATATGTCCGTTCTCAATCAGTTCCTTCATATACCTGAAGAAGAAAGTAAGGATAAGTGTAGTAATGTGGCTACCGTCAACGTCAGCATCGCACATTATGATTATTTTATGGTAACGCAGCTTTTCAATATTCAGGGCCTTTTGGTCCTCTTGCGTGCCCTTAAATACACCCAAAGCAGTATAAATATTCTTTATTTCCTCGTTTTCGTAGATTTTATATTCCAATGCCTTTTCTACATTCAAAATCTTACCTCTTAAGGGCAATACAGCCTGGAAAGCACGGTTACGGCCTTGTTTGGCTGTTCCACCTGCTGAGTCGCCCTCAACCAGGAATATTTCGCAAGCAGTAGGGTCTTTTTCAGAACAGTCGGCCAGTTTGCCGGGTAGGCCACCACCTGTAAGCGCGCCTTTGCGTTGCACCAGGTCGCGGGCTTTGCGGGCAGCATGGCGGGCAGTAGCGGCCAAAATAACCTTATCTACTATAAGTCTTGCTTCTTTCGGGTGTTCTTCCAGGTAATTAGTAAGCATTTCGCCAACAGCAGTGTCAACGCAGCCTACAACTTCTTTATTTCCTAATTTGGTTTTAGTCTGACCCTCAAATTGCGGTTCAGCAACTTTTACTGAAATAACGGCTGTCAAGCCTTCACGGAAGTCATCGCCTTCAATTTCAAATTTCAGTTTGCTAAGCATACCCGATTTTTCAGCGTACGATTTCAGGGTACGTGTAAGTGCCCTTCTGAAACCAGCTAAGTGTGTTCCACCCTCGTGCGTATTAATGTTGTTTACATACGAATGCAGGTTCTCGGTATATGACGTGTTGTAAAGCATAGATACCTCTATTGGCATACCATACTTTTCCGACTCAATGTAAATAGGTTCAGGAATAAGCCTTTCGCGGTTTTCATCAAGATAAGCTACAAATTCTTTTAATCCGCCCTCAGAGAAGAAAGAATCGGATATGAATTCACCTTTTTCATTTTTTTCTCTTTCGTCTGTAATTGTAAGCCTTACTCCTTTATTCAAATAAGCCAATTCGCGGAGACGGGCAGAAAGAATACTATAATGGTAAACGGATTCTGTGAAGATAGTATTATCAGGCAGGAATGTTTGCGATGTACCCGTTTTATCAGATTCGCCTATTACCTTAACATCAAATAAAGGTTTTCCTTTGCTGTATTCCTGTGTGAATATTTTGCCTTCCCGTTGTACAACTGTTTTTAAATGAATAGAGAGAGCATTTACGCAAGATACGCCAACTCCGTGCAATCCTCCGGATACTTTATAGGTGTCTTTATTGAATTTTCCACCGGCATGCAGTACAGTCATAACAATTTCCAATGCCGATTTCTTTTCCTTTTTCATCAAATCGGTAGGAATACCGCGTCCATCATCTGTTACGGTAATAGAGTTATTGGGGTGAATAAAAACCTGGATGTTTTTGCAATATCCGGCAAGGGCTTCGTCAATAGAGTTATCTACCACTTCATATACCAAATGGTGGAGGCCACGCAAGCCTGTATCGCCAATATACATGGCAGGGCGGAGACGTACTGCCTCTAGCCCTTCAAGTACTGTAATACTATCAGCTGAATACTCGCCATTATTTGCGTGTACTACTTCTTCAATTTGGGATCCTTTCTCGGTCATATTTTAAGGTTGTTTTTGAGCATTTTCTATATCCTACAAATGTACGAAAAAAAGCCTTTTCTTTTGTAGAAATGACGGGCAAAAACAGGGTGTTTATTTATCAACAAAAAAGGCTGTTTTGTTGATATGTTTTAATAGGCTTTCAGGGCTGATTTTATATGCTTAAAGGAGGTAGTGGTAGAGCGTGCATGAAATGTTGAGTGGTATGCCTCTAATAGCAGGATAAAGGGCATAAAAAAGCCCCGCATTTGCGAGGCTTTTCTTTATAATAGATAAATGAATTATACTTTTTCGGTAGCAACTGCTTCTTTTTCAGCTTTAGCAGCAACTTCTTCAGCACGGCCATATTGTTTTTCTTCAATACGGGCTTTTTTGCCTTTTGCATTACGTATGTAGTAAATTCTGGCTCTGCGTACAACGCCTTCCTTGTTTACTTCAATGCTCTCGATAAAAGGAGAGTAAATAGGGAATACCCTTTCTACACCTACGCCATTCGATACTTTACGAACGGTAAAACTTGCAGAAGTTCCAGCGCCACGGCGTTGTATTACAATACCTTGGTACTGCTGGATACGTTCTTTGTCTCCTTCCTTGATTTTATAATTTACTGTAATGGTATCACCGGCTTTAAAAGCAGGGTGTTCCTTCTTTTTCAGTAGTTGTTCTTCAACGTATTTAATTAGATTCATGGCGCTATTTTTTTCAAAAGGGCTGCAATATTAGTAATTATATTTGAACTAGCCAACAAGAATACTTTAATTTTGACATAAATTTACTGCAAAAGCATGTCCTATAAGCCAGGTGACAAAGTTAGGTTTTTACACGAAAAGGGCGAAGGCACCGTTACAAGGGTTATTTCTGCTCATAGAATAGTCATAGAGCTTACAGAAGGCATTGAAATTGAGGTGAATATAAACGAATTGGTTTCGGTAAGCCCTATTTCGCTGACTAATGTTAGCACGAGCCAAAAAGAACCTCTGGGCAAAAAAGTCCATAAAGCACCTGCTAAGCCACATTCCAAAGATGAGCTGGTTGTAGACCTTCATGCAGAAAACCTCGATGGACACTCGTATAGCCAGAGCAACCAGCAAAAGCTCAGTTTGCAACTCAATCACTTCCAGAATAGCCTTGAAAAGGCATTAAACAGCCATGTATCGAAGATTGTGTTTATACACGGTGTTGGTAATGGAGTATTACGCCAATCGATACGCGATATACTTAAACGATATGATGGTATTGAGTTTTCTGATGGTTCATACCAAAAATATGGAGCCGGAGCTACTGAAGTCCGAATATTATCGCGCAATAGATTTAAAGAAAGCTTTTAAAACAGAATATCGAATATCCAACAAGGAATGTCAAATAACGAAATAAACTCCATAACTTCGAAGTTGGGTGTTCAGTATTCGATATTGGGTATTTGCTTTTAGTAAGCCCGAACGTTCTTGCCTTCCATAAAATTCATGAAGGAACGATTAGCAACCTTATTACCACCAGGGGTAGGGTAGTTGCCTGTAAAATACCAGTCGCCTTTATGGTTTGGTATGGCTTTATGCAGTCCTGCCACATCCTGGTAAATAATCTCTGTATCGGCATTGATCTCTTTAGGGCGGAGCAACTCAGTTATTTTGGCCGATATTTGTTCGGTTGTAAACGGTGCGTATACTCCTTTTACCAAATTCTCAATTTGCTCTAACGGTAAGTCATCCTGTGCCTTGGCTTTTTCGTAAATCTCTTCCAATAGGTTATCTTTAAAAGAATCTTTCAGTAATGATACAGCCGCTTCAAAGGCAATCAAATCGCCCATTTTAGCCATATCAATACCATAGCAATCGGGATAACGTATTTGCGGAGCAGAAGAAACAACAATTATTCTTTTTGGACCAAGCCTGTCTAATATCCGTAAAATACTTTGTTTTAAAGTAGTACCCCGAACGATCGAATCATCCAATATTACAAGGTTATCCTTGCCCGGCCTTATTACGCCATAAGTAGTATCGTAAACGTGGGCAGCTTTGTCGGCACGGTTAATATCGTTGGTAATAAATGTACGTAGCTTGGTGTCTTTCAATGCTATCTTTTCAACACGTGGGTGAATCGATAAAAGTTTTTTCAGCTTGGCTTTATCGCCACTCTCCAATTCTTTTTCTTTAACCCTGTCTAAGTACGCTTCTACCTCTTCCATCATGCCTAAAAATGCTACTTCGGCAGTGTTTGGTATAAATGAAAATACAGTATTCTCTAAATCGTAATTAATAGTTTTTAATACTGGGTTAGCTAAAAGCTTACCCAGCATTTTACGCTCTTTATATATGTCGGTATCGTTACCGCGTGAAAAATATATTCTTTCAAAAGAACATGAAAGCTTCTCCTGTGCAGGGTTTACAGATACTTCAGATACGGTTTTATTTTTCTTTATAATAAGTGCATGGCCCGGTTGAAGTTCTTTTACCTTATCGGCACTAACATTGAAAGCTGTTTGTATAGCAGGGCGTTCAGATGTAACAACAACTACTTCATCATCCTGGTAATAAAATGCAGGGCGTATGCCATTAGGGTCCCTTAATACAAAAGCATCGCCATGGCCTAGTAAGCCTGCAATAGTATAACCACCATCAAAGCGCCTGCTTGCATTAAACAGTACATCTTTTATGTTCATGTTCTCTGCAATCAACTCCGATATTTCTTCGTTGTTCTTGCCTTCGTGCTTGTATTTCCTAAACAATTTTTCATTTTCCTTATCAAGGAAATGGCCAATTTTTTCGAGGATAGTAATGGTATCGGTCTTTTCTTTAGGGTGTTGGCCAAGTTCTAATAACTTATCGAACAGGTCGTCAACATTGGTAAGGTTAAAGTTACCGGCAATCATCAGGTTTTTAGTGCGCCAGTTATTGTGGCGTTCAAAAGGATGACAGAATTCAAAATTGTTTTTACCATAAGTGCCATACCGTAAGTGGCCTAACAATAGTTCACTTAAAAATGGAACATACTGACTTTGTTTTTCTGGATCGGTAGATGTGTCTTTTTTCTCAAGTATTGCATCATCTATATTACGTTGTACTTTTCCAAAGATTTCTTCCAATGCATTATTTGCTGTAGAACGAATACGGTGCATGTAAGTAGTTCCGGGTGCTGCATTTAGTTTTACATCTGCAATACCAGCTCCGTCCTGGCCGCGGTTATGTTGTTTTTCCATAAGCAGGTAAAGCTTATGTATGCCATAGTAGGCAGTTCCGTATTTTTTTTGGTAATAACTAAATGGTTTTAACAGCCTGATTAGTACTATTCCGCACTCTTCATGAATATCATCACTCATACCGCTAAATTTAGAGGTACAAAGTTACGAAATTGTTATGGATTTGATGCTATTCTAACGACTCTCTTCTGAATGCGCTTAGCTGGTGGGCAAGTAAGCCATATGAGAAGAGGATAAACCCGGTTAAAATACCCAAAAGGCTTCCGGTACTCAATCCGTTTCCGTTCAAAAATATGTGTATGTTCCATATTACAGAAACAAGTATGCACAGTATACCTGCAGGAAAAAATACCCGCATTGGGTTGAACAGAACAACAATGTTCATTATTTCTTTCAGCGTATCAATAGCGGTCATTGTATTTATGGTGCTTTTACCTTCGGTGCGTGGTTTAATGGTAATAGGCACTTCAGTAACCAAACGCCTTTTATAAACAAAAGCCAGCAGAATAATATCACTGTAGGCCATTGTTTCGGGGCATATATTAATGTATTTTTTTGCCAGCGAAGTGTTATATAGCTTCATTCCTGAATTTATATCGTGTATTGCAAGTGGCATTAAAAAGCCTGCCAGCTTTCGTATAAACCATTTGCCTATACTTCTGTAATAGCCCGAACTATTTCCCCTGTTACCTACTACCATATCGGCATCGGTTTCAATTGCATTCTGCAAAAGTTTATCAATATCAGCAAGGCTATGCTGGCCATCGGCATCAATAGTTACTATAAAATCGGTGTCAGCTTCGCGCACTCCTCGCTTTATTGCAGCACCATAACCTGCATTTAATTTGTTGTGCAAAACTTTTAACAGGCTTTCACCTGAATAAGTTGCGAGTATCTTTTTCGTCTGATCAGTTGAGCCATCATTTATTACAATCAGTTTGTAACTCTTCTGCTTGCAGAAATTAATAACCTCTGGCAAAAAGGTCTGTAACGACCTTTCTTCGTTATATGCGGGTATTATTATAGTTAGCGATGGCAAGCCTCAATGGTTTATTTGCCAATTATCTTAAACTCAGTACGGCGGTTCTGCTGTCTGCCTTCATCCGTTTCGTTAGTGGCAATTGGGTTATCCATGCCATATCCTTTATAGGTAAGGCGGCCTTCCTGAATGCCATGTTTTATAAGATAATCTACAACAGATTTAGACCTTGCCTCAGATAACTTTTGGTTATATGGCTGCGAGCCTTTATTATCTGTATAGCCCGATATCTCAATTTTTAAGGTAGCATAGGTTGTAAGCAGGTTTATTAATCGGTCTAACTCAGCAGTTGATTCAGAACGCAGGGTGGCTTTATCGAAATCGAAGAATATATTGCGCAGTACAATGCGGCTACCTACATTGAGTGATTGTAATGCTACATTCTTTTCTACCACCTGATAAACAGCAGTGTCTGGTATATCGAAGTTAGCAGAATAGAAAAGGTAATTCTCTGCCTTTACTGCAATACCATAATTGGTTCCTGAAGGAAGTGATACAAGGTATTTACCTGTTTTGCTATTCGATTTAAAATCGGCAATAACCACATTCTTTTTATTATCAACCAATTCAATAGATGCCTCCAAAGGCAGGTGTGTTGTAGAATCTGTAATGACACCTTTTAATAATGTCATTTTGGTTTTGTTAACTGCAACAGCCGATGTCATCATAACATCGCTCACACCACCTGCATTGCCTGCCATCAGGTTATCTTCGTTACTTAATGCAACAGGTTTTTCAGGGCCGAGGAAAGTGATCTTATAAATATCTGTTTCGCCAAAACCTTCTTTACGTACAGATGCATAATAACCGTGCTTGCCACTTGCCGAAATACTGAAGAACACATCATCACCCGGTGTGTTTACAGGGTAGCCAAGGTTTTCAGGCTCTGACCATTTGCCGCTATCGTAAGCAGATTTAAACACGTCGAAGCCACCCATGGTATTATGCCCTTGCGAACTGAAGAACAATGTTTTACCATCAGCTTGTATGTCTACGCCTTCTTCGCCATATTGTGTATTAATTGTGGGACCAAGATTTTCAGGTTCTCCCCATTTTGCTTTGTCATTCAATACTACTTTGTAAATATCCCTGTCGCCATAGCCACCCGGGCGATCGGTAACCAGGTACAATGTTTTATTATCAGGTGCAAGACTAACCGATGATTCATGCGATTTAGAGTTGATCTTTCCGCCCATTTCTTTAGGCTTCGACCACTCATCACCTTCCAAAAACGATTGGTAGATATCTCCACCATTCTCATCCCTGTATATATATAGTATCTGTCCATCAGGCGATAAACCTGCGGTAGCATCATGGTCGGCAGTATTGATAGGGTCCCCCATGTTTGTAGCAGGTAACCATTGCCCGTTTCTGAATAAGGATATGTACAGGTCTTCAAAGTAAAGTCCATCATCGGCAAGCTTACCGCCTGTAGTGTTTGGCCTTCTTGATGTAAATATCATTTCTGATTCATCGGCAGAAATAATAGGTCCGTACTCGCGGTACTGTGTATTTATACTAGCCCCAACGTTATCAATAAATACCCTTGTCGGGTGCTTTACCAACTCCATACCATTTTTACATTCCTGTATCTTCTTTTTAGTGTCAGCAATTTGAGCCTGTTGTTTTTTTACGTCGAGCGTAACACCATAGTTATTGTATTCTTTAATAGCCTTATCCCATTCCATATTCAGGTGATATGCACGGCCAAGCAGGTAATGTATATCAGGCATTATATTCGGGTTAAGTTTATATGCTTTTTCGAGGTAGGGGATAGACATTGTTTTAAAAGGAGAGAATGGTGAAAGGTAACATTCTCCAATTTTATAATTCAGCATTGCATTATCGGGATTGAATGCATTGGCATATAAGTAATAAGGTATACAGTGAAAGTGCCACTCAGAAGGAAATTGCGAAGGCATTTCCCAGAATTTGTCCCCTTCTTTTATTGAGTCCATGGCTTGTTTAAAGCCTTTTACATTATCCTTAAAGTTCTTTTTTTCAAACTCAACATTTTGTTGTGCTGAAAGAATTTGCGCAGTAAAAAGTGCGAGGAGGAGTAAAACTTTTTTCATAAGGGGGTAATTTTTTGTTTTACTGGCAATCTTGAGAATAGTCTTTAGCTACAGGAACACCAAGTGTAGAAGCCTTTTTCCAGTCAGCACAAGCGTCGTCTTGTTTGCGCATCATCTCTTCTGCAATGCCTCTGTTCAAATATGCGTAGCCATAATTAGGGTCAAGTTGAATAGCTTTATCACAATCAGCTTTAGCTTTATCGTAGTCTTTCATTTTAAACTCAGCCGAAGCGCGGTTATTATATGCGTAGCTGTACTTGGCATTTATTTCAATGGCTTTGTTAAAGTCATAAATAGCGCCTGCATAATCTCCTTTGTCGAACTTAGCTGTGCCACGGTTGTTGTAAGCAAGATAGTAATCAGCTTTCAATGCTACAGCTTGCGAATAAGAATCAAGCGCTGCATCTAACTCTCCGTTTTTACGTTGTGCGCTGCCCAGGTTATTATAGGTAGAAGCCAGTTTATTTGCCTTTATAGATTCTTTATAATCATCAATACCACCTTTGTAATCTTTCTGTTCTATTTTGCAACTGCCGCGGTCGTTAAAGGCTTCGGCATAGTTTGGTTTGTTGCTAATAGCTTGCGTAAAGTCGTCCTGTGCGTTTTTATAATCCTTGGCTAAAAAACGAATTTCGCCACGGTAGTAATAAGCATCGGCATTTTTAGGGTTTGCTTCAATTGCTTTGGTATATGCTTCACCTGCTTTATCTGATGAATTTAATCCAGTCATACATTGCCCAATTCCATAAAAAGCTTTATCATCCTTAGGATTTAGTTCGGTAGCCTTTGTATAATCTGTAATGGCATTCTGGTAGTCTTTCAACTTTAGCTTGGTATTGCCACGGTTCAAATATGCCGGTTCGAATGTTGGCTGAATAGCAATAGCTGTATCAAAATCTACAATGGCAGCTTTAAAGTCGCCTTTGGTAAAATCTTCAATACCCTTGTTGTAGCTTATCTGAGCTTTTTGGTCAGGGGTATTATTACCGGCAGTTTTAATAGTATCGCCCGGGGTAGCGTTTTGCGCCATTAGGCTGCCTGCACAAAGCAGGAATGAGGAAACTAATAGTGTTATTTTCATGAAAAACAGTTTATATAATTACCATCCAAAAAGTTCGTACTTCTTCATCATTGAATTTACCTTGCCTTTAACTGTGCTTAATACCTTGTGGTCATCGGCATGCATAAGGGCTTCGTCAATAAGTTCTACCACCAAAGGAATTTCCTTTTCGGTAATGCCACGGGTAGTAATGGCTGGTGTGCCAATACGTATGCCCGATGTTACCATTGGCGACTTATCATCAAACGGAACCATGTTCTTGTTCACCGTAATATCAGCTTCTACCAAAGCGTTTTCGGCAATTTTGCCGTTTAGGTTTTTCGAACGCAGGTCAATAAGCATACAGTGGTTATCTGTCCCGCCCGATACAATGTTATAACCTTTATCTACAAAACATTTTGCCATTGCCTGTGCATTCTTAATTACCTGCCTGCAATATACTTCAAATTTGTCATTTAATGCTTCGCCATAAGCTATGGCTTTGCCAGCAATAACATGCTCCAATGGTCCGCCTTGTGTACCCGGAAATACAGCAGAATCGAGTATAGCCGACATCATACGTATTTCGCCTTTAGGTGTAGTAAGGCCCCATGGGTTAGGGAAATCTTTGCCCATCATAATCATTCCGCCACGTGGCCCGCGAAGGGTTTTGTGTGTAGTGGTAGTTACTATGTGGCAATATTGTAAAGGATCGTTCAGTAATTTTTTTGCAATAAGCCCTGCGGGGTGCGCTATATCGGACATTAGCAATGCGCCATTGGCATCGGCAACAGCGCGTAGTTGTTTGTAATCCCAATCGCGGGAATAGGCAGATGCTCCGCAAATAATAAGTTTTGGTTTTTCTTTAGCTGCTGTTTCAGCAAGGGCAGCATAGTCAACAAGGCCTGTTTCTTTATCTACTCCGTAAAACGAAGGAGAATATAACTTACCAGAAAAGTTAACAGGAGAGCCATGTGTAAGGTGGCCGCCATGTGAAAGGTTAAAGCCTAATATTTTATCGCCGGGTTTTAATACGCCCAGCATTACTGCTGCATTGGCTTGTGCACCTGAATGGGGTTGCACGTTTGCCCATACTGCACCAAACAATTCTTTAGCACGGTCAATAGCTAGTTGCTCTACTTTATCAACCACTTCGCAACCACCATAATAGCGTTTGCCCGGTAAGCCTTCGGCATACTTGTTGGTAAGCACTGAGCCCATAGCGCTGATCACGTTCTGGCTTACAAAATTTTCTGATGCTATAAGTTCAAGCCCGCGTACCTGGCGTTCACGTTCTTCCTCAATAAGGCTAAATATTATATCCTTTGTCATAAAGCAAATTGCATAATGTGAATAGCAAACTTATGAAAAAAGGGGAAATGGAGCAAAAAAGAGGGCTTCTTTACTTTAATTACCTGTAACAAGTAATAGTATGTCGTTCAATTTGGGAGTAGAGCCATCGGGTAATACATATTGTATATTGTAGAACCTGATGGTTGCACTATAAACACAAGGTGCAACATTGTTGGAGACAGTACTAATTGCTCTCAGCATTTCCTGGGTAAGATTTGCATTGGTTGATTGCATAGGGTTAGGTGAAGCGCTTGTATCGCAGGCATTTGACCATTTATATTGTATAGACATAGTGAAGCCTTTAATTTTATAGTCGGTTGGCCCGGTAACGGTTATTATCTTTGCTCTTATTAATGCACTTTTGGTAATACTACCAAGACTTACCCCATTTATTAATGCATAGGTGATTGGCTTCTGAATTTTAAATGTTCGTTTTGTGCTATCCTGCTGTGCAACAAGTAGGGTAGGTGTAAGCAGTAAAAGTATTAAAGCAATCTTCCTCATCATTCAATAGTTAATACTATGTCTATCCCCAATTTTTGGCCACTTACCCCATGATAAGTGTACAAAATTTCCTCAATAAAAATAGTTGAACCTTTGGGCGCTTTTCGAATATCTGAAACCATGGCTGAAGTAAAGTTTGCACTGGTTGATGTTTCCTCAATTTTTATAGGACTATCTACAAGCGCATAGCTTTTTAGTGTGCTATATTGAATAGTCATTTTAAAGCCTGTCAACGTAACTGTATCATCACACCATCTCATCTCAATTTTCCTGGCTGCTAATAATCTCTCTTTATTTATTTTCCCTTTTCTTTTCCCTGCAACATAAGGTCCGCACTTACCAATCTTAAAGGTTTGGCGGGTAGTATCCTGCTGTGCCATAAGCAGGGTAGATATGAGCAGGGTTAATATGAAAATAAAGTTTTTCATAATATGATTGGAAAGATAATTCCGTACCCTAATAGGTTAAGGTTCAAGATTCTTTGGTATCCAACGTGAAGATAGATATGGTTATAGGAGGTTTTTGAAAAACGAATAGAAGTACCAATCCCTCCGGTAAATTCAAAAAAGTTATTCTGTGAAAGATGCCGATCGTTATTCTTAAAGAAAAATTCTTCGCCTGCATCTGCAAAGAAAAATACACCCGATACTATATAATAGAAGCCAAGCTTTATAGGAACACTTGGGATGTAAATGTTTGATGGTGCGAGCGAATGAACCGTATTAACCACTGCACCTGATTTTGCGCAAAAGAATATCGTATGCATACCCTTACTGGTTATTACAAATGGCACAATAATATCACCTGTAAACCTGTTCGTGATTTCAAGTGGTAATGTTCCCTTTTTAAATAGATCGCCAATGTTTGTAACGGCTTTGTATGCTGTGAAGTCTAAGTATATTCCACCAATACCCCATGATAAACTATCCTTTGGTTTCTTTTGCGATTTTTTTGCAATTTTAAAAGAGCCTGGTGTTTGCTGTGCAAAAAGTATTATTGGTAAAAGAAATAATATTAAAAATAGTTTCTTCATCACCTCATCAACTGTATTGGCTTGCTTTCCTTTTCTACTAAGTAAAATTTCTCAGTTAATAGCCGTTGCTTTTTGTCTTTCGATAGTGTTTGGTCCATATTGTCGCCTGAATTAACATAGGCCTGTACGTTTTCAAATAACATGGTTCCTTTTGCTTTTACAATAGCATTCAGCATATCATAAGTCATAGTGTTCGATTCGGAATGATATTCCTGGGAACCGATTTTAATATCGAATGATTTAATGGAACATATATCATCCATAGGAGTAAAATCGCCAAACACAAGGCCAAGTTCGGGGTTTTGTAAGAGACTGGTTATCGATACTGTTGTATCAACAATGTTTCCTTCTACCGTAATGGATGCATTGGGTAATCGCATTACAGTAAATTCTTGTGAACCAACCATTTTGCGGGTTCCATTCGATGAATCCTTCCACACTGTAACCGTAAGCCCACCGGGGTTGTGCTTCACCACCATAAATTTCCCCCGCTTCATATTATGTATATAACCCAACTCAGTTTCTATTTCGTAATTACCAACAGCAGAATCCGGATAATTTATGGCAAGTATATTGGTAACGTTTGCATAAATAGTATTGGAGTGGGAGTAGATGCATCTCAAGGGTAGTCTCGATTTCTTAACGGTGATGGTTACCATGTTGGCAGTATCGACCTCCTGGCAAAAGGCCTGTATGCAAGAAATAAATAATATAATAACGATGATTGTATTTTTCTTCATTTAAATACTAAACTACTTTTATAAGAATTCTTTTCAGTCTTTTTATTTCTCCGTCCTTCTTTTTGGCTTTTATACTGTAAATCAAAATACGTTCACCACGAGGTACTGCTTCTATTACACTCATCATCTCCTCGGTAAATTGTGCATTGTTTGCTACAAGATAAGTTTTCTTGCCATCTACCTTCAATACCTTTTTCATTTGGTACTGAGAAATCCTTCTGGCAAATTTCATTTTATAGCTAACAACAGTACATTTAAATTGACATTGTAATGTAACTGCTCCTGCATTTAATATAGCTTCTCGTTTCAGCTTGGTTGTCCAAAGGCCACCGGTGGCCTTGCTTACCATTGGTATGCATGTTATGGTATCTCTTTTCCATGCCGATGAACTTATAATTGAAGTATCAAGCTTGGGAATCGTAGAAACTTGTGCTACCCTTTGTATATGTATGGTTTGCGGAGCAGAGGAATCTTGTGCAAGTGTAAAGTTAGATAGGAGTAGAAAAGCTACTAAATAAAAAGAGCTGATATTTTTTACCACGGAGACACTGAGAGCACTAAGTTGCACGGAGATATTAAATTGACTTTTTAATATGAGTTCTTGAGTGATCATCTCTGTGTTTCTCTATGTCCTCTGTGGTTATATCTTATAGCGTAGCGCTTCTTCCTCCCCATTGTTGGTCAAGGTTGCCAACGTAAGGCTTAAAGGCCTCTTTCAATTCATCCATCGATCCTATTTTTTTCTCCAGCACTTTCAACCTAAAGGTAAAGTCGCCACGGGTTGCACCAATCTTTGCAAAGTCATCAACCGTATATATGGCAAGCATATTATCGGGAGTAACTATCCATGCAAAGTTTTCCTTTTTAGGATTGAATTTGCAGTTATGTCCGGGGTGATGAATGAATAAGGTGTTTTTACCTTTCTCTATCATGTAAAAATCATACTCGTTCAGGTTATCATTGTTATTGTCGGTATACTCTGCTGCAAGCTCAGCTCCCCGCGGCATATTCTGCGGACTATCAGAATTGATTATGCCAAAGTTATGTATGGTAAAATAGCTGCTGGCTGCGTAGGTAAGGTTTTCCGTTACCATTCTCTTTGCTGCTTCCTCTTGTTGTTGTTTTATTTTGGCCAACATTGCCTCGTAAGCCTCCTGTTGTTTTTTCTCTTCGGCTTTTCTCTTATCGAAAGCAGTTTGGTACTCCTCGTATTTCTTATCGTATTCTTTTTTTGCAACATCATAATCTTTGCCTTCAAATACAGGATGTACTATAAAACTATGCTCCTCCTGGCCCTTTTTTACAGTAAAGTTATAGGTGTTGCCATCGGCGCTACGCTTCAGGCTTGCATCATCCCAGGTAATAGTAGCATACGATGGCTTATAGTTTTTATCGGCTGCATCGGGTTCCCAAATCAGGTTTTTGTAAACCGAGAGTTCAGGGTAATCGGTCGGGTCGGCATCAATGTTAAAGGTGTTTTTTCCGGTGGTGGCTTTTTTAGGCTCCATAGGTTTTGCCTTTTCAAGTTTTGCTTCATCTTGCTTAATACTGGCAATACTTGTCTGTAACTGTTGCACTTCTTTACGTTCGGGAGCAACAATAGCGGCAAACTTGCTTGTATCTGTCTTAGCGGCTGCAACTGGTATAGGCACACTTTTGCTTTTTGATATATAGTTCCATTTTTGGTTAACAGTATCCAGTTCGTATATGTTATAACTTATTTTGCGCTCGGTAGTAATCATCGATACCTGCACATCTTTGCCTGTCTTTATAAATACTTCCTTGCCATTTTGGTAACCACGAATATCCATCATACCTGCTGATTCGAAGGTGTATTGCTTTCCGGCAGAATCGTATGTCATAGGTATTCCGCTTGCAAAAAAGTCGGCTGCATTGCGGAACTCTCTATACTTAATATCAACCTTGCCGGTAATGTCCTTGCCATTTGCATCGCGAAAGGCCGCAGCAGGTATAGCAACCTTACTGTTATTAAAAGTAAGTGTTCCGCCCTTGGTAGCATCTACCGAATAGGTTTTGTAAGGCACATTAACTCCCTTTAAAGGCGGATTAATATAAGGGTGCTTTACAGCAGCTTTTGCTGAACTTGAATTTGCTGAAGCAGTTGTAGTTTTAGCATTGCCGTTGCTGTTAGTACTACTCTTCGAAGCCATACTTACTTTCGGTTGATATGCTGTTTTGTGGTAGCTCCAGTATTTCCATGCACCAATAGTTGTTACCACTACTGTAGTTGTTACAACTACCATGGTTGTCATTCCGCCAAATTTCTTCGGAGTTTTAACGGTATTGGTCTTAGTGGTGGTATATGTTTTGTAAACCTTGTTAAAGTCCTTGTTGGTGCTTATCTCTTCCTTCGTTAGCTTTTCTGAACCGGTCTCTATTTTAATTTTCGAGTTTTTCATGGCTATAGCGTTATGCTGTTTTTTTGTTTAGTGTTAGTTGTGATTTAAGTTTGTCGAGTAACCGATAGAGCTTCACTTTTGCATTGTTTTCTGTCATGTTCATTATATCTCCAATCTCTTTAAAGGCCCTCTTCTCAAAAAAGCGAAGCTCTATCAGTTGCACGTCCTCTTCCTCAAAATCGCTTAATATTTCTGTTACACGGCTGTATTGCGCATCAATATCATCATCGGGGTTTATTTCCTGTATCACGCTTTTTAGTTCATGCTCTTCTACTTTAATGCTCCGCTGTACTTTGTCCTTGCGGTAAAGCATATTTATTTCGTTAAGCGCTATACGGTACAACCACGAAGAGAAGGGGGTGCCCATAAATTTAAACTGCGCTAGTTTTAGCATTGCGTTTAAGAATACCTGCGAGGTAATATCGAAGGCTGCATCTTTGCCTTCTACACGTTTATAAACGAACTGCAATATAGGTTCGTAATAACGGTTGTATAAAACCTCAAACTGTGCAGGATCCGCCTTCGCTGCTTCTATCTCCTTTTGCTCGCTGAGCATCTCTTCGGAGCTTATGTGATATTTCGATTCGTTTAACATGTTGTGGATTTATCTTCTGCCTCTTTTGTAGGTATAATGCAGTACCCTGCCTAAAAGATACAGTATAGGTTAATGTTTTTTATTCGTTTGCTTGCTTGTGTCTGATTATCAGGTTGATATAATAACGAAATAAATATTGAATAATTGTGTAAAAGCAAATCGCCACAGATTCACAGATATTATAAAACTTATAGAATCTCTTTTATCTAGTAACCCAATGCCCAGTCTTAATACTTAGTACTCTGTACTTAATACTAAGTTAATACACCCTTCCCTCACGCCAAATATCTACTGCATTGTACCATAAGTTACGGTATTGTTGCTGGCGTTGCAATGCATAATCGTTATCGCTAAATGGGTTGTTGGTCTTTACAAAGGTAAAGCTGATAGTCATATAGTTTTTGTCCTCGCCATAGGTCCAGGTTTCAGTGTTCGAATTTCTGAAGATTGTGCTTGGCGGGCCATATACAACATATACCATGCCTCTGTCGGTCTTCCATCCTTCTTCGTACGAAGTAAAATAGCGGTTAGCATCCTGCACACGGTTATAATAGTTGCGTATAAGAGCCCTTGCGCGTTCTTTGGTATTGCCTGCTGTGCTTATCCAAAACTCATCTATAGCCTGTTTCACATTTTTAGCCCCGGTAATATGGTCAAACTCATCGTTGGTTGTTATGTAACGCAAGGGTGTCATCATTTGGTAAGCCTCGCCAACATTGGGGTAGTGCTTTTCAAACCTGTAAATAGTCATGCCATAATGCGTGCCTGAATCGACTTGAATGTGATAAAAGCCTACACGTTTCAGGTTAATTAAAGCTACACCGCTGGTACCCGGTGTAAGCACAAAGCTGCTATCGGGCTTATATAAAAAGGGCTTAGCCTCAACTATCGAAAAGGGTGGCGTAGCTACCGGAAAATTGCGATTGTAATAGTTTACATAAAATTTAGTTACAGGCTTGTTGTACATAATGGCATAAGTGGTTGCCGAATCAACAGCGCGCGAAAAAACTACATATCCATTAGCAGGGTTGCGCAACATAAAGTTCTGGTCGCAATCGGGGCTGGTTTTATCGGCAGTAATGTATGTGATCTCTGCTTTTTTGCTCGTAAGGTCAATAATATCAGCGGTAATTAAATGGGTAGTACCGGCTTTTATTTTTAAGGGTATCGAGCCTACCGTGTATTCTCTTTTGGTATTTGTAATGCTTGTAAAGTTCAATAAAATGCTGGTTGTATCGAGCAGGCGGTCAGCATCGTATGATTCGGTTACCTTGCACATTATCTTCACCATGGCGCTAAAGCTATCGGCCTGGTTTCGGCGTATGTATAGCAACTCGCTCTCATCCAGTTTAAAATAGAGAAGCGATATAGAATCGTTTACATGGTAAAGCGAATATTCAGGGTGAAGGTAATGCTGGTCGTTACGGTATTGGTTCGACAGGTTTTGAACACTTACTTTATTCGATGAAAAGCAACCGGCAAGGACTGCGATTATTGAAACTGAAAATATGAATTTAAAAATGCGTCGCCTGTTCATATAATATCGCCCTAAAGGGTTAATCAAATATAATTATAGCAATTATTCTTCAATAGACCTGCTTAGTAAACTATCAGGCAGTGTTTTTGTTGTTTTTGCTCCCAGTTCTTTTATCTTTTCAACTCTTCGTATAATATTGCCCGGTCCGGTAGATGCTTTTTTCATGGCCTCATCATAACTCTCCTTTGCTGAACCAAGGCGCTTGCCAACTTGTATAAGGTCTTCAATAAGTCCGCAGAATTTATCGTACAACTTACCGCTTTCTTCCGCAATTTCAAATACGTGCTTGGCCTGTTTTTCCTGTTTCCACATAGATGCAATGGTGTGAAGGGTAGCCAATAGAGTAGAAGGACTTACAATTACAATTTTCCTGTCCCATGCATAATTGAACAATTCATTATCGGCCTGTATAGCAATGCTGAAAGATGACTCTATAGGCATAAACATCAATACAAAATCGGGGGTGTTTAGGGTTTGCAGTAATTGATAGTTCTTTTTGCCCAGTTCGTCAATGTGTTTTTTTACAGAAGTAATGTGGCGCAACAGATACATTTGTTTTTCCTCTTCATTTCCTTCTACTGCATTAATAAATGCTTCATAAGCCGTGAGTGATACTTTCGAATCGACTATGATATGCTTATTGTCGGGCAGGAAAATGATAACATCGGGTTGCTGGCGGTTGCCTTCTGCATCGTTAATGCTATACTGTACCTCATACTCTCTTCCTTTCACCAGGCCGGAACGTTCCAGTACTTTCTCCAGAATTATTTCTCCCCAGTTGCCTTGTTTTTTACTGTCGCCTTTTAACGCAGAAGCTAAGTTGTTGGCTTCCTGGCTTATTTTCTGGTTAAGCTCAACCAATTGCTTTATCTCACCTTTAAGGGTGTTTCTTTCAGCAGCTTCCATATTATAGGTCTTATCTACCTTATCATGGAATTCTTTTATACGTTCACGTAATGGATTTAACAGTTCACCCATATTCTGTTGGTTCTGCTCAACAAATTTTTTGCTTTTCTCTTCTAATATTTTTGCTGCAAGGTTTTCGAACTGTTGCTGTGATTGTATATGCAGGTTCTCAATTTCTTTGGTAAAGGTACCGAACTGCTGGTTAAGATTTTCTTTTTCGTTGGTAAGTGTAGCATTGCGGGTGCTTAGTTCAAGAATATTCTTGTTCGCTTCCTTTAAGTCTTCTTCTGCTCTTTTTAGCCTTTCGCTCGATTCATTATGTATTTCTTTGAGTATATAACGCTGGTCAATCTCGTTCTTAGGCACACTATCTTTCAGTATGGTCGATTTCAAAAAGAAATACCCGATTGCAATACCTGCTGCTATACCAACAATCAATAAAAATATAGAACCCATAACCATATACTGCTTTAGGGTATAAAGCTAAGAATTATTCATTTAATTCGATTGCTTTTAACCCCGGAGGGGTGATATGTTTGTAGTAGATATTGTCAACCGCATTGCATTTCCCGCCGAAGCAACTGGAGCATAGGTGCAAACCGGGTAGTCGGCGGGGATGTTTTATTTAGATTGTTATATCTTTGTTATTCACTTAAAATAGGAAACCACTCAAATTACATTAAATGAGAAAGCTTTTTATTGTTGTACTGCAAATTGCTGTTGCTCAATTATGTATAGGTCAAAATGACCTGGCTTGCAGAAGTGCGTTCGTGTTAAAGGTAGCTGTTAGTAATGATAATGTATATGTTGATAGTGTTGCTGTATCTCCATATGTTTTAAAAGGTAGCACATTGCAAATTTACCCCGGAGAAAAAATATTCCTTGAAATGGAAGTAGATAGTGGGAAGGTTAAGTCAGTAAAAACGGTGAAACAAAACCAAAATCCTGACAAAACAATGGAGATCAGTTTTAAGCAGAATATAGAGGGAAAAGAAAATAAGGGAATGATGCTCAATATTGAGAAGAACCCGTTTAAGGAAAAATTGAAATATAAAGTGGCAATGTATCTGGCGCAATATAAAAAATGGGCACCAACAAATGTGATGCCAGTTATGCCTGGTACTGGTTCATACGAAACCTGGCCCGATGCAATAGTTACAATAGCCTTATATGGTTGGACTTTAGAAGCAGCTAAATAGCGGATATATCAGCAGTATGCAGCCAGCCTTGGTTACCGTTGGCTAGTTTTATCTCAGTCCATATGCCTTCCGATTTCACTATCCACACTTTTGCTCCTTCGTGAATTACAAAAAGCTGTGTGGCCGCTTCATCAGGTGAACTCTTTATGGTTGTGCTGCCGCCCATTACAATTGCAGTATCGTGCGATGTAAGAGTTATGTATTGCTGACGAGAAAATGTGAATGAAGCCAAGCTGAATACAATAAAAATTATTCCTCCCCAGAAACCTGCCTGGCGTATAACCAGATTGCCTGACATCATATAGCCTACAATTGATAATAGACCCAATACAAGGAATGCGATACATAAAATACCCCAGCCTTCTTCCGATAATATATCTACAAAGTTGTGCCACCAGTTGCTTAAGAACAATGAAGAATCGGGAGTTATCTTGTCAACAGTTTTAAGGTTAGCCAATTGCAGGTTGAATTGTATATCGGCATCAGACGGATTTAGTTTTTTTGCTTTTTCGTAGTTCAATATGGCTTTTGCATAATCGGCTTTGCGGTAATAACAGTTCCCCATATTATAATAAGCCTGTGCCGATTCGTAGCCATCATTTAAAAAAGTATTGTAGCAAGCAATGGCTTTATCGTAATGGCCATTAGCATAGGCAGCATTAGCGCTATCGAGAGTAAGATAGGGAGCAGATGCCTTTGCATTAAAGCATAATGCAAGCGCAGTAATTATCATATATACGTTAGCGCGCAATTTCATCTTCCAATTTGGTGATTAAGGTTACAGCCGATTCATATACTTCATTCAGGTTGCCTGTTACCGATGCCGGTGCATAACGGGCAAACTCGCAATTGTCTAATACTGTCGAAAGTTGTTGCAGGGTTTCCGTGCTCACACTCTTTTCAGTTAATTTATTTGTAACCGTTTCCCTCGACAGGTCAGCAACCGGTATGGTGAATTTATCGCTGAGGTAGCTGTTAATGGCAGTGTGCAGTTCATCGTAAAACTTTTCTTTATTGTTCGACGCGATAAAGCTATTAGCTGTTTTGAGCCGTTTCTTGGCCATACGCGTAGCGCCACGTTGCTTTAGTCCAACGGCATCTTTATGCAGTTCAATGTATCTTCTCCTGGCAAACAAAAAGACTATAAAGCCAAATAACGGAGAAAATATTCCGGCATAAAATGGCAGAGAGTAAAGGAAATAATCATCAGATTGATAAGCAGGCATATGGCCGGTATGTATATAGCGAATATCGCTGCCAAGCACTTTCACATCTTCTTTGTTTACAGGTGCGTTTACAGTTACTGCCGCGCTGTTGTTATCTCCTTTGGCAACATCAAGGCCCATTTCGGGTATGTTTAAAGTAACATACGATTTCTTACCGGGGTCGAAATAAGTAAAATCTACAGGTGGTATTTTAAAATTGCCTTGGTGGCGCGGAATAATAAGGTAGCTAAAGTTTCTTGAACCACTCACTCCGGATGGAGTAACATTTAAATTGTCTTTTATTTTAGCATCATAATGATCAAAATCAACAGGGAACTTAAAAGGTATGGAATCGATAAGTTTTAATTCTCCATCACCCGACACTGTTACATTCAGGTTAACGGCGTCGTTTGCTTTTACGGTGCTTTTATCTAGTGTGCTCTTTATGGTAATGTGCCCAACCATGCCCGAAAACTCTTTGTCGGTATGGGGTAGGGGCATTACATCAATGATGATTGGTTCGCTCTTAATAGTATAAACTGCCTTTTTTACAGAACCGAAAAATTGCCCGAAAATATCATTAGGGTCATTGTTTTTTACGCGTTCCATTACCACACATTGTGCAGTAGCGGGGTCAATTTTTAGCTTGCCGGCATGTTGCGGAAAAATAACGCTTTGCTTAAACACAACAGCCTGGTATGCTACTCCGTTTACGTTTTCGCGGGTAAGCGACATCTGCCCTTTTTGTGGTACATTTTCACAATAAAATCCTGTATAGTCGGGCATGGTAGCATCCTGGAAGCCCTGTAATTCAACACGACTGTATACTTTAATGGTAATTGGAATTGCCTCGCCCTGGTAAACTTTTGTTTTCTCCGGAATAACCCTTATAAATAGGTTTTGCTTTACCTGGTCGTCACTCATCGATCCTTGTGAAGAGGAACTGCTGCCTTGTTTTGCAGTGGTATTTTGCTGTGCACTTGCACCGGCTTTAACTACTTTAATAGTTACACTATTCGAACTAAGGGTTTTACCACCCGAATGTATGGTGGCAGAACCAATGGTAAAGGTTCCTTCTTTTCTTGGTATTAATACATACGTAAGTGTAATGGACTGGGAGTTTACTCCGTTAACCGATTGAAAGCTTGATGATTGGTATGGCCCCCCAGCATTTTGAAAATCAGAAAAAGAAGGCGGTGAAAAATTATTGCCGTTACCATTCAATGTAAAATCAATCTGGAATTGCTCGCCAACTCCAACAGTAGATTTAGATACAGCAGCAGTAAAATCCTGGGCATGAAGGGTTAAGCACCCTGCCCATGCAAGTGCAAAAAACAACAGATATGTTAATCTTCCTGCTTTCACCGCTTACCAGTTTTTCTCAATTTGTTTTTGCCCAACTGCTTTTTTCTTCTGTAATTTATCCTGCAGATTCTTTTCATCGTTATTAAGTGCATCTAACATACGTTGTGCATCCTGTTTCGATATTTTATCCTGCTGTTGCTGCTGGTCCTTGTTTTGTTTGTCTTTATTCTCTTTATCCTTATTGTCCTGATCTTTTTGCTTTTGCTGGTCTTTTGGATCAGGTTTTTTCTTTTGCTGTTTTTGTTTTTGCTGGTCCTGTTGATGTTTTAGCATGGTTTGTGCAAAAGCAAGGTTATAGCGGGTGTCATCGTCTTTACAGTTATTATATAAAGCGTTTTCATAAGCTTTTATACTTTCTTCAAATTTACGTTGCTGCAATAATGAGTTACCAATGTTGTGATAAGCATGTGCCATTAAAGCCTGGTCTCGTGTCATCGATAGCGCCTGCTTATACTCATCCATTGCCTGGTCATATTGCCCTTGCCTGTAATAGGCATCACCTAAGTTAAATTTCCCTTGCAATGCGGCAGATTTATCACTCAATGCCTTTTGGTATTCATCTGCTGCCGATTTATAATCTTTAGCTGCATAATCTTTATTGCCATTATGCAAATGAACATCTCCTTGCTGTGCAAAGCTGTTACTAACTCCTATAAGCATAGAAGAAATAATACAGATATATGTCAGATGTTTACTTGTCATTACCTGTTCCAAAGATGTTTAATTTCTGGTACCACTTCGTTTTTCTTTCAGTAATAAAAATATCTATCAGAAGAATGAGCAAGGCTGGGATGATAAATAATTCATATTGTTCATCATAATCTCTGTACACTTTCTCATCTACAATTTTCTTGCCCATCTTCCGTATCTGACCAAGTATTGTTTCTAATCCCGCATCAGATGCAGATGCCCTTACACAACTGCCACCGCCGGCAGCGGCAATTTGTTGCATAAGATTAAGGTCGAGTTTGGTTACAACCGTGGTGCCGTCTTTGTCTTTCATAAAGCCAGTTTGCTGGCCGTTGGTAAAGGTAGGTATGGGTGCACCATCGGCAGAGCCCATTGCAATGGTATGAATTGTTATACCACGTTCAGCAGCAGTTTTTGCAGCAGATAGGGCATCGTCTTCAAAATTCTCACCGTCAGTTATTAATATGATGGACTTGCTGCGGGCATCGGAATGAGCCTCTTGCGCAAACAGGTCCGCTGACATATTCAATGCTGTTCCTATAGATGTTCCCTGCACAGGAACCATATTTGTGTTAACGGTTTGTAAGAACATCTTAGCTGCCCCGTAATCAGTTGTAAGCGGAAGCTGCACAAAAGGTTCACCGGCAAAAACTACTAATGCAATTCTATCGCCTTGCATTTCGCCTAATAGTTTTTCAATATCAATTTTAGCACGTTCGAGCCTGCTTGGGGTAATATCCTGGGCATTCATACTGTTCGATACATCGAGGCATATTACAATATCTGAACCTTTACGTTCCACACTTTCCAAATGCGAACCTATTTCAGGGTCTATTATTGCAATTACAATAAGGGTAATAGCTACAAGCGAAAGAATGAATTTCAGGTTTCTTTTCGATGATGAGCTATCAGGTGCCAACCTGTTGAAAAGAGGCATTTCGGCAAAATTCTTAATCTTTTTTTTACGTGTATAAAGGGCCAGCCAATACACAAGTACCGCAACAGGCACAATTGCCAATGCGTAAAAGAATATTTTATGTGCCAATTGCAACATTTACGGTACGGTTTTTAAAACAGTATTCTTTAAAAGTAATTCCATAGATAATAACAAAGCTGCAGCAATTGCAAAAGGTAAAAACTCTTCTGCTCTATCGGTATAATCCTTTTCTTCAATCCTCGATTTTTCCATTTTATCTATCTCCTTATATATCTTACCAAGGCTTGCATTATCGGTTGCCCTGAAATATTGCCCTCCTGTTCCCGATGCAATTTGCTGTAACAGCGCTTCGTCAATCTCTACATCCTGCATGCTATATTGGTATGTTCCGTCGGGCATCATGGCAACAGGTGTAAGCGCTTTGCCTTTTGTACCTACACCAATGGTATAAACCCTCACTCCAAATACCTTAGCAATTTCGGCGGCAGTTAAAGGAGCAATAGAGCCCATGTTGTTTACACCATCGGTAAGCAGAATGATCACTTTGCTTTTTACTTTATCATCTTTAATACGGTTAACTGCTGTTGCCAAGCCATCGCCAATAGCAGTGCCATCGTCAACCATGCCTGTATGCACTTTGGCAAACAGGTTTTTAATTACTGCATGGTCGGTAGTGAGTGGGCACTGGGTAAAAGCTTGCCCGCTGAAAATTACCAGGCCAATTTTATCGGCAGGACGGCTTTCTATAAATGTAGAGGCTACCGATTTCGCAGCATCAATGCGGTTTGGGGTAAAGTCTTTCGATAGCATACTACCCGAAATATCGAGTGCTATAATAATGTCAATGCCCTCGCTGGTAATGTTTTTCCAACTCGTGCTTGATTGGGGCCGGGCAATAATTACAATAAGCAATGCAACAACCAGCATACGCAAACCAAATAGTGCATGGCGCAAATAGTTTTTATAAGTTCTTGTATTAGGTATGTTCTCTGTCTTCCATGGCAGGGGCATAGCAATATCTGCAACTGCATAGTTATTCCTGAATACATAAAATGCAATTAACGGCGCTAAGATGAGCAGCAGCCATAGCAAGCCGGGATGGGCAAATTTTATGTTGTCGTAGAAGCTCATGCCGCAGGTGTATTGTTTTCCGGTTGGGGTGCAGGTGCAACTTCAGGACTTACCTTTTCTTCAGGCTTGGGTGTTACTGTGCTTTGATTTATAAAATCAATGGCGCTAACCATTATAGATTCATGCTCGTATGGCAATGGCTGTTCCTTGGCAAACTTTACCAGATCTGATAATACCAGCATCTGCCGTAGTTTGGTTTTCAGTAATTCATTCAAATCAACTCTTCTCAGCGCATAAACTATTTCATCGGTGGTCATTTCAAGTGCACCAAGGTTGTATCTATCATCAAGATATACGCGCAAAATATCAGATATACCACTATAGTATTCTTTAATCTTTCCTTCCTGCCATAATTTCTTCATGGCCAAATCTTCTAAAGCTTTAATGGCTTTAATGTGAGGGTCAATAGGTGGAGCCTTAATTTCGACTACTTCAGTTGTTTTTTTCTTTTTAAACAAATAGTAAAACAGTAACACTAATAATGTAAGTACAGCCCATCCTATAATTACATATGTTATAATTAGTATGATAGGATATTTTACCTGTATGGGGCCTTTTATATCTCTGAATCCTTTGGCCGTGTCTACAGGGAATGTCCTTACCTGCATCAGTAATGCATCGCTCATTACAGGATGAGCAGTATCGCCGTTTACTACAAACTGGAATGGCGGTATTGCATAATAACCGGAATCGAATGAGGTTATAACAAGGTCCTGTGTTTGAGACTGTCGGCTTGGGTTAGAGCGGTCAGGTATAACGGTATCGATCTTCGATTTGCTTACTACATGCACTTTCGATACAAGCGAATCGGAGATGAACGGCCATTGTATTTTAGGCACTCCATTCTTAGCATCGTAGCTGACTTTAATATGCAGATGGGTTTGGTTGCCAATAACAATTACAGTGCTGTCGATACCGGCAGTAACATGTACTTCTTGTGCGAAACAGAGTTGAACGTTCATAAAGTTCATAAAGCAAAAAGCCAAAAAGACTTTATGAACTTTAAAAACTTTATGAACTGATTGTTTTATCATTTGCCTCTGCTCTTAAATAAGGTAGTTAAGGGGCCAATGTATGATTCATCAGTGGCAATACTTGCTGTATCAACTCCGCTGCGCAGAAAAATATCTTTCACCATCTGTTCCCTTTCACGTACTGCTGCATAATAATGGTTCCTAACCGATTTACTTGAGGTGTCGAGCCACATCATCTTTCCGCTTTCGGCATCCTTTACTTTTATAAGGCCCATATCGGGCAGTTCCCTTTCCCGTTTATCGTAAATGCGTAAAGCAATTACATCGTGTTTGCCCGATGCAATTTTAAGCGCATCGCTAAAGCCCGAATCCATAAAGTCGGATATAACAAAGGCGATACTTTTCTTTTTAATGGCATTGGTAAAATAGCGCAAAGCTTGTGTGATATTTGTTTTGGTACTCTTTGGCTTAAACTCTAACAACTGCCTTATAATATGTAGTATATGCGATTTGCCTTTTTTAGGCGGAATGAACAACTCTACTATATCAGAGAAGAACAATACGCCAATTTTATCATTATTCTGTATAGCCGAAAAGGCAAGTACTGCACATAATTCGGTTATCATATCCTGCTTAAACTGCTTGCGTGTACCAAAGCTTTCCGAACCACTCACATCCACCAATATCATTACAGTTAGTTCGCGTTCTTCTTCAAATACCTTTACATACGGATGGCCGAAGCGGGCCGTTACATTCCAGTCTATGGCGCGTATTTCATCACCAACCTGATATTCGCGCACTTCACTAAAAGACATACCACGTCCCTTAAAGGCCGTATGGTATTCGCCGGAAAATAATTCCTGCGAAAGTCCACGCGTTTTAATCTCGATCTTTCTTACTTTTTTTAATAACTCAGTCGTTTCCATAATGGTCACTTGTCACTATTAAGGAACTTCAACCGTATTAAGTATATCGGTTATAATAGTTTCAGGTGTAATGTTTTCAGCTTCAGCTTCGTATGTAAGCCCGATACGGTGACGCAATACATCGTGGCATATTGCACGCACGTCTTCCGGTATTACATAGCCCCTGCGTTTAATGAATGCATAAGCCTTGGCAGCATAAGCCATGCTAATACTTGCACGCGGCGAACCACCGTAGCTTATCATTGATGCATATTTGTCGAGCTTATATTCTTTTGGCGAACGGGTAGAGAATACAATATCCAGTATATATTTCTCTATCTTCTCATCCATATATACTTCCTTAACCAGCTTACGCGCCCTTGTAATATCATCGGGCTTAAGTATGTGTTGTGGCTGTGGGAAGTCTTGTGCCAGATTCTGGCGCATAATTTTTTGTTCATCAGCCTTTAGCGGATAATGAATAACTACTTTCAACATAAACCTGTCCACCTGTGCTTCAGGCAATGAATAGGTACCTTCCTGTTCGATTGGGTTCTGGGTTGCCAATACTAAAAAAGGTTCTGGTAGTTTAAAGGTAGTGTCGCCTATGGTTACCTGGCGTTCCTGCATGGCCTCGAGCAAAGCGCTCTGAACCTTTGCCGGTGCACGGTTTATTTCATCGGCCAATATAAAGTTGGCAAAAATAGGCCCCTTACGCACCGTGAATTCTTCCTTACGTTGGTTGTATATCATAGTACCAACCAAATCGGCAGGTAACAGGTCGGGTGTAAACTGTATGCGGCTAAAGCTTGCATCGATAGTAGATGAGAGCGTTTTAATAGCCAGTGTTTTAGCAAGGCCGGGTACACCTTCAAGCAAAATGTGCCCGTTAGATAGCAGGCCCACCATCAGTCTTTCAACCATATACTTTTGGCCTACAATTACTTTTTCCATTTCCAGGTTAAGGAGGTCCACAAAAGCGCTCTCCTTCTGGATACGTTCATTTAATTCTTTAATATCAACCATAGCAGTTTTTAGTTTTAAGGATAGCAAAGATAACCGACTAATGATAAGGCCTTATAAAACAGCCTGTTAAAAATTGTTAAGCCATTTAGGTATATTTGTTTGATGAAAAGGGCTGCCAGGCTTGTAATCCTTCTATTGTTTTTTGTTAAAGTGCTATACGCACAACAAGGCTCGGGCGATAGTAAGTTTTGTATTGAAATTCCTCCATTGGCATATTTTGATGCTGGCGTTGGCCCTTCGTATCCCATTGGAGTAGAAATTAAACTATATCAAAATTTTTCGGCATGTTTTTCTGGGGGTGGTTATTTCGGATTAAACGGACATGATTGGTTAACTAATGAATTTACTGGTGGTAGGCTGACTGATGTAAAAGGATATGATGCAAGGCTCGAAATCAAATATTATTTGAATAGAGAAGAAACGGGTGAATATTTTTCGATTGAAGGCAGGTATAAAAAACAAGAATTTAACTGGCAGGATTCAATTCATTTAACACCTGCGTACTTAACTACTTTTCGTGATTTTAAAAATATTTATTGCCTGACAGCAAAATTTGGCTGCCAGTTTTTACATAAAAGCAGAATTGTTATTGATTGTTATGTAGGCTTGGGGGTTAGGTTTAAAAATGTTTCTACTACCTTAACATCTCAGCAAGTTGATGCGTTGAAATATAGCGATGATAGTAATTACGATTCAGATGAGACTGGTACTACAGTTATACCTGGAAATTATGCCACTATAAACTTTGAGGCAGGATTTAAGATTGGGTATCAGATAAAATGACAAGTTTTATTTTTGAAATTATAAATAGATTTTTATATTTGTCTGAATCAAACCTGTCGCAAGGCGGTGAGGATGAGCAGATTTAATTATTAATAACCATTTAAAGCCTTATTATCATGAAGCTAACAATTACGCACCAGGAAAGTTATTCGCGAGGACAGTTGTTATTGAGATCTTTCTTCGGAATTTTTTACATCCAATTACCACATGCTTTTTTATTGATGTTTTGTAGTATTTGGGCATCTATTGTACATTTTATCTCTTTCTGGGTTATCCTGTTTACAGGCCGTTATCCACAAACATTTTTCGAATATCAGCTAGGTATGCTACGCTGGCAACTTCGCCTGGCTGCCAGAATGGGTAATCTTTCTGATGGTTATCCTTCTTTCTTTCCGGGTGGTTCAGATACCTTAACCAATCTCGATATACCGTATCCTGAAAACTCAAGCAGAGGATTGCTGTTGTTGCGTACCTTTTTTGGTGCATTCTATGTGGCTATTCCGCATGGCTTTTTACTGTTTTTCCGTTTAATAGGAACTGCTTTTGTTACGTTTATAGCATGGTGGGCAGTTCTTTTCACCGGAAAATATCCTGCAGGTATGCATGCGTTTAACGTAGGTACACACCGTTGGGCAACAAGGGTAAATGCATATTTATTATTCTTGACTGACGAGTATCCTCCATTTACCGGTAAAGAAATAGCATAATGGAAGGAACAACCGATACTGAGTTTTATCCTTTACCGCAGCCCTCTGAAATTACCATGCGGGAAAAGGAAGATGCCATGGGCGCCTACCTGATGATGTTTGCAGCCTTAGGTGCCGGGCTTCCATTGCCTATTATCAACCTTATTGCTGCTGTAATTTACTATCAGGTAAATAAATCAAACAGCCGTTTTGTAAGGTTCCATTCCTACCAGGCTCTTATTTCGCAAATACCTACAACAATTATGAATGGTATTGGGTTGGGCTGGGGACTAAGGATAGCTTTTTCGGATAGCTGGCACATGAATAATGCCTTTAAGGGATATGTGGCAATGGCCTTAATAGCTGATATTGCCTATTTTGTTTGGGGTATTATTGCCGCCATAAAAGCCAGAAAGGGTCATTTTTATTATTTTGTTCTGTTCGGGCGGATATCTTACATTAAAGTATTTACTGTGCGCCATAAGGACGAAAAAATTGTAACTAATGAGCCCCCTGTGTTGTAAATGAGAAAGCGGATAATTATTGATGCTTTGATATTACTCGCTGCAGGCGGTTTGCTTTGGGCTGTATTTACCTATTTGCCAATCTTTTCTGTAAACAAAGATTCATTTACGGTTTCTATAGATACAGAAGAGAAAATAGGAAAGCTATTGACAACAAATGTACTCGAAAGTGAAAAAGAAGTAAAGAACCCTGACCTGGATACTGCAGTTGCCATTATAGGTAACCGCCTGGTTAAAAGTATTGGCCTTACCGATTTTAACTACCATTTCAGGGTTCTTTATAATTCGCAAATAAATGCCTTTACTTTACCGGGCGGTAATATTTTTATTTATTCGGGCCTTATTAAGTTTACAAAAAGCCCTGAGGAATTAGCTGCTGTAATAGCACATGAAATAGGCCATGCCGAAAAGCGGCACGTAATAAACAGGCTGGAGAAAGAATTTGGCCTTACAGTCATGTTCTCTATACTTACAGGGAACAATGGAACTATTATAAATGAAATAAGCCGCACGGCAACATCGGCAGTATTTGACAGAAAGCAGGAAAGCGAAGCAGATGATTATGCATTTCAGCTTCTCGAAAAAGCGAAGATAGACCCATTGGCTTTTGCTGCATTATTCCGTCGCATCAACGATGAACACGGAACGAATAGCCTTGATTTTTCAATATTAAGAACTCACCCCGATAATAATTCGAGGATCAAAGCATCTATGGAATATAAAACTGCCGCCGGTTTTAAAAGCGAACCCTTTGCTGATATCGACTGGAAGAAGGTAAGGGCTGCGGTAAGCGATTCTATTTAATAGTATAGCTCCACCTAAATCCTCCCCATAAGGGAAGATTTGAAGAGACATTCAGGTTGTTCAAAACTAATACACTATTTTGTTACATATAGTAAACTAATTGGTTATTTTTGTATTACAGACCTCACCCTGCCCTCTGTTACTCACATAGCGTTTGTAATTAAGGAGTTCGTGATTGCTTCGCAATTGATCAATGAGAGGGTCGGATTATTTTCGCTATTGGTATTTTATGAGAAATAAAACTTCGTGTCCTTTGCGTGGCTGTTTACTTTGCGTTCTTTGCGGTAAAAAAAACGTTATTACTGTGGAGTAAAAAAAGTATATAGTACGACATGGAACGACAAAAAACGACATGAGTAAAACCCAAATCACGGTTGACAAAATGCAAAAAATTTCAAGCTTCATTTTATTGGAAACCAATAAGTTGATGGTTGACAAAACCCCAAAAGTGTCAACCGTGTTCAGAGGTTTTGGGATTACCCGGTTTCCTCCAAAGTTTTTGTCTTTAATTTTTCACTTTTAATTTGTAATTCTTAATTAATAAAACCCGCTATCACGGGTTACAAAATGCAGTTTTTTTTCAGGTTTGTATTATTGAAAACCAAGTGGTTGATGGGTAACAGAATGCAAAAAGTGTAACCCGTGTTCAGGGCCTGAGAAGCAATGGGTATTTGTTATATTTGTATGGTACACAAAATAAGGTATATTAAGTATGAGTTTTAATGTTCCATTAGCCGAACGTATGCGTCCCCATTCACTCGATGAGTATTTGGGGCAAAAGCATTTGGTAGGACCCGATGGTGTGATAAGCAAGTTTGTAGCATCGGGTAATTTGCCCTCGCTTATTTTGTGGGGTCCGCCTGGGGTTGGTAAAACAACCTTGGCGCAGCTTATAGCCAAGCATCTGCAAAAGGAATTCTTTTCGTTAAGCGCTATTTCATCGGGAGTAAAAGATGTGCGTGAGATAATTGAACGAACAGAAAAAGGCGGATTGTTTTCAAACACGCCGATAGTATTTATAGATGAGATACACCGCTTTAGTAAGGCGCAGCAAGATGCATTATTAGGAGCAGTAGAAAAAGGAAAGATAACGCTGATAGGCGCCACTACTGAAAATCCTTCGTTTGAGGTTATATCGGCATTACTATCGCGTTGCCAGGTATATGTACTCAGAACATTAGATAGGGATGATTTGCTTGAAATGGTGAATAGAGCCATGATACAAGATGAGTTATTGAAGTTGAGGAAAATTGAACTAAAGGAAACACAGGCCTTGATACGCTTGTCGGGTGGAGATGGCAGAAAATTATTGAACCTATTTGAGGCGGCAGTAATGTCAATCAGTACAGGCGATTGTGTTATAACCGATGATGTGGTTATGGACATTGCACAGCAGGTTGTACCTATGTACGATAAAAAAGGCGAATATCATTACGATATTATATCGGCCTTTATAAAATCGATGCGAGGCAGTGACCCGAATGCTGCTGTATACTGGCTGGCACGTATGCTGAATGGGGGAGAGGATATATTGTTTATTGCCCGCCGCATGGTTATTCTGGCATCGGAAGATATAGGAAACGCTAACCCCACTGCATTAGTTATTGCTAATAATTGTTTCCAGGCAGTTAATACCATTGGTATGCCCGAGGCTAGGATCATACTATCGCAAACTGCCATATATATGGCTTGTTCACCCAAGAGCAATGCATCGTATGTAGCTATTGATGCTGCTATGGAATCGGCAAAGGCAACTGCACATTTACCTGTACCACTGCATTTACGTAATGCACCTACCAAACTGATGAAGGATTTGAATTATGGTAAAGAATATATGTATGCCCACTCTTATGAAGGTAACTTTGTATCGCAAAACTACCTGCCCGATGATATAAAAGGAACGGTGTTCTACGAGCCTGGGCAGAACCCTAAAGAAGAAGAATTGAGGAAATACCTGAAAAAAATGTGGGAATCGTTCTACGCCTATTAATCATTAATCTAAACAGGAATACGTTTGATAGTTAGTTTTTTTTAAATTTGACAAACAATACCCCGATTATGAAAAAAATAAAAGATATAGTTATTGCCTGTATAATGGGCTCAGTAATAGTTGGTGGCTGTAATTCAGGAAAAACCACCGATTCTGCCGATGAAGTGGTGCAGCGTGTTGCAGCCCGCAGTGATACAGCCTCTGCTCCTCAAAAGGTATCAATGGTAATTAGCAGCATACCATTCCCAATAAGTATACTAGATACATTGCATTTTGTGCATGCCAAATACCAAAGCACCCTTGCCAATCCGGTAGAAAATAGTTCCCTTTATTCGCAAAGTAATTCACAAGCCATTAACCTCGGTATTTACGGTGCTGACCTGTCGTATGTCATTTCGTTTGAACAGTTTGGCCAGGTTGGCAAGTATATGAAAGCAACCAAGTATTTGGCTGATAAAACGGGTGTGCCAATGGCTTTTACTGAAGATATAATTGCACGTTGTGAGAAGAATTCAAATAATAAAGATTCTCTTACTGTTATTGTATATGGGTCATATAGCCTTATAGATAGAACACTTAAGAGTGATAAGCGCAAAGCAACAGAGGCGCTTGTACTTGCAGGTGGCTGGGTAGAAGCTCTGTATCTTACTACACAAAGTATGGAAGCCCTTATTTCTCCTACCGACAGGCAGGGTGGGTATTACATTATACTTGAACAAAGTAAGTACCTTGATGTATTACTTAACCAGCTTGACTTGGTTACCGATTCACCATACTGCCAGGATATATCAACAGGATTACACGAAATAAGAAGTGTATATAATAATGTTACGAGTTCAAATATCAACGATGAGGTTATTAAAACCCTCAAGGAGAAAGTTGAGAACCTGCGTGCACGAATTACAAAGGGAGGGAACGTTTAACAGATGATCGTAGCCAAAGGGATACATAAATCTTATAACAATCTTAATGTACTTAAGGGCATTGACCTTGAGATAAAGAAAGGCGAAGTTGTTTCCATAGTTGGTGCATCAGGCGCCGGAAAAACAACGCTGTTGCATATTTTGGGCACACTAGACAGATCAGATACCGGCTCAATAGAAATTAATAATACTGCAATACATACATTAAAGGATAAAGAACTTTCACGTTTCCGTAATAAGGAAATAGGGTTTGTGTTTCAGTTCCATTACCTGTTGCCCGAATTTACAGCCCTTGAGAATGTGTGTATACCTGCATATATTGCTAAAATAAATGCTGCTGAAGTAAAACAAAAGGCAAGGGAGCTACTTACTATGCTTGGATTGCAAGACAGGCTGGAGCATAAGCCATCGGAGCTTTCGGGTGGTGAGCAGCAACGTGTGGCAGTTGCCAGGGCATTAATTAATAACCCTTCGGTTGTTTTTGCTGATGAACCATCGGGTAACCTTGATTCGGCCAATGCCAAGGACTTGCATAATTTATTTTTTACCCTCAGAGATAAGTTTTCGCAGACTTTTGTAATAGTTACTCATAACGAGGAACTGGCCCAAATGGCTGACCGGAAGCTGACCATGAGAGATGGCAAAATAGTGGGTTAAAAGTTTTTTTCAAAAAAAACAATCCTATTGCCTCTGTTTCCACCAGTTTTTTATCTTTGCAGCCCAAATTGTTCTTTTAATAGTATTTCAAGCGAAAGTAGCTCAGTTGGTAGAGCGCAACCTTGCCAAGGTTGAGGTCGCGGGTTCGAGACCCGTCTTTCGCTCATAGCCCGCCACTACCTAGGCGTGGAAGCCCCTGCTTTGTTAAATGGCAGGGATAGATAATTTGCCCGGGTGGTGGAATTGGTAGACACGCAGGACTTAAAATCCTGTATTCATTGCGAATGTGCGGGTTCAAGTCCCGCCTCGGGTACAATTACACTCAATAACTTATATCTTATTTAAATTGCCTGTATTGATCAGTCAATATTATGCAAGATTTAGGCCTATTAAATATGTTGATTATCAGTGTTTTATGGTTGTTGACTAAAACAAAAAAGCCCCGCAATATTGCGGGGCTTTTTTGTTTGCTATCGTTTAAGTCTCTTATAGCTTGATAAGTCTTTCTACTTGAGTCTTATCACTTGTTGTGATCTTTATGAAGTATGTACCTTGTGGTAGCGAGCTAACATCAAGTGTTACAACCTTGCCATTGCTGATAGTCTCATTCTCACTCATTATTTCCCTACCAGCTAAGTCAACCACCTTGATTACTGCTGCTTTTGCAGAGCCTTTCATTTCGAAAGAGAGGTTCACGTTATCAATTGTAGGGTTAGGGTAGAGCGATGTCTTATCAGAGATAGCCACATTGGTTAAGCCAGTAGGGCTTACAACTACTACAAAGCTAGCAGTGTCAGAACATCCATGAGAGTCTGTACCTGTTACAGTATAGGTTGTAGTACCCAAAGGCATTATTTGCAATGTGTCATAAGTACCACCGTTATTCCATACGTAGCTTACTGCACCACTTGCTGTTAATGTATCGGTACTTCCAAGGTTTATTGGAGTTGTACCTGTAACAGTTATAGTAGGCAATGCATTTACAGTTACGTTCTGGCTTGCAGTGTTAGTACATCCGTTAGCATCGGTAACCTGAACAAGGTAAGGAGAACCTGCAGGAGGTGTAACCTTTATAGTGTCATTTGTTCCACCGGTGTTCCAGCTAAATACAAGCGGGCTAGCATCTCCTAAGGTGTCAGATACTGAAAGTGTATCCATGCTGCCAGCGCATATTGATGCTGCTGAAGCAGTAACGCTTACTGTAGGTATGCTATTCACAGTCACTAATTGGCTCGTAGAAGTAGCACTACATCCATTTCCGTCGACTACAGTTACACTATAAGTGCCGCCTGTTGTAACCCAATCAGCTTGTGTAAGTGTTCCATCGCTCCAGGTAAAGTTATATCCTGAGCCTGAACCACCAGTTGCAGTTGCATTTAAGGTGTCAATGTTTCCAGCGCATACTACATATCCGCTAATTACATTTCCGGTAAAGGTAACACTAGGTAAAGTGTTTACAGTTACTACAACAGTAGCTGAGTCAGCACAAGATCCGCTTGTTCCAACAACTGTGTATGTAGTAGTAGAGCCTGGAGAAGCTACAGGACTAGCACAAGAAGTGCAAGTTAATCCGGCAGCAGCCTTCCATGTAAATTGAGAAGCTCCGTTTCCATTTAATGTAACATTACTATTCAAGCATATTGTAGGGTTAGCAGGTGTTACAGAAACTGTAAGTGTAGTTACCGCACGCACTACTGCAGTTGCAGGCGCTGAAGCGCAACCTAATGAGCTCGTACCTATTACTGTGTATGTAGTAGTTGTAGTAGGCGATGCATTTACCAATACACCTGTAGTAGCAGTCAGGTTAGTGTTTGGTGTCCATACATAGGTTGATGCATCAGCTGATGAAGCATTCAAATCTACGTTTCCACCCGGGCATATTGCAGGGGCATTTGGTGACACTACTACTGTAGGTGTAGTATTTACAACAACTGTTTGACTAGCTGAATTCATGCAGCCATTTCCATCAGTTACAGTTGCAGTATATGATCCTGCAGTAGTTACCCAATCAGATTGGGTTGTAGTTCCATCATTCCAACTAAATGAATAACCAGAACCTGAACCACCAGATGGGGTTGCAAGTAATGTGTCAATGTTGCCTGAACATATAGTAAGTCCGCTGATTACGTTTCCACTCACAGCTACTGAAGGTAATGTGTTGATGGTTATAGAACCATTAGCACTAACTTCAGGAGAGCATGTGCTGCCTGTAGTAGATACAGTATAAGTAAACACTCCGGTTGCCGTAGGAGTACCAGTGATAGTGAATACACCTCCGCTGAACGAACCGGTAACACCTGTAGGCAATGAGCCAGATAGGGCAGCAGAACTACCGGCACCTGTTACTGCATAAGTTATATCAGTAATGGCTGTGTTATCACACACTGCTTGACCATCAGTACCACCAGCCGAAGTAAGGCTGATACCAGGAAGTGCATTGATGCTTATAGAGCCACTGGCACTAACTTCAGGAGCACAAGAGCTACCTGTAGTAGTTACAGTATAGGTAAAGTTACCACTAACAGTAGGAGTACCAGTGATAGTGAATACACCTCCGCTGAACGAACCAGTAACACCTGTAGGCAATGAGCCTGTTAAGGTGGCACCAGAACCAGCACCAGTTATAGCATAAGTAATATCAGTTATAGCAAAGTTGTTACAAACAGTTTGCCCATCAGTACCACCAGCCGAAGTAAGGCCGATACCAGGAAGTGCATTGATGCTTATAGAACCATTAGCACTAACTTCAGGAGCACAAGAGCTACCTGTAGTAGTTACAGTATAGGTAAAGTTACCACTAACAGTAGGAGTACCAGTGATAGTAAATACACCACCACTGAACGAACCAGTAACACCTGTAGGCAGTGAGCCGGATAGGGTAGCAGAACTACCAGTACCGGTTACTGCATAAGTGATATCAGTTATAGCAGAGTTGTTACAAACAGTTTGCCCATCTGTACCACCAGCCGAAGTAAGGCCGATACCAGGAAGTGCATTGATGCTTATAGAACCACTGGCACTAACTTCAGGAGCACAAGAGCTACCTGTAGTAGTTACAGTATAGGTAAAGTTACCACTAACAGTAGGAGTACCAGTGATAGTGAATACACCTCCGCTGAACGAACCAGTAACACCTGTAGGCAATGAGCCTGTTAAGGTGGCACCAGAACCAGCACCAGTTATAGCATAAGTAATATCAGTTATAGCAAAGTTGTTACAAACAGTTTGCCCATCAGTACCACCAGCCGAAGTAAGGCCGATACCAGGAAGTGCATTGATGCTTATAGAACCATTAGCACTAACTTCAGGAGCACAAGAGCTACCTGTAGTAGTTACAGTATAGGTAAAGTTACCACTAACAGTAGGAGTACCAGTGATAGTAAATACACCACCACTGAACGAACCAGTAACACCTGTAGGCAGTGAGCCGGATAGGGTAGCAGAACTACCAG
>Ga0207054_1031_pt1 | contig 55337 bp, 59 predicted proteins | sample Alteio_BWMinCont_60_FD_153288 | JGI IMG/M metagenome (GOLD analysis project Ga0207054, IMG submission 153288) | Enriched cells from forest soil in Barre Woods Harvard Forest LTER site, Petersham, Massachusetts, United States -... | ecosystem: Environmental > Terrestrial > Soil > Temperate forest >... | reverse complement strand
TTAATCTGCATATATTGGCTTTGCCAATACTTATTATTATAATGGCCGGCCTTGGTATGGGTATTGGCTTAATTGTTTCTTCGCTTACAACCAAATACCGAGATATAAATTTTCTGGTTCCAATGGCCTTACAATTCCTTATGTACCTTTCGCCTGCCATCTATCCGTTATCAATGACTAAGCCGAATAGTACGCATCGGTTACTGGTAGTGCTTAATCCTATGACCTCGATTATAGAAGCGTTTCGCAATATCTTCTTTTCCCGGGGTACATTTAGCTGGCATTTGCTTGCGTATAGTGCCTGTGTAATGTGTATTACTTTGTTTGTAGGTGTTTTGCTATTTAATCGTGCCGAGAAAAACTTTATTGACACTGTATAATTAAAGAGATGGCGGAAAACGTACTTGAAATAGAGAATGTAAGCAAGCTATACCGTCTGGGCACCGTGGGCACCGGTACTCTGTCGCACGATATTAGAAGATGGTGGCATATTACACGTGGAAAGGAAGATCCATATCAGAAAATAGGCGAAGAAAACACCCGGAATAGCAAGGGCAATAGTGACTATGTGTGGGCGCTTAAAGGAATAAACTTTGAGGTAAAGCAAAGTGAGGTACTTGGTATAATCGGGAAAAATGGTGCCGGAAAATCAACCTTATTAAAGATTTTATCGAGAATTACCAGGCCTACTACCGGAAAATATAAGGCAAAAGGGCGTATAGCAAGTTTACTTGAAGTTGGCACAGGGTTTCACCCTGAACTATCAGGCAGGGATAATATATTCCTTAATGGTGCAATATTAGGTATGACTAAATCTGAAATAAAAAGCAAGTTTGATGATATTGTGGCTTTTTCGGGCATTGAGAGATACATTGATACTCCTGTAAAGCGGTATTCGTCGGGCATGTATGTGCGCCTTGCATTTGCCGTAGCAGCGCACCTGGAGCCTGAAATACTTATAATTGATGAAGTGCTGGCTGTAGGCGATGCCGAGTTTCAAAAAAAATGCCTCGGAAAGATGAAAGACGTGGCAAGTGAAGGAAGAACAGTATTGTTTGTGAGCCATAATATGACTGCAATAAAAACGCTTTGCCCTAAGTCGTTGTTTCTAGCTAATGGAGAAGTTAAATTTATGGGAGATACGCTTGAAGCTATTTCTAAATATTTTGGAGGAGATGCATTTAAAGCAAATCAGTCGAAATATTTTAATGAAACTAATTTTGTAAATGATCACTTTTCATTAAGCGCGATAGAAATTAAAAGCACAAATGAAAACCCTGATATTATTACTATGAGTGATGCTTTTTCTTTTCGCATAAAGCTAAAAAAGAAAATACTTGATTTCCACCTTGATATTAACTGCCAAATAACAAATAGTGAAGGTGAGGTTTTGTTATTAACCAGCTCAGGATTTTCGTTAAATGAAAGCCAGAAAAATACAGGAAACAGCGAGATGATATATACTTGTCACTTTCCATCTGATTTTTTTAATCAGGGCGATTTTGGTGCTAACATTTTTTTTGTTAAAAATAAGAAAGAAGTTCTTGAGCGTTTAAATGGCGTTTTATCCATCTCTATTTTACCTGCCAACGCTAAATTAGGTCATTGGATGGGGAAAACCCAAGGGTTCTTCAACCTTACCTCGAATAGCTGGGAGCTGAATTACAGTGACTAATTGTATAAAAACTAATTGCCTCCATACTAATTTATGTTTGGAATAAAGAAACGCATTAAGCCATCTTTTTTTATACTTGGAGCACAAAAAGCGGCCACTACATCAGTGTTTCATTATATAATACAGCATCCTGATGTTATATGCCCTAGTAAAAAGGAATTTAATTTTTTTTCGCTCGATGATAATTATGAAAAAGGTATTGAAGATTATTTGCTTTCGTTTCCTAGAAAAAAAATCAAACTGTTTCATACCTATTATTCTTTTGAAGCGACCCCTGAGTATTTATACTATCCATACGTTCCTGAACGGATATTTAAGAGTTTCCCTAACGCTAAGCTGATCATACTTCTGCGGGAGCCTGTTCAACGTGCGTTTTCGGCATGGAATATGTATAAGCAATTAGAGCCCCACTTTAGAAAATTAGCTTATGAATACAAGAGAGATGGGAAGACAGATAATTTAATTACAGCTTTTTATTCTAAAAGGCACTTCCCGACCTTTAAAGAAGCCATTGAAATTGAGCAGAATATTTTAAACTCTGGTAGTTCATTTATTGAACCATCGTTAATCAGGCGTGGCTTTTATGATATACAATTAGTTAACTACTTTAAGTTTTTTGAAAGAGACCAAATTCTGATACTAAATTATCACCAGTTTATTGACAATCCTGTAAAAGGAATAGAAGAAATAGCCGCTTTTTTAAAATTGCCGGCCAAAAATTGGGGTGATGTTAATTTAAAACCAGAGAATTCACGTTCGTATAATGACATAATAGTTAAAGAAACATACGATATGCTGACAACTTCCTTCAAACCTCATAATGAAAACCTTTTTACCATTTTGAAAACTAAACCTTGGTGGTAGCAATAAGCAATAGTTATAGTTGAGTATATTTAAAGTATTTTAACGATTATTTAATAGCTATAGAAGACCCATGATTAATGTTGCCAAAACATATTTGCCCCCACTTGATGAATATATTGAGTATTTAAAGAAGATATGGGCTGCTAATTGGGTGACAAACCATGGGCCACTAGTAATAGAGCTGGAAGAAAAACTTAAGGAATACTTTGGTGTTAAGCATCTTATTTTTACATCGAACGGTACTATAGCTATACAAATAGCCATTAAGGCATTAGGTTTAAAAAAGGATATCATCACAACTCCATTTTCATACGTTGCTACCACCACATCTATATTATGGGAGAACTGCAAGCCTGTTTTTGTTGATATTGACCCGCAAACCTGTTGTATTGACCATACCCTAATTGAAGCAAAAATAACAGCAGAAACCGAAGCTATATTGGCCACGCATGTTTATGGCATACCCTGTGCTGTAGAAGAAATTGAAAAAGTTGCAAAAAAGCATAATCTTAAAGTGGTTTATGATGCGGCTCATGCTTTTGGTACGTTATATAAAGGTAAATCACTTATAAGCTATGGAGATATTTCAACTGTAAGTTTCCATGCCACAAAACTGTTTCATACTATTGAAGGCGGTGCCATTATTACAAATGATGATAAACTTGCTGAGAAAATAAAGCTGTATATGAGTTTTGGACACTTGGGCGACGATCATTTTTCTATTGGAATTAACGGTAAAAATTCAGAGTTTCATGCAGCAATGGGCCTTTGCCTGTTAGGTAGGGTGCCCAGCTTTATTGAAAGAAGAAAAGAGTTGTTTAACGGATATGATAAGGGATTAAAACAGCTTGAGTTATTAAGGCCTTCAAATCCGGTGGGTACTGTATATAATTACTCATACTATCCTGTAGTTTTTAAAGACGAAGAAACTCTGTTAAAAATAAAAGCAGCACTTGAAAAACACTCTATTTTCCCTCGCAGGTATTTTTATCCTTCGCTTAATAAACTGCCTTATATTAATAATGGGAATACTTGCTCGGTTTCAGAAAGTTATGCGAAAAGAGTTATGTGTTTACCTATGTTTTATGAACTGGCTAATGATGATGTGATAAGAATATGTGAAATTATTACTACAGCATAAATGAAGATAGCAATAATGCAACCCTATTTATTCCCTTATATCGGCTATTTTCAGCTAATGAATGCTGTTGATGAGTTTGTTGTTTACGATAATATTGAGTTTTCGAAAAAAGGCTGGGTAAATAGGAACAGGATATTAGTTAATGGCAAAGATGCCTATATAACCCTGCCATTAAAGAACGATTCGGACTATTTAGATATTAAAGACCGATACCTGGCAGATAATTGGCCAATAGAAGCAAAAAAAATGCTGAACAGAATAAAGGAATCTTACAGGAAATCACCTAATTTTGAAGAAGTATATTGTGTAATTGAAAAATGCTTGCTTTTTGAAGAGAATAACTTATTTAACTTCATTTTAAATTCGTTGCAAGCTGTAAAAACATATTTAAGTATAAGCACACCTCTCATTATTTCATCGGGTATAGCAATTGACCATACATTAAAGGCGCAAGAAAAGGTTATTGATATTTGTAAAGCTCGGAAAGCGAGTGTGTATATAAACCCTATTGGTGGAGTTGAGTTATATAGTAAAGATAAGTTTAGAGAAGAGAATATAGAGCTGTCATTTCTTAAAGCAGGTAATATTACTTATACACAATCAGGGAATCCTTTTATACCTGCGTTATCGGTAATAGATGTAATGATGTTTAATAAAAAAGAAGAAGTTAAAGTTTTACTTACTGAATATGAATTAAAATAAGCCGTTTTGAATAACTTGCAATAATCATAAGATGAAAATAGTAATAGTTGGCGGTACATCATCATTAGGAAGGGCTTTAAAACCAACCCTGTCAAAATTTAGCGAGGTTATTACTGCAGGTAGAACTAATTGCGACATTACTTTAGATTTATCTGATCCTATAGAGAAAATAATTTTACCAGATAATATTGACGTAGTAATAAATACAGCCGCACATTTTGGCGGAAATAGCATTAAGGAAATTCTTGAAGCTGAAAATGTAAATGTTTTGGGTAATTTAAAGCTTTGTAATGCTGCTATTAACGCTAAAACGAAAGAATTCATTTTGGTTTCAAGTATATATTCCAGCTTAAAAGAAAATTCCATTAATTACAGTACTTATTCTATTACTAAAAAACAAGCTGAAGATACTGCTAGATTATATTGCTCACTTCATTCTTTGCCCTTAATAATTTTGAAACCGTCTCAGTTATATGGCTGTGAGGATAGTTTTAGGCGGCATCAGCCGTTCTTGTATGATATTATAGATAAAGCGGAAAATAATCAAGATGTTGTTCTGTATGGTTCTAATGATGCGCTTAGAAACTATATTCATGTGGATGATTTAGTTAATATAATTGTAAGAATTATTCATAGTAAGTTGGTTGGAACTTATACTTGTATGTATACTAAGAATGTTACCTATTCTCAAATAGCTAAAGCGGCTTTTGTTGCATTTAGTAGTACCGGGCAAGTGCATTTCCTTAAAGAAAAGAAAGATATTCCTGATAATACTTTTGAAAAAGATAATTCTCTTTATGATAAAATAGGGTATTATCCTGAGGTTTCTATAGAAGATGGGATGAAAAAAATAGCTCAATATAGAAAACGACAAAAATGAAAAACATACTGGTTTCCGGAGCAAGTGGTATTGTTGGATATGGAATTTTACGTTCCTTAAAGAAAACAGACAGAGACTTAAGGCTTATAGGCACATCTATTTATGATGATTCAGCAGCATCTGCCTTTTGTGATATTTTTGAGAAAGCGCCTAACACAAATGAATCTGGCTATATAGACTGGCTTATTGAAATAATAAAAAAATACAACGTTGATTTTATAATTCCGGGAATAGAGATAGATCATTATAAATGGACAGACAATGCTTCGGTAATAAAACAAAGTGGTGCCAAAATTCTATTAAATACAATTGAACTTATTCATTTATGTAAAGATAAATGGCTTTTTTATGAGTATTTTAACCAAAATAACTCTTCTTATGTAATTGAAACCTCTTTAGATACTGACTATGATACTATTGTAAATAAATTTGGCCTACCTTTTTTGCTGAAACCCAGAATAGGTTTTGGTGGAAGGGGCATTGTAAGGATTGATAGCTTAGAGGCTTTTCTTAAATACAAAGATAAAATAGGTTCTGTTTTACTTGTTCAACCTATTATAGGTAATGAGAATGAAGAGTATTCTACATCGGCCTTTTGTGATGGGCAGGGTGGGGTTTATGCAAGTATGACACTAAGAAGAAAGTTATCGAGAGAAGGGTTTACGGAAAAAGCCGAAGTGATAACAGCGATAAATGATATTGACACTGCAATAAGTGATTTATGTCGTATCTTTAAGCCCATAGGTCCTACTAACTTTCAGTTCAGGAAACATAATAGTATGTTAAAGCTTTTGGAAATAAACCCGAGAATATCTTCAGCTACATCAATAAGGACAGCCTTTGGATATAATGAAAGTGAAATGGCTATTGATTTTTATTTAGAGGGTAAAAAGCCAGTACAGCCAAAAATAATAAAAGGAAAAGCAGTTAGATACACCGAAGATTTAATATTTTATGAGGATAGGAATAATATCTGATATTCATGGTAATTATGAGGCTTTAAAGGCTGTATTAAATGAATTAGATAGGCTTGGAGTTACAGAAATATATTGCTTAGGTGATGTGGTAGGTTATTATTCACAGGTTAATGAGTGTTGTGAAGAGTTAATACGACGTAAAATACCTTGTATTATGGGAAACCATGATTGGTATATGGCTGGTGGAGGATCATGTATTAGGTCAAAAAGTGTAAATGATTGTATTTATTATCAACGAACGATAATCACAGAATCAAACTTAAACTGGGTGAGAAGTTTTCAACTACAATTGAAAATTAATAATGTAAACATGGTTCATGGTGGTTGGTCTGATCCTATTGATGAATATATACAGCCAACTGAAGAGTATTTTGAAAAAGTGACAGGCAATGTTTTTGTTTCCGGTCATACACATATTCAAATGTTAAAAGAATATAAACATAAAATATATTGTAATCCCGGCTCTGTTGGACAACCAAGGGATAATGACCCAAGAGCTGCGTTTGCTATATATGATGGAGTATTTACTTTGCATAGAGTAGTGTATGATGTGAAACGTGTATTCGAATTAATGGATAGGGCAGGGTTTAATGATTATTATTATGGCTGCTTAAAAACCGGAGCCGAAAAGCTTTGTAAGCTTTAAGAACTGCGACAAGCTAAAAGTGTATAGTGATATGTTTAAATGGGACAAGCTAGGAATAATATTTAAGCCTCAGGAAATTGAGGGGAGAAGTTGGTTGAAGGAATTTGCCCAGGCACCTTCAGTTTTGATTTTTGATGACTTTATACGAGTTTATTTTTCGTGCAGGCCACTTCCAGATGAAAATAAGCAATATTTAAGCTATTCTGCTTTCGTTGATTTAAATAGGAATAATCTTTTTGAAATAATAAAGGTTTCGAAAAATCCAATTATAGAATTAGGCGAGATAGGTACTTTTGATGAGTTTGGAACTTACCCTGTTTCTGTTATAAGAAAGGATGAGAAAGTACTTGTTTATTATGCAGGATGGACAAGATGTGAATCAGTTCCATTTAATGTTGCTATAGGAGCCGGCGTAAGTGATAATAACGGTGAAACCTTTACCAAGCTTGGTAAAGGGCCAATTTTGTCATACACCCCCGATGAACCATTTATTTTGGGAGGGCCTAAGATTCGGGTTTTTAATAATAAATGGTATCTATGGTATATTGCAGGTAAAAAATGGTTGCCAAATGACGGGAAGCCTGAAATAGTTAATAAAATTCGTTTGGCAACTTCTGAAGATGGTTTCACTTGGCAAAGAAATTGTACTGATATTATTCAGGATAAAATCGAAGAAAATGAGTGTCAGGCTAGCCCTGATGTTTTTTTATTTAAAGGCTTATACCATATGTTTTTTTGTTATAGATATAGCTTAGGCTTTAGAGGAAAAGAGAAGGGGTATCGTATAGGTTATGCTTACTCAACTGATTTATTAAAATGGACCCGCGATGATTTAAAGGCCGGCATAGATGTTTCTGAACAAGGATGGGATTCGGAAATGATAAGTTATCCCAACGTATTTGAATTAGATGGGAACATCTATATGTTATACCTTGGGAATCAAGTAGGTAAATATGGTTTTGGATTGGCAAAGCTTAATGATTATACAATTTAGAAATTTATAGTATGAAGTGGAAAAAACTCGGTAAAATATTTAATCCTAAGGAACATAGCTTACCTAATGACTGTTATGAGTTTGCTCAATCTCCACAGGCATTGGTACTTAATGATTTTGTGAGAATATATTTTTCAACCCGGTCAAAAGATGAAACGGGTAAATACTTGAGTCATGTGGCCTTTGTTGATTTTGATAAAGATTTAAAAAAAATACTGAATGTATCTTCGAAAGAAGTTATTGAATTAGGCGATTTAGGTTGTTTTGATGAGCATGGTATTTTTCCTATAAATGTTATAAAAGATAAAGAAAAAATACTGGCCTATACTACAGGATGGAATAGGAGGGTTTCTGTATCAAATGATGCCTCAATAGGTTTAGCAGTAAGTCATAATAATGGGTTGACATTTCAGAAAATTGGAAGAGGGCCTGTATTAACATCATCGTTACATGAACCCTTTTTAGTGGCAGATGCCTTTGTGTCTGTTTATGATGGTGTTTATCATATGTGGTATATTTTTGGTACTAAATGGATTGATGACGTATCTGAAAATTGCCCACAACGAGTTTATAAAATAGCACACGCAACATCTGGTGATGGAATTACATGGCAAAGAGATAGTAAGCCAATTATATCTGATAAACTGAATGAAAATGAATGCCAGGCATTGCCGACAGTTTTATATTTTAATGGCAAATACCATATGTTTTTTTGTTATAGACAAGCCATTGGGTTTAGAAAAAATAAAGAAAATAGTTATAGGATAGGGTATGCTTATTCAACTGATTTAATTACATGGGTTAGAGATGACACCAAAGTAGGGATTGATGTTTCTGAAGGTTCATGGGATTCAGATATGCAGTGTTATCCTCATCTATTTAATTGCGATGGGAAAATATATTTACTATATAATGGCAATGAATTTGGACGTTGGGGTTTTGGAATTGCGATTTTAGAAGAAGCCTAATAAAATAGTATTATAAACAAAAATATTATACTCAATAACAATAGGTGCTACAAGATTTAAATCAAAGAAAAACCCACTTTAACCAATTAGATGGATTACGGTGTATTGCTGTAGTAGCTGTATTAATATCTCATTGGGTAAAATACTGGGCTGTTGTAGTAATCCCTTTAGGTTCTATGGGTGTGAACTTATTCTTTGTTTTAAGTGGGTTTTTAATTACCCGTATATTACTTCTAAGCAAAGATGAAGAAAACGTAAGTACTTTCAAAAGCATTAAAAAGTTTTATATAAGGAGAACTTTACGGATTTTTCCGATTTACTTCCTTACCATTTTTTTGATTATTTTACTAAATATTAAAGGTGTCAGAGAAAACATGTTTTGGCTATTAACATATACTCAAAATATAAAATTTGCAATGCCTGGAGTTTGGGAAAGTGGACAGATGCGTTATTTTGTTCATTTATGGAGTTTAAGTGTAGAGGAGCAGTTTTATGTGTTTTTCCCCTTACTTATATTTTTAATACCTAAACCAAAAATAAAACTGTTCTTTTACATTGTTATTTCTACTGGCGTCTTAAGCCGATTATTGTTGTATATTATTTCTGCTCCCAAAAACTCGCTCTATGTTTTCACGCCGTGCTGTTTTGATTCTTTTGGTATTGGCTCGTTGCTGGCATATTTGCTAATGTATGAGTTAGAAACATTGACAAGAATTCTTAATAAAAACTATTTCTTTTTGATAGCTGTAATTATATTTACAATTGATATTATTTATTCGAGATTATATATAGAGGGATATGGAGAATGCAGAACAGTTTTGGAGCGCTTTTTGTTTTCAGTATGTTGTTTTTGGATAGTGGGTAAAGCAGCGATAAACTCCTATACAGGTTTTATGAGGCATTTTCTTGAAAATAAATTTGTGATTTATATAGGTAAAATAAGTTACGGTATGTATGTGTATCATTTGTTTATATATCCATTCTTTGAGCATTATATTTGGACAATTTATACTAAATATTCTGCCCCTATTTTAGGCAGCTATATCTGGAGGGTGATACTTAAATATTCTCCTCCTAATTATGGAAATATGATGTATCAGACATGTTTTCTGTTTATTGTTACTATCTTTATTGCTTCTGTATCATGGTACCTTATCGAAAGACCCTTAAATAGATTAAAAGAGAAGATAAAATATTGATTTTTAACAATGAATAATAGAGACTATAATAAAGAACTTAAAGATACGTCAGATCGTAAGTATGGATATAACTTCGATTTTGATATAATGCACCCATTTATGCTTAAGTCATTCAAACCCTTTTTTAAAAGCGGGAGTTTACTTGAATTAGGCAGTTACACCGGTGCCTTTACAAAAAAATTTCTACCTTTTTTTGATGATATAACCTGTGTTGAAGCATCGGATGAGGCAATTGAAATTGCTAAAAAAGAATTAGGGAATAAGGTTAAATTTATAAATGGTCTTTTTGAAACAGTTAAGCTACCCGCAAAGTACGATAATATAATTCTTACCCATGTTTTGGAACACATTGATAACCCTGTTGCAGTTTTAAAGAGGATAAATGCTGAGTGGTTATCTGATACTGGCAGGTTTTTTTTGGTATGCCCCAATGCAAATGCTCCTTCCAGGCAAATAGCTGTTAAAATGGGGATAATAAGCCATAATTCAGCCATAACTCCTGCCGAAGCTGAGCATGGGCACAGAATTACATATACATTAGATACATTGGAAAGAGATGCAAAAGCGGCCGGACTGAATGTTATTCACCGTTCCGGAATCTTTTTTAAAGCACTCGCTAATTTTCAATGGGATAAAATTTTGAAAACCGATATTGTTTCACCTGAATATTTGGAGGGGTGTTATGCTTTGGGCCAACAATATCCGGATTTATGTTCAAGTATTTTTTTTATGTGCGAAAAAGGTAAGTAATAGTTGCATAAAACAGGTAATGGAGAGTGGAACTGAAAATACAACTAAATTAAATGAAGATGCCATTGTTCATGGCATGGATTGGCTTGCTGAATTGGATGGTTTTGAACTATCTAATTATAGAAAATACCAGTTTAATTTGATTGGTAAGCATATTGGCAAGAATATTTTGGAGGTTGGCAGTGGCGATAGAAGTTTTACAAATCAATTGGTTAAAAATGTACCTGGTATTGAGAAAATTGTTTCTATAGAACCTTCAGCTACACTTATGGAAGTATATAAAGGCAAATACAAACTTCCTGCTTATGTTACTCTTACAAGCGATAATTTATTTGACCTTACTTCTGATAGCTATGGCTTGTTTGATACAATAATTTTAATACACGTTTTGGAACATGTGGAAAAGGACAAGGAAGCACTAACGCACTTACATTCGTTATTAAAACCAAGGGGTAAGGTATTAATTGAAGTTCCTGCAATGCAATCTCTTTTCTCTGTACATGATAAAATGCTTGGGCATTACAGGCGTTATAATAAAGTTAATTTCCGGGCAATGGTTGATTCAACTTTATATAAAACGAAAAAACTTTGGTACCAGGATGCAATTGGAATGATCGGATCGTTCATTTTCTTTAAAATAAAAAAAATAGAGCTTAAATCAGATAAAGGCCTTGATTTGGTTAAAAATCAAGGAAGTCTGTATGATAAATACTTAATTCCTTTTGAGAGTTTCTATGAAAAATACATCAGACTCCCCTTTGGATTAAGTATTACAGGAATCTTAGAAAAAAGATAAACTCTGCTATAACAATATGGCTTTAATATCAATTTGTTTCGCGGTATATCAAAATGAAGGGAGTTTAACACTTTTGTATAATGATATTGTACTGCAAACCGGAAGTAATTTCCCTAATTATGATTTTGAATTTATTTTTGTAAATGACGGATCCAGAGATAATTCGCTAAAAGAGCTAAAGGAGCTAAAAGAAAAGACTGGAGACCAAAGAATAAAAATAATTTCATTTTCAAGAAACTTTGGGCAAATGGCGGCCATTCTTGCCGGATGGAAGTATGCGAAAGGAGATGCTGTGATAAATATGGCGGCAGATTTGCAGGACCCACCTGCACAATGTGTAGAGATGATAAAAGAATGGGAAGCCGGGAATGAAATTGTTATATCTTATAGAAAAAAACATAGAACTTCCGGATTAAATAAGCTTACATCATATCTGTTTTATAAAATACTATTGCCCAATGCACCGCCGGGTGGATTTGATTTTACTTTATTGGGCAGAAAGGCAATGGATGTAATTAATAACCTCAAAGAACGAAACCGTTACTATCAATATGATATACTATGGGCTGGCTTTACAATAAAATTTATTCCATATGATAAAGGAGAAAGGCCCATTGGCAAATCGCAGTACAATTTAATAAAACGCTTTGGGAATTTTATGGTTGCTTTTATAAGCGTTAGCTATTTTCCGCTAAGATTAATGACAACCTTAGGTTTTTTATTCTCTGTGGCTGGTTTTTTATACGCATTAAGTATTTTGAATGCCTATTTTTATCATCATACCCCATTTAATGGGTGGGCTCCAATTATGATTCTTCTTTTAATAATTGGAGGATTATTAATGCTTATGTTAGGTATATTAGGCGAATATATATGGCGAATATATGATGAGGTAAAACAAAGGCCAGTTTATGTAGTTGAAAAGGAATTATAGTAATTGTTTTAAAGGCTGAAAGTTTCTTTGAGTGTTTTTATATGGCAAAAATGGATAATTTTATTAGGGATACTAAAAATAGCCAATTCCTGAAATATTTATTAGTTGGCGGTTTAAATTTCTTTTTCGGACTAATAGTATTTTACGTGTTTCTCAAAATTTTATTGTTAAAGTATTCAATAGCCTTAACTATTACCTGGGTATTAGGGCTATTGTTGACTTATGTTATTAATTTTAGCTGGGTTTTTAAACCTGAAGATAGGCTTAGCTTTAAAAGACATTTTGTTAAATATTTCCTGGCACAATTACTTTGTTTTGGGCTTAATCTATTTTCTTTGCGGTTTATTTCTAACCACACCGCCTTTGATCCATATTATGTCCAGCTTGGCTTAATCCCTTTTATATTGGTGTTTAATTTCTTGACTACAAAGTTATGGGCATTGAAGGCAGAAAGAGATAATAGATTAACCATCTCAGTATGGCAAAATGTAATGGGTAAGTATTTAAATACATTTATGTTTATATGCATCATAGGTCTTTTTTTAGGGCAGCTTAGTTATTTTATTTGGGCGCTTAGCCGAGGATTTGATATATCAGATGAATCGTATTACGTTTTATTAGCCATTCATCCATCGGCTGTAAAACTTTTTAACAGTGCCCAACATTGGTTCACATCAATTATATGGCAGGTAACCGGAAGTTTATATTTATTCCGGTTAAGTGGGCTGGCAATCTTACTTTGTACCTCAATGCTTTTTACAAAGGGTGCTATTCATGCCTGTAAAATAATTTCAGTTATCGGAAGCCTTCAAAAGAAAGAAAAAATAATTGTATATGCCTGTTCTTTATCAGGGGCGCTTTTATATGGCACAACTACCAATTTTTCTCCATGCTACAATTTACTTGATGCAGCCACGGCCTATTCATCAATTGGTTTAGTTCTTCTTACTTTAGGCCGAGGGCCTGATTATAAAACAAAATTATTGTGCTTTTTCTCTGGTTGTATACTTGGTATTGCAGTATTAAATAAGTTTTCGGCAGGGCTTGCAATTATGGGACTGATCTTTATATTCCTGATATTTTTGAGTAATAATATACGTAGCAAAATTTCCGGAGTTTGTTTTGTTTTTATAGGAATACTGATAACATTGTTGAGTTTTATACTATACCATACTATAACGAGTAATGTAATTCATGATTTTCAATTTGGTATGGCTGTTTTTAAATCGGTTCAAACAGAGCCTACTTTAACCCGTTTAATCAGGTACTTTTGGGAATTTTCTTCACAAATATTTTGGTCCGGTATATTTTTTGTTCTTCTTTTTGCTCTTTCAATAAAATACTTAAAGGCATTTGATGCTCATTTACATAGAAAACTTACTCTTTTTGGGATTGTGCTTGTATCCTGCTATTATTTACCCCAAGCCTTTACCATTCTTGGTATTCAAGGAATACGATGGGTTTTCTTAACAGCATTACTGGCCTGCGTATTTGCTATTTCACTTTTTATTTCATTAAATAAATGGACAAAGAATAGTAAAACAACCATATTAACTATGGGGCTTGGTGTTTTGCCATACTTTACTGCTATAGGAACCGGGAATGGAATAAATACCCAGATAGTTGGTTCACTTGCTTTTTGGGGATGTCTTATTGCTATATTGTGGATTTCGAATAAATCACAAAATGAAAACAAGAATCTGTCAATAGTTACTTGCGTACTTTTTGTTTTTATCATAACATATCAGATTGTGGTATGTAGTTTTGCTCCATATCATTTAAATGGATCTATTTGGGAACAAGATATTCCAACTGAAATTGGGAGTATAGGCATGATTAAAACAGATCAAAAAACACATGATTTTATAGATGAATTAACATTGATTAAACGCAATTATATTAAATCAAGTACTGAGCCCTATTTATGCTTTTATCGCGAGCCAGGGATTGCTTTAATAATTGATGTTGTCCCTATTTTCTCTCCTTACTTGATTTTGCCCAAACAGTCAGAATTAATGCTTGCTCAAGTACCTCCTGCTGTTCTGAAATCAGCCATTGTCGGGATTGTGTTAAATGATAAAGGCGAAAGACCATCTTTACCCGCACAATTTTCAGATTTCCCGGCTAACTATAAAAAATGCGGAGAATTATTTTGCCCCTATACTTATAGTCGATTTCAAATATGGTTGCCAAATCAATAAAATAAGCGGTTTAAATGCGAAGCAGCTTGTGAAGTTATTATATAAAAAACATACAGTTATTTTCAATGAATGAAAATCAAGTTGTAAAACCTTTATTATCAGTTTGTTTAATAACATACAATCATGTAAAGTATATCAGGGAAGCTATTGACAGCATTTTGATGCAAAAAGTAAATTTTTCCCTGCAGTTGATTATTGCTGATGATTTTTCGACCGATGGAACTAGGGATATACTATTAGAATATAAAGCAAAATATCCTGATTTTATTAAGTTAATATTGCAAAGCGAGAATGTTGGAGCAAGAAAAAACTGGACAGAATTAATGACCAGCCCTGATTCTAAATACATTTCGTATTTTGAGGGAGATGATTACTGGACGGATCCTAATAAACTTCAAAAACAAGTTGATTTTCTGGAAGTGAACACTGATTACTCTATATGTACACACAATGTCTCAGTTATGTTTTATGATAGTAATGATAAACTAATACGGAAAGTAGAGTGGTTAGGGCAGGAGCATAGAGAAACCTATACAGTTAATGACCTATTAATGTATGGCAGTGGTGGCGCTACTTGTTCATTGCTTTTCAGGCGTAGTGCAATTGATCCATTTCCTGAAGGATTTAAAATATTGGGTGGCGGTGACTGGGCATTACAGATATTTTGTGCTGAGAAAGGGAAAATGAAGTATTTTAAAGAGATAATGGGTGTTTATAGAAAACATTCACTTGGATTGGTTTCTACAACTAAAAGTACGATAATTTACAAGGAGTTTGGCACTGATGTTTGTGGGTATTTTGATAAGTATTTTAATTATAAATATAATAAAGAAATAAGTTATCAAATGTATCATTATTTTTATCCTAATTTAGCTGATGCATATTTTGAAAACAAGAACTTTACTCTTTATTTAATAACGTGTTTGAAGCGATTTTTTGTAAAGATTAAATATATGTTTTAAAGTGAGTGGTGAGTTTTGTTGATGAATAAGTGATTGTGATTGATTATTTTTTTGAGCAATGTTTAATAGAGAGGAATACATTCTTACTGATTCTCCAATTAAAAATGATCTTTTAAGTTTATTTAAAAAAGATCAGAAATTAATAATATTGGATATAGGCGGTTGCGAAGGTGAAGAGTCAATTAGGTATTCAAGGATTTTTCCTAATTCATTAATTTATTGTTTTGAACCACTACCAAAAAATCAAAAAAGGATAGTGAATAATGTTGAAAAATATAATATAAAAAATGTTAGACTTATAGAATGTGCACTTTCAGATAAGGAAGGGCAGCAGTTATTTTATGTTTCTTCGGGACAGCCCAGCGAACAAAGCTCATTAACTGATTGGGATTTTGGTAATAAGTCAAGCTCTTTATTGCCTCCAGATAAGCACATAGATTCAGCACCATGGATTAAGTTTGATGAATCTATTACAATTTCGGTAAGAAAGCTGAGTGATTTTTTAACACAAGAAAACATCTTTAATGTTGATTTTATTCACATGGATGTTCAGGGTGCTGAGTTAAAAGTATTAACAGGCGCTGAAGTATTTATTAAAAAAATCAAAGCTATTTGGTTGGAGGTTTCTGATATAACACTATATCAGAATCAACCCACGAGAATAGAAATGGAAATATTTATGAAAAAAAATGGATTCGATTTAATTAAAACATTTATGGATGGTGGAATTGGGGAGCAGATGTATCTTAATAAAAGATATTTCAGGACAATTTCAATTTTCTCTTTAAAGAAGATTCATTTAAGAATAAAAAAATAAATTAGCTATGTTTTTTCCAGAGCGAATAGTTTCAATTAATCCGAGAGATAAAGTATTAGAGATAGGCCCTGGTGCTACGCCATATTTCCGTTCTGATGTTTTCCTTGAAAAGGAATACGAAACAGAAGAGGAATTAATTGCACAGTCTGGGTATGTGGGTATTTTGAAGACAGATAAAAGGAAAGTGACTTATACCGGTAATATATTCCCTTTTGCCGATAAAGAATTTGATTATGTAGTATGTTCCCATGTTTTAGAACATGTTGAGAATCTTGAGTTTTTTTTAAGTGAAATTCAAAGAGTTTCTAAAAAAGGATATTTTGAATTTCCAACGGTTTATTATGATTATATTTATAATTTCCCTGAGCATGTAAATTTTCTTTTTTATAAAGATAATGTTATACGATGGATGATGAAAAGTGAAAGTGGCTTGAATAAATATGAATCAATCCAAAAATTCTTTTATAGAACTTGCGAACTAGAGTATTTAGATGTAATTAAGAGTTTTAAGCAGTATTTTTTTCAAGGGTTTGAATGGGTTGAAACAATTAAGGCAGAGAAAACTAATAAAATTGAACTATTAACTTATTCAGTCGAGGAAATTAATTTGCCACGCAATAGCACTTTAATTTCAAATAATATGCTCGCTAATGCTTCACCTGATTACGCAAATATTTCACTAAGAGAACATTTAAAGTATAAAATAAAGGGGCTTATTAAATGAATTTAAAACAAAAAATAAAATCTGTATTTGGCTACAAGCCGATTCCTTCAACAACAGTTGGTACTTTTAATGAAAGCACAAGAGTAGCATGGCTTGAAAAAACATTAAAAAAAATACCCGAAGGCAGCCGAATTTTGGATGCCGGAGCCGGAGAACAGCCATTTAAAAAATTCTGTGCTCATTTGAAATATGTTTCACAGGATTTTGGGCAATATAAACCAGAAGAGTTAGAATCTGGCTTGCAAATGCCCAAGTGGGGTTATGCTAAATTGGATATTATTTGCGATATAGCTTTAATACCTGAAGCCGATGGTTCATTTGATGCAATAATGTGCACAGAAGTATTTGAGCATATTATTAACCCAAGAGAAGCAATGAAAGAATTCTCAAGGCTATTAAGAAATGATGGCTATTTAATTATAACATCTCCATTTTGTAGCTTAACACACTTTGCTCCATATCATTTTTATTCTGGTTTTAATAGCTTTTTTTATGTAGAGGAGTTAAAAAAGAATGGCTTTGAGATTATTGAAATGATTCCGAATGGCAACTATTTTGAATATATCGCACAAGAATTACGAAGATTGCCTTCAATTAGTGAGAAATATAGTCCTGGCATAGTATTAGAAAATGAGAAATTAAAGGAACTTTTATTTTTATTGGAGAAACTTTCAAAGGTGGATAAAGGTTCATCTGAGTTATTGTGTTTTGGTTATCATGTGTTTGCTCGGAAGCTATGATTATTACTAGGCTACAAGGTGGATTAGGTAATCAAATGTTTCAGTATGCAATTGCAAAGAAGCTTGCTTTGCTGTATAACACAAAAGTAGTTTTAGATACGACCTATTTAGATACGACCTATTATGATGGAAATACTATACGTAAATACAGTTTAGGAATATTTGAGTTTAATAGCACTAGGGTAAGTAATAACGAATTGTACTTATTTGGAATTGAAAATGATACCTTTAGGCCATCCTTGTATTATAGATTCCTTAAAAAAAACATTAATCCGGTTATTGTAAAAGAGAAACAGTTAAACTACGATGCTGAGGTCTTTACTAAGGCTAATAAATACACGTATTTAGATGGCTATTGGCAAACAGAGAAATATTTTTCTGATATTAGAGATCAATTAATGCTTGATTTTACTGTCAAGAAAATACTTGAGGGTGATAATCTTAAGTTTTCCAAACATATACAAGCAGTTAATTCTGTTTCAATTCATATACGTAGGGGCGATTACCTTACTAGCCCAATCGCATATAATACACATGGAGTATGTGATATTGACTATTATAATAAAGCAGTTGATTCTATTATCGAAAAAATAAGAAATCCAATTTTGTTTGTTTTTTCTGATGAAATAGCATGGGCAAAAGAAAATCTTAAAACACCTATTGACACTTTTTATGTTGAACATAATAATTCTGAAAAAGCCCACGAAGACTTAAGACTAATGAGCTTATGCAAGCATAATATAATAGCAAATAGTAGTTTTAGTTGGTGGGGGGCATGGTTAAATGCCAATAAGTCGAAAATTGTTATTACTCCTAATAAATGGTTTAAAACGAACAAGTTTAATTTAGTAGATATCATTCCGGAAAAATGGATTAAATTATGACCGCACCTAGGATATCAGTAATAATGCCTGTGTATAATGCTGAGTCCTATTTAAAAGAGGCAATTGATAGTGTATTAGGTCAGTCGTTTAAAGAGTTTGAGTTGATTATTATTGATGATGCTTCAATTGATAATAGTGTTGCCATTGTTGAGTCATTTGTAGATAAAAGAATTATCTTGATTAAAAAAGACAAGAATACTGGCATAACAGATAGCTTAAATAAGGCTATTCAGCTTTGTAAGGGTAAGTATATAGCCCGAATGGATGCAGATGACATTTCAGTGGTTGATAGATTTAAGAAGCAGTTTGATTATATGGAGGCAAACCCAAGTGTTTTGGTTTTAGGTACCATGTATAGATTTATTGACTCTGATACTAGGTTAAGTCATTTGCCGCTAAAGCACGATGAAATAAAACTATTTGCATTGACTCAGAACCCGGTTGCGCATCCCACCGTTTTTATCCGTAAGACTGTATTTGAACAATTTAAATTGAAGTATGATAAAGAAAGGCTACATGTTGAGGACTATGATTTATGGACCAAAGTGTTGAATATTGGAAAAATAGAGAACCTGCCTGATGTTTTATTGCTTTATAGAAGGCATGAAAATCAAATATCTTCACTTTATCAGGATAAACAGCTAGACGAGTGTAATTATATAAGGCTGGCGCAATTAAATAATTTGATTGATTTTAAAAATAAATCATATGATGGGGATTTTGCTGTAAGGGCCTTGGTTGAATATGGCTGGAATGAGATTACATCTGATGATTTGGTGAAAGTTAATCAACTTTTAATAGATATATGGGAGGCAAATAAGATAAAAAAAATATATAATGAGGTATTATTATTGGCTTTTTTAAAAAAGAATTGGACTTATTATATTTTAAGATTAAGAAAATATAAGATCAAAAATTTAGTGCCGATATTAAAAGATCCACTTAATATAAAGTCTTTTAATAAATTGTTTGCGTTTCATTTTATAATGAAAGCTCTTTTGAAAAACTAAGTTATACTGCTGATTTAGTAAGTAATTCCTTGTATAGCTTAGCTCTGTCGTTCAATTTTAGCATGTACATCAAACCATCCGTTAGGGTGGAAAATAGAAGTTTCACTTTTCTCTGGGCTTTTCCTGAACTTTTTTAGCAAAGAAGTGCCTTCTTGTTTAACTGGGCTTTTACCATAGAAATAATCTAAGTATTTCATAGAAACTTCGTCTATACCCAGCCAATCGCCCTGGAGTTCCTTCCCAAAAAGCCCGGATGTTTCTCCATCAAATATGAAATTGGTATACTGGCCCTCAAATGAGGGATTGGGGCATTTTAATAACCCGTTTTTAGATTGATCTGATATTAAAAATTTATTGTACCCCAATACCTTTAAATGGCATAAAATATCAAGGGCATCAACATTTGTACCCAAATTATTTGGGGTTAAAAGCTCTATGCTAATGTATGTTGGGTGCTCCTTCTGTTTTAATAATGATTTTAGGCAAAGGATGTCGGCCCCCTCGATATCTATTTTCATATAGTAAGGGGTGCCGTATTTTTCCAATAAGCTTTCTAATAAAACCGTTTCAACTTTTATAGCCGTTACATTCGAATCCATAGTACGGTTCCATAGAGTGGAGGTGGTACCCCAATCATCTTTATTCTCAAAAATGAAAAAATCAATAGCTCCTACAGTATCATTAATTGCTTTATCAATAATGTGTAATTGTTCAGTTTGTATTTCATTTTTGAATTTCTCTTTCCCCTTCTCAGCCAATTTTGGATTTGCTTCAACTGAAACTACATTAAATCCTTTTTTTAAGTAAAACTCAGTATCTCTGCCTGTATGCATTCCAATATCAAAAATCAAATTGGGTTGTATCATTTGTTCCTTAGTTTATGATTTTAATAGCAGATAATTATACTATATATAGGCTTATTCAAAGGTATAATATTTTAATAACCTTTTCTTGAATGCCTCATTCCCGTATTCGGCAATAATGGCTTTCGATATCTTTTCTTTGTCGAAATGCAGCATCCCTTTAATACAGCTATCTGTAAAGTCAAACATAGCTTCAGAGTCTCTAAGAGGTACTATTTTGCCATTAAAGTCTTTGATTAGCTCATCTACTCCACCACATTGTGTGGTGCATACAGGGAGGCCTGTGGCTAGTGCCTCTAAAATCGAAACTGACATGCCTTCCGATATAGAGGAAAGCAGAAATAAGTCAGATTCCTTTAACAGGTTGGAAACCTCAAGGCGGGTAGCCAGTGGGATAAGTTTAATGGTTATATTATGTAGGTTAAGTGCCTCTATTTTTTTGTTGACCATTGCAGTATGATCACCTCCCCATGCATTAAAGCCAACATAGGTAAACTCGATTTTCTTTTCGTATTTTATTGCGTCAAGGAGTTTAAGCATGTCAAAAATTGTTTGAACATCCTTTAAATGATGATAGGCTCCTATTGTTATAAGCTTAAAGACATTATCATCTTTCTTCTTCCCGGGATAAAACATACGTTCGTCAACATAGTTTCCAATTACCTTGAATTGAAGCCTAAGTCCTTGATTCAGTATTTGCCTGGCTTTGTCATGGCTTACCATAAGCATATGTTTTGCTTTATATAGCACTTGCTGTGTTCGGTCAATTTTTGATTGCGAAATACCTTTCAGGAAAAATTGATTATGTTCTGTTATGAGGTATTGGGTACCGTACGCTGCATTAAGCGCGTAACCCCAAAAGCCTGCATTGAAAATAGATTGTGCATGAACTATAATGTCTTTTGAGCTTGATAGCTTATATTGAGTGTTCAATACCTTTAACACTTTATCCCTGCAGTATCTGTTTATGCCTTTTGGAAGAAATGCAAACTGAGGATAAATAATTCTTAAAAATGGCAGCCCTTCTTCAGTCGTTATCATTGTCGACTTAGGTGAACTAAATATCCTGAAGATATCCAATATGCCAAAGGATTGAGGCTCAATATTTATAAGTGTTACATCAAAATCATTACTGATTAATTTGGCCTGTTCTGTAAAGAAAGGCGATAGTTTCCCATTGTATAAAACCCAAGAACAGATAATTAGAATCCTTTTCATGCTCTTATTATGTTAAGTTGGTCTATTAGTTTTCCACTTTTCCCTCATCCCTTTAATCTCATCTTCGGTATAAAAATACCTTATTTCTGCTGACGTATATAGCTTATCTAAGTAGCCGTGTGGGAATTGTATTTCCTTTTTGAACGAGGTATACATCGTAGCATAATCTTTATCTTCACCAATGTTTGAAGCAGTAAGCTTAAAGCCTTTAATACCGGTAAAGTCTTTTACCAGAGCGGCTTTCTTTACATCGCTTATTTCGGCTTTAAGTAGTAATAGTTCAATGTTGCCTTTTTTAAACATGGCCCAGCCTTCTTCTTTATTAAAGGGCTCTGCATATATGTCAATACCAAAGTGCTTCTTTATGTTATCATTGAACCATGTTACTGGTACATCGTGGTCCATTTTAGGACTGGTGAAGTAGATGGTGTTTAGTTCACTTTGAGCGTATTTGGAGTCCTGAGGTTTTATACCCGTAATAACTTCAAAGTTCTGGAAAAATGCCGATATGTCTCTGCCAACCGGGTCGCGCATAAGCGATATAAGGCGTAGAGGAAGCCCTTTTTCTACTACAAGCTGAAACAGGAAGCCATCTTGCCAGTCATCTACTGTATTCAGTACGTGTCTATGAAGGACTGTTCCTTGATACTGTTCTTTTAGTGAGTTATATATAGACATTGAGCCAACCTTCCCCATTTGGTAAACAATAATAGGGGTATGCGTAACTATGCTTTTCTTAAACTTATACTCTATAGTGTCCTCCCTTATTTTACGCCTTAACTGATGCAGTAATGAACCGATCGATCTCATTGGGGCAGGGGAGTGGCCTTAGTTTAGTTTAGCCAATAGCTTCTTGCACTTGTCTTTAACATCTTGTGCATCGTCGCCTTTAAAGGTAGTATTGCTTATAGCCTGTTGCAGCCAAATCTTAGCATCGGCATACTTATCCATTTCGTAATAGGTGTAGGCAAGTTCGTAGTAGTGAATCAACCAATCCGGTTCAGCAACAATTGCTTTTTCAAAGGCATCGGCTGCATCTTTATAAGTAGCCACAGGCAGGGTTGCGCCATAAAGAGCTTTAACGGCAAATTTCTCTACGCCACTAAACTCAGCTAGTCTTCTGCTCCAGCGGCCAAGCAGGTGGAACGCGCCACCATGATGCGGACTAAATTTCAGGCATTTGTCAATATGATCCTTCATTATTTTGGCATTGGCTATTTGCTGTTTGTTACTCGCTGTCTCATTTATAACACCCACAGCAAATGCATAAGCGTAGTTAGCCTCTGCGCTATTACTATCAATTTTTAATGCTTTACCGGCCAGGTATAATGCCTTACTGTAATAAGGCGCTGCAGCGCTTGCATCAATATCTGATTTGTCGTGCCATACTTTAGCTATAAGGTATGAAGTGTATTGAAGGTAGTTAAGGTTAGCTGAATCTTGTTTAAGAAGGCCTTCGAATATGGTAAGAGCTTCTTTACTCTGCCCTGCATTACGATACACCAAAGCCTTCTTTTGAAGGTCGGCATTGCTTTGCCCGGTTGCAATAATACTTAAGCCAATAAGCAGTGATAGAACAGTTGTTATCTTTTTCATGTAGGGGTTTATAGGTGTATTACTTCTCCGTATGCGGCAGCAGCAGCTTCCATTATGGCTTCGCTCATGGTAGGGTGAGGGTGAACCGATTTAATCATTTCATGGCCTGTAGTTTCAAGTTTGCGGGCCACTACTATTTCAGCTACCATTTCGGTTACGTTAGCACCAATCATATGGGCTCCTAAAAGCTCGCCATACTTAGCATCGAATATCAGTTTTACAAAGCCATCCTTAGCTCCGGCAGCACTTGCCTTACCCGAAGCAGAGAATGGGAACTTACCTATTTTAAGTGTATATCCTGCATCCTTAGCTGCTTTTTCGGTATAACCTACCGATGCAATCTCAGGTTGGCAATAGGTGCAACCCGGTATGTTGTTATAGTTTAAAGGCTCAGGGTTTTGTCCTGCCATTTTCTCTACACAAATAATGCCTTCTGCACTGGCAACGTGGGCCAAAGCTTGTCCGCCAACACAATCGCCAATAGCATGTATGCCCGGTATATTGGTTTGGTAAAAGCCATTCACTTTTATCTTTCCTTTATCGGCAATAACCCCAACATCTTCAAGGCCAATATTCTCGAGGTTAGCAGCAATACCCACTGCTGAAAGCACCACATCACAACCAACTGTTGTTGATACGCCAGCTTTGTCTTTTATAGTAACCTGGCATCCTGCTCCTTTCGTATCAATGCTTTCCACAGATGCTTCGGTTCGTACTTCAATACCAATTTTGGCAAACGATTTGGCCAATTGCTTAGATACCTCTTCATCTTCTACCGGAACAACGTTAGGAAGCATTTCCACTATGGTTACTTTAGTGCCCATGGTTGCATAGAAGTAAGCAAACTCAGAGCCTATAGCGCCTGAACCTATTACTATCATTGATTTTGGTAAGGTTGGCAATACCATTGCTTCGCGGTATCCAATTATCTTTTTACCATCTATCTTAAGGTTTGGCAACTCGCGCGACCTTGCACCTACAGCCACAATAATGTTCTTGGCTTCGTAGTCGTTTACCTTGCCATCGTCAGTAACAGATACCTTTTTGCCTGCTTTCAGTTTACCGGTACCTTTTATAATATCAATCTTGTTCTTCTTCATTAAAAATGCAACGCCCTTGCTCATGCCATCGGCCACAGCACGGCTGCGCTTAACAACAGCAGCGAAATCAGCCTCGCCACCGTTTACTTTTATACCATAGTCGGCAGCATGTTTCAGGTACTCGAATACCTGTGCGCTTTTAAGCAATGCTTTGGTAGGTATGCAACCCCAGTTAAGGCAAATGCCACCCAGTTCGCTGCGTTCCACAATAGCAGTTTTCATGCCCAGTTGCGATGCCCTAATAGCGGCAACATAACCACCCGGGCCGCTGCCTATTACAATCAAATCGTAGCTCATAAATCGGTATAAATTTGTAGGGTGCGAAAATAGTAAAAATGTTATTGAATAAAGAAATGTATATTTGTGCGTATTTCGCGCGTATATGAAGTATGTAGTATCGTACACCCCTCACCACCAGCATTTTATAGATATAGAGATAGTCGTTCCCGTTAGTGGAGACAAAACCAATGTGCAGTCTGCTGCATGGCGGCCGGGCCGTTACGAACTGGGTAACTTTACCAGGAACATAAGGGCTTGGGCTGCTTTCGACGATAAAGGCAAAGCGCTCACCTTCCGCAAGATCAATAAGGACCAGTGGGAAGTAGATACCAAAGGAATACGCGAACTGCATGTAAAGTACAGCTATTATGCTGCCGACCTTAATGCGGGCTCTACTTACCTCGACGACCGCCAACTGTATATGAACCCTGTTAACTGCTGCATGTATGTGCCCGAAAAGATGCACGAGCCCTTGCAGATGGAGATACTTTTGCCCGAAGGCTACCAGGTAGCTACGGCTCTTAAAAAGGGTAAGGAAAAGCAGGAGGACAAGCAATACCGACATGTGTTGTTTGCTGCCAACTTCGAAGAACTGGGCGATAGTCCGCTTATAGCCAGCGCCACCATTAAGCACAATGTATTTGTAATGGATGGTATTGAGTTCCACCTGTGGATGCAGGGCGAATGCAAGCCCGACTGGGCCAAGGTAATCAACGACTTTTTCATCTTTATAAATGAAATGGTGCTGATGATGAAAGGCAGCCCAATTAAAGAATATCACTTCCTGTTCCATATTATGCCATACAAGTTCCACCATGGCGTTGAGCATCTGGCATCTACCGTTATTGTTATGGGCCCTTCGTACAACATTATGAAGGACGACCTCTACAACGACTTCCTGGGTATATCGTGCCATGAGCTTTTCCATAGCTGGAACATTAAGACCATACGCCCTGTTGAGATGTACCCTTACGACTATACCAAGGAGAACTACTCCAGGCTGGGCTATGTGTACGAAGGCGTTACAACCTATTATGGCGATTACCTTTTGCTGCGTGCAGGCGTGTTCAGCGAGTTTGAATACCTGAAGGCTATACAGCGCGAGGTACAGAAGCACTTCGATAACTTTGGACGGTTCAACCTGAGTGTGGCCGATTCTTCGTTTGATACATGGCTCGATGGTTATGTGGCAGGCATACCATTCCGTAAGGTATCTATATATACCGAGGGCTCTATACTGGCCTTTATTACTGATATGTTCATACGTAAGCATAGCAATAATGCAAAGAGCTTAGATGATGTAATGCGCAGCCTTTACCACGACTATGCTTTGCAGGGCAAGCCCTATACCGAGGACGATTACAAAAAGATAATAGAACAGGCTGCAGGCACATCATTCGACGATATATGGTTTAACTATATAAATAAGGCTGCTGAGCTCGATAAGCCATTTCGTGAGGCATTGAACCATATTGGTATGGTATTGCATACATCTCCGGCTAAAAAGTATTGCGAACGCTACTGGGGTCTTAAGGTTACTGAAGAAGGTGCCCGCTACAAGGTCACTTCCATATCGCCCGGCTCTCCCGCTGAGGCTTCCGGTATATGTGTAGGCGATGAGATTGTTACAGTTAACGGCCATATACTTAAAGCCAACTTCCACGACTGGTGCTCGTACTACGATAGCGACGATGTGAGCCTGATAGTATTATCCGATCAGGTTAGGCGAGAGGTTAAAATAACCGCTATGCCCGGCAAAGAGTTCTTCCCGCTTTACCACATGACCAAAACCCGCAGTGCCAACCTCGAACAACAAGCTGCCTATAGGATCTGGTGCAACCGCGAGTACTAAATTCAATTACGAATTAAAAATTACGAATTAAGAATTTCGGGAATATATCTTTTAATTTATATGAGAGATAAAACTTCCATCGATTCGTAATTTTTAATTCGTAATTCTTAATTGTATTTAGTCTCTCGGCTCTGTGCTTCTACCCATACTTATTAAAATACCGGGCAGGCGTTTCACTTCCAATACTTCTTCGGTGGTGTACCTGCGGTCATCGCCGGGGCGGGGCTCCAGTTTTAAGCCGTCGCGCAAAAAGTACATGCCTTTTTTCCTGGTTTCTAAAAAAAAGAAGGGGCGAAACTCTGCTACAACTTCTACGCTAGCTTTCCCCATCAGTAACTCTTTCAGGTAATCCCTTTTCTCTGAGGGCTTCAGTGATTTGTTTGTTGGCCACATATTTTAGTTTTTCAAATATTTCTATTACTTCGTCATCGGTAAGCCTGTCGAGGTTTACCTCGGGCTCGGGTTTTATTTTTGCAAGGCCATAAGGGAGGAGAGCTACGTAAAACCGTACCTTTTCGGCTCCTTCAAGCTGGTTGAATTCTTCCTGTACTTTTTCAAAGTTGTCTAATAAAAACTCGCATATCTTTTCGCGCAGTTCTTGCTTGGCTTTGTTTACTGAGCCCTTTGGCCTCCCGGCCGGGTTACCTGATTGTCCTTGTTCGAATGGCATTGTTTTAATTTAGGTTGAGGCTAAGGTTGAGGTTCAGGTTTAGCCTTCGCCAATTATAGTGATGAGTGGGTTAATTAGGTTAAGGCTTAGATTAAGGTTTAGCTTGTTTGCTTTTTATTACTGAACCTGAACCTTAATCTTAACCTTAACCTCAGCCACAAAATTACGCTGTTTTGTATTATATGGTAAATAAAATGTTTATTAGTTATTAACAGGTCAATTCGCCCCGCCTAAATCCTCCCCTTGAGGGGAGGACTCAAGGATTTTTCTTCCTAAAATCTCTCCCTCAAGGGGGCACATGTACCGTCAGAACAGTAAATGAGTAATCTATTTTATCTATACCGTAGTACAATCCGTAGTAGAAATAGAAAACTATTGCTACACAGGTTTTTACATTTCTTGAAATTGGTAATAATAGGATTTTTCAGTGGCCTGTTAGGTACTTTACTAGCAATACACCTATTGTACCCAATGCTGCACTTAAAATAGCACCTAAAACCACGATAAAAATATCAAACTTCTTATTTCGTTTATTTTGTTGTGCTAATTGATTCGCCTCTTTTAATTCCTCCAGTGTTCTCTCCTCAATAGTTTTAGCCTCGGTGTTTTTTCTTGGCTCTATTTCTATTGTCGTACCTTCTAAATACTTACGGATTCTCCTACTTCTAAACCACATAGCTGGAAATTATAAGCAATTATAAGTAAATTCTTACATTTGCGTTATAGCGTTCAGCTATGCCTTGTATCTTGAAAGTCGAAAATTCAATACGTAACAAGGATATATGCACCCTACGGCGTGGGCGTGCTTTATCTTTTTACAAGGGTCTTCGACTACCTAAGATAGAAGGTGAGGCTATAAGCCCCACGCTATTGAAGAAGTAACTAACGCTTGCAGGGGCTTTAGGCAGTAAAGAGTAGTAATAATGAGTGTTCGTAGAAGAGATTACTGGCATTGGGATTTCATAAAGAAATATTCTCTAAAAGATAAGCTGTTTGAGATAGAAACACAAAACTGTACATGCAGGGAAGAATACAAGCTGTATCACAACGACCCTGATTGTAAAATACACAATGTACTTGATAATATAGGAGATGTTGTTAGGGAAGAAATAAAAGAACGCCAGCGTGAATTAAAATCATCCATAATTATTTTATTCTGGAGCATAGTAATATTTGTATTACTGTGCATCTTTGAATGGAATACGGATTGGGGTATTATAGGTAGATATGTACTTGCTATGTTAATAATAGGTGCAGGTTTTAATATATTCCCAAGTCGTAATGAAACAGAGTGAGTAAACTTTACTAACTTTGGGATATGAAGGTTAAGACCAATAAGCAGATAGTAAAGGATATTGAAGAAATCCTTAAAGGCAAGAAATCGAGACGACCTATCCCTAAGCTTTTGGAAAAAATTATTAGAAAATCTGCTAAGAAGAAAGCTGGGAAAGCATAATATCAAACATTTCATCAGGCCTTGCTCTGTTCTCATATCTGAATGTATTCTCAGCTAAGTATTTTGGTAAGTGTTTCGAACTAATATGTATATGCGTACCTTTTACCATTCGCTTGAACATACTCCAGTAATTTTCAACCGCATTAGTAGAGTACCCATTTTTATTTACGTACTCATTCTTTTCATGGCTTACTATTTCGTGCTTTGAATACTCTTTGCCTACTTTTCTATAGCCTCCGTGCCCATCGGTTATAAGTACCGAGGATTTATCAACAAACTTACTTACCACAGTTCCAAACTCATCCTGATTGGCTTTATCGCTTATCTGTAAGCCTATTATTTTGCCTTTATCTTCCATCATGGCTATAACTACTGTTTTACCTGAAAAGCCAATTACATGCTTCTTTTTATTCTTATGCCTGAACCTTTCTATTCCTCCCAATGCTGTTTCATCCACCATAACATCTCCTTTTAGTTTATTTATAGGCCTATTGCACATCATTTCCCTGATTTTATGAGCCATACGCCATGCAGTTTTATACGTAACGCCTAAAGCCCTTTCTATTTCTTTAGCCGATACTCCGTTACGGGTAACCACCATCATATACATAGCATAGAACCAAAACCTAAGAGGTGTGGTAGTCTTTTCAAATATAGTGCCTGCGGTAGGGTATAGTTGGTGACCACATTCTACACATTGATAGCACCTACGGGTTTTAATGCGCTTATATTGGGCATTTTCTACTGCACAAGCAGGACAACCCTTTAACTGGCTATACTGAATGTTAAATAGCTTTTCAAGGCACGAATCGTCAGTAGGGTACTCTTTTACAAACTGTGCTATGGTATACATATTATTCGGTTTTATATAAATATATAACCGAAGCAATCCTCAGAACAAGCTTTTTAACATTTATTTTTACTGTTCTGACGGTACATGTGCCCTCAAGGGAGAGGTTTGGAGAGGGCAATTTAGGTGGGCATACAAACAATCCCGGAGGGGTGACATGTTTGTAGCTATTACAATCAACGCGGATACAAACGCGTCGAGCACCTTGACTGCATCTGCACATATCGGCTGGCGACGGGATAAATAAATGGGTTGGGTATCTATTCTAGAAACATGCCGCCCCTCCGGGGCTCCATTGATAATAACAATAAATAACAATAGAATTTAGGAGAACTGTATAAGTGGTATGGAACGAATTATTGTATGTAATTAATTGATAATCAAATATTTGTGAAGCTATACTGCTGTATATGATTTTCTTTTATTATTACAAACTGAAAGCACCGTATGTAAAGTATGTATTTTGATTTTTTTTACTTCAATACATAAATATGAATATTATCGTAATCGGTACATAAGAGTAGTTTATAATAAGTATTTAATACCTCTTTTATTTCCGGGTTTTTATTTAAAGCTATTTCTAGGTTATTATATACAAATATATAATCAGGTCTTTTTTGGCCCTTATACTTTACTCCAATACTTGGCATGTTTGGGTTGTGTTTTAAGGCAAACCAACCTTGGTCTGGTTCATACCATTGAGTTATATATAATGGTTTATCTAAGCCAAGGTAAAAGCTGAAATATTGTTCTACCCAATTGGCATTTGCAGATATAGGTAAAACAACACTATTGCACTTTATTACTGTCGAAGCCTCTTGTATTGCTTTTATATCACGATTCATTAATTTAATTTTAGGGTAATGACATGTAAAAAAGAATAAAAAGTGTGTAATTACAACTAATAGGGAGAGTACATTAAAATACCTGAATTCGGTTCTTTGCAATGCTATCCATAATATTAAAAAGAAGAAAAAGTAATAGCAGAACCTGTTACACATAGCACCCACAGTTGCTCCATTTGGTACTATAAAGAAGCATGCCAATGAAATAAGGCAAATGAGCATAAAAATATCAGTGAAAAAGAATGTGAATAGTTTTTTTGCTTTATATCGATAAAACACGGCTATAAAGAATGAAATAACCACAAAACTTAAAATAAGACGGCTAAACACCAGCTCATCACCTGTATATATAAAGAGCGGCCTCATATTATAAAGCCAGGCCAAATGCTCAGAAAATGTAATGTCAGTATTATCTCCAGGAATATGAATGTATTTATTGAAAAGGTACAAACATACTAACCCCGGAAGCCAGGCAAGCCCAAATAATATATAGCGTTTACAAAGTTGTTTTATGGAAACCTGGTTGGGCGTTTTGCTACGCAAATAAGTTACAAGCATACTTATTTCATATATGCCTAATATCAAACCAAGGAGCAGGAACGCAATTCCATTGCTGAAATAACATGTTAGGGTAAGTAAAACAAATGTTATATAATTTACGATTGTATAAACTTCTTGTATAGGTGGTTTTTTTCTTGCATAATAGACAACCGAAGCAAGCATAAATACAAATGATAAACAAAAATTATACCCGCCCACATAAAACTCTAAGCAATGTGTTAGCGGAAAAATCAGTATACTTAATGCCTTTCCTTCTGGGTTAAAATGTGAAACTAAAGACCTGAAACAGATTGGTAGTCCTGCAAGATATATAAGTAAAAGAAGTTTTTCTGATACTGAAGAAGAAAAGAATAAGCCAAAGAAAGCAAGTAGATAATGGTCTGCAAGGTTTGGAACCGGTATTTTGTTAAAGACAAAGTATTGGTTCAGAAAGGTGTTTCCTGATAACATGTAATTAATTACCCGCGAGTAATACAAATGAGCAGGTCCATCATAGCTCGGATGAAATGGCTGACTAAATAGTAGCCAGATGTTCAATAACAGGCATAAATAAAAGAGGCAAAACTCTATTTTGCTTCCTGTGGTTTTAGTGTTGATTAGCACGAGGAGTGGTTTTTATTTTATAAAGCTCAGCCTTACTGGCGCTGACGAGTGGGTTGTTTAGAATTAAAAAGCAGTTTAAAAGCCTTTTCATTTAGTAATGAGTAGTTAAAGGAATTATAAAGATAAGAAATCCTCCTTACTATATCTGTGTTGTTTCCATGCAAATCATCTTCAGTTCTCACCGAATAATCTTCTATCCCAAGCGAATAATAAAACAAGTGGGAATTTTAATTTCACCGAAATATATTTGTAATAAAATGAAAAGGTTCATATACCCAATATCTAAAACGATTAACTAAGTGGCATGAAAAAAAGCGTTATAGTTGTTTGCATAGTTGTTGCCATAGCAGCTTTAACGGGTATGTTTATTGCCAGCCACGATATTAACCTGGTAACACAAGTAAGCCAGGTAAAGACTCCCGTTAATAAGTAGTTGAGCATTACAAGGGATTTCATTGCTTTTTCAAAAACATTACTACTTTTAATATCCAATCATTCTACTCTGTGTGCATGAAAACAAAACTATTCAAGCATTTACTCGTTTTTGTTTTTGCATGGTGCCTGCAAAGTAACCTGCATGCACAGGGCACATGGAAGCAGCTAAATAATTATTCGACCGATTACAATAACGGGGTTATGATATTGCTTACCGATGGCACTGTTATGTGTTTAACCAATGATTCATCGGGGACGGTTTCGCAGGAAGGTAATACATGGGACCTGCTTACACCCGATAGCACCGGCAGCTACCAGAACGGCACATGGTTTCAGCTTCCGCCAATGCATGATACGCGGTTGTATTGCGCAACATGGGTAATGCCCGATGGTAACGTATATGTTGCCGGTGGCGAATACGGAACCGGTGCCGGTAAAGGAGAAATATTTAACACCACTACACAAACATGGACCAGTGCAACTGGTGTCCCCAAAGGCTGGGCCATATACGATGGCAGCTCCGAAAACCTATATGACGGAACCATTTTGCAGGGTGTTGTAGAAACCAGCAGTTTCCAGATTATCGATAATTTACTTTATCATCCCACTACCAATTCGTTTGGCGCTGCTGCATCCTGCTTTAAAAGTCATGATGAATGTTCGTGGGTAAAACTGCGCGATAGTAGTGTTATGAGTGTTGATCTGGAGTCAATGACATCGGAGCGCTATATACCGCAACTAAAAAAGTGGGTGAAGGATTCGAGCCTGAAAAATTATATAATGGATTTTAAAACCGAAGAAACAGGCCCTGCATTTTTGCTGCCCAATGGAAAATTGTTTTTTTTGAGCGATAGTACTTTCACTGCTATTTATACTCCATCGGGCGATACAAGTAAAGGCACATGGGCGCAAGGCCCGGCTATGCCCATTGCCAATGGCATACAATTGGGTTGTACCGATGCCCCTGCTGCCATAATGCCTAACGGTAATATATTGTGCGCTATGGGCCCGGCACAGAGCTATAATAGCCCTGTTTACCTGTACGAATACAACTACATCAGTAACACCTTTACACAGATAAGCGCTCCCGGTGGTGGCGATACCATAAGCACTTTTGCGTTTGCCACCAATATGCTCGACCTGCCCGATGGTAGCGTTTTATATGGGTTTCAGGGCTCTAATATATATTACCAGTATGTTCCTTCGGTGCCGCCTATAGCATCGGGCAAACCGGTTATAGATACCATTATGGGTACTTGCCCGAATTTTAAAATTACAGGTAAGTTGTTCAACGGTATTTCAGAAGGCTCGGCCTATGGCGATGACTGGCAGTGTGCGAGTAATTATCCTATTGTGCGCCTCAGCAAAGGCGGCAATGTATATTATGCCAAAACCACAAACTGGAACAGGGTAGGAGCAGTAATGACCGATAGCCTGATGGATACAACCAGCTTTTTAATTCCGCCTATGCCGGCAGGTATCTATGCCGTGCAGGTAATTGCCAATGGCAATGCATCGAACCCATATACGTTGAACCTTACATGCACCACAGTGGGCATGGCAAACATAGCCAAGGGGCATAATGGTATTACTGTTAGTCCGAACCCGTCCAATGGTGTGTTCACCGTTGAAGTTAAAAGTGAAGAGTTAAAAGTGAAAAGTATAGAGGTGTACAATGAACTTGGTCAAATCGTGTTTTCTCAATTTTTAATTCGTAATTCTCAATTCGTAATTGATTTAAAGGATGAGCCTTCGGGTGTATACTACTATCGTGTTTCGACCGGCAATGGTGCATTGCTGGGTAGCGGTAAGTTGGTGCTGGAGAAGTAACTTTATATCCTTAAGGTCAAACCAGCATCAATAAAATAGGGTGTGCCTGCTGCGGCCTCAATATGAATACCAAAGGGCTCTTCTAGTAATCTTAAGCCAACAGGTATTTGAAAGCTGAGAGATACAAGATTACCATATCCTATGGCAGGGCCATTGGTGAAGTTTGCAACCTTAGAGGGTTGTACAATATCTGTCCATGATGACAGGCCAAAGCGAAATCCCCAATAGACCTGTATATGTGGGGTAGAGTAGATGTACGATAAAATGCGGGCGGTAAGGTTTAGCCTGGTAGTTGATTCAATAGCACCACCTGTATAATAGGCATTACCCTGCGGAATGCCTGAAGTGGTTTGATAAGCAATACCTGCGCCAAAGCTTAGTTTATGGGTAATACCATAATCAACTTCGGCGCTTTTAACATACGATTGGGTTAATCCATTCGGATCGTAGCCACCGATAAATGAGCCATAGACCCTCCACAAGATGGTGCTTTGGCCTATACCCGCGCTGGCATATAGTTTTCCTTTTATACTTAAGTGCTTTAGGCTGTCCTTGTGGCTTAATGGCTTGGGCTGAGCAGTATCTGCCTGGCTAAAGCCAACCAGGGGTAAAGCCAGCAGCAGAAAAAGATATATATGTTGTAAGCGGTATTGCACAGGGGTGGTAAAGATAATAATGGAACGCAGATAAAACTAACCACGGAGACACTGAGGCCACGAAGTTTCACGGAGTAATACAGTGATAAGTAATAACTCTTGTGTTTCTCTATGCTCTTAGTGTCTCCGTGGTGAGAATTTAAACCTCCGCTATTACCGATATCTCAACATTCACGTTGAGCGGTAAACGGCTAACCTGTACTGTTTCGCGGGCAGGAAAGTTGCCACTGAAGAACGAACCATAGGTTTCATTCATTTTGGCAAAGTCGTCCATATTGGTCATGAATATGGTAGTCTTAACAATGTTATCGAGCTTAGAGCCTGCTTCAACCAATACGCCGCGTATGTTTTCCATAACCTTTTTGGTTTCGGCTTGTATATCGCCCATTACCATGTTGCCGGTTACAGGGTCTTTGGCTACCATGCCCGATACATAAATAAGGTTACCCGATATTACTGCCTGGCTGTATGGACCAATTGGGCTAGGGGCGTTTTTAGTTGTGATGATCGTTTTCATTGGTTTGTTTTATTTTATTGTTTGTACTTTTTAACACAGAGTTCACAAAGACTTTTGAGTTACACAGAGCAACCTCTGTGAAACTCCGTTTACCCTGTGGTCTCTGTGTTGAATGTATTAGTCATTTGTCTTTCGTTTGTTTATTATAGATACTAGTAAAAACAAAAGTAACGGAATACACAACCAGCAAGCAGCCCTTCCAAAATAGTCGCCATATTGAGCATAAAAGGTGAGGCCACTATATACTACAAGCCTATCGCTTAGTACCGCCGGTTGCCACCATTCGGTATGCTGGGTAATATTGCCTTTTGCATCAATAAAAGCCGATATGCCTGTATTGGCTGCACGGGCAATACAACGCCGGTTTTCTATTGCACGTAATCGGGCATAACAAAGGTGCTGACGGTAGCCAGGGGTATCTTGCCACCAGCCATCGTTGGTAATGATAAAAATGAGGTTGGCTCCCTTCTGTACATACTCGCCGATATACTCCCCGTAAATTGATTCGTAACAGATGGCAACACCTACCTTTATTTTGCTGTTTGGGTTATAAAAAACCGAGGGCTCTTTTTGGGTGCCAAGGGTACCCGAAGCGCCGCCTAATTTAAAGGCCAGATCGGCAATAGGGCCAAGCAATTTTTGAAAGGGCATAGACTCAACACCCGGTACTAATTTACTCTTGTGGTAATACTGTAACTTGTAATTACTATTCATCTGAATAGCAGTGTTATATGAATCGTAATAACCACCACCGTCAATATACTTACGGGCGCTCTCGGGCAGGCTGTCTCCCTTACTATAATCGCGATTGGTACTGGCACCTGTAACAAGGCTTAAATGGGGGTGGCGGGCCATGTAGTTTTTTAACACCACTATACTCGGATTTGCATCCCAATTGTTCTCCCAAATATTAGGGTCGGTAAGGGCCGTTTCGGGGAACACTACATAATCGGTTGTTGAGTCAACTTTTGAATCAGCTAGTGCAAGCATTTTATTAAGTTGTGCCATAAAATTCCCGCTGAACTTTTCGTTGTAAGGGTCTATGTTTGGTTGAACCACTACTACATTGACAATATTGGGGTCGCGGATACCTTTTTTTACCGGCACTTTAATTATTACATGGTTTAAGTCATAAACCATTCCTACTATAGCTGATAGTATTAGAGGAACAACAACAATAGAAATAGCTGCTAATATTGCATTCCTCTTGCTCTTCTTCTGTACAGTCTCAGCCTCAGCCTCAACCTTAACCTCAGTTTTATCTATCCAAATGCGTTTTACAAGTCTGGTAAAAACAATATTAGAGCCTAGTATCCATAAGCTGCCACCCAACACGCCTGTGTATTCGTACCACTGTACACAGTTTGCCCAGTTGGCAAAACCGTTACCAAGCGTTAACCAGGGCCAGCTGCATTGCCAGTTCAGGTGAAAGTACTCGAACGATACCCACAGTATTATAAAAGCGGAGTAACCTGTAAGGTTATTGGTCTTCATACGGACATAATGGAAGAACACCAATACCAGCGCCATAAACAGGGCATTCAGTAAAATGGCTGCTATACCGCCCACAATGGTGGCATTAAGCACCCACCAGGTGCTAAGAATGTTCCAACTGAACATACTTATATAGGCATACTTAAAAAATGCAAATGGCCTGTAGTTCTGTCTTTCGCGGTAATAGTATTCTTCGACCAATAAGAGTGGTACAAATGCTATAAGCAGCAAAAACGAAAACCCGTGTGCTGGCCAACCTGCCCAAAGCAAAATGCCTGTAAGCAGCGATAAAAGGTATAAATGCTTTTTTGAGATGAATTTCACAGAGGCAAATGTAAAAGGATTGCTACAGATTCACAGATTAAGTATGAAACTTATTACCCGACACGAATTACACGAACTATAAGAATGATAGGCACAGATTCACAGATTAAGTAAAAAATAAAAGAATGATATTGACTTATTATCAGTGAATCTGTGGCCATTTTTCGTGTAATTAGTGGCTTGTTTTCATTTTTTTTGCTTGTTTTTAAAATTAAGCTATCTTTACGGCACCATATTAATCCCTAAATACAATTTTTTATGGCAAAGAACATTCAAGAAGACGCATCCTTAGTAAACCAGATCAAAGCTGGTACGCATATTGAAGGCGAGGTGAAATCGAGCGGCGACATGCGCATTGATGGAACCATGAAGGGCAAGATACAAACCCAGGGCAAATTAGTTATTGGCCCCACAGGTAAAATTGACGGTGAAATATCATGCCAAAATGCTGAAATTCACGGTGTTGTAAACGGAAAGATTACAGTAAACGAACTGCTTTCATTAAAAGCCAGCTCGAAATTACTGGGAGATATAGTAGTAGGTAAATTAGCCATAGAGCCAGGTGCCCAGTTTAGCGGTTCATGCGTTATGGGCAATGCTGTGAAAGGCTTATATAATGGAAACGAACAACAACACAATCACAAAGAACGAGCAGAACGAAAAACAGAAACCGTCGCCTAGTGCCTACGCCCGATATTCGGGTATGGCATTTCAACTTGGTGGGGCAGTAATCCTTGGTGTACTCATCGGTAAGTGGCTGGATGCTCAGTTTGACACATCCAAACACGTTTTTACAATATTTTTTTCAGTAATGGGAGCCGCAACAGGGGCTTATGCCATTATAAAAACTGTAGCTAAGAAATAAGTCCTAAGGGACTTGTGTATGGAAACAGATAAGCAAAACAAGCAGGAAGAGAGAGAGAAAGAATCGCGCAGTGCTTTGGGCCGTTATTCGGGCCTTGCTTTTCAAATGCTGGCTGCTGTAGTAGGTGGCTACTTTCTGGGTAACTGGATAGATGGCTTATTAAACACAACCAATTCTCACGCTTTTTTAATTACGTTTACCCTTATTGGTGTAATTTTGGGGATGTATATGACCATAAAAGAAGTGCTTAAAAAATGAAACAGAGTCCTATAATGCGGTTTGTTATGCAACTGGTAGGTATTACTGCCGTACTGTGCGGCATAGCTGTTATGCTTTCGGCAAGCGGTAACCTGGGCCTTGCAGTACAGCCTATTGTTTGCATATTTGGGGTGCTGTTCAGCATCACTTCATTATCGTATTACATGGTGGTAAAAGCGGCTACCAAAAGTCCTCGTTCGTTTACAACTGCATTTATGCTCAGTAGCAGTTTGCGCTTGCTTATATATGGGGCATTTATAGCGCTCTATTGCCACCTGCATAAAGATGTGGCTATGACCTTTGCTCTTACCTTTTTTGCCCTCTACATAATCTATACCGGTTTCGAAATAAAATCGGTGTTGGGTTTTATGAAGGGGAAATAGGGGCATGGCCTATATAATCCCATCGGGATGACCTCTTTGTAGATTATTCTAGCAATCAAAACACCTCCCGCCGACTTCCATCGTTGCATTTGCAATCTGTTTCTTCGGCGGGTATTTGTATGTGGGTTGTTCTTCTACAAAGATGACACCCCTCCAGGGTTGGTAACAACAAAATAAATCCCTTTATACTCCGTTATTACCATAGTAGTAAGTAGTAACCTTAAAAATATTTATCTTTAACCTCCGTAAAACTAATCTCCATGAAAAAACTAAATCTCTTTTCCGGAATAAGCCTTTTAGCCATTTCAGGCTTTGTTGTATTTGCTGTTAGCTGTTCGAAGGATAGGGTGAAAGCGAAGTTAAATACATATAGCCCTGTAAGCACTTACTTAAACAGTAAGGAGGTAGCAGAGCAAACATTCATTATCGACAGTGCAGGCAAAGGGCCTATTATAGGTAACCAGGGTACTGAAATTTGGGGTTCGAAGAATTGCCTTATGTACCCTAATGGCGATACCGTTGCTTACCCTTTTATGATAAAACTGGTTGAGTTGTATACCGCTAAGGATATGATATATTACCAAATGCCTACCGTTGCAGGTGGAACCATATTAGAAACATCGGGCGAAATAAGGTTGCGTGCTTTTGCAGGAACAACCCAGTTGCAATTAAAGCCAAGCGGATGTAGCTTCGAAATACAAATGCCTTGTGCAAGCCCGCTTAGCGGTATGGCTGCATGGTACGGTATTACTACCAATGGTTACCCCGATTGGACCAATACTCCGCCTACGCCATTTACAACCAATGTTAGCAGTTATACTGCATACCCATCGGTATTGGGCTGGATAAATTGCGGACAACTTGCAGGCAGTAATTCTAACTCGATTATAAACTTTACATCTACCACCGACGACCTTACCAACGTGGGTATATTTGTATATGTACCGGCTACCAAAACCGTTATGCAGGCCTATAACAGCACCACTACTGCCATACCTAATGGCTCGGCAGTAGAGATTGTTGCCATAGGTGTTGATGGCGGCGGAAACCTGTTTAGCTTTTATCAAACCCAAACCGTATCTGCTAACAACACGGTAAGTATTACACTTAGTGCAACTACAGATCCTGCCCTTACAGCAACACTTACAGGTTTATAGTATTTTTTTGATGAGGGGTAACAGATCAATTCTTTTAACAGCGCTGGTTTTTATTATTCCCTTTTTTTGCCGTGCTCAAAATTTGGGTATAGGTGGCGATGTGCAATACAATTTTGAAACCAACGGAGTCGGTTTTGGTTTGCGTGCCGCTATATTCCCGAATAAAAAACTAAGTTTTACACCCGAAATATCATATTACCCCGGCTTTAACCAGGTGCAGGAATTGCTAATTGCAGCCACAGCCGATTATACCTTGTTTAAGGTTAAGAGCTTTAATTTTTATGCCATTGGCCAGCTTGCCTACAACGACTGGATTAGTTATAAAACATCGCCCGAAGTAGGCGCAAAGCAAAACAACCTCAACCTTGAGTTAGGTGGCGGCGTTACTACAAACAAATGCTTACGTCCGTTTTTAGAATGGAGGTATAATGCCATATTCCGTGAGGCCAACATACGTATTGGCCTAATATATGTTATCGGTTGCAGCGGTGGCGGCGGTTCAGGCCCAGGAAGAAGTTCAGCCGATTGTCCTACTTTTTAATGCCTTGAATACTTGCGATAAAAAAAGCAGATTAAAAGAAGTAGCCCGTTTATTTTTAAAACTTGGCTTTACAGCCTTTGGCGGCCCTGCTGTGCACATTGCCATGATGCGAAACGAAGTAGTTGACAAACTAAAGTGGTTCGACGACCAATACTTTTTAGATATGGTTGGCGCTACCAACCTTGTGCCTGGCCCTACAAGTACTGAACTTGCAATTTTAATAAGTCAGAAACGGGCAGGGTGGAAGGGCCTGCTGATTGGTGGCTTATGTTTTATAATGCCTGCCGTAATTATTACAGGTATAATAGCCTGGTTATATAAACTATATGGTTCAGTACCCACCATTCAGCCTTTTGTATATGGTATAAAGCCCGCTATTATTGTAGTAATACTGGGCGCCATTTATCCATTGGCAAAAAGATCCTTGAAGTCGGTCGAGTTGGGTATTATTGGCATTGCAACACTTGCCCTTTGCATATTGGGTTATAACCAGCTTTACATCATGTTCGGAGCGGGCTTTATTGCACTGGCTATAGCTGCATTAAAAAACAGGAACACAACCGCAAGCTTTTTACCACTTGTGCTTTTGCAAGCTCCGGCACAGAGTATAATAAGTCTGACCAATACACGTTTGTTCTTCAGCTTTTTAAAAATTGGCTGCATACTTTATGGTAGCGGCTATGTGCTGTTTGCCTTTCTCGATAGCGAGTTTGTGCAACAGGGCTTTTTACAACGCCAGCAATTGATAGATGCTATTGTAGTTGGGCAGTTTACTCCCGGTCCGGTGTTCTCGTCGGTTACATTTGTGGGTTACCAAATGAATGGCCTGCAGGGAGCAGTACTTGGCACCATTGCTATTTTTCTGCCTGCCTTTGTGTTTGTCGGGTTGTTGAGTACAGCCATATTAAAACTCCGTGAATCAACTTTGTTTGCCTCCTTCCTCGATGCTGTAAACATGGCATCGGTGGCTATTATATTGTCGGTGTGCTATCAATTAGGCAAGGATAACATTGCAGACTGGCGAACCATAACTATTGCAATAGTATGTTTTATAGTTGTTTTTACTTTTAAGAAGCTAAACAGTGCATGGGTAATATTGGGTGGAGCATTGCTGGGTTATATTCTCTATCTGGTTTAAGAATAGTACTTCGTGTTTGCCCCATCCCGATAGCTATCGGGACCCTAAAGGGGCTTTGATTAAGTTGTGTAAGTAAGTTGAGTGTATTTTCAAAGCCCCTTTAGAAGTTTGGGGTTAGTGGTAAATGTAAATTCGCTATATTTGATAGAATAATAACCACCATGCACTTAAAGCATAAACTTATACTCGTTTTAACTGTTTTGGCTTTGCAGGGCTTTGCCCAAAGGGATAGTTTGCGAAAGCTACATCCAATATATGTTAGCGCTAATATAGGTGTCAGTATTCCATTAGGATTCTACGGCAGGGATTCAGTAAGCGGAAACCCACCTGAGGGCTGTGCAGTTATTGGTATTAATTATAATATATTGGCGGGGATAGCAATAGCTGAACAGACTGCCGAGTTTCAGGTATTGCTGAGCCATACATCAAATCCTTTTAATATTAATATCTTTTTTGAAGGATATAATTATTGGACAGGGAATACATTTTCACAGGTTGGACCATTAGGTGCCAGGTATGAGTTTACTAGCGCTATGGCGGGGTTTGCCCGGACCTATATGGGTGAACATTTTTCTTTTGACATGCGGTTTTTAGCTGGGTATATGGTGGGAGGGATTCCCCAAGTAAGCTATTACCAAACTAATGAATGGTGGTATCCTGGGAAAGCTACTTTGATGACAATAGATCAATCAGAGTATGACTCATTTGTTTTTGATCTTGGCATTGGCTTTAAAATATTTGTTTCACCTAAATTATTTATAAGCGCCAATATTGATATGGCGTTAGCTTCTTCAATTTCTTCCAGCTCTGCTGATTATTCAAATTATATTCTGAGCCCAACTAATACTATAACTGTTAAATTTAATAATCCAGTTCGGGTATCTGATGTTTATCCTTATCATGATATTACAAGTGTTGCTATTCCATATTCAATCCCTCCGCCTGCTCAAATGAATATGTGTCTTGGCCTCGGTTACGCCTTCCCATACCAGAAAAAAGGGTAGGTTCCAAGTTTATTTGTATATTTACCTAAAGAATTTGAAATGAAACCACTGTTTCTTTTTATTTTATTTTCAGCAGGAACTATTGGTGTGTATTCGTGTACAAAGCATAATGATAATAAGCCTAATAAACCTGCGCCAAATGTTATAGCCACTGTTAATGATCAATGCTTTAATAATCAAACGTGTAATTATAATACAACTTCCGTAACATATAAAGGTGGTATTTTCTATTTTTCAGCAGCTGATACTTTTAATTCTGGGACCCGTAATGTGGGTTCTGAAAGTGTTTGGATGAATGTAAGAGTTACAGATACGGGAAAAATAGCATTCATTATACCTAATTATGCAGGAAGTAGTGGAGGAGGATTTGGTGCATTGGGTCCAAGTTATTATGGAACTACTGACAGTACTTCTATGGGTTCAGTGATATTTACCCAGTTTGATACGATAAAACATATTGCTTCTGGTACTTTTAGTTATGTCACTCAGTCTCCACCAATGTCCATGTCTAATGGTTCAAGTGTTATCCAAAATGGCACTTTCACTAAACTTACCTGGTAATTAAGTCTTCGCTAATTAAAGTGCGACAAACCACCCTTTTTTAGCTACCAAATCAACTTCTCAACCTTAACCTAAACCTCAGCCTTTATAGGCCTTTCAGGCTATTTTTTGAATAATGTTAAAAGTTATTCACATTCAATTATTTTTGAAATATAAATATTCTATATTTGCAGCGGATTTGAAAAAATGACCGCATAATATAGGGGGAATGACTACTGGAATCAAGGGTTTTAGACATATTAAGAGCTTAATAGTTGCAATAGGTTTAATGTTGGCTATGCCCACTTTTGCCTTTGCAGCCGATTCTACATCGGTAAAGGAGGCTCCTGAAGCCAAAGAAAAATTCAATGCCGGAGATGTAATTCTCGAGCACGTTAGCGATTCTCATAGCTGGCACATTGCCGGCGATCTGTCACTTCCGCTGCCTGTTATACTTTACAGCAAAGACCGTGGCTTAATGATATTCTCTTCTTCAAAGTTGTGGCATGGTAATGTTTATAAAGGTTTAGAAAGAGACCCCAATGCACCATCCATATCGAACTATAGCTTTAAAGAATCGGGCATACATATTGTAGTTGTCAACCCCGATGGTACCGTAAATAAGGCCGAAACAGATAAGATCTGGGATTTCTCTATTACCAAGAATGTAGCTACCATTATGCTAGTTGCCGTGTTATTGCTGCTTACCTTCAGCGCAGTTGCTAAAGGTTATAAGCAACGTGCTATGGCTGCTCCAAAAGGAATACAGTCTTTCTTCGAGCCTATTGTAATGTTCATTCGCGATGATATCGCTATTCCTTCTATAGGCCATAAAAAGTACGAAAGGTTTATGCCTTACCTGCTTACCTTATTTTTCTTTATACTATTCTTAAACTTATTGGGCCTTGTGCCTTTTGCTCCGGGTGGCGCTAACGTTACAGGTAACATTGCTGTTACACTCACCCTTGCTTGTTTCACCTTTGTATTGATGATGATAAACTCGACCGGTACCTTTTGGGCACACACACTATGGATGCCGGGCGTACCTGCTCCGGTTAAAATACTCATACTTACCCCATTAGAAATTTTAGGTGTGGTGCTTAAGCCCTTCACCCTTATTATACGGATGTTCGCTAACATTTTGGCGGGCCACATTATCGCCCTGTCGTTAGTTAGTCTCATATTTATATTCGGCGCTGCAAGTGCAGCAGTAGGTTACGGAGTGTCGTTATTCTCCATTCCTTTTGGAGCCGGTATGCTTTTGTTAGATGTGTTAGTGTCTTTGATTCAGGCTTATGTGTTCACCCTTTTGTCGGCCATATATTTTGGAATGGTAACAGAAGAAGCGGCACATCACTGAGAATAATGAATATTGAACAAGGAATGTCGAATTTTGAAATAAATAGCTATAACAGGGTAATAAAGTCATTACTTCGGACTTCGTTATTCAGCATTCGTTATTCGATATTTTGTATTACGTTGGATTCTTTAACCTTAAATAAATAAACAGTATGTTATTATCAACTTTATTACAAGCGGCTACTACAACAGCTAGCGGTTTTGTCGGACAAGGATTAGGAGCTATGGGCGCAGGCCTTGCAGCAGTTGGAGCCGGTATTGGTATCGGTCAGATTGGTGGCAAGGGTATGGAAGCTATGGCACGTCAACCGGAGATCATGGGCGAAATTCGTACCAATATGATCATCGCGATTGCGTTCGTAGAGGGTGCTGCCTTCTTCGGCCTGGTTATCGGCTTTATCGTTGCTCTTAAGTAACGCTACAAAAATTGATCTTGCGGGCATCAACGCTTGGTTGGCCCGCAAGGTTTATTAAAAAATAGAGTAGATTAGGGTTTTTAAAGAATATTGAAAAAGGTAATTAACTAAAAAAAAAGAGTGATATGGATATAATGATGCCTTCAGTAGGTCTTATTTTCTGGATGACACTTACATTCTTAATTGTATTTATCCTCCTGCGTAAAATGGCCTGGAAACCTATCCTTGGTGCATTAAAGGACAGGGAGCAGTCAATACAAACTGCCCTTGATTCGGCTGAAAAAGCGAAGCAAGAGATGGCTCAGTTACAAGCCAGCAACGAAAAAATATTGATGGAAGCCCGTGCTGAAAGAGATAGTCTTTTAAAAGAAGCAAGGGAAACCAAGGATGCTATTATTAATGAAGCAAAGGGCAAAGCGCAAAAAGAAGGCGCTAAGCTTATACAAGATGCTCGCGAAGCAATACAGAACGAAAAAGCTGCAGCCCTTAGCGAACTGAAGACCCAGGTAGCTAACTTATCTATCGAAATTGCTGAAAAGATATTGAAGTCAGAATTATCTTCTGGCGATAAACAAAAGGCTTTAGTTAATACAATGCTTAAAGAAGTTAGTTTAAACTAATCTCAACCCAAACACATGTCTCAAACCGCAGTTGCCATACGTTACGCCAAATCGCTGATTCAGATAGCCAATGAAAAAGGTATTCTGGATGCAGTATATGATGATATGCGCATGGTGCTTGTTGGCTGCCGCAAGTTAAAGGACCTTCACGCTTTGCTGGTTAGCCCGGTGGTTAAGACCGAGAAGAAAGTACAGGTGTTCAAAATGATATTCAGTGGTAATGTAAACCCAACTACCGAAGACTTTATTATTCTGCTTGCTAAAAAGCGCAGAGAGAGCTACCTCGAAATTATTGCAGTTGAATTTATTGCACAATACAAAGAACAAAAGCATATTGTTACCGCTACGGTTACAACAGCTATTCCGCTTGACGAAGCTACCCGCAACAATGTACTTGAAATTTTGAAGAAGTTTTATAAAACAGAAGTAGAGTTATTGGAAAAAGTAGATATGCAACTAATAGGCGGCTTTATTATTACCGTAGGTAGCAAGCAGATAGACATGAGCATACAGCATCAATTAATGGCATTACGTAAAGATTTTAATCAATCATATATTCTTAATTAATACAAAAGACAATGGCAGACATTAAACCGGCAGAAGTATCTGCAATACTCAGGGAGCAGCTATCAGGATTTAAAACTGAAGCTCAACTGGAGGAGATTGGTACCGTATTACAGATTGGTGACGGTATTGCACGTGTATATGGTTTAAACGGTGTTCAGGCCGGTGAACTGGTAGAATTCGAAAACGGATTAAAGGGTATAGCCCTTAACCTGGAAGAAGATAACGTGGGACTTGTATTGCTTGGCGGATCGGGCGATATTAAAGAAGGCGCAACCGTAAAACGTTTGGGCCGTATTGCATCGGTAAAAGCAGGCGAAGGTTTACTTGGCCGTGTGCTTGACGCATTGGGCGAACCTATCGACGGCAAAGGCCCTATACAAGGCGAAACCTACGAAATGCCTGTGGAACGTAAAGCTCCCGGTGTTATTTACCGTCAGCCTGTAAATGAGCCATTGCAAACCGGTATCAAATCTATCGATGCCATGATACCTATCGGCCGCGGACAACGTGAGCTTATCATTGGCGACCGTCAGATTGGTAAAACAGCAATTGCTATAGATACCATTATTAACCAGAAAGAATTTTACGAAAAAGGCCAACCCGTTTATTGCATTTATGTAGCTATCGGGCAAAAGGCTTCTACCGTTGCAAATATTTACCGTACACTCGAAGAGAATGGCGCAATGCCATATACCATTATCGTATCTGCCAGCGCTGCCGATCCTGCTACCATGCAGTTCTACGCTCCGCTATCGGGTGCTGCTATAGGTGAATTCTTCCGCGATACCGGCCGTGCTGCACTTATCGTTTACGATGATCTTTCAAAACAAGCTGTGGCTTACCGTGAAGTATCTCTGCTTCTTCGCCGCCCTCCGGGACGTGAGGCTTACCCTGGTGATATATTCTATTTACACTCTCGTTTACTGGAGCGTGCTGCAAAAATTAACGCCGATCAAAGCGTAGCTAGCAAAATGAATGACCTTCCTCCTTCACTTAAGAACATTGTAAAGGGTGGTGGATCACTTACAGCTTTGCCAATTATCGAAACTCAGGCGGGCGACGTATCAGCATACATCCCTACCAACGTTATATCTATTACCGACGGACAGATATTCCTGGAAGGTAATATGTTCAACTCGGGTGTTCGCCCTGCTATCAACGTAGGTATCTCGGTATCGCGTGTGGGTGGTAATGCTCAGATCAAGTCAATGAAAAAAGTAGCAGGTACACTTAAGCTCGACCAGGCTCAATATCGCGAACTAGAGGCTTTCTCTAAGTTCGGTTCTGACCTTGATGCTGCAACTAAATATGTATTGGATAAAGGTTCGCGTAACGTAGAAATACTGAAGCAGGACCAGTTTTCACCAATGACCGTTGAAAAGCAAATTGCTATTATTTACCTTGGTACAAAAGGCTTATTGCGCGATGTGCCTGTAAATAAAGTGAAGGAATTTGAAGCGGAATACCTGGGCATATTAGAGGCACAACACAAGAATGCGCTTGCTGAACTGAAGGCCGGTAAACTGCCTGATGAAGTAATTGCAACCCTTGAAAAAGTGGGATCTGATTTAGCTAAAAAGTATAAGAAGTAAGCAGATATGCCAAACTTAAAAGAGGTACGAAATCGTATAGCTTCAGTAAATTCAACGCAGCAGATAACCAGCGCCATGAAAATGGTGTCGGCATCGAAGCTGAAACGTGCACAGGATGCAGTAATACAAATGCGTCCGTTTACTGCCAAGCTGAAAGAAATACTCGATAATCTTATTCTTTCGGTTGGTGCCGAGGGTAGCGTATATGCTGCTAATCGCCCTGCCGAGAAAGTATTGATAATAGTAATTACCTCGAACCGCGGCCTTTGTGGTGGCTTTAACGCATACATTGTAAAAGCGGTTAACGCTCTTATAAAAGAAAAGTATGAAGAGCAGGCTAAAAAAGGAAACGTATCTATTTTATGTGTGGGTAAAAAAGGCCACGATGCATTCCGTAAGACTACTTATAAGGTAGATGCACACAATGAATTATGGGATGGCATTACTTATACCAAATCTGCTGCAGTAGCTGAAGAAGTATTGAAAAGGTTTGCTGCCGGAGAGTTAGACAGGGTTGAAATGGTGTATAACCGTTTTAAAAATGCTGCCACACAAATTATTACTACCGAACAAATGCTGCCTTTTGCTGCTGAAGTAGCTAAGCCAACCAAACAAACAGAAAAAACTATTGGCAGAAAACCAGATTATATATTTGAGCCCGATCAGGAAACGATATTACAGAATATTATTCCGTATGCGCTTAAGGTTAGGTTCTATGGTTCATTGCTCGATTCGAATGCTGCCGAACACGGCGCACGTATGACGGCTATGCACAAAGCTACCGATAATGCAAAAGATTTGTTGAAGGCATTAAGGCTTTCGTACAACAAAGCCCGCCAAGCTGCAATTACCAAAGAAATATTGGAAATTGTTGGTGGAGCTGAAGCGATAAATAACTAGAGTTTATAAAGTTTTTAAAGTTCATAAAGTAAAAAGTAGAACATTTTAGAAACTTGGTGAACTTTGTAACTTTACGGACTAACTGACTTTATGAACTTTACAAATTTTAAGAACTTTTAACTGGTTTAAAATGAAAGAGGTTACTCCCATAGAGCTTAAGAAGATGATGGATGCCCATGAGGACTTCCAGTTGATAGATGTTCGTGAAGATTACGAAGCTGCTATTGCCACCATTGGCGGTAAGCTTATACCTATGGGGACTGTAATGGAGAACATTGATGAAATTGCAAAAGATAAAAAAGTAGTGATACATTGCCGTAGTGGCAAACGTTCGGCTACTGTTATAGAAGCCCTTGAACAACAACATGGTTTTACCAACCTGTATAACCTTAAAGGTGGCATATTGGCTTATGCCGATGATGTTGACCCTAAATTGGCTAAGTACTAATTAGCCTCGCCTTATTTTTATGAGATTATTTTTATTGCCCCTGCTCGTATTAATGCCTTTGTTCACAGCTAACCCAACAGCAGTGGAACAGGTTAAAGCTATGAAACAACCTGTAATAGTTATTATACGCCACGCTTCGCCAAATAAATACGATGGCGGTTCTTTTATGACCGTGCAAGATGGCGATGGCAACTTTGTTGACCTGAATAAGGATTCTACCTTAGTGTATTTGGTAAACAAATACAAAGGCGGCGATACGATAAGGTAAAGCCCCTCCAACCTCCTCATTAGGGAGGCTTTTTAGAATTTTGCTTTTGCTATCTTTGATATTCTAAGTCATCTTGGATAAATGAAACCACTTTACATATTAATACTATCCGTTCTTTTCTTTGCATGCAGGCATGGAAGTGTCGATAATTCTAATAAAGCGCCTTCAATGCCTAGATTAGTTAAGACACCTGAGCCTTGCCCCGGTGGTGATTGTAGTGGATATATTCATCACCCGTTTAGTACAGATACTACATGTATAAAAGAAGTAAAAAGAGCAGAAAAAGATGTTGAGGCAGGTAAGATATATTTTGCCGAACCTTTTGACAGTGGTGTTGAACATGAGGATGAATTGAGGTGGTTATGCAGGAAGCATGGTCTTCATATACATGTGCCGCTTGAGCGTGATATTAGAGTAGAAGGGCAAACAAAGTATTGTTATGAAGTTTATATGGATAGTGTAGTTGAATACAGGTTCGGTAAGGATTTTAAAAAGAACCTGATTAAACAAGCAGCAAACATGGATGTAGACCCTAATGATACAGTTAGCTTTTGTGATTGCGATGATAAATCATTTGACGAAGGGAGTAATATAAAGATTGACACCAATATTTATATAAAAATAAGCAAGGAATTAAAATTGAGTTTTAAGGATAAGTACGAAAGAGAAAACTTAGAAAGACTTGTCACTTTTTATGTTGATACCTCAGGCAACGCATCGGGATACTTTACTGGTTATGATGATTTTTTTAGCAATGAAAATAAAAAACAAGAGAATCAGCTTTCAGATATGGCGATTGAGAAGATGCGGAAAATAAGGAAATGGTATATTGGTAAAGTAAAAGGGCGTAAACATATAACGGAACATTATGTAGATGTGCGGTTTAAGTAATCTTCAATGAATGCTTTTCTAAGATTTAATTTAGGTATATGGCTGCAAAAAAAAGCGGAGCATGACCTCTTATTAGATAAGAGGCTTAACCCCACCACTCAAGGGCTGCTCCACGCGGCAAATGTATAGTAATAGGTTTCGGTTTGTCTTATCAAATGGTTGCTCGTTATATGACTTTAATCATGTGTCATTGGTCATACCTTTTACAGTAAGGTATATATCTTATTTTATGTACTCTGCATCTATAGAATAATCATGTTCAACTAATAAGCATAATTTTGTTAGGTTAAAATATATTGGTGTAATATGGCACAAAGCAATTTCGAAAAAATGATGAAGCTGGCAGACGAGGTCTTTGACGTTCGCAATGACCCTGACCAGCTTAATGTAGATGAGAAGATAATTAAGCGCTTGCAAAAAATGCATCCTGCTGCGGTATCGGAATATAAAGATGCTGTATGCTGGATATTGGTTATACCAACCACGCTCGACCTGATGAATAAGTTCCTGAAGAACAATATCACCGAAAGCGAACTGTTTGAATTAACGCCCCTTAAAGCAAAGTACGAAGCTATTTACCTATGCTCTGCCATGGTATTACCCGAATACAGGAGCAAAGGCATTGCTAAAAAACTGACCATAGAGGCTATTGAAAGCATTAAGAAGGATCATCCTATAAAGGCGCTTTTTGTATGGGCCTTTAGTAAAGAAGGCGAGGGACTTGCTGAAAATGTAGCGCTAAAGACAGGATTAGCTTTGAGTAAAAAGAAATAGTGGGCTTTTCTATATCACCCCTACAGGGCTTTAAAAATGTTTGATTATTTTATTCTACCAAGATAGCACCCCCATGGGGTTAAGTGTTACTTGTATTTAGTCCCGTTAGGGACTGGATCTTGGTAGAAGATGCAATTCACAAAATTTTAAGCCCCATTCGGGGCGGCATAGTACCATCTATTCCAACCTGACCCCAAAACAAAATTCTGCTGATTCTTTAGGCTTTAAAATAATTAATCCGTTTTTATTGTTGAATGCATCGGGTGCACAGGTCATAGGCTCTATAGCGATTGACTGCCGATCGGGTGGGGTATAGGCCTGTATGAAGCCATAGCCTTGTTGCCAAATTACAATACAAATATTTTTGCTCTGGTCTAGTAGTCTTGTTTCCACAATGCCATCGGTTTTATCTAATTCAAAGCAATGGTCCAGCTGAGTGGTATACAGTAGTGTAGGGCTTGAAAATTGATTGCGCTGCAAATAATTGCCGGTAGGAATAAGGCTTTCGCTTAGTTCTAATTGTTTGGCGCCTTGTGGTAATTGAATTTTCAGGTTGTTTGTTTTTGAGCCCGTTGTAAAGTAAGGATGCCACCCGTCGCCAATAGGTATGGGTTGTTCGCATTTATTGGCTATTCTTGTTGTGCATTTAAAATTACTTTGCTCCAACACATATTCTATCTCTATTTGGTATGTAAATGGATAACCTTTATGCAAGGATTTGTAAACAGCAGTTAGCACCAGTTTTGCAGAACTGTTTGTTGCCAATTGTTCTTTTACAGCGAAAGGCAAATTCCAGCAGAGGCCATGTAAAGCATGGGGCGGAGCATTTGTTTCTAACTGGTACTCTTTGCCACCAAATTCATACTTGCCTCTATTAATGCGGTTTGGGAAAGGGCTTAGTTTGGCTCCACGATAAAAATTGGTTGTGTTACCCGATAATGATTCTAAAGTCTCATCACCTGCAATAATGCTGTGAAGCTTCCCATCTTTTAATAGCGCTAATTCATTCAGATTACCACCAAATGCAGGGATAACCGCAAGGTATTCGCCTGACCTGGGATTCAAAAGCTTTATCTTTTCTATTCCAAAGAAGTCTGTAGTGGTTATGGTATACATTCTTAATAAGTATAAATGCCTGCACCATTAACCGATTGGTAAATATTTATCTCGGTTTCTATATTGAATTTTTGCTTGTACGCTTGCTGAATTTGTTGGCTAAATGCATTCGCATCTGTTTCTCTTACCAGATTAATGATACATCCCCCAAAACCACCACCCATCATGCGTCCACCTGCACAATAGCCTGTGGCAAGCGCTTCCTTTACCAAAAAATCAAGCTCATTGCAGCTCACTTCGTAATCATCTTTCAACGAATAATGCGAAGCTGTTAGTAGTTCGCCAAGCGCTTTCATATCATTACGTTCAAATGCATTTAGTGCATCTTCTGTCCTTTTGTTTTCAGTAACGTAATGTTTTATTCGCTTTTGTTGATCAGGGTTTTCCAAAAGGGCAATGTGGTTCTCTTTTATATCTCTGAAGCCTTTTATATTCTTATCCTTTTCTTTTAAAGTAGATAAAGCGCTTTGTGTTTCTTCAACCCTTTCGGAGTATTTGCTGCCTGCCAATGATCGTTTTACTTTAGTATCGCACAGCACCCAAACGTAACCATCGGTATCAGCAGATATATAGCGGTGTGCAAGATTCTGAAAATCGAGTAGCATTACTTTTCCTGCCACCGAAAATTGCGATGCATACTGGTCGAGCAGACCACTCTTGACCCCTAAGTACTGATGTTCTACCTGCTGGCAAAGTTTTATGAGCGATAAATCATCTATCCCTGCTTTCGAAAAATGATTCAGTGCATTCATAAAGGCTACCTCTAAGGCTGCAGAAGACGATACCCCTGAACCTATTGGCACATTACCCGATATTACTGCCTGAAACCCACTTGGAATAGGCTTTGCCCCGCTGAATAGTAATATACAACCGTAAATATATTTCTCCCAGGAATTCTTGGGCCCGTAGGGCTGGCCAAGCACGAAATTCATTTCGCCTGCAAAATCTATGCTCTTTACCGTAACATGCTTGCTCTTGTTTGCCGACATACTTACAGTAACCCAGCGGTTAATGGCGCATGGCATCGACAGCCCTTGATTGTAATCGGTATGCTCCCCTATAATGTTTATCCTTCCCGGTGCATAGGCTGTAAATACAGGAGCGAATGCAAAATGCTTCGTAAAGGTTTCCTTGTTCTTGGAAACTAATGCTTCTAAGCCAAGTGTTTTTATACTCTCGATCGTGTTGCTGCTTCTGCCCATTGTAGATCTTCTAGTGTGTTTAAGCCAACCAGTTCTTTGTAATCATCAATTTGTAAGGCTTCTACCTTTAAGTTTTTTGCCAGCATAATTCCAATAATATCGGTTAGGTATAGCTCACCGTTATCGTTGTCAGGCTTTATTTCGCTGAGGTTTTTGAATAAGTGATCTCCCTTAAAAATGAAGTGGGAGGTAAGCAATTCCCGCACTTTCAATTGCTCTGTAGTGGCATTCTTTTCTTCTATGCAGGCAATTAATTCTCCCTTATCATTTCGTATTACACGGGCATAAGGCAGTTGTATGGGGAATTGGGCAGTTAAAAATGTGCAGCTTGCTCCAGTTTTTATATGTTGGCTTTCCAGTTTTTTAATGGTATCAGCAGTAATAAGCGGACTATCACCCACAAACACAAATACGTTTGAATTCAGTACTGTACTTGTTTCCGGTACTTGCATTACAGCATGTGCAGTTCCTTTTTGTTCGGCCTGGTAAACATAGGTCACATTGTTACCTATTTTCTCTTTTACATGCTCAGCGCCATAGCCAACGATCAGGGTTACCTCACTTATTCCTGCCTGTTTAAAGCTTTCTATAATATGGGCAACAATGGGCTTACCCATAAACGGCACTATCGGCTTAGGCAAGCCCGACCGCATTCGTGTTCCTTTTCCGGCAGCTAATAGTATGGCTATTGACATTGGATAGGCGAGTATTTTATTGCTTAATGAACTTGCCTGTAAATTCTTGTGTATTGTTACTTAATACTTTTATTAAATACATGCCGCCCGGCAACGAGTTTATATCGATGGTGTTGATATACTGTGCATCAAGCTTGCCCGATAATACCATTTGCCCTGTAATGCTATAAACCGAATACTCTACGTTACCCGCTAAGTTAAGCATAACTTTTAAGCTATTGGTTGCAGGATTAGGGAAAATAGTTACCTGGTTTGTGTTATTTACTTCGTTTACATCGAGTGGTTTTGATGTGCAAACCTGTGTCAGTTTTATTCCGGTACCTGCCGCTGCCGATACTGCAAAAAAGTCGGCATGAAAAGCCTGGTAGTATTGGTTGGCAATAGATGAATCGTGCACAATTACTGTGTTCTCATCATTATTGGTTTCCGCAGATGCACTCCAGTTATGCGAACCTGTTAATACCAAAGGATCGGCAACCATATCGCAGGGATCAATAAGCATATACTTACTGTGGCATATTCCGTTCGAATCGTAACCTGGCAGACCCTTATAAACTAATAAATTGGCTCCCATTTGTGCGCTTAAAGCTGTGTAGGGAGAGTAGGTGGTGCTCGACTTATCAAGTATGCCGTATAGTTTAATGCCGGCTTTATTGGCTGTTATCATTTGAGCGTCATCAGTGGTATAGGTAAAAGTGAACATTTCAAAGTCTATTTCGCTTTTTGCTGCTTTTTGAGCCGACACAATATGGTTACTTGTCGAATCATCTGACTGTGGGCTGAACCAAGCCTCTACTAAATGTCCGTCAATGGTAAAGCCATGCTTTTTGTTGGCATTTTTCTTGTTGGCGCCGAAGACAGCCTTAGCCGAGTTGGCTGCTCCACCTTCAATGGTATCGCCCCACATTTGGTTGAATTCAGTCAGGTAGCAATGTGCTAAACCAGAATCCTGGAAAATGATTATGTTGTTAATGTCCTTATTTATCTGGCCTGGCTCCCAGTTCATGCACCCTGTCCACACTATAGGGTAGCTGGCGTTAGTTGACCTGCCATCTATAACTACAAACTTATTGTGCATTATGCCTTTGGTGTCGGTACGGGCAAAGGTGTGGATTGATTTATTGATGAGAGCCAGGCCATAGTTAGGCGTAATTGATTTAACAAAGCCCAATGATGAATCGGTCGGGTTGCTTAACCAACGGATCTTTACACCTCGGGCATAGGCATTGTTAATGGCGGTGTGTATAGGAGGCACATAGCCACCTTCGTACCATAAGCTGTCCTCTACATAATCGTAAAGGGCTATATCAATGCTGTATTTTGCCCTGTTTATATAGGCAATCAATGTATCTCCACCCTTATGTATAAGCGCTGTGGCATTGTTATTCGGCCTGGCATACGATACATCTACCGGATGGGTAGAGTAGGCTATAATGTGGTGGTTAGGGCCAAAGATCTGGGCCTGGGTACCCATGTAAATAAAAAGTGCAGATAACAGGGTAACTAGCTTTTTCATCAGGTAAAATTTAAGCGGGGGCGTTAAAGTCCTTAACTAAGCCGCGATTTTACCAAATAAACATTACCTCAGTA
>Ga0207054_1030_pt1 | contig 55759 bp, 43 predicted proteins | sample Alteio_BWMinCont_60_FD_153288 | JGI IMG/M metagenome (GOLD analysis project Ga0207054, IMG submission 153288) | Enriched cells from forest soil in Barre Woods Harvard Forest LTER site, Petersham, Massachusetts, United States -... | ecosystem: Environmental > Terrestrial > Soil > Temperate forest >... | reverse complement strand
TAGGTACGCATACCATGCGTAGGAGTTGTGCCACTATCTTATATAAAAAAGGCGTTGAACTCTTAACCATAAGCAAAATACTTGGGCATAGTAGTACTGATATAACAAGAAGATATATAGGTATTGATGAAAGGGATATAAAGAAAGGGTTAGATAAGCTTATGGAAGTAACCAATCGTTTTAGTTTTGTCAAAGCAGCCTAAAAAATATGCTGCATTGAGGTTTCACTAAAGCCTGACATAAATTATGTCAGGCTTTTTTTTATTTAAATAATCCAAAAGCTTTAAACAAAAATCAACATTTAACGGACGTGTTATGTTTTAGTTACGTTAGTGACAACTTATTTATAATAATTGAGAATAAAGCCTGAAATATTTGCATATGACTGATTTACAACTTACCTATGCAACCAAATTACCGCTCACGCCATCATATACTGTATAAAACCATTTACCATGAAAAGACTTACACTATTAGCCACCATTATTTTTGCACTTCTATTAAGTAGTATAAATAGTAAAGCCCAATCCTATGTGCTTTATGGTACTACTGAAAATGGTGGAATTAATGGGAGTGGAATAATACATCAATACAATATCTCCTCTGGAACGGATAGTATATTATATAACTTCTCCGATTCAACCGGAAGTTCTCCATTAGGCAGTATAGTTATAGACACTAACAATGGATTATATTATGGTGCGGCAAGTGCAGGTGGAAAATATGGATATGGAGTGATTTACAACTTCAATCCTACAACAGGTCAATATATTGATTTATATGACCTGAAAGGTTCGGATGGGGCTAGTCCTCATTTAAACGACTTATCTTTTTATAACGGCCTGTTTTATGGCATGACCTATTTAGGAGGCACTTCTAACGAAGGTGTGATTTTTAGTTTCAATCCTGCCAATAATCAATATTTAGATTTAGTAAATTTCACCAATTCTACAGGTAGCCCCACTTTGCCATTTGGGCAGGGCTTATGTTTATATAAGAATATGTTTTATGGTGTAACCCAGCATGGAGGTACAAACAGAAGAGGGGCGAATGACGGTACCATTTTCAAATTCAATCCGGCAACAGGGAAGGATAGCATTTTATTTACTTTTACTGGGGCTAACGGGTTTCAACCTGAAAGTGGAATTCTCGCTCTTGATACTAAAAATGGGTTGTTTTATGGAACAACTGCTTTTGGTGGAAGTAAGAATCAGGGGGTGATATATAGTTTTAATGTTTTAACTGGGCAAGAAAAAGTTGTATATAATTTCTATCAGGCTACTGGATTTCAACCAGATGCTGGCTTACTCTATGATTCCGTTGCAGATATTTTTTACGGGAATACATCGTCTGGCGGAGCATATAGTGCTGGTGTAATTTATAGCTTTAATCCCAATACCAATAATTATAATGTTTTAGCTGATTTTAATGATACGAATGGTTCTACTCCACTTTCCGACCTTACATTAGGGCCTTGCGGAGTTCTTTATGGAACTGCCATATACGGAGGTGAGCCTACCCATAACGGAACGGTATATAGCTGTGACCCCGTTAGTCGCCAACTAAATGTGTTATTTGTTTTTCAATATACTGATGGCTCTTTACCATATGGCAATCTTACTTTGGTTCAAATTAGCGGCCCACCTCATGCACCACTTCCAAGAGGGCCTAAAGCAAGCTTTGTCTGCTCGCCAAATATTATTTGCGGTGGTTCTCCTGCAACACTCACTGCTAGTGGACTAAATTCCTATTTATGGAATACTGGTGCTACAACAAGTTCTATTACGATTTCTCCAACTGCACCTACTGCCTATAGTGTTATTGGGTCAGGTTCTAATGGATGTTTAAGTAATTCAATAGATACCGTTAAAGTTAACCCTATACTTACTATTACCGCATCAAACAATAAAATATGTATTGGCAATTCAACAACACTTACTGTTAGCGGTGCGGATAGTTCAAATAATCAAGGTACATATTTGTGGAGCAATGGCTCAACTAACAGCTCAATAACTGTTTCTCCCACTACAACTACAACATACAGTGTATCGGGAACAACAATTGGAGGCTGTACTGGAAGCACACTAGATACTATAATAGTTAACCCATTACCAGTAATTACAATTACCGCTTCACAAAACCCTGTGTGTGCTACTGGTGGGGTAACACTTACTGCAAGTGGTGCCTCAACCTATTTATGGAATACGGGTGACATTACAAGTTCCATCTTTGTTGTTCCTAATGGAACAACAGTATACAGTGTAATAGGTACTAATGCTTTGGGATGCTCAAATAATGCAATAGACACTATAGTAGTTAATCCTTTTCCGATACTTACTATTTCATCGTCTGGTAATTTAATATGTGCTGGTAATTCAGTTACGCTTACTGCAAGCGGTGGAAGTAACTATTCATGGAGTGATGGCGAAACCACGAGTTCCATTATAGTTTCTCCTTTAAATACAACTATTTACTATTTAATAGGGTCAAGTCCATTTGGTTGTGTAGGAATTACTTTTGATACTATAGTAGTTAATACAACAGCAACGCTAAATATTTCGCCATCTGCTTCAACAATTAATGCTGGTGGCTCAACTACCCTTACTGCAAGCGGTGGAGTAAGTGGTTATACATGGGCACCTTCAACAGGTTTAAGTGCAACAAGTGGAGCTTCTGTAATTGCTAACCCAACAAGTACTACAACATATACTGTCAGCAGTACAAATTCCAGTGGATGTATTTCAACACAAACTGTTATAGTAACTGTAAATACAGGCCCTATCTTTATTAACCCTCCTATTACTACTATTTGTTCTGGCAATTCAGTCACTCTTACAGCCAGTGGAGGGAAAAATTACATATGGAACACAGGTCATGCAGGGGCAACATTGACCATTTCTCCTACAGTTACTACAACATATACAGTAACAGGAAAGGTTGGTGTTTCTCCTTATTCTCAAACTGTAGTTGTTAATGTGAACCCTACCCCGACAGTTAACATTAGCCCTACTTCTGCAACAATATGTAATGGAAGCTCCACAACACTTACCGCAGGTGGTGCCGATTCTTATTCTTGGAGCCCTGCAACAGGACTAAATTCTACCACAACAAACATTGTAACAGCTAACCCTATCTCAAATACAAATTATACAGTTACCGGAACAACTAATGCAGGTTGCAGTGCAACACAAACGGTAAAAGTTACAGTAAATGCTTTGCCTAAAGTAAAAACAAATGACAGGGATTCTGTATGTAGTGGCAACTTTATAGCTATAAATGCTTCGGGTGCCTTAACTTATGTATGGAGTAATGGAGCAACAACCAACACAATAGAAGTATCGCCAACAAGTAATACTATATATACAGTAATTGGAACAAATGCCAATGGCTGTAATGGCACAGCTGGTGATACTATAACAGTTAACCCAACGCCTATAGTTACTATAACTTCTTCTTCGCCTACAATTTGCAAAGGCATCTCTAATGCCGTGCTTACAGCAAGTGGTGCAAACACCTATAAATGGAGCACAGGCAGTACTAATGATACTATTATAGTTTCTCCAAATGCTACACATACGTATAATCTAACAGGAAGCGGAATTGGTGGTTGCAAAGCAAGTTCGAGTTATTCTGTAATTGTGAATAACTGCCTACCCGGTAGTACGTGCATTACACCAATCAATATTCCTGCCGAAGGTTCTGCATGTATAAATAATCAGGAATTACAAGGGAATACCAAGTGGTATAGTTTCACGGCAAGTGGTAAATATTTGAATTTATTGGTCAGCAGTTTTAACACTGATAGCTCATCAGGAACGATAAGTAAAGCCTATTTGTATAGCTCCTGCAATGGTATGCCTATGGATTCAGCAAGCCCTTCTAATACTGATTCAAGTACGGTAACAATAACAGATACAAACATAATAATTGGGAATACGTATCTAATCAAATTAAGCCACACGCTAAATTCATGTACAAACTGCAATAGTAATACCGTTGTTTTCAATGTATGCCCTACGGTTCTGACTGTATATACTCATCAACCGACTGCTGTTAGTGGAGTTCTTGAACCTGCCTTAGTTCTGTTAAATGTTTGCGGATTAAATTATGTTGAGGCTCATCAATTAGTTGAAACCAAAAGCCAGACATCGCCAATTCCTTTCAATACAAATGGCACCGGGCTTCCAACCTCGGTAACACTTAAAGGGTTACCTACTATTGCCCCATGTCATGGAGCTATATTAAAAGCATATTTATATTTTATGTCATCCTATTATTTTTCCTCCCTTCCATTTGGGAATATTAATCCCTTCCCCACTGTAACAGTATCTAATTCGGGGGGTGTCAAAACTACTTTCCCTGTTAATTATTTAGGATTGTTCAATATTCCTGAATGCTGGGGTGACGAGGGTACTTTTGCAGGGAGTGCAGATGTCACCAGCATTATAAATGGAAATGGAATTTATAATATTAGCTTTAGCCCTGGAGCAGGCCTTTCAGGCAATGATATGTATGGTGTCTCTTTAATTGTTGTCTATCAGGACTTGACAGCGAGTTATCAAGGTAATATAGAAATAGATGATGGTAATATCATACAAAATTATTTTAGTGCTGTATATTATACGATGACAGATTGTTTTAGTAAAAGCAATGTATGTTTACCGGGTACACCGGGTACAGCGAAGGCCTTTTCTATAATGTCTGGTGCTAATAGTAATTACGCAGGTAATGTGCATGTTGATACTTACAATAATACTACCGTTTCATTTCCAAATTTATTTTGGAATTTTGATGTAACACCAATAACTCTTACTTCAGGCCAAACCAGTGTTCCTTATGCTTTTTATACCAACAATACTTCTCAGACCGCAGGAGGAGATTGTTATGGCGTGGGGCTAACCGGACTATATTGGCAATCGAGTTGTGCACCTCCATGTCCTGTAATAGCTATAAATGCCTCACCCTCTCCAAACATTTGCATAGGTAGTTCGGTAACTCTGACTGCCAGCGGTGGAAACAACTATGTTTGGAATACGGGTGCAACTACAAGCTCAATTACCGTATCACCTACATCATCCCTCACTTATTTCGTTACTTCAACTACAAGCACAGGCTGTACCCAAAAAGTCAGTATAGTAGTTAATGTAGGGGCAATTAATATTGCTGGGCCTTCCGCTACTTGTGCCGGAAACTTAGTAAATGTTGGCGGGAAAGATTATGCCGCACTGAATCTAACATCAACCATTTCAGGTTTTGCTTGTACCAATCCAACTTATACATGGAGCTTATCAGCCAATGCAATAGCCAATGGGGCTTATGTTCAGGCAGCTCTTTCAGGTTCAAATGCCACAGTTTATGTACCGTATCTTGTAAGCATATTAACAAAGCCTTTTACTGTTACACTTGACGTATGCTGTGGTAGTAATTGCTGCACACAAACCTTTCTCGTTGGAGGATGCTGCGACCAATTTGAAGCTGATGGCTTTACTGATTTTAATGCTAATACGCTTACAAGCTCTACCCCGTTGGGTAGTGGAACAATAGTAAAATCTGGAAATAATTACACTATACAAGGAGACCTGAACATGAATATCAATGGGTATTTCATAGTAAATTCTGGCATAACATTAACACTTAATGAATGTGATGTTTTAATGGGTTCGTTTTCAAATATTCTTGTTCAAAATGGAGCCAACTTGATAATAAATAATAGCCATATCCATTCATGTGATGAAATGTGGCAAGGCATTGATGTGCAGCCAAGCGGAACTATAAACGTTGATAATTCACTGATTGAGGATGCTATTGATGCTATTACATCTGAGAACGGTGCATTATATACTATTACTGCATCAGACTTTAATAAGGATTATGTAGGTTTAAACATAATGCCATATAATGGAACTCACTCTGGTAATATAGCGCAAACATATTTCAGGTGCTATGATGATACCTACACTTTTGGTTCCAGTCCCGGCTTTATATTGGGCACTACTCCCCAAACACTTGTCAGTCCTTCGCCTTATTTAGGACATAGGGGCTTAATAGGTATTAACATAGCGAGCGTGAAAAGCCTTACTATTGGCTTTGCCAATAATCTTACATCTACAAATACTTTTGATAATTTAGATTGTGGTATTCTCATTTCAAATAGTAGTGCGGCTATTGCGAATAATATCTTTCAGAATATTACCACCAATACTACGCAAAACCCAACTGCTCAATTATCAGGCATAGCTGTTATAAACAATACAGTTAAAAATACTGTGACTGTAGGGCAAAGTGCGACTACAAATAACAATACTTTCATTAATTGTAATCGGGGTGTGAACATTAACAATAACACCAAACTTACAGCCAGTGCAGTTTACAATTCGTTTAATGATTGCCAATATGCTGTCTTGGTTGGTAATACTTTTGGGCAGAATAATACTGCAAGCAAGTTCAGCATTACAAACAACACAATCAGTAATAGTAATGCGTTCCTTACAGCTAATTCGCCTAACGGTATTGGCTTATTTGGCAATCAGGCTACGTCAAACATTTCAGTTTTGAGTAATAACCTGAATAATTGCATGTTGGGGATTGTCGGATTTAACAATGCTACTTCAAAGATTATCGCCAATACAAATACACTTGCTATAACTGGTACAATACCTGCAACTGGGGCTAACTATGGCATTGGTATATTTGAGAATGCACTGAGTACTACTACCAGATATACTGCTATAAGTAATACTATCAGTACTTACAATAATGGCATTTATACAGTGAACCTACAGGGCGCAGTAATTGATACGAATATTATTAACCTTAACTCTCCGGGCACTACCAATATTGGTATAGAAATGGCTGATGCTTTTTCTTGTACAGTTATTGATAATGATATTACAGGCTTGGGAAATGCGGATATAGGTATTGATTTGAATACCTGCCTCGCCAATAACTTTTTGGGCTGCAATATTGCCAATAGTACCTATTATGGTTTATCGTTTGAAGGCCCACAGAGCCTTAATACTTTTGTCACCCAAAACCTGATGATTAATAATAATACGGGGTTAATTTTAAATGCAAATGCAATTATAGGCCAACAGGGTGATGCAACAGCTCCACTTGATAATACATGGGATGGGACATACAGCTTTGCTACTTATGCAAATAATTCTTTTGGCTCGCAATCCCCGTTTTACGTACAAAATAAGCCCTTCTATAATCCACCACTAAATAAGCTTAGTTTTAACAAAGCACCGTATAACATTACTCCAATGAACAATGCAAATTCAGGTGCACATAGTTGTTATTACTGCAAAAGTAATAAGTTCAAAAATTGCCCCCCTCCGGTTGCTCAATTAACCCTTGCGCATGCAATAGTTAACAATACAGATACTTTTAATTTATATCCTGAAGTTGCACATTGGGTAGAAAAACATGCATTATATAAGTTCATTAAAGATACTGGTAGTTCATTGTTAAGTGATTCGCTTATCAATTCGTTTTACGATAGTTTGCAAAACTCTAACATCGGCAAAATTGATAGTATTGATAACTTATTGGCGGACACAAATGGGCCAAGTAGTGCGGAGTTAAATTCCGCACTGGCAATTAACACATCCATAGTGCCTATTAATGCTCCGGAAGGGACTTACAAAGCTGTTGGCAATATTATAATAAGCATGTTACTGAACGGGCAATTAGTGCCTGATAGTATAGAGGCTGCAACCTTACGAACAGTTGCACAAGAATGCCCTGAGAAATATGGCAAGGAAGTATTTACAGCCAGAGCGATTATGGATATAATGGACAATACCCTGTATCATAATACTTGCAGCAATAGAAGCGATAATGCTATTAAACCTGCAACCAAGAGTGCATTATCTAATGCTAAGGTTTATCCGAACCCAGCTAATTCTCTTCTAAATGTAGAAATATTATTACAGACTGATGAAGTTGCCACTATATGTTTATACAATAGCATGGGACAGGTAGTTAAGTGTGAAAATTTGAATAGTAGTATTACAGTACTGCCTATAGGTGATTTTGCAGTGGGTATTTATTATTATCGTATTACCGATAAAAATAACGACCTGATAAAAGCGGATAAAATAATGATTGTACATTAAGGTATTAGCTCTTTTTCGTATATTTATAGAATGAAGAGGCTTTTATTCATATCATTTCTTTGTGTTATTTCAATGGATTCTCATTGCCAAACATGGCTTCCTGTGGGCGGAGGCATGAATGGGTTTGCCGGTTTATTATGTGTTTACAACAACAAATTATATGTAGGTGGCTCATATACAATGGCAGGTGGGGTTCCCGCAAATGATATAGCTGTTTGGAATGGCTCAAAATGGGATTCCTTGGGTTCAGGTATAAAGTATAAAAGCGGAGGTGGCCTTGATGATATTATGGGATATGATTCAGTTTTTTATGTGTCTGGACAATTTTATGGTGCTGGTAATGATTCTGCAAGAAGCATTGCCCAATGGAATGGACTAAGCTGGGATTCAGTTGGTGTTGGAATAACGAATAAGGTTGGATGGAATGTTGAGGGATTGTGTGTGTATAAAGGAGAACTTTATGCAGGTGGGAATTTTATAGCTTATGGATGTGGAATACAGTATATTATTAGATGGAATGGTGTTAAGTGGGATTCGGTTGGAAATGGAATATATGGTGTTCCATTTGCATCTACTGTTTATAATGGAAAGCTATATGTAGGTGGAGAAATGGATAGTGCAGCAGGTAGTAAAGTTAATAATATTGCTTCATGGGATGGCGCAAAATGGGATTCTGTAGGTTCAGGATTAAATGGGATTGTTTTTTCATTAAGTGTTTATAATGGTAAACTTTATGCAGGTGGAACATTTACAAAGGCTGGTGGAAAATCCGCTAATAACATAGCTGTTTGGAATGATACAACATGGTCTGCTCTTGGTTCAGGACTTACTGGATCACCAGTACAAGTTAATGGCATTTGTGGTTATAAGGGTAACATATACGCTGGAGGGCAACTTACAAATGCCGGAGGTACGTCGGTAAAAAATATTGCTAAATGGGATGGTACAAAATGGTCGCCAGTTGGGGCTGGGTTAGGTGGAGGTGCTTTTAATTTAGTTTGGAACATTGCTGTTTATGATTCAACCCTCTATGCTGGAGGTGGTTTTGATAGTTCTGGTAATACAGCAATAAGTAACATTGCTATGTTGAATGATACATTAACAGGAATAAATGAGTTGACAAATAACAAAGAAAGGGTACAAGTTTACCCAAATCCAAGTAATGGGACGTTTACTATTTCAATTGATAATATAACAAGCAAAGCAGAAATGGAAGTATATAACATGCTTGGGCAAAGTATATACCAAGATAGGCTTAACAAAAATACAACAGAAATAAACCTAACCAGTCAACCTGCGGGTATTTACTTGTATAGGGTTGTTTCGGAGAAAGGAGAATATATGTCAAGCGGAAAGCTTATTATTCAATGAGTTTCCTAATAGGGTATTAAAATAAAAAGGCTCGGTAAACTACCGAGCCTTTTTTTATTTACTGGTTCATTTGATAAGGCTTATTTGTCTTTTTTATCCGTACTGCACGGCTTATAAATTGCTCCGTCAGCAAAATCAATAGCAAGCCAAAGCAGGCAGGGTTGTACAATAATATCGCCTACCAGTGCTGCTACCCGTATTTCACGACCTCCTTTTTCAGGTTTGTGCTTTTGACAGTCGGAAATATGACCGCCGAAAAGAGTGCCGCAGCCTGAGCTAATAAGTATAACTAATCCTATTGTGATAATAGATAATGTTTTCATTTGATTAAGGTTTTAAATTTTATGCCTACTCATAAAGTCTTTCGGCTTCCACTTTTAATTGAAAGAATGTTTTGTTTTATGGCATGGGCTTTTTGTGTTTATACCCCAACATCCCTAAGTGGTGTTTATAAAAAAACAGCGTGGGACATTCACTTATCGCATCTGAGGTACTACGACGCACCCAATCCACAAATAAGTAAAGCCCACGCCTTGACGTGAGCGAATAACTTATCCTTGTGAATCTTTGGATTGTCGTAGTTTCCAGATACAAGTAAGCTAACGCTGTTATGTTAGTTCCTTTGAATTATTTATACCAATATTTTGTTTTTATTAGTTTATATACCAAAAATAACATTTTCACTCTAAATACCTGACCTTATTAAAAGAAGTTTTTTTTGCCAAGTGCCAACGAAATTGCCATATTACGTAACGTCTGCTTACGTTACGTTAAATAAAATTCCGTAACATAACGTAACGTGCCTTTTGTTATACGTAACGTAGCGTTACGTATGATATACTGCGTTACGTATATTAACGTGGATATGCAACCAAGTAATGCCTTTATGATGAGCTAACAGAAGAAATAATCTGAACCTTTTTAGAATTTGTGTTTTGACAAAAAAACTACCGACCTTTGCAGCAATTAAAACAAAAACAATTAATATATCTACATTATGAGCGACGTACCGGATATAAATAATAATGAAATGGCTGTCATACTAAATCAAATCTATCCAGACGTTCCTACGTTTAAGAAACACCTTATGCCATTTTTCCATCCTATGAAAGAGGATTACAAATCCTTTATGAAAATATTAGAAAAGATGGGAGTTAAATCCTTAGATGAATACTTGGAGATACTTCTAATGAACTTTAACATTTCAGGAATGATACAAATGAAAGTTATTAATCTCCTTCAACAGATTGAAAAACAATACGGCGATAAATTCGTTGAGCTGTCTACGGAAAAACTATTAGAGATACTCGGAAGTCATATATCATTTGACAATAGTTTTTCAGATATAACGAACGTACAAAAAAAAGACAGCAAGGTAATGAACACTGATGAGTTAGATGCCCTTGCTTCAAGACTACCGGAAAATGAAAATGCACAATACGAATATTTTAATTTATTTGTTGTAAAAATATGGGTCAGTTATCTTGTAATCAATTATACATCTATTGATAATGCTTTGGGGCATTTCTCCAAAGAGTTATTGGGACAGTATTATACCCGCATGAACCAATTATATGATAAAGATATTATCCCTCAGAAACTCATAGATTATATTGAGCAGATAAAAGTTCCCAAATTTGAAGAAATACAACCTGAAATACCCAATAAAGGGCAAGCGTTACTTGCGGTGAGTATTAAGATACCTGTATTTTCAGAGATAGAGAAAGTGATTGAAGTATTAAAGAAGTATTTTGACCCAAATCAGCACGAGTTTCTTCTGGCTGCATTTAACGGAAATAAAATAACAGATAAACTACTGTTCAAATCTAATGGCAATCAATTAGCAGATGCCTTTAAACGTTTGTATAACGCCAGCCTCATTACAGGCTGCATAAAGACTGAATTAGCACAATGGATAGAACAAAACTTTACGTATAAAGGGAAGGGTGGTAAAATAACCGTATTCAAAGAGAAATATCTCAATGAGATAATCTCCTCCGACCAAAAGATTTGTAAGAATCCGATAATAGAGATAAAAACTGAGCAGGGGAAATATTTAATATTCTCTGCTGAGAAACAATCAAGGGCTAAGTCCTAACTATTTAAGGGGGTTATAGTTCTAATCCTTTATCCCTCTTGTATCTCTCCTTGCGTCTGGGCTAAGCTTGCACTCTATAACAAGAGTGTACTATGGCGAAATTAGCCCCGAAAGACCCACAATTTGGAATACCTGTTGCAAGCCGTATCGATGAAGATATGGCTTTCAGCATGAATAAAGAAGCCCTGAAAGCAGGAAAGACTCTTTCACTATATATATCGGAATATCTCAAAAAAGCCGCTGGGTTTGAAAAGAAAATAGCAGAACTACAAGTCCAGCTCAGTAAAGAAAAAGAGTTGAACGAAGCCCAAAAGAAAAAGATTGCGGAGTTAACTAAACAGCTTGCGAATGAGAAAGAGTTTGCCAAAAAAGTTGCAGGCACATTCATTATTGAATTAAGCGAAGGAGATAAAAGCCACGCCACTCAATTAATCAAAACCTATAATACCATTTTAAAAGATGAACAATCAAACCGCAAACACTGAGGAGCCTGTATATGTTGCAGTTCCTGTTAAAGATTACAAAAAAGAAATTGCCATAGCAGTTGGAGCAGGCATATTACTTATAATCGTTGTCGGGTTCATGCTGAGAAAATCCAAAGGAAAAATTGGATTAGGCGATGTAATGGCGCAAATGGAAAGTTAAAACCTAATACTTAGCTAAATGACCATCCAAGTAGTTACAATAAGTGTTCAGGATTTACAGGGTTACATCGCTGAGGCCTACAAGGATGGTTATGTTAAGGCTCAAAGAGAATGGGAAGCAGAAAAGGCAGCAGTAATAGCAACACCCAAGTTCAATGAAATACTAAGGGGTGTTAAGGAACTAAGGCAATATTTGATATTTAAGGGCTATTGGAGTGGCTCTGTGTCCACTTTGAGCAAGGTTGCGCCCCAGCTATTAGCCGAAGGCGATAAGCAGGGGCATGGGCTTATTTTTCGTTGTGGTTGTATTGACCATGATTTTACCAACGGGTTCCGTTTTAAGCCCCTCATAAAGAAGCAGAAGAATATCAAAGCACGGGCATAGAAAAACAGCATACGTTAAGAACTTTCTACTTCCTATATTCATGTTTTTGCTATATTTAAAACATGAATCGCACCAATTACAAGCAATTTTCCTTTATTTACAAGCAGTTCATCACTATTTGCTTTAATTCACATGCTATCACTTTGCGACTAAATATTGCGACCAACTCTTGCAATTCCCCATGTTTACAGGCCTTTCAAGGTCATCGTTGTAATCAACAATGATTTACAATGAAACGCCAATATGACTGAGAATCAATAATATACATAAAGTATTGATAGTCAGAATATTACAAAACACAGTACTTACTATACTAAAGCCTTTTCCATTTTCGGTCTTTTTGGTTTCTCACCTTTAGTATACATAACTAATTCAACGGACCTAAGCTTAGACATTTTTTGTTCTATTTTTCGCTCTATTGATTCGTGAATACTATTATACTCCTGCTGATTTGCCAGGAATTCACAATAGCTCAAATATTCCAAGTAAGCAGTGGATATCTTTTCATCGTTAGGTATACTACTCCTAGTTAAGTAATACCATACTCTACTATCTAAAATGGCAAATTTTTCAGGATTAACAAAATGCAAAAGCTTTGATGACCCTACTAACGAATTATTGAAAGTCCTTTTTAAAATAGAAAGTTCGTTAACATCAGGAACAATGCCCTTTTTAGCATTATTTAGTATCTCCAAAGGTTTTTCTAGTTCAAGGGATTTAAAATTTAAAATAGTAGGCATCCACCCATAAGTGAAATTGATTCCAATTATCAAATTATGTCTGCTAAGCTTTTCAATACCCTTGAAATATTCAATAAATTCAGGATACGAAACATAATAGGTGGCTTCAGAAAATTCGATGTTCTTTGCATCATATAAAAACTGCTCTGGTAGTTTCTTGATGCTATAGGGGGCTTCCAATTTTTTAGCCATTTCTGTCTTTTTCCAAATTTAAGAAATTATTAATGGGCAACCCACTCATTTTTCAACACAGAGTGCACCGAGTTTTAAGAGTTTCACAAAGAAATAACAAAACTCTGTGTAACTCTGTTTCCTTTGTGGCTTCTGTGTTGGAAATTCAACAAGAGTCCCGGAACCAAAAAATACCCTATTTTTGCCGCCTCTTATGGCAAAACAACAAAACATACGCAACTTCTGTATCATTGCTCACATCGACCATGGTAAAAGTACCCTGGCCGACAGGCTATTGGAATTTACCAAGACCATCAATAAGCGCGATATGCAGGCGCAGGTGCTCGATGATATGGATTTGGAGCGTGAGCGTGGCATCACTATCAAGAGCCATGCCATACAAATGAACATTATACATAAGGGTGAGGAGTTTACCCTTAACCTTATCGATACCCCGGGCCACGTAGATTTTTCGTACGAGGTATCACGTTCTATAGCTGCCTGCGAGGGCGCACTGTTATTGGTTGACTCTACACAAGGTATACAGGCACAAACTATATCGAACCTTTATTTGGCATTAGATAATGACCTGACCGTTATTCCTGTCCTGAATAAAGTGGATATGCCCAATGCCATGATCGAGGAAGTAAAGGACCAGATGGTGGATATTATTGGTTGCAAAAGAGAAGAGATAATGCTTGCCAGCGGTAAAACCGGGCAAGGCGTTGATGAACTGTTAACTGCTATTATAGATCGTGTTCCAGCCCCTAAAGGAGACCCCGATGCACCATTCCAGGCGCTGATATTTGACTCTGTTTTTAATATTTTCCGTGGCATAGTAGCTTATTTTAAGGTAGTTAACGGTACCATTAAAAAAGGCGATAAAGTGAAATTTGTTGCCACCGAAACCGAATACATTGCTGAAGAAATAGGTGTTTTGAAACTGGCTTATAAGCCTACCGATGCCATTTACCCCGGCGATGTGGGATATATAATATCGGGTATTAAAGCAGCCAAGGAAGTACGTGTTGGCGATACCATTACCCACGTTGATAGGCCATGCGAAAGTGCCATACAGGGCTTTAAAGAAGTAAAGCCTATGGTGTTTGCCGGTATTTACCCGGTAGATACCGATGATTACGAGGAGCTTCGCGGCGCTATGGACAAACTGCAGCTGAATGATGCTGCATTAGTATTCGAACCGGAATCAACTGCGGCACTGGGCTTTGGCTTCCGTTGCGGATTTTTGGGCATGCTTCACCTTGAAATTATACAGGAGCGTTTAGAGCGGGAGTTTAACATGACCGTTATTACTACCGTACCTAACGTTTCGTACTTTGCTTATACCATGAAGGGAGAGAAGCTCAATATAAATAACCCAAGCGATCTGCCTGACCCAACCTTTATTGATCACGTAGAAGAACCATACATAAGGGCCAATATTATTACCAAAACTGAATATGTGGGTGCTATTATGTCGTTGTGTATTGAGAAGCGAGGCACTATAATGAACCAATTATACCTGACAACCGACCGCGTTGAAATGGTATTTGAAATGCCATTAGCAGAAATTGTATTCGACTTTTACGACAGGCTAAAGAGCATATCTAAGGGTTATGCTTCTTTCGACTACACACCTGTTGATTACCGCCAGTCGGAATTAGTAAGGCTTGATATACTAATTAATGCTGAATTGGTAGATGCCCTTGCAGCGCTTATACATAAGGACCGCGCACAGGAGTTCGGCCGTAAAATTTGCGAAAAACTAAAAGAACTTATACCACGCCAGCAGTTCCAGATTGCCATACAGGCCGCTATCGGAGCCAAGATAATTGCCCGCGAAAACATTAGCGCCATACGTAAGGACGTTACTGCTAAATGTTATGGTGGCGATATATCGCGTAAACGTAAACTGTTGGAAAAGCAGAAGAAAGGTAAAAAACGTATGCGCCAGGTGGGTAATGTAGAAATACCACAATCAGCTTTTATGGCTGTACTTAAGCTGTAGCACATGCATCTCTTTTTTGTTCCGGATGTTATTGGTGATACCTGTACCCTCGGTGCAGAAGAATCTCACCATTGCATAAAAGTATTGCGCCTGCAAACAGGCGAACACGTTAAAATTACGGATGGCAAAGGCGGGGCTTATAAAGCAGAAATAGAAACTGCAAACGCTAAAGCCTGTGTATTACGAATACTCGAACATCATCAGGAGCCTGCACCGACTTGGCAATTGCACGTTGCCATTGCACCCACAAAAAATATTGCCCGCATTGAATGGCTGGTTGAAAAACTAACCGAAATAGGCATAACAGAATTCATTCCGGTTAATGCGCATTATTCCGAACGAAAAGTATTGAAGAACGAACGCCTGAATAAGATTGTGATCGAGGCCATGAAACAATCGAACAGGAATTATATACCAAAGCTGCACGAGCTTTGTTCGTTTACCGAAATGCTTGAGCAAACAAAAGATTTTAAAGGACAGAAATTTATATTGCACTGCATAGAAAAAGAAAAAAGTACCTTCTCTAAAATATACACAAGAGGCGGAAACGCTTTAGTACTTATCGGCCCTGAAGGCGATTTCCATAATACAGAAGTAGAACAGGCAATAGGGCATGGCTTTATTCCTATAACCTTAGGCGACCACCGCTTACGCACTGAGACTGCTGCTTTAGTTGCTGCATGTACCTTGCATGCGCTGAATGAGTAGGCTCTATCCTATGCTTCGTTTCTGCCCCAAACCCCTAAAGGGGCTTTAACGTTCGTCACACTGAGCTTGTCGAAGTGTCAACGGAATATGTTTCGACAGGCTCAACATGACGCACTATTATTCAAAGCCCCTTTAGGGGTTTGGGGCAGATAGAATTTGATTAACTTTGAATTTATGAAAAAAGGCCTTTTTCTTCTGCTTATTTCTATCACACTCTTTTCTTTTAAAGCAAAGTATTCGAACAATTATACCTATCAGTTAGCCCGTATGAAGTACAAAGGCGGAGGCAATTGGTACGATGGAAAAACCTCTTTGCCTAACCTTGCTATTTTTTGCAATAAGAATTTAGGTATGAACATTAACCCCGAAGAAGCATTGGTAGAGCCCGGCAGTGCTGAGATATTCAATTACCCTATGGTGCACATAACAGGTAATGGCAATATTCTGTTTAGCCCTGAAGAAGCTGAAAACCTGAGGAACTATTTAATTGGCGGTGGCTTTTTAGAGGTGAATGATAGCTATGGATTAGACTCAGCTTTCAGGAGAGAGATCAAAAAAGTATTTCCTGAATTGACATTGGTAGAGTTACCATTCAGCCATCCCATCTATCATCAAAAATACACTTTCGAGCATGGCTTGCCCAAAATACATGAGCATGATGGTGGTAAGCCTGTCGGCTACGGCTTAATATACAATGGCCGTTTGGTGGTTTTTTACAACTTCGATTCCGACTTAGGTGATGGCTGGGAAGACCACGACGTTTATAACGACCCGCCTGAACTGCATGAGAAAGCCCTTGAAATGGGTGCTAACATTTTGCAGTACGTATTGATGGGGCAGATAGATAATACCAAAAAGCCTTAACGGCAATTTCTATTTTACAATGTAATATCTTCCAAAGTAGCTTTATGATTGTGTAACAATCCGTAGCCTTCAATTATACACACATACACAAAAGAAGTAAAGCATAGGCTCAAGACTACACTTTGGCTTGCTCCTTGTAACCCGCCTGCATTAAGTACCGTAATCAGCAATACAATAAAAGCAATAACACTCGCACTGATATAAAACACTGCCTGTACAACCCTTGATCTCTTTTCTCTTATTTCCTCCACAGCGCCAATTACACCTTCAGAAAATGATTCAGGTATCAGAACTGATTCCATTTCTTTTAATGAGCCGAAAAGAATCTCGTATTCATTTTTTTTAGCCGTGCATAAAGAACAAGCATTGAGGTGTTCGGACTGCTTTTCGGTTGCATAGCCCGCAGCTTCTTCAACTATTTGCTGCAACTCTGTATCTGTTAGATGGGTATTCATAATAGATCTTCTTTTTTATATTTTTTAAGTATCGAGTTCTTTAAGTTACTCCTTGCCCTAAACAAATAACTTTTAACTGTTCCAATAGGTATCTTGACTATCTCTGCAATTTCTTCATAACTCCTCTCCTCCTGATGATACAAAACAAGAATAGTTCGCAATACAGGAGAAAGCAATTGCATTTCAACCTCAAGATGTTGTTTCATTTCATTTAAATACAATACTTTATCAGGGCGTATAGCATTTGTATCTTCTATAAAATCAATAGGGTTATTTTCATCTATTCTCTCTTCATCACTACTATGTATTACGTCATCCAGTAACTGTATCTTATGCTTTCTTAAATGGTTAATGCATGTATTATAAGCTATTCGGGCTATCCAGGTAGATAATTTAGAATTAAAATTAAAGCCGGGCAGGCTTTGATATACTTTGATAAAAATGTCCTGGCATACATCCTTGCTGTCGGCATTATTATTAAGCATTTTGAAAACAATGCTAAACACCAGGCGCTGGTTGTCTTTAATAAGCACACGAAATGCTTCATCATCCCGCTTTAGAACCTGTTCTACAAGCTCCCTGTCTTTATCATTATTTACGTTTTGCCCTAACATCTTAACTATTAGACAAGTCTATGACTATTTTTGTTGCACTATATTTTTTATAAGCAATTGCAACATTTATTGAACTCCGCTTGTCATATTGGTAAAAATATCAATTAAACTCAATTATTATGAAAACGAAACATTTGACACTCCTGCTTAGCTGCTCTCCTCTATTGGCATTCGCACAAGAACAAAACCCGGCATACCAACATGCTATTCCCGATAAAGTATTTGAATTGGGGATACCCTTAGTAACAATCATCATTATATTTTACTCCATAATATCATTATTCCGAATTGTAACAGACAACAGAACAAGGCAACGCCTGATAGATAAGGGAGTATCGGATGAAGCATTAAAACAGATGTTGCTTAACGGTAATAAGCGTATTCCACTTGAAGCTCTTAAATGGGGCCTTATACTGGGATTTACAGGGCTTGCATTAATAGTATGCAGTTTCATACCCTTTGGATATTTAACCTTTGCTACCTTATTTCTGGGTATTGCTGCAGGGCTATTGCTCTTTTCCTTAAAAAAAGTAAAGTAATAGAGCTATTTTAGTTTGCGGCATATTTCCCAAACTACTATGCCCACGCTAACAGATAGGTTAATGGAATGTTTTGTTCCATACTGAGGGATTTCGATGCAGGCTGCGCAGGTATCTATAATGGCCTGCTCTACCCCACTTACTTCATTACCAAAAACAAGAGCTATTTTTTTAGCAGATAAATCTAATTTATCAAGCATGGTACTATTTTCAGCCTGTTCAACTGCATAAACAGTATAGCCCTCTTTCTTCAAATCATTTACTGCATCAATAGTTGCAGGAAAATGTCTCCAGCTAACAGATTCTGTTGCACCAAGGGCAGTCTTCTGTATTTCGCGGTGAGGAGGAGTTGCAGTAACACCGCATAGATAAATACCCTCTAACAAAAATGCATCAGCCGTACGAAACACCGAACCGATATTGTTCATACTCCTTACGTTATCTAACACAATTACAATCGGAATCTTAGAAGCACTTTTAAACTCCTCTGTGCTTTTTCTGTTAAGCTCATCTATCGATAATTTCCTCATGATACTTGAATTCTCTTAGAATATTTTTTGCCACGAAAACACTAAAACACAAAATCCACAAAATTGTTTAGTGTGTTATTTATTAGTGTTTTTGTGCTTTAGTGGCAAAATTGTTTATTAAATCATGTTTACCTCACGTTCAAGTATGACTCCGAATTTTTCTTTAACCGACTCGATGACTTTTGTAGAAAGATCATAGATTTCCTTTCCGGTTGCATCGCCATAGTTCACCAATACAAGGGCCTGGTCCTTATGCACTCCCGCATCACCAATGCGTTTACCCTTCCATCCACACTGTTCTATCAGCCAACCGGCAGCCAGTTTAGTATATCCATGGTGCATAGGAAAAAAAGCTATGTCAGGAAATTGTTGTTTCAGTTTTTCAAAATCCGCATTTTCAATAATTGGATTTTTGAAAAAACTACCCGCGTTACCCAATTTCTCAGGGTCGGGCAATTTGCTGGAACGTATTTTAATTACTGCATTACTTACATCGGCAATAGTTGGGTTCTTAATTCCCATATCTTCCAACTCTTTGCTGATAGTACCATAAGATACATTTACCTTTTTAGGATTCCTCTCTAACTTAAATGTAACAGCAAGTATAACATACATACCTTTCTGCTCTCCTTTAAAAATACTGTCCCTGTAACCAAACTTACACTCGGCATTCGAGAATTTTTTTATCTCGTATGTATTAATATTCATGGTCTCTACCTCGTGCAATGTATCCTTCAATTCTACTCCGTATGCTCCAATATTTTGTATCGGCCCTGCTCCAACTGTACCGGGTATTAACGAAAGGTTCTCTACTCCGCCATAATTATTACTAACGCAATACAAAACAAAATCGTGCCATTTTTCACCGCCATTTGCTCTTACATAAATAGCATCTTCTTCCTCTTTTACTACTTCAATGCCCTTTATAACGTTGCGAATTATAATTCCGCCATAATCTCCGGTAAATAGCACATTACTTCCACCACCCAATATCATAAAGGGCTTGCCCACAATTACAAGCGACGATAATATTTCTTTCAGTTCCTCGACCGAAGCAAATTCAGTATACTCATTTGCAAATACCTTAGCATGAAAGGTGGTAATATCTTTAAGCGGATAATTTTCGTGAAGTTTCATGGGGCTAATTTTTAGAAGCCGCCCTGCGCTGCTTTTCTTTTATAATAAGGCTCAGCTCTCTGCCTGTCTGTCCCTTTACCGATGTATTTTCTTTTGCACGTCGTATCAGGTAGGGCAACACATCTCTTACCGGTCCGTATGGTACATACTTAGCAACATTATAACCTGCATTGGCAACATTAAAACTAATGTGGTCGCTCATACCCAGCAACTGCGAGAACCATATATGCGAATGGTTAGCCGGGATATTATTCTGCTGCATTAACTTAACCAGAAGCATAGCGCTGTTTTCATTATGTGTACCTGCACACAGGGCAATTGTATCAATATTCTTAACGCAAAATTCTATTCCTGTATTGTATTCTTTATCTGTTTCGGCTTTGGTATTATTTATGGGCGAAGCATATCCCATCTTCTCGGCCCTTGCTCTTTCCTTTTCCATGTAGGCGCCCCGCACCATCTTCACTCCAAAGAAATATTTCTTCTCGCGGGCATCTTTCAGTCCGTTATCTAAATAAGCAAGTCGGTCGTTGCGGTACATCTGGGCAGTGTTGAATACAATACACTGCTCTTTATTATACTTCAGCATCATATCATGGGCAAGGTCATCAATAGCCACCTGCGTCCAGCTTTCTTCTGCATCTATCAGTAATTGTACTTTATGCTGATGCGCTGCAGCACATATTTTATCAATACGCCCTTTTATTCTTTCCCAGGCTTGCTGCTCATCACTCGACAAAGAAAGTTTCGCGCTTACTTTCTCGATCAGATCAATTGCACCCACACCGGTAGGTTTAAATACTGCAAACGGAATATGTTTATTCTTACTTGCCAGTTCAATGGTCTTAACAATTTCTCCGGCGGTGTGGTCAAATACGTTTTCTTCTTCTTTACCTTCAACTGAATAGTCGAGTATCGATCCTACATTATATTTACCAAGGCTTTCAATTGTCTTCAGGCATTCGTCAATATCTTCTCCACCACAAAACTGTTTGAAAATAGTTGCTTTTATAAACGGGCGAATTGGCAGATGTGTTTTAATGGCAAAGTCGGTGAACTTTTGGCCGAAGTTTACCAGGCCCGGATTACCTACTAACTTAAAAAGCCAATACGAACGCCTTAAGTGGGCATCGCTTTTACCTGAAAATGCTATGGCTGTATCGTCGAATGAAAGCATACTAAATAGTGCGGCAAATATAGGGAATAGTCGTTAGTCGATAGTTATCAGTCGTAAGTAAGTACAATTCTGATTCTCTAAAAAAAGATATTTACTGCGGAAAAGTTTTACCTGCAATGATCATAGCCTCGGTAAATGCCTGCATATCGAGTGAAAGAGAGACATTGTGTTGTTTGAAATAACCTATCAGGTTTTCGGTAGGCATATTACCGGTAAGCTTATCGCTTGCCATAGGGCAGCCGCCAAAACCTTTAATAGCACTATCGAACCTGCGGCAACCACTATCATAAGCTGCCTTTACTTTTTCTTCCCATTTATCAGGGGTGGTATGCAGGTGGGCGCCAAACTCTACATCTTTCAGTTCGGGTATAAGGGTGGAAAAAAGTTGAGTAATATTTTCAGGATTAGAAACACCAATAGTATCAGACAATGCCAGAATGCGAATACCCATATTATGCAACTTCCTCGACCAGTGAATAGCTATCTCCGGGTTCCACTCTTCCGCATAAGGATTCCCAAAGGCCATAGATATATATACCACCAGTTCCTTATTATGTTTCACACATAAATTCTGTATCTCCTCCACTCTTATCAATGATTCTGCAATGGTAGAATTGGCATTACGTTGCTGGAAAGTTTCAGAAATGGAAAATGGAAAGCCCAGATATTTTACCTGATCGAACTGCACTGCATCCTGCGCACCCCGGAGGTTTGCAATAATGGCAAGCAATTTGCTTTTAGTACCTGTCAATTCAATTTTATTCAGCACCTCCGCAGTATCCTTCATTTGCGGAATAGCCTTTGGTGATACAAAGCTGCCCACATCAATAGTATCGTACCCTACTTTGAGCAATGAATTTATATAGGCAACTTTTTTATCGGTTGGGATAAAGTCATGTATCCCCTGCATTGCGTCACGTGGGCATTCTATTATCTTCATAGCAATTATGAATTATAAAACCGACTTGAATTGCGATAAGAACCGCATATCATTTTCAAAAAATAATCTCAAATCTTTTATCTGGTAGCGCAACATCGTAATACGTTCAATACCCATACCAAATGCATAGCCGGTATATTTATTACTGTCGATACCACAATTTTCGAGCACCTTAGGGTGTACCATACCACAGCCTAATATTTCTACCCAACCGCTTTGCTTGCAAACAGGGCAGCCTTTGCCTTCGCAAATAATGCAGGTAATATCCATTTCGGCACTGGGTTCAGTAAACGGGAAGAACGAAGGGCGGAAACGTATCTTAATGTCTTCGCCAAACATTTCATGTACAAAGTAGTAGAGCGTTTGTTTAAGGTCAGCAAATGAAACACCTTCATCTACATACAATCCTTCTACCTGGTGAAACTGGCAATGCGCACGTGCAGAAATGGTTTCATTCCGGTAAACCCTGCCCGGTGATATAGTACGAATAGGAGGCTTTTGGTTCTTCATCACTCTTACTTGTACAGATGAAGTATGAGTTCTGAGTAGCCACTTTTCAGCATAGTCTGATTCCACAAAAAAAGTATCCTGCATATCGCGTGCCGGATGATCATCGGGGAAGTTAAGCGCCCCAAAATTATGCCAGTCATCTTCAATCTCCGGCCCTTCAGAAATAGTGAAACCTATTTTATTAAATATATCTACTATGCTTGTTCTTACTAATGAAATAGGATGCCTTGAACCTAAATCAACAGGCTCAGATGGCAATGAATGGTCAATACTTTCCTTGGCAGAAGAACCATTGTTTGAGGACAGATCTTTTGCCTGCGCGAATTTCTGTTCAGCAAGCTGCTTAAGTTCATTCAGTTGCTTACCAACCACCTTTCGTTCTTCAGGTGCAAGGGTTTTAAACTCATCGAACAATACAGCAAGTATTCCCTTTTTACTTAAATATTTTAAGCGGAATTGTTCCGCATCTTCGGGGTTAGTTATACTTACCCCACCTACTTCTGCTGTTAGTTCTTTTACTTTGCTTTCCATACTGTTACTTCACTATTTCCATACTCAATACTCGTACATCTTCAACAGGCCTATCACCAGGGCTGGTTTTAACCGCAGCTATTTTATCTACAATATCCAATCCTTCCACAATTTCGCCAAAAACGGTATAGTTATTATCTAACTGCGGTGTACCACCTATTGTTGTATAAGCCTTTCTCTCCTCAGGGCTGAATTTAAATTTATCGGCTTTTTCAAACATAGAATCAATAATAGGTTCTATTGTTTTAGTGAGTGCCTGCAAACTGTCAATATTACTCTCGTTCTGGTATTTGATAAATTTTCTTTTCATTTCGGTATTTTGAGGCATGCTGATAATCTTGGTAAAAATCTGTTGCTTTATGCCAAAATTCATCCGTTGTTCCATAGTATCTAAAGCCCCGTTTGTAAATACTTTGCCTTGTACAATGTAAAACTGACAGCCCGATGACGCTTTGGTCGGGTTAACCTGGTCGCCTTGCCTTGCCGTTGCCAAAGCACCCTTTTTATGAAAAAGGCCCGGTACAATTTCAGCAGGAACAGTATAACCGGCATCGCCGCTACCCAACATTACACCCGGTTTGGCATTTTTTGAGTTTGGGTCGCCTCCCTGTATCATAAATGTATGTATAACCCTGTGGAACAGTGTGCTATCATAGAACTTCTGCTTAACCAGCTTAATAAAATTATCCCTGGTTTGAGGGGTTTCGTTATAAAGCTTTACCACCATGTCGCCCATGGTAGTATGAATTTTTATTTTGGTCTCTTTTTCGCCTGTATGCCCTGCAAACGTTGCAGCCATGCCAAGGGTGGTTACCCCTAAAACCATAGCTGTTATGAGATTTCTTTTAATCATTTCAAAATTTGTTTATTTTTGTACGTCGTAAAGGTACATGATTTTATTTTTGGATGAAAAAATTAATTACACTCTCCTTCTTTCTAGTGGCAGTAATATTGTTTTCGGCAGTTGCTGTAACACAATCTTCCTGCCAAAAAAATACAACATGTGATGCAACCATTTTGGTTGTAGATACTACCGGCACATCGGGTGTTCAGGTTCCTGTTGTTGGCGCTACTGTTTATTTATCTGCTTCAGGATACAAAGGCCCTGGCCAGGTAACAGGTACCGCTACTACCGACAATAATGGACATGCCTATTTTTCATTTAAATTACCGGCCATATTCGATATAGCTGCCAGCAAAGGTGCTATGACAGGTAAGGGCTTGTTACAGTTAAATGTTGGCGGTACAGCTACCACAACCGTTATTATTCACTAAATCTTATTTTTTTTGTGGGGGGCTGCTTTACGCGGTTACTTTGCCTATGTAGCTAAAAGCTATTCAATTAAATACCCTACTTAAGCATCATTACCCAGCCCTTTTGGTTAAGGTACTCGCCCTTGCTCGACAAGTATGTAATACGATAAATATACACACCTTCCTCTACCTTGCGGCCGTGGAAAGTGCCATCCCATCCCTGAGTATCGTCGGTTGTTTCGAATATTAACTGGCCCCAGCGGTCGTATATGGTAAAGTCGTAGTTCTGAATATTTACAAACACACCTACAGGTTTAAATATCTTATTTATCCCATTCGGGTTAAAAGCATTGGGTATATATAAACGAGGGTCCTGATAGGCTTCCGCAATGTTAGATATGCTCGTATCTACAAAAGTATAAGTCGAAGGAACTTCAATTGCCTGTATATAATAGCCAAACACACCTTGCCCGGTAATGATAGCACTTACATCATCAGTATAGGTATTAACACCTGCCGTTGGGGCCAATGCCGGACTGATCAATGAAAACGCTCCCCCGTCTTCATTCCTATAAATAAAGTATCGCGCAACGCCATTGGCCCAATGAATGTAATTATTCCAGGTCAGCACGTTCTGCCCAGTATTATTACCCATTGCACTAAGGAACATAGTTTGGCCAATATTGGTACTATCAATAATATAATTGCAACTATCCTTTGCAAAAACCCTATAGGTATAACTATGATTATTAGGATTAGCGATAGGATCAATGCAGCTATAATAAACCTGATGGGCAACAGCAGGTACGGTTGCCACAATAGTTTGTAATCCACCTATCGAGTCCTCACCTTTAACAAGGTATTCCTGAACCCCAGCTCCAGTATCTATATACCAGTTGATTTGGTTTTTTGTTGAAACGCTACCATTATTTAAAACCGTTGCAAACTGCAGGTAACTAAATTTTGGTGGTGGTGGCAATGTTGTCTGGTAGCATATTATATTGGAAGAAGCAGTTACACTAGGGTTATTCTTATCTATAACCTGTACAAAGTAACAAAGCGTTTCTATGGTATTCAACCCGGTTTCCTCGTAAGTAGTTGTATCGGAAGAATTAAGTACAGTATACTTACCGCCGTTAACACTTTGATAAAGCACATACTTTCCTACACCCGGAATAAGATTGACATACGCGTTCCAGTTCAATGTGTTTTCCTGTGCACATTTATCCGGTACATTTTTTATAAACAGGGTACGTTGCAGTGCGCTTATTGGGCTTAGATTTTGGCAACTATCAAAAGCGGCTACACAAAAATTCTCGGAACCGGTTCCAGGAGAACCTCCGGTAAAATTATAATACGTACTGCCTATTCCATGAGTAGTATCAATGGGCACCCATTTGTTGTTTATGAGTTCATACACGATATAACCTGTTGCCTGAGCCGAACTGCTTTTGTACCATGAAATTTCAACATTACCGGCAGCCCCTACACTTACAGTATCCATAACAGGTGAGGCCGGTGGAAATTTACTTACAAAGCTTCCTGCAACCCAGTTTGAGTTAGATTGGCATCCTGAGGCATCATCAGTTACAATTTTATATTTCAGTTTGGCATTGCAATAGGTTATAGTATCCTTATAAATCAATCCCTTGGTAGAATCAATCAATGTCCATTTAAACAAGTATTCACGATATATTTTATACCAACCGTTAAATCCTTTAAGGTTAGGGGTATGCATAGCATTCCAGGTCAATTGTGCTACACCACCACCAACTAAAGGTGTCAAAATAAGGTTAATGCTTTGTACCGTATCACCCACCGCATTTCCTTTAGAGGTATTGGTAACTCCAAAAAAGTATATAGAGCTTATGTTGGCATTTATGCCTGTAATATTGGTTGTGTTTACATTGTCGGGCCAAACTGCCGGGCCGCTGGTATAGCCTGCACCTGCAACATTACTCGAATTAATGGTGTATGAACTGAATGTATTATTAGTATCACTGGGTATTGTCCAGGTAACTGTAGCTGTTGTTCCGGCTGAGTCAATTGCTATGCAGGTAATAAGTGGTGGCCCAATGGTTGATTGTGCAGCAATACGCGAACTAATTGCCATTAAACCAATAATGCAAAAAAGGGTAACTATTATATGTTTGCTTTTAGCCAACAGTATAGGTTTAATCTACAAATTTAAGAAAATAACGTGAGGTTTTGCTATTAATAACGCATAAACAGCCCGTTTATTGTACTCTGGTACAGGCTTTTGTATGGCTTATCGGGGAGTATATTCCTTAACCGTGTCTACAAAGCACTTTACATGGTCAACAGGGGTATCGGGGTAAACACCATGGCCCAGGTTGGCTATGTAGTTTCTGCCACCAAATGCATCAAGCATCGTTTCTGTGGCCTTTTTTATTGATTTTGTATCAGCATAGAGCATACATGGGTCCATATTGCCCTGCAAGGTCTTGTCTTTAAATATTTTTCTGGCCTCGGTAGGGTTAACTGCCCAGTCGAGCCCTATTACCCTGCAATTAACTTTTGCCAGTTGCTCGCTTGCAAAATATGCTCCTTTGGGGAATACGGTAACAGGCGCAACTTTACTTAGCTCATCTGCAATACGTGCCATATATTGAAGTGAAAACTCCCAATAGGTATCATGCCCTAGTATTCCTCCCCAGGAATCAAATATTTGCACCAAGTCAGCACCAGCATTCACCTGATCCTTCAGGTAACGAATAGTAGTTTCAGTTATCTTTTCTAACAGGCTATGGGCCAGTTTTGGCTCACTAAAAATCATCCTTTTTGCCACTGAAAAGGTCTTTGAACCACTGCCTTCGGTCATATATGCAAAAATGGTCCATGGGCTACCGGCAAAACCCAGCAAAGGAACCTTACCATTCAATTCCTTTTTGGTAAGTTTCAGTGCATTTACCACATAATCCCAGTTTTCGGTACTGCCTACTCGCAGGGCCTCAATATCTTTTACTGTCTTAATGGTTTTTTCAAAATGCGGGCCCTTGCTTTCAATCATTTGGTAGGGCAAACCCATTGCCTCAGGTATTACCAGAATGTCTGAAAAAATAATGGCTGCATCTACTCCAAGTACATGCACAGGCTCTAAGGTAACTTCGCAAGCCAGTTCAGGCGTTTTTACCAGTTGGGTAAAATCTTTTACCGATGCGCGCACTTTGCGGTAACCCGGCAATATACGCCCTGCCTGACGCATTATCCACACCGGAACACGTGATGTTTCTTCTCCTTTGGCCGCTTTTAACAGTAAATCGTTCTGCATATATCCATTCGTAATATGAAGCCACAAACTTATCGATTTTATAAGTACTAAAACTTTCAGCCTTGCAGATAAAAGCGTAATTTTGCAAACTCAATTGAATACACTTTTATTACGATATGGAAGCCGCAGCACCGATTACGCCGGTAATTAATATAGAGCAGGAGAAGAAAGAGATACTGAACAGGTATCGCGGCTTGTTGCGTTCATCGCGCCGTAAGTTCGACGACGATGACAAAAAAATGATACGCAAGGCCTTTAACGTAGCTGTTGAAGCGCATAAAGAGGCCCGCCGCAAATCGGGTGAGCCTTATATATACCACCCTATTGCTGTAGCACGTATTGCTGCTGAAGAAATTGGCCTTGGCGCAACTGCTATTGTATGCGCCTTGCTGCACGATGTGGTAGAAGATACCGACATTACCCTTAAGGATATTGAGGGAATGTTTGGCAAAAAAGTTGCCTCTATTATTGACGGGTTAACAAAAATATCAGGAGTGTTTGATGCTTCTTCTTCATTACAGGCAGAGAACTTCCGTAAAATGTTACTTACTCTTGCCGACGACGTAAGGGTTATACTTATTAAGCTGGCCGATAGGTTGCATAATATGCGTACGCTTGAGTCGATGGAGAGGACCAAGCAGTTAAAAATAGCATCTGAAACACTTTACTTATATGCTCCACTCGCCCACCGCCTAGGTTTAAATAATATTAAAACCGAGTTGGAAGACTTGGGATTGAAATATACCGAGCCGGAGATTTACAGTGACTTAGATAAAAAATTAAAAGATACCCAGGCTGAGCGTGCCCGTTATATACACAGGTTTATTATTCCGCTACGTGAAGCCTTACACGAACAAAAAATAAAGTTCAGAATATTCGGAAGGCCGAAATCTATTTACTCCATATGGAGTAAAATAAAAAATAAGAACGTACCCTTCGAAGAGGTGTACGACATTTTCGCTATTCGCATATTAGTTGACTCACCACCTGAACAGGAAAAAGCAGATTGCTGGAGAGTTTATTCGATAGTTACTGATTTTTACTACCCTAACCCCGATCGTTTGCGCGACTGGGTTTCTACACCGAAAGCAAATGGCTATGAAGCATTGCATACTACCGTTATGGGGCCAAACGGACAATGGGTTGAGGTGCAGGTACGCAGTGAGCGTATGAACGAAGTAGCTGAAAAAGGTTATGCAGCACACTGGAAATACAAACAAGGCGGACCGGAGCATACTGAAGACCCGCTGGAGGAGTGGTTGAGAAAAATACGTGAGTCGTTATCGAACCCAGATAGTAATGCACTGGACTTTATTGATGATTTCAAGCTAAACCTTTTTGCCGACGAAATATTTGTGTTTACACCAAAAGGCGAAATGCGTTCTATGCCTGTAAACTCTACCGCACTCGATTTTGCTTTTGATGTGCATTCAGAAATCGGAACCAAATGTATTGGAGCTAAAGTAAACCATAAGCTTGTTCCGCTTAGCCATAAACTGAATAGCGGCGACCAGGTAGAACTACTTACATCGAACAAGCAAACGCCAAAGGCCGACTGGATGAACTTTGTGGTTACGGCCAAAGCCAAGTCGCGCATAAAAGAGTTTTTGAAAGAAGAAAAGGTCAAGCAAATTGCCCTTGGAAAAGAAACATTGCAAGAAAAATTTGAGCAAAACAAACTGGAGTTTAGTGATGTTTTTGTAAAGCGCTTGGCTTCGTTCCTTAATCTTTCCGATGTATCTGAATTGTACTACAGGGTTGGGATGGGCAACCTTTCCACTAAGGAACTGAAAGACTTTATTAAAGTAAAAGATAAAAAGATAGAGCCACAAGTTCCTGCACAAACACTTGAGCAACTTGTATCGAACAAGCGTGGCAAATCAGACTTTTTGGTTATTGGTGACAGCATTGATAATTTAGAATACAAGCTATCGCCATGTTGCAGCCCAATACCCGGCGATGACGTTTTTGGTTTTATAACCGCACACGAAGGAATTTTAATACACCGTGTAAACTGCCCCAATGCTATAGAGCTTATGTCGAACCATGCCTATAGAATTGTAAAGGCAAAATGGACCAGCCAAAAGCTTATCTCATTCCTGGCAGGTATAAAAATTATTGGTATCGATAAAATGGGCCTGGTAAATAATGTTACCCAGGTTATATCGAACGAACTGAACGTAAACATGCGTTACATCAGTTTCGATACCAACGATGGCACCTTTGAAGGAAATATTATAGTGTTCGTACACGATACCGCTCACCTTACCAGCTTAATGAAAAAGCTTGAAAAGGTAGATGGTGTTATTAAAGTAAGCAGGGTTGACACGAACCAATAAGGTTGAGGTTGAGGCTAAGATTGAGAAATTATTGTTCGAGCCTGAACCTAAATCTTAACCTAAGCCTTAATTAGCTTTAATCGTAAAATGAAAGCTTTCCATAATAGGGTTAGCCAATAATTTCTTACAGGCTTCTTCTACTTTCTGCTTGGCGGTTTCTTCGGTGCCGGCTTCTACTTCAACAGTAATATGCTTACCCACACGAACATTTTCGAGTTCGCCAAGGCCAATATTTTTAAGTACGCCTGTTACAGCTCTTCCTTGTGGATCTAAGAGTGCCTTCAAAGGCATCACATCTATTTCGGCTATAAATTTCATCTGGTATATAATTGAGGTGCTAAATTACAAATTCTACGTAATGTATCTTCTTGCCTATCGCTAAAAATGTCGATTCGTAATAAGTTTGGATTTTGGTCAGCAATTCCTCCCGTTCTTCTCCTAACGTTGAAGCATCGCTATACACATCTGCCGAATTAGCAAGTAACTTATACTTATGTTCCTGCACCTGCTCCATAGCATACGCATATAAGTCAGCATTATCACTCTTAAAATGAATTATTGCTCCCGGTTTTGCAAGGTTACGGTAGCGTTTTACAAAAGATGCCGACATTAGTCTTTTTTCTGTCTTTCCTTTACGTGGGTATGGATCCGGAAAAGGAATCCATACTTCGCTTACTTCGTTAGGGCCAAAATACGATTCAATAAAATCGATACGGTTACGCACAAAAGCAACGTTGGCCATTTTTTCTTCCACGGCAATCTTAGCGCCTCTCCAAAGCCTGGCACCTTTAATATCCATGCCAATAAAATTCTTGTTGGGGAACCGCTTTGCAAGCCCAATGGTATATTCTCCTTTGCCGCAACCCAATTCAAGAATAATAGGGTTATCGTTCTTAAAATAATCTGCATTCCATTTGCCCTTAAGCGGAAAGTCAATCGGCTCTCCTGCTGCTTGTGTTGGTTCAAACACATTGTTGAAGGTAGCTACCTCAGCGAATTTTTTTAGTTTACGATGGCCCACGTTACAAGTGAATAGTGTATAGTGTATAGTGACAAGTTTTCATTGGAACTATGCTTGTTTAACGCTTCCGATGTGTTGCAGCATGTCGGCTGTCATTTCCGGCAGATCGTACTTATGTTTCCAACCCCAATGTTCGCGGGCAAGTGAATCATCAATGCTATGTGGCCAGCTATCGGCAATAGGTTGGCGGTAATCAGGTTTATAGGTAATTGTAAATTCCGGAATATGCTTTTTTATTTCTGCTGCAATATCCTTTGGCGAAAAACTTGTCCCTGAAAGATTATAACTAGAACGTATCTTCACTTTATCTGCCGGTACTTGCATAAGTCCTATAGTGGCCCGCAAAGCATCGCTCATATACATCATTGGCAGAGCAGTGTCTTCCTTTAAAAAGCATTCGTACTTTTTGTTTTTTATTGCTTCATGAAAAATATGTACCGCATAATCTGTTGTGCCACCGCCCGGTGCCGATTGCCAGCCAATAAGTCCTGGGTACCTTACACTCCGCACATCAACGCCATAACGGTTATGGTAATATTCGCACCAACGCTCACCTGCCTGTTTGCTTATGCCATACACAGTACTTGGCTCCATTACAGTATACTGAGGTGTATTTATTTTAGGAGTGTTGGGGCCAAAAACAGCAATAGAACTTGGCCAGAACATTTTATCAATCACCTTTTCGCGCATTAGTTCTAATACACTAAGTAAGCCTTCCATGTTCAGCTTCCAGCCCTTTTCAGGGTATTGCTCAGCCGTAGCAGAGAGCAAAGCTGCCAGGTGATATATTTCTTTTACGTTGTGTTTCTTGATTATCTCAACCAGTCGTTTGGTATCTAATACATCCAGCGCTTCGTAAGCACAGTCAATATCATTATCGGGTCTTATGTCGGATGCTACAATTTTATTGCTGCCATATATGTTGCATAATTCCTGTACAAGCTCTTTCCCAATCTGCCCTCCGGCACCAATGACCAGTATCTTTGTATCCATACCCTGTGTTTATGTGAAGATGGGCGAAAGTACTAAAATTTCGGTCGGGGTTTTAGGGTAAGCCTGCCTAATTCGGTGCATTTTTAGTAGATTTGTTTCAGATACTTATTCAAGCGCTTAAGTCAATATTAATCATATTGATTTTCAATTACTTGTATAGATATTTCGGTAATATTCAAAAATCACCCAACCCATTGACCAAGGCCCGCGTACTAGTTAGTAAATTGATGTAAGCCCGTATTGCAATAATGAATGTAGAAGTCGACTTAATTACAGCCTGCATACGAAAAGAGCGTAAAGCGCAATACGAGCTTTATAAAGAGACCTATAGATACCTGATGAGTATTTGCATACGATATACACAATCATACGAGGAGGCACAAGAGGCTTTGAACACCGGTTTTTTAAAAGTGCTGAACAACCTGGAGAAATACCAATCGCATATACCTTTTAAATCGTGGATACGCCGGGTTATTATAAATGTACTTATTGATGAATACCGCAAGGAGAAGAAACATAAAGAGAATATAAAATACGTAGAGGACTTTGAGGAACTGCCCATAGCGGGAGCTTTGAATGAAGCCATTTCGAAAATGAATGTAGAGGAAATACATAAGCTGATAGTACAACTGCCACCCATGAGCCAAAGAGTATTTAACTTATATGTGGTAGATGGTTTTGAACACAAGGAAATTGCCAATATGCTGGGTATAAGCGAAGGAACATCAAAATGGCATTTGCATTTTTCACGGGAACAATTAAAGGTAATGCTCCATAAAATGGCGTTTACAGTTAAATCATTTTTATTGTAATGAACGAACAGGAAAAATTTGACGACCTATTGCGCTCCAAATTATCGGAGCGTGACTTTCCTTTCGATGAAACGAACTGGGACAAGGCCGAAGGCATGATTGAAAAATCGGAGAAGAAAAAGAAATATGGTTTTATCTCTCTTGTGTTTTTGGCAGGCATTATAGTTGGTGCAGCTATCATGTATCCGTTCATCTATAGCGCTAACACCTCTAACCAAGCTACTAATACCTCGGCGCAGCAAAACAATAATGCTGTTGTACAAAGTCAAATAAATACAGTACCTGCTACTACGTCTAAAACTAAAGCTGAAAACTTGCAGCCTTCGCCTGTTCCAAATCATTCTGTTTCAGATTCGGGTACACACCTAATTGTTGAAACTGTAACTACCCAAAGCACAGGAAATACTAAAAAGAACAAGCACCAAAAACAAACTACTGCTGACTCATCTGCAACTGCATATAGTTATGTAAGGCCTGAAACAGAAAAAAGTAAGAGACAAAAATCTCATGCTACTCAATTGGCAAACAATAGAACTTCATCATCAACTTATACTACAACTCCGGGCACCTCTACAGTTACCGATAACAACAAACCGGTAACCAATCAAAATACCACTACTGCAAATGAAAACAATACAAGTAACAATACCACACAGGTAGCTGATGCAGGAAAAACTGCAGAGCAAAATCTTAATACTTCTGCCCAGGCAACTACTAATACAAATGCTGCGCAGGATACTGCAAACAAAAATCAGGTAGTTACAACAACGGCAAACACAGCTAAAAAAACAGATTCTTCCACCTCAAACAACAGCGCGGGTAGCAATCAGCCACCCGCGCCGGTTGTTAAATACACCCACACCTTATTTAGTATTGATGCAGGTGCAGGTTACTCTTTGGGATGGATGAAAGCAGGTGCAACACAAGGAAGTGGAATTAGTCCGATCATAGGCCTTAGTGTAACTCATTATTTCAACACAAACATTTCAGCTCTTATTGGACTACAGTATAATAGCCTTACGCATGTAAATACACTTTATTCGGGCACTACTGCACAATACGATTTTGGCTCCGTTACGAATGTTACTTCAGTGACACTCAAAACACTTTATTATGTTGCAATGCCCATTAAATTCCAATACAACATCGACAGTAAGAATATAGTAGCACTGGGCGTTAATGTATTGTACTTACTAAACTCGAATAGCAATGTAGTTAGTTACAACCAGAATTATTTTGGTACTTCCGGTTACACTTCTTCAGATAAAATGGGCTATACTGATGGCATAAATAGTCTTGATGCACAAATCACCTTAGCCTATCGCAGAAAAATACAACGCTTTACAATTAGTGCCGAAGGTTATTACGGCTTGCTTGATATTGAAAATAATTCCTTTTTCAACAACAATGTTTTTGAAAGGAACAGCGGTTTACGATTAATACTTTCATACGATATTATAAAATAGTAATGAAAAGAATATCTCAGATAATAACTCTTTGTTTGCTGGTAAGCTTATTTACACCTGGCTGCAAAAAGGAACATATAGCTACTCAAAATGCAAGCCCTGTATTTAGCTTTACAGGCATTGTGGGTGGTACTGCTATGAACCTCAGAGCAGGCTTAAATAACTATTACATGTACTCATCCTATACTCAAGATTCTGCAAATGGGGTATATAATTATACAGGCAACCTGAAAGAATATAATTGCACCAGCAACTGCCCGCCAAGCATCGAGTTTATTATTAATAATTATCATACCTTACCTTTAGGTGCAAGTGAAACTAATATTGGGCATTCGTTAGCAACAGGGTATTTAAGTTACTTGGTACCCGGTGGTAATTCAGATTCTATTTTCGTAACTTTTACTCCTACTGCTGATACTTCGGTAAAGGTAAAAAGCTACGCCTGGAATTTTGGTGATGGTACTGTAACCACTATAAATTCGTCTGCACTAAGCGCCATAGTCCATACATATAGCCATGCAGGAAGCTATAATTCATCGCTATTTGTAACATTTAGTGACAATACATCCAAAACATTGAGCAATCCATTACAAATGGGCAATACCAATGTTAGCCTGAATTGCTCAATTACAGATAGTGGAATAACTTTTATGCCTACCACCTATGGTGGATCAGGCAATTACTCGTATCACTGGGATTTTGGAGACCCTGCCAGTCTTACAGTAAATGATACAGCAAACACAACAAACGCAGCACATACCTTTAGTGATTCAAATCCACACACGGTAACCCTTACTGTACATGACATAACAAACAATATCAAAGCCAGTTCAACTGCCTATGCTGCCACTCCTAATAGTATAGCCTACTCGCATGTTTTTAGCTATAATATATCTTCACCTATTTTAGCACCTAACCCACAAGGTCTGGCTAATGCCACAATAATTTATACCGATGCTACCGGTGATCAGTACACTTCTAATAATCCTGCACAGCCCGATAGCAGTTATTTTCAAATAACTTCGGTAACAAACTACCAGAACAATGAGAATAACCAAAGCACCAAACAACTACATGTAAAGTTCGATTGCATATTATTTGACTATACAGGCAAAACCCTGGCAATCAAGAATGGAGATGCAATTATTGCGGTGGCCTATAAATAATTTAAATTAAACCCAACCCTTTATATAAAGGTACCGTATCTGTGTATAAAGGCCTAAACTGAAAACTAATAATGCAAATAAGCATAACCCAAACCAACATGAAAACAAAAAACCTACCCACAACGCGCAAAAAACTGATGAAGCTATTCCTGCTTGCATTAGGCATTTGCTTTATCAACTCTGCCTGGGCTTTTAAAGCCAGCTTTACCTACACCACCGGTAGTAGCGGGCTGGTAAATTGCACCAGTACATCTACAGGTACTTCCCCAAATACTATTTATACCTGGAATGCAGGTGATGGCAGCCCCGTAGTAAACGGACCTGCGGTTAGAACATTTAACCATACTTATGCATACAATGGCTCTTACACTATTGTGTTGTATATTTGGGACAGTACAGGCAACCCATTTGACAGCGCTTCTACCACAGTAACGATATCAAACAGCGGCACTTGTAGCCTTAACCCACAACCAAGTTTTACTATGGGTGCAGCCGGATTAGTAAACTTCTCTAGCGCTGGATCAACCGGGGTTGGTGTAGGAGCAACTTACCAATGGTGGTTTGGCGATGGAAATTCCTCAACAAACGCGAATCCATCTAATACTTATGTAAATAATGGTTATTACTATCCTTCATTAACCATCACCAATGGTTATGGCTGTACAAGTACGGTTTATGACACTGTTAATATAACAACTGGCACAGGAAACCCGCCGTGTAACCTTAACGCAAGCTTTACAGTAAACTATGGCGTTAACGGGCACATGAGTTTTACCAGTACCACAACAGGTATAAACGGATATGCATACTATACCTGGAACCCGGGTGATGGAAGCGGAAGTACAAACTATGCTCCTACAACATATAGCCATACTTATACTGCTAATGGCAACTATACGGTTATGCTTACTGTATATGCCGATAGTACTACTTGTATATCTACCGATACTTTACAAATTAACGTAACTAATATAACCACACCTTGCACTCTTAGTGCGAATTATACCTATACCGTTGGTGCAGCTGGGTTGGTAAGCTTTACCAGCACATCTACAGGAACCAACGCTAACACCTTGTATTATTGGAATGCAGGTGATGGAACCCCTACAGTGCATGGAACAACGCCTACCTTCAACCATACATACGTATACCAAGGCAACTATTATCCATGGCTAACTGTAAGAGATACAGGCTCTGCTTACTGCGTTGATTCTACCTACCAATATGTATCGCAATATACTGCAGACAGTAACGAATGTCATTTGGTTGCTCACTTCACTTATACAGTTGGTGTAAACGGTCACGTATCATTTACCAATACTTCAAGTACAATCAATACCAATTTAAATTCGTACTGGAATTTTGGTGATGGTGGTAATGATTTTACAAACAGCAATACCGATAAGCATATCTATACTGCAAACGGTACTTATACAGTTACACTTACTGCTTCGGCTGATAGTTCACTTTGCTTAGATTCTACATATACTGTTATAACTATCAGTAACATTACTACACCTTGTACACTTAGTGCAAGCTTTACTGTAAGCAATGATACTACCAAAGGAATGGTTTATGTGAGCAGTACCAGTACAGGCACTTATGGTGGTACACAGTATACATGGAAGTCTGATAGTTCTGCTACAATTTTAGGCACAGGCAGCAGCACCAACTTAACTTTCCCATCTAACGGAAGCTATAACGTATGGCTGATTATCGAGAACACAGGTAGTGCATATTGCATTGACTCTGTAATGGAAACCATCAATATATCTAACCAGGATTCATTACATGCCAGCTTTACTTCAACTAACTATGGAGATACCGTTGGCAATTACCTTTACATTTTCACAAGCACATCAACCGGAACCAATGGGGTAACCTACTACAGATGGGATGCAGGTGACACAACAGGTGCCGATAGCGGTATAGGTATGACTACTTATAGCCACTATTACCATAACACCGGCATACATACTGTTACCTTATCACTCTGGTTCACCCAGTATCCGGGTATACAACACCATAGAAGCACAGGCGTAAACGACAGGTATGACTTTACAACCTTTAGTATGCCTATTGATATAGAGCCTGCAGGTGTTGCAACAATTAGCAACCCGAATGCCGACTTCAAGCTATACCCTAATCCTAACAATGGAGCATTCAGAGTTGCCATTACCGGAATAGAAAATGCGCAGAATGCGGAATTGCAAATAACCAACCTGCTGGGTGAAGTTGTTTATCAAACACAAACACATTCGAGCAACGGGATGATACAGCAAGATGTTAACCTTCAAAACATTTCAGGTGGAACCTATTTTGTAAGGATTATTACTGCTGACAGAGTATACAATACAAAGACTGTGATTACAAGATAAAGTTTGAGGTTGAGATAAAGTTTGAGTAAAAAAGCCCCGCATTACTGCGGGGCTTTTTTATTTAGTACCCCAAACCCCTAAAGGGGCTTTAACGCTCGTCACACTGAGCCTGTCGAAGTGTCAGTTGAATATGCTTCGACAAGCTCAGCACGACATATCTAATTTAAAGCCCCTTTAGAGGTTTGGGGCTGAGTAATACCATTATTTCATAACTTTGTTATTACAGAATAGATTAAACTTTTGTTTGATCAATTTGTCATAGTATCATGAAAAAAAGTATTCTTTTACTCCTTGCCTGTTATATTTCTATTCAGGCATTTTCGCAGAACATCAACCTGTCTAATTCTATTTATTGGGATGGGGAATGTTATTTGACAGCCAATCCTAAAAACCCAAAGCACCTTGTTAGCGCATGGATGTATTTTTCTACCAGCAATTTGGAGAATGCCATGGCCACCCGCTCCTCGTTCGATGGAGGAAAAACATGGAGCAGTCTTCAACTATTACCGCATGCATCGCCTAAGTTTACCTGTGCCGACCCAACTATGTATTTTGGTAAGGATAGTTGTGTTTACTTAGCCTATATCGACCTTTCGGGATTAAAGACGAATGATTCAGGTTATATTATGGTTACACGTTCCGTAAATGGTGGCATTACCTGGAAAGCTCCCGTAAAAGCTATTTCATATAAAGCGCAGCCTAACTTACCTATAGACCGCCCATGGATAGCAGCCGACGGAAGCAATGGCCCATATTCAGGAAGGGTTTACCTTACCAGTCAAAATGCATACTTTACACCTCAACCCCATTATCCATGGCTTACCTATTCAACCGATAGTGGTGCAACCTGGTCGCCAATAAAACGAATGGACGATAGCATTCCGACAGGCTCCATAACTGATGCAACTGCTTTTACAACAGTTTCTGCCAATGGTACTTTATATGCAGCTTATTTTTCATACTACACCAAGTATTCTGTTTATCCAAGATTGGTAGTTATTAAATCATCGAACGGTGGTAATACTTTTACTCCTTATATTGCTGTTAATTATACTACTGCCGATGCTATTCCCGCAGCCGACTCACTTGTTAAAGAAGGTATAAGCATTGCATCGAACCCTGCTGATACCACTAACCTTATTATAACTGCCGTATCGAACCATTTTGGCGAACCCGATGTAGTATCCTACAATTCTCATAATGCAGGAAAAACCTGGGCAGGGCCTGTCCGCCTGAATGATGATAAGTTAGGCGCTTATGATACTGCCCATGATTTAGCATGGGGAAGTTTTGCCCCAAACGGAACTTATGCAACTGTATGGCGCGACAGGCGTAATACAGGCGCAGGTGATACTGTACCTTTTCAGATATACGGTACCATCTCAAAAGATGGTGGTAATACCTACGCTCCGAATTTTAGAATTAGCGATGCAGTTTCTCCGGCTGTTACCCTTATTCATGGTGACGATTTCCTTGGCTGTGCCGTATCTGATTCGACTGTTTATGCACTATGGAGTGATATGCGCACAGGTAAAGAGAACACCTTTTTTAATGCTACATCTATAAGTAAATTACTTACTTCTGTTCCTGTTATATCTGATAATCCGGCAATAAAGGTTGATGTGTACCCTAACCCGTTTCATAACCAAACCAATATAATGATCCACACTGCCCAATCATTACAAGGCAGCACCATGCTGGTATTTAGTATAGATGGCAAAAAGGTTGATGAACTACCTATTGGAGAAGGCACCATGCATACTATTAAAGTCCATTCTCTTGCAACAGGTACCTATGTATGGTCGTTAGTACAAGGCGAAAAGACACTGGCAAGGGGTAAGTGGGTTATAGAGTAAGCTTTTAAACGTAATTGAATTTCTCTTTTTCAATTTCTTCAATTGCCTGCGTACACAATGAATTAACCTTTTGATTTAATTCCTTTATTTTATCCATATTCATTGCTTCTTTTGCCAGGTTTTCCATTTCCTGCAAAATGGGCTTAAGCACTGCAATACCCATTATAGATACAGTTGACCTCATGTTATGAGAAAAGTTCATAATAGCCGGGTAATTTGTTCTGGCTATGCCATCATTAATACCATTTATCTCTTCTGGTATCTGAGTTAGAAAAGTATTCATAATTCCTGCTATCAAAGGTTTTTTTCCTCCCATCATCTCCGTAAGATACCTGAAATCGCATATCTTTTTAACTGAGCTTTCTTCTTTTACCATTTCTTGTTCCCCCGGTTACTAATCATATATATACTTTTTATCTGTATTATTTCATCATTTGTAATGCACAAAATACTACTATACCAATTACAATAAATGCAGTTAGCAGAATGGCTAATTGCTTTGATATACTGAATTCTTTCACCATAAGCCTTATAGGTGCTGTAACAACATGGTTAACCAGTTTGCCTACTTTTTTCCATGAGCCCGTGCCTTTTATTACGTAATCTTTAGCGCCCGATTTAAATGACTCTATTGACAAGGCCATATCCTCATTACTCGACAACATAATAACTTCTGTTTTTGAATTAACCGCTTTGATAGACTTCAAAACTTCCAGGCCATTTTTGCCTTCCATTTGATAATCAAGAATAACAATATCCGTTTTTTCATCAATTTTCTCCAAACAGCTTTCTCCACTGTTAAAGGTCGTTATATGCATACTGGGTCCAAACCTGTTCTGCAGGTATTGGCTAAGTGTTGCAACCAATAATTTGTTGTCATCCACTATAAATAAATTTGTGCCTTGCATTTCCATATTTTGAGCCCCTCTTTTTAAATTCCGGTGAGTATTAAATCATTACGGAACAAAGGTGAGAATACACTGCCTTTAAAGCATTACAGTAATAGTCCATACATTTACATAATTCACAGATTCTGCAATCTAAAGGTTGTATGTATGAATATGTTACCCCTGAATAAGATAAGGCTATAAAATGAGCAGTTTTAGCCAAAAACGCTAAATTTGCACCTTTCAAGGATATACATGTTTCTATATAACAGGGTAAATAAGAAAGAATTACGCGAAAAGGTAAAAGCGGAAACGTTTAAAAGGATAACACTTTCCTTTTATCGCTACGTGAATATTGAGCACCCGGTAAACTTGCGCGATGAATTATATGCCTACTGGCAAAGTCTTAATGTATTGGGCCGCATATATGTGGCTAAAGAAGGTATCAATGCCCAGTTAAGTGTACCTGAGCACAATTTTAAAGCTTTCGAGGAACACCTTTACCAGATACCTATTTTTAAAGAAGTGCCTTTTAAATACGCCATAGAGGATGATAACAAATCGTTTTTTGCGCTTATAATGAAGGTAAAGAAAAAGATTGTGGCCGACGGGTTGAAAGATGATGCCTTTGACACTACCAATACAGGGCAAAGGCTTGATGCACTTACCTTTCATAAAATGGTTGATGAGCCTGAAACAGTGGTGGTTGATATGCGTAATAACTACGAAAGCGAAGTGGGCAGGTTCTATAATGCTATTTGCCCCGATGTTAAGAATTTCCGTGATGAACTGCCAAAGGTTTTAGAAGTATTAGAAGATAAAAGAGACAAGAATATACTGCTATACTGCACCGGCGGAATACGCTGCGAAAAAGCCAGTGCATGGCTTAAGCATAATGGATATGAGAACGTGTACCAGCTACATGGCGGTATAATACAATATGTACACCAGGTAAAAAAACACGGACTGGAATCGAAGTTTATTGGAAAGAATTTTGTGTTCGATGAACGGTTATCGGAAAAAGTAACCGACGATATTTTAAGTAAATGCCATTGTTGCGGTGTGGTTTCAGAAAGGCAGATAAACTGTTCGTATGAACCTTGCCATACCCTGCATATACAATGCGAAAAATGTTCAGAAGAAAGAAAAGGCTGCTGTGGCGATAAATGCCTTGCTGATTACGACAAGGTTATGGCTAATACTATTTAATGGAAAAACGCTGGAACGTAAAGGAACAGGCTCCTGAAGACAAGGTGCTTAAACTGGTTGAGGCTATACGGGTAAGTCCTGTTATAGCGAACTTGCTTGTGCAACGAGGGGTAGAGACATACGACCAGGCTAAAGAATTTTTCAGGCCCGATCTTAAATCCTTGCACGATCCTTTTCAAATGAAGGACATGGATAAGGCAGTGAAGCGAATAGCCGACGCTGCAATAAACCATGAGAAGATATTAGTGTATGGCGATTATGATGTAGATGGAACTTCATCGGTAGCATTAGTATATACCTTTTTGAAATTTTTAGCGTTGAATTGTGGCTATTATATACCAGACAGGTATGCTGAAGGATATGGCATTTCGTTTAAAGGAGTTGACTATGCTGCCGAGAACGGATATAAACTTATTGTAGCGCTTGATTGTGGTATTAAAGCGCATGATAAGGTAAGCTATGCTACTGAAAAGGGAATAGAATTTATTATTTGTGACCACCACAAACCCGATAAAACATTGCCGGAGGCTGTTGCCATTCTGAATCCTAAACGTACAGATTGTGAATACCCTTACAAAGAACTGCCCGGTTGTGGTATTGGCTTTAAACTGATACAGGCTCTTGCCATAAATTATGACATGCCATTTGATATGCTGGAGCAATACCTCGATCTGGTTGGCCTTAGCATTGCATCAGATATAGTACCTATTACAGGAGAGAATCGTACACTCACTTTTCATGGGCTAAAAAGAATAAATAGTGCACCAAGGGCTGGCTTTAAAGCTATTATTGACCTAGTGCAATTGCAAAAACAAATTACAGTTAATGATCTTGTATTTGTATTCGGGCCACGTATTAATTCTGCCGGAAGAATTGAAACCGGTAAAAATGCTGTGGAGTTACTGATAGCCGATAACCCTGAAAAAGCAAAGTTCAGCAGTGATTCGGTAAACAAAACAAACTTCGAAAGAAGAGATGTTGATACCATGATTACGCAGGAAGCAATAAATATGCTGGAAGCGGATCATTCACTGAAAAAGAAAAAGACAACAGTCCTCTACAACCCTGAATGGCACAAAGGAGTAATTGGTATTGTAGCATCTCGTCTTATCGAAAAACATTATTACCGCCCTACTATTATACTTACCAAATCGAATGGAAAAATAACTGGTTCGGCACGCTCGGTAAGAGACTTCGACCTGTATGAAGCCATTGATGCATGTTCGCATTTATTAGAACAGTTTGGCGGACATAAATATGCTGCAGGTTTAACTATGGCCGAAGAGAATCTGCCTGCGTTTATTGCGCTATTTGAAAAAGTGGTTTCAGAAAGCATACCTGAAGAATTGCTTCGTCCTGTAATTGAAATTGATGCGCCATTGCCATTATCATCTATCAACGATGGCTTTTACAAAATATTAAAACAGCTTGCCCCATTTGGACCTGGAAATATGGCGCCTGTTTTTTATTCAGATAATGTAATTACTAAATACGAACCCAAAGTTGTAGGCAGTAACCACCTACGGATGAATGTTATGCAAGCGGACAACCCTAACACTTCGTTTAACGTTATAGGCTTTGATATGGGTGAACACCTGAAAATAGTGGCATCAGGTAAGCCATTCCGTATAAGTTACAGCTTGCGCGAAAACGAATGGAACGGCACTACCAGCATTGAATTGAACCTGAAAGACGTTAAGGCTTAAGCTATTCATTATATTTGTAATACCAGTTAACAGAAAAAATGCACGCAAATACTCATCATCTGGAAGAACTTGAATCGGAAGCTATTTACGTATTACGTGAAGTAGCTGCCCAGTTTGAGAAGACAGCTTTGCTTTTTTCGGGTGGGAAAGATTCTATAGTAGTGAGCTATTTAGCGCGTAAAGCATTTTTTCCGGCAAAAATTCCGTTTGCCTTAATGCATATTGATACGGGCCACAATTTTGGCGAGACGATTACTTACCGCGATGAGTGGGTTAAAAAAATTGATGCACGCCTTATAGTACGTTATGTACAAGACTCGATTGATAAAGGCCGGGTAAAAGAAGAGACCGGATATAATGCCAGCCGTAATTTATTGCAAACTGTAACCTTACTCGATGCTATTGAAGAATTAAAGTTAGATGCCTGTATTGGTGGCGCCCGCAGGGATGAAGAAAAGGCAAGAGCAAAAGAAAGGTTCTTCTCTCATCGTGATGAATTCGGGCAATGGAACCCTAAGAACCAACGCCCTGAATTATGGGATCTCTTTAATGGCAAAAAAAATATAGGTGAGAACTTCCGTGTTTTTCCTTTAAGCAACTGGACAGAGCTTGATGTATGGCAATACATAAAAGATGAAAATATTCCTTTGCCATCTATTTACTTCTCGCACAATCGTGAGGTCGTAAGCAGAGACGGACAGCTATTGGCAAAATCTCCATTTTTAAAATTAAGAGATACAGAAAAGTACGAAGAAAGGATCATACGTTTTCGTACCATTGGCGATATGTCATGTACCGGAGCAGTTGAATCTACCGCATCGAACATTGATGAAGTGATTGAAGAAATTGCTGCATCGCGTGTTACTGAAAGAGGCACACGGGCAGATGATAAGCGCTCTGAAGCAGCGATGGAAGACCGTAAAAAAGCAGGATACTTCTGAGAAACTACAAATATCGAATACCCAATAAGGAATATCGAATTATGAAATTAACTACAATAGAAAAAAATCAAAAGTCCAACACTTCGAAATTCAGCATTCGATGTTCGATATTCGATATTATTTCATGAAAGACTCTACTATACATAAGCCATTACCTGCAGCCACTCGTGGCCTGTTGCGCTTGTTCACCGCAGGCAGTGTTGATGATGGCAAGAGCACACTCATTGGGCGTTTGTTATACGATAGTAAATCTATTTTTGAAGATCAATACGAAGCTATAAAACGTTCGAGCGAACAGCGAGGTGAAGAGCAAGTGAATCTTGCTTTACTTACCGATGGCCTCCGTGCCGAGCGCGAACAGGGTATTACCATTGATGTGGCTTACAGGTATTTCTCTACCCCGCGCCGCAAGTTTATTATTGCCGATACTCCCGGGCATATACAGTACACACGCAATATGGTTACCGGTTCATCAACCGCTAACCTGGCCATTATTATGATAGATGCCCGCAATGGCATTACCGAACAAACACTCAGGCATACGCTTATTACTTCGCTTATTGGTATCAGGCACATTATAGTTTGTATAAACAAAATGGACCTGGTTGGTTATAAAGAAGAGGTATTTGAAAAGATACGTGCAGAGTACGAAAAGTTCTCATCGAAGCTGGAAGTAGTAGATGTGCAGTTTATACCTATTGCAGCGCTTACAGGCGATAATGTGGTAGATAAATCGACCAACATGCCCTGGTATGGTGGCAGTACACTATTATACTTACTTGAAAATATTCACGTGGCAAGTGATGAAAACCTGATCGATTGCCGCTTTCCTGTTCAATATGTTATCCGTCCGCAGTCTGATGAGTACCATGATTACAGAGGCTACGCCGGTAAAGTGGCAGGTGGTATATTTAAAAAAGGCGATAAGGTAATGGCACTGCCTTCAGGTACAGTAAGCAAAATAAAAGCGATAGATACTTACGATGGGCCAATAGAAGAAGCTTACCCGGGTATGTCGGTAACTATGTTGCTGGAAGATAATATAGACCTGAGCCGCGGCGATATGCTTGTGCGTGAACATAACCAACCAAAAATTGAGCAGGACATTGACATGATGATCTGCTGGCTGAATGAAAATAAACTAATTGTGGGTGGCAAGTATATGATAAAGCATACTACTAAGGATGCCCGTTGCGTAGTAAAGAGTATTCAATACAAAATAAACATCAATACCCTGCATCGTATTGAAGATGATAAAGAGATAAAACTGAACGATGTAGGCAGAATAACCATACGCACCACCAGCCCTTTATTCTTCGACAGTTACCGCAAGAACCGCCGCACAGGCAGCATTATACTTATTGATGAAGCCACCAACGAAACCGTTGGGGCAGGGATGATACTATAAGCACCAATAAAAAAAGGCGATAAATACCGCCCTTTTCTATTCTGTTTAAATCAGATTATTTCAATCCCTCCAGTGTCTTCTTTATTCCATCAAAGTCAGGGTAATCGCCTGCTACTTCAAGTATTTGCGCAAAACGAATAACACCTTCCTTATCAATTACAAACGATGAGCGCTTGGCAACACCTTTTAAACCTGCTACCCAGGTATCGTATTTACAACCATAGGCTGTAATAGCTTCCTTATTAAAATCAGAAAGCAGAGGGAAATTCAATTGATTATCAGCTTTATATTTTGCCAATGTAAAAGGCATATCAACCGAAATACCAAATACTTCTGCATTCATTCCATTAAAGTAAGAAAGCTCATCACGGGTCTGACACATTTCTTTAGTACAAGTACTTGTAAACGCAGCCGGGAAGAAAAGCAGAACTACGTTCTTGCCTTTAAGTGACTCCAGTTTAACAATATTCTTATTCTCATCAGGGAGTTCAAAATTGGGGGCTTTTTGCCCTACAGTAATTGCCATATATTTTAAATTATTAGTTAATAAGCTTGTTAGAAAATTCTGAATGCAATGATACAAAATTAAAGAATTCACTATACTTTTACCTAAACTTAAAAACTGCATACATGAAAAACTTATTAGTCGAATTTATAGGAACTTTCTTTTTGGTTTTAGTAATCGGGCTAAGTGGCAATCCATTAGCCATTGGTGCTATCTTAATGGTAATGGTGTATATGGGCGGCCACGTATCGGGCGCACATTATAACCCTGCTGTAACGCTAGCTATTTTAATGCGAGGAAAGATAAAAGCTAACGAAGCTATAATGTATATGATAACCCAACTACTAGGCGCAACTGCTGCTGCATTTAGCTGTTACATAATAATGGGCCACACATTTGCACCTGCACCTGCTGCCGGTATCAGTATCATTAAACCTTTGCTTATTGAAATTGCTTTCACTTTTGCACTTGCCAGCGTAGTACTGAATGTTGCTACATCTAAAAAAACATCAGGCAATTCATTTTATGGCCTTGCAATTGGTTTTACTGTTTTAGCAGGCGCTATTGCAGGCGGCCAAATATCGGGTGGAGCATTTAATCCTGCTGTAGGTACAGGTCCAATTTTAATTGATTGTATCGTAGGGCATCACTCCATGCAAAACTTATGGATATACTTAGTAGGCCCTTTTGCAGGTGCAGCAATTGCAGCTATGGTATTCAGGTTCCTTAACCCCGACGACCTTTAGTATTTAGTTTTTATTTTACGATTGCAATTTTCTTTACGGTAATACCATCGTTGGTTATCATCCGTAAGGAGTAGATGCCTTCTGCTATATCACTCAAGTCAATAGCTTGTTTTGATGTACCTGCATGTTGATTTGATAATTGCTTCTCGTAAACAATGCGTCCGAATTCGTCAATTACACTTACTGTAATGTTGTCATTTTTGAGTAAGCTGTAAGTCAACGTTACTAAGCCATTTGCAGGGTTAGGGCTTATTAACAGTGAATTGGCTGGAGATACTATTCCGTTAATACCAACTACATTTATAAATACAGTAACCGTATCTGACACGGTACCGCATGGGGTAACAGCACTAACAGTATAGGTAGTATTTCCTATCGGGTGTGCATACGTATATGCCGAATCGGGAGAGGTAACAGTTGCAGCAGGCGACCACGATAGTGTATAAGGGCCCGTGAATAAAGAACCAAGCAACGAATCGCTCAGGTAGGTGTATAAATTAGCGCTGTCACCCACCAATATTGAAGTTGGAGTAGCAGATATGCCAATTGCAACCTGATCTTTATAAACTTTAACTGAATCGGTATAACTACATCCCTGAAAATCTTCTACAGTTACAGCATACAATCCGGGTATAAGCCCTCCTATAGAATCTGTAGTTTGCCCTCCTTTACTCCATAAATAGGTATATGGCGCTATGCCCCCCGATGCGGTAGCAACAATATAGCCTCCATACGCCGGGCAAAAATATTCTCCACCTGAAAAATTAGCAGTTGTACTGCAACCTATAAATACGGTAACCGTATCCTTATATGTACCGCAAGGGGTAGTAATTGTAACAGTATAAAGTGTGGTGGTGGCTGGATGAGTATAAGTAGATACTGAGTCAGGATAAGTAACCGCTGTTGTTGGCGACCAGGAAACAGTGTATGATGATGCATAGGAAGAGTTGGAAGCAGAATCATAAACACTCACAGATAAAAGAGAGCTATCGCCAACCTCAATGGTACCCGGGGATGCTGATACATAAAGCGATATCCCGCCGCGCACAATACCATATTTTTGCGATGCGCCGCATCCATTCGAATCTTTTACGGTTAGCGTGTAAATTCCATTAACTAATCCTGAAATAGAATCTGTAGTTTGTCCTGTATTCCAGGTATAGGTATATGGAGGCACACCATTATATATGTTTGCTGTTGCAGTTCCTTTAACTGAAGAACAATAATAAGGTGTTGTTGTTACTCCAACTGAAATGGTACATCCGGTAGTAATAACTAAAGTATCGGTTACGGTACCGCAATATGCATTGGTTATAGCTACTGTATATGTTGTAGTAGTTGCTGGATGTGCATAAGTATAAGATGAATCGGGGCTGGTAACAGATGATGAAGGTGACCAAATAACAGTAAACGAGGACATAGAAGAAGATGTTCCTGCAGATGAATCTACTGTTACATATATATAAGAGCTATCTCCCGGTTCAACAACAGTTGGCGAAGCATAGGCATTCACTACACATGCTGCACTTTGTGGTTTATGTTTTGGGTAACCATTCCCGAATACTTGAAAAGTAAAGAATGAGACAAAAAGGAGTACAAGTAATTTTAACTTCATGCAAAGGGGATTAATTAAGTATTACAAATGTAATACTAAGTATAGTATCTTACATTATTAGGGCAATTACTTCTATTTATTTTTCAAAACAATAAGCTTCTTTACCATAATACCATCATTCGCAATGATCCGGAGAGAGTATATACCTTCTGCAATATTACCTATGTCAATTGCTTGTTTTGATGTACCTGCATGTTGATTTGATAATTGCTTGTCGTAAACAGTACGCCCAAACTCATCAATTATACTTATGCTAACATTCTCATCTTTTAGTAAACTATAGCTCACAGCAACAAGGCCATTCGCCGGATTAGGGCTAATTAGCATTGAATTCACTAATGACACTATATCTACTAAACCTACTGGCTTATGTGGTACACCACCATTTGAAAGAGAAACCGATGTATTTATATTAGACCCGTGTGATTTAGAAATAAACCGATGTGTAGGTACGCAACTACTTGAAGGATTTACTGCTTCAACCAAATATATAGAACCTGCTGGTGGTGCATTATCTAAATAGGAAAGCGAGCTTCCTGAAACAGAGTCAATCAGAGTAAGTGCATTTAATGAAGGGCCTCTGTATATTCTGTAAACAGGTGTTGCAATGCCAACGTATTCTGTCCAGTAAAGGCTATCCTTACCACTAAGTTGAACTACCTGCAAGTAAATGGTACTATTAAATGGACTTAGTGTAGATTCCCCACAAGAATCGACAGTTGAAATGCGATAACTATATGGTCGCGAATTAGGATTTGAGGCGGTATCAATATATTCACTCAAAGCAGTATCAGGCACTGTGCCAATTAATGTCCATCCAGATGCTGTTGAATCATAAATATTAAAAGAACCATTGGGTGGTGAATTATTTCTTCCCCATACTATTACATTCTTATCAATGGAAGTATCTGTTGTTACAATGCAAATAAACTGGTCATAATTATTTGAACATGATACAAATACAGTTACAGTATCCGTAATTATTCCACAAGGTGTTGTAATAGCAACAGTATAAGTAGTTGTAGCAGTAGGGTAAGCATTAGTGCCCCATGAATTAGGATTTGTAACTGAAGACGATGGGGACCATGATACAGGATATGAATATGCTGAATCACCATTAACAAAGGACATTAAATATGTATAACCACCTGAAACTATTATATTTGGATATGCATTCGCAGTAAATGATAAAGTGCTATTATAAATGGAAAATGTATCTTTAATAGTACATCCAATTGAATCCTTTACAGTTACGGAATAATTCCCCACATTTAATCCTGTAATACTAGCTGTTGTTTGTCCATTGCTCCATAGGTAGGTATATGGTGGTAATCCGGGATATGGATATACAATATAAGTAGTTGCAGTACCGCTATCAGCTGTGCAATAAAATTGGGTAATAGATGTAACTGCTTTAAATGCACATCCAATATAAACAGTCACTGTATCCGTTATTACACCGCATGGAGTGGTTATTGTAGCTGTATATGTAGTTGTAACACTAGGATTAGCTGACGTATTGAACGAATTGGGGTTTAAAACCGAAGAAGACGGCGACCACACAATACTAGTAGAAGATGAGTATATAGAATCACTTACATAAGCTTGCAAATTAGAAATTTGACTAGGTTCAATAGTCACAGGAGTGGCGTAAGCACCTATTAAAATCGTGGATGATTTTATTGAAAATGTATCTATAGCATTACAACCATTTGAATCCATTACAGTCAATGTATAACTTCCTGCATTTAATCCAGTAAGGGCAGAAGTTGTTTGCCCGTTGCTCCATGTATACGTAAATGGCGGCACACCTGAGGTATATGCAATAGCCTGACCAGCAGCTGATGAACAATAATACGGATATGTTACCATATTTATACCTGCTATGCATCCCACAAAAACAGTAACCGTATCAGTATATATTCCACATGAAGTATTTATAGTGGCAGTATATGTAGTAGTAGTTGTGGGATGTGCATTTGTACCAATCGAATTCGGGTTAGTAACTGATGCTGATGGCGACCATGCCACTGAATAAGAAAATGCGTTCAAAGAATCATTCGTATTGATTTGCAAATTTGTATTTTGTCCGGGTTCAATAATACGGGGAAATGCGTATATATTTATTGAAATTGGGGTGGATGCAATGGAAAAACCACTAGTAGTAGCGCATCCATTGGCATCATTTACAGTTACAGAATATGCCCCTGGTATTAATCCTGAAATAGAGTCGCTAGTTTGTCCATTGCTCCAACTAAATGTATAAGGAGCTACTCCATCATATGCAGTAACCTTTGCACTACCAGCAGCAGATGAACAATAATACGGGGTGGATGTTATTCCAACACCTACTGTACATCCAACAAAAATAGTTATAGTATCTGTTAATGTTCCACAAGTTGTAGTGGCTGTTACTGTGTATGTTGTGGTTGTTTTAGGATGAGCATAAGTGGATGATGCATTAGGGCTTGTTATTGAAGATGCAGGTAACCAGGAAACATTAGAGCCAGCAAAAGATATATAAATATATGTACTGTCACCTATTTCTACTGTTCTATGAAAAGCATAAACAGACATTGTACATCCACCATTGTTTTTTGGTGCTTCTTTTCTGCAATTTCCTTTACTAAGGGTTGGGAAGGTTACTAATAATACAACAAGAAAAATCAGTAGTGATTTAAATTTCATGGTGAGTTGGTTAAACCAGTTCAGTCAAATATACTGAAATTTTTGATGTTTTCCAACAAAACATCAATGAAAAATATTCCCAAAAAAGAAAGGAGGGATAGGGCTTACCTTTACATATTCCTCCTATACTGTCCTCCTACCTCGAAAAGCGAATTGGTAATTTGTCCGAGTGAGCAATACTTAGTCGCCTCCATCAGTTTATCAAAAAGGTTCTCGTTATGTATCGCTGCCTGTTGCAAATCCTTAATTAGTTTCGGTGCCTTATCGGTGTTGGCCTTTTGCAGGGTATGTATCATACCTATCTGGTACTCTTTTTCTTCTTTGGTAGATCGTATTACTTCCCGTGGTATAATACTCGGCGAACCCTTAGATGAAAGGAACATATTTACACCAACAATAGGATACTCACCTGTATGCTTCAAGCGTTCGTAGTAAAGGCTTTCCTCCTGTATTTTGCCACGCTGGTACATCGTTTCCATTGCGCCTAATACACCACCACGTTCAGATATGCGGTCAAATTCTGCCATAATGGCTTCTTCCACAAGGTCGGTAAGTTCTTCAATAATGAATGAACCCTGCAATGGGTTTTCATTTTTTGCCAAACCAAGTTCCCGGTTAATAATTAGCTGTATGGCAATTGCACGACGCACACTCTCTTCTGTAGGTGTAGTTATAGCTTCGTCGTATGCATTGGTATGCAACGAATTGCAATTATCGTAAATGGCATACAAAGCCTGTAGTGTAGTACGTATATCGTTAAAGTCAATCTCCTGGGCATGCAGTGAACGGCCCGATGTTTGTATGTGATACTTCAACATTTGTGAACGCTCATCAGCTCCGTATTTCAGCTTCATGGCTTTTGCCCATATACGTCGTGCCACACGGCCTATTACTGCATATTCAGGGTCTATACCATTCGAGAAGAAGAATGAGAGGTTAGGCGCAAAGTCATCTATCTTCATTCCGCGCGACAGGTAATATTCTACAAATGTGAAACCATTGGCAACAGTGAATGCAACCTGCGAAATAGGATTAGCGCCTGCTTCAGCAATGTGGTAGCCCGATATAGATACCGAGTAAAAATTACGGACTTTATTATTAATGAAATATTGCTGCACATCACCCATCAGTCGCAGCGAAAACTCAGTCGAGAATATGCAGGTGTTTTGTGCCTGGTCTTCTTTTAAAATATCAGCCTGAACGGTACCACGCACTTGCGATAGTGTAAATGCTTTTATCTTTTCATATACATCGTGTGGCAAAACCTGGTCGCCTGTAATACCTAGCAGCATAAGCCCTAGGCCATCATTACCTTTTGGCAATGCACCCTGGTAAGCAGGACGTTTTACGCCTTTCTTTTTATATATCGCATCTATCTTTTTCTGGACATCTTTTTCAAGCTTGTGTTCTTTAATATATAACTCGCACTGCTGATCAATAGCCGCATTCATAAAGAATGCTGCGATGATTGAAGCAGGCCCGTTAATGGTCATCGATACCGATGTTTTGGGGTCGCATAAATTAAAACCCGAATACAATTTCTTTGCATCATCTAAGCAGCAAATAGATACACCCGAGTTGCCTATCTTTCCGTAAATATCAGGGCGATGATCAGGGTCGCGGCCATATAATGTAACAGAATCGAATGCAGTAGAAAGCCTTTTAGCAGGCATACTCACACTCACATAATGGAAACGTTTATTGGTACGTTCAGGCCCGCCCTCGCCGGCGAACATACGTGTAGGGTCTTCTTCAGAACGCTTGAATGGGTAAACACCTGCTGTGTAAGGGAACTTACCCGGAAAATTTTCCTGCAATACCCAATGCAATATTTCTCCCCACGATTTATAACGCGGAACGGAAATTTTTGAGATGAGTGTATGCGAAAGCGATTCGGAATGTGTTTTTACTTTAATATCCTTACCACGTACATTATACACATAGTACTCATCGGTATAACGTTTTATCTCCTGCTCCCATCCGGCAAGTATCTGCCTGTTTTCAGCAGTAAGCTTTCCTTCTATTTCCTTTTTCTTCTTTTCTATCTCAGGCTTTTTACCCAGCATTTCTTCAGCCTTGTGCAGTGCATATAAATTCTCTGCTAATTCCGATTGGCTCACAGCCCATTTGCCATAACCCCTGACTGTATCCGTTATTTCAGATAAATAACGAACTCTATCAGGCGGAATGATAAATATTTTTTGCGATTGTTCTTCCGCATGTTTGTATGATGAATGCAGGTCGGCTTTGGTTTTTGCCGCAACTGTGTCCATCATCGTTTTATACAAACTGTTCATACCCGGATCGTTGAACTGCGATGCTATGGTACCAAATACCGGAAGCTCTTCGTCTTTTTTAGTAAACAGGTTATGGTTGCGCTTGAACTGCTTCTTCACATCCCGCAATGCATCTTGTGCACCACGTTTATCGAACTTATTTATGGCAATAACATCAGCAAAGTCAAGCATATCTATCTTCTCTAACTGCGATGCAGCACCATATTCAGGTGTCATTACATATAACGATACATCTGAGCAATCTACCACTTCAGTATCTGATTGGCCTATACCGGAAGTCTCTAATAATATCAGATCGAAATTGCAGGCCCTGAGTATATCTAATGCCTTGGTAATGCTTTGCGATAATGCCATATGGCTTTGGCGGGTAGCCATAGAGCGCATATATACACGAGGATTACCTATTGCATTCATACGAATCCTATCGCCCAATAATGCTCCACCGGTTTTACGCTTCGAAGGATCTACGCACAAAATAGCAATGCTCTTGCCTTCTTCTATATTGCCTTTAGCTGAAAAATCAATTAAGTAACGGCGCACTACTTCATCTATCAACGATGATTTACCTGCGCCACCCACACCGGTTATACCCAATACAGGTATTACTTTTTTACCCGACAGGCCCTGTATCTTTTTATGTACTTCTTTAGCCTTATCCGGGAAATCTTCCACCAACGATATAAGGGCAGCAATAGATTTGGCATCTTTATTCTTAAGCCCTTTAATATGCTTATCAATATCTGAAACCTTAGGCGCCACATCGCACTTTTGCAATATGTCGTTTATCATTCCCTGCAGGCCCATTTTGCGGCCATCGTCAGGAGAATAAATGCGGGTTATGCCGTACTTATGCAAATCTTTTATTTCATCGGGCAGAATAACACCACCACCGCCGGCAAATATTTTAATATGCCCGCAACCTTGTTCTTTTAGCAGATCGAGCATATATTTTAAATACTCATTATGCCCTCCCTGGTACGATGTCATAGCTATTGCATTGGCATCTTCCTGTATGGCGCAATTTACCACATCAAGCGCACTGCGGTCGTGCCCAAGGTGAATTACCTCGGCGCCACTGGCCTGCATAATGCGGCGCATAATATTTATAGACGCATCATGCCCATCGAAGAGCGAAGCGGCTGTTACTATACGTATCTTATTCTTGGGGATATATGGACTTACTTCGGCTTGCATACTTGTCTGTTATTTTACAAATGTATAAAAAACCTTCCTCGTTAACTATAGGCTTTTCATTCTGCTAAAAGTAGCATTTTTAAGCGGTTGTTGATATTTTATTTATTATTTTGTTACATATAGTTAACTTATAGCTTAAATTTGCATTATTAAGACCTCACCCCTACCCCTCTCGTTACTCACAGGGCGTTTAATTTTACTTGAGTTCGTGATTGCTTCGCAATTGAGCAATGAGAGGGAAGGAATTTTACATAATTATAATTACTCTGTGAAACTCTCTGTTGTTTTATACTCTGTGCCCTCTGTGTTAAAACCTTTATTCACTATTTACGGGGGTAAAAACATAGACTATTTACCGCCAAAAACCGCCAGTTTCCGCCAATTATTAAGCCTCGATTAGAATTATAATAGCTTAATAATCATGAGCTCCAATAAAATTAACCG
>Ga0207054_1028_pt1 | contig 57877 bp, 54 predicted proteins | sample Alteio_BWMinCont_60_FD_153288 | JGI IMG/M metagenome (GOLD analysis project Ga0207054, IMG submission 153288) | Enriched cells from forest soil in Barre Woods Harvard Forest LTER site, Petersham, Massachusetts, United States -... | ecosystem: Environmental > Terrestrial > Soil > Temperate forest >... | reverse complement strand
AATATAGGGTATTGAACCCAACATTGGGCTTTCGAGATTCGTTTTACTTATAAAAGAGGAGTTTATTGGGTAAATTTTTACATGAAGGTTGAAACAGAAATAATAACCGCTTGCATAGCCAGGGACGAAAGAGCCGAACATGAGCTTTACAGGGCTACCTTTGGTTATTTAATGGCCATATGCCTGCGGTACACCAATTCGCGCGAGGAGGCAAGGGAGATGTTGAACCTGGGCTTTTACCGCATTTTAACCAAACTTAAAAAATATAAGCTCGAAACATCCTTTAATGCCTGGATACACAAGGTAATGGTAAATGTGCTTATTGACGAGTACCGCAAAAAAAGGATACATCGCGAACGGATAGAGTATGTAGAGAGCTATGAAGATATAGAAGAGAATACAGAGGTTAACAACGCCGTTAAAAAAATGGATGTGGAACAAATACACGCCCTTATTGTGCAACTGCCACCGGTAAGCCAAAAGGTATTTAATCTATATGCTATCGATGGGTTTTCGCATAAAGAAATAGCCGACCTGCTGGGCATAACAGAAGGCACATCGCGCTGGCACCTTAATTTTTCGCGCCAGCGCCTGCAAGAAATGATAATACAGATAAATGCATCTTTTAAATTAGTAACAGAATGAAAAACGCAGAGAATTTCGACGATATTCTACGCGCCAAATTTAGCGTAGAACAACCAGTTGATGAAGCTAATTGGGAAAACGCAAGGGCGCATATAGGTGGTATGCGTAAAAAGAAAAGGCGTGCTATAATATTTTTCCTATCGGGTACAGCTTTGCTTTTGGGTATAGGTGCATATGAGGCTGTTACCATATATAACAGTAAGCCTGCCGCTTTATTGGTTAAAACACAAGTAATAAGCCCTGCTAATAATGAAGTTGTTCCGGTAAAGCCTACGAATTCCAGTCCTGAGAATGTAAAACCTATTGTGGCAAATAATGACGCAGTAAAAGAACCTACAGCTAATAATGCTTCTGCGGTTAATAGTAACACAAGCGAGCCAATAAAGAATAATGCTTCGGTGGTACAAGGGGAATCTGTAAATGTTGTTCCTCCGACCACTACAATTAATAAGCACCCTAAAGAGGCTAAGAGCTCAAGCCCTACAATTATGGTAAGTCCTAATTTGGCGGATAATAACAAGGATAAACAAAACACTTCGAAAGTATTGCCAACGAATAATACAGCCACTGCGATAACTAAAACTGATGTTAAAGCAGAGCGAGTTACAATAACAAGTAAAGACGAAAAGACAACCGATGCCGTAAATAATATAACTGCGGCTGATCAAACTCCTGTGAAGGTGCAGCCTCCTGTAATGCCTGCTAAAACAAAAGAAAAGAATATTGCTGAAGTTAATCCTATTGCGGCGAATACTACCCCAGTTAAAGAAACAAACAAAGTAGAAAAAGTTACAGAAGCTAAAAATGATGTAAGCTCAGTAGATGCTTTAGCTTTAGCAAATGTACCTGTAACAAGCACTGAATATAAAGTTGCCGATACTGTTTCCCCAATAATTCCCGGATGGCAATACAGACCTGTTTTTGTAAGGCCTATACCTAAAAGCCAGCTTACAGTTGAACTGGGTGGTGGCTACAGCCTTGGCTGGAAAAATGGTGATACAGCACAAGGTAACGGACTATTCCCTGTTATTGGAATAGGTTATACCAAAGCTGTAAGTGATAAGCTGGCTGTGAAGACGGGACTGCAGTTTAGCACTCTCGGTAATATGGGCACATCTCAATACGTAATAAAGCATGTTAATTACGATTTTCAGTATAACGCTAAAGATACTGCACTTACCACACAGAGGTTTTATTACATCACCTTACCTTTGCAGGTAGAATATAAAATAGGGGAGAAGAATACTATTGGCTTTGGTGGAACCTTATCGTATATGTTTAACAGTTACGGTTCGGTTAGTGTGTATAATATAACGGGCAATGCGGTTACTAAAATAAATAGCTATTCGCAAAATATGGATGTAAAGGGCTATAACCCATGGAACGCATCGGTATATGCATTATATAAGCGAAATATTACCAATAGGCTATCGGCTTGTTTAATCCCTTATTTTGGATTGATGGATTTAAAAAGCAATGCGTTCTTTGGCGAAAATAGTTTTGAAAGAGATTCGGGTGTGAAACTCATACTGTCGTATAATATTTTATAATGAGAATTATGAAAACAAAATATTGGATACTATTGCTGGGTATAGCTATTATAGTAAACGCTTGTAAAAAGACGGATTACTCTAATACATCTACCTCATCGCCTGTTACATTTTATTTTAACGGAAGCATAAATAACGCACCTGTTAGCATACAGGCTGGCGTAAATAACTATGCTATGGCTACAACTTATACAACAGATGTAAATGGTGTGTTTAATTATTCGGGCGAGTTTATGAATGGTACTTCTGCTACCGGGCCAGGTTCATTACAATTATTTTTTAAAGATATGAGTAAGACCCCGCCGAGTAACTCAACTCATATTGATAGCGTAATAACACCGGGCTATTTTAGCTTTTCGAACCCGGCGGGTATGCCAAGTGCATATAGTGTGCAGTTTCAGGACTATTTTAACCAGACAGCAACTGGCTATTCATGGCAATTTGGTGATGGACAAGGTGCCAGTACCAATGCACCGCTCCATACGTATTCTCGTCCCGGTGTTTATATTATTGATATGTATGCCTCTTCAACTTCCTGTTCTGCTTACGATACAAATGATGCACCTGTTGGGCGACAATTAGGTAATGCTTTTCAAACCGGTTTTTCAAACGGTAGTTGGTCAGGGTTAACTACCACTTTTTCAGCCGTAAATACTGGTGGAATTGCTCCTTTTAAGTATATATGGAATTTTGGCGATGGTACTACATCTTCTTCTGCATCACCGGCACATAATTTTCCTGCTATAGGGGTTTACCCTGTTACCGTATGGGTTACTGATGCTGCAAATTATACCGATAAACAGTTTATTGATGTTTCAACACCTGGTGCTACAGGTTGTGCCGTAGGTTTTTATGCCGGTACACAAACTGCTATTGCAAATCCTTATAACCTGAATGACGTGGGCATTAATTGGTACGATAATGCCGGTACACTATGGACATCGGAGAATAATCATCAGCACATGAACTCGATGTTTAAGGTTACTTCGGTTGCTAATTATAAGAACAATGCTGCAAACCAGCCTGTCAAAATAATTGGTGCTTCTATTATTTGTGAGCTATATAATACCGCCGGCGATAGTATTCCGCTTACAGGTAATGTGGTAGTAGGGGTAGCACATTTTTAGGCGGAATTACCATTTGCTTATTGAGTTTGTCTAAATATTCTAGACCCAACCCAACATTCTTTAAAGTTTCTTCGTTTTTCCTCTTGAAAGCGGTTTGTAAACCTATAAAAATAATACCATGAAACTAAATCTATCCTTTACAGCAAAACTTTTTGCCATAGCGTGCCTTATTACTAATGCTGGCAAAGCGCAGGTTACTTTTCAAAAAACGTACGGCACCCCAAGCGGTGAGTATTTTTACGATATGCAAAAAACCTACGATGGAGGTTATATTCTAGGTGGAACTTCAACTGGTATTCTCGGCCCGCGCAATTCGAGTTATATTGTTAAAACTGATGCCAATGGCGATACCTTGTGGACTGTTGGGGTTGTGGATACATGCAGTTCTACTTCACCTACCAATGGGCAGTATGTAAATGATATAATTCAAACCTTCGATCATGGATATTTAAGCTGTGGTGGAAAAACTGCCGTTTGCGAAGCAATAGCAGGTGGGGGCAATATTGTGAAGATGGACTCTACAGGAAAAGTAGTATGGGCCAAATACTGCACTGCCGGTGAAGATCCATACCCATGCATACAAGATAAAGCAGGTAACTACATTGTGGGTGGTTATTTAACTGGCCTTGGCGCAGGCGCTGAAGATGGCTGTTTGATGAAACTGAATAAAAATGGCGATACTATTTGGTCGAGAACTTACGGTGGAGCTGCTAACGAATGGTTTTATCGCATTCTGCAGACAAAAGATGGCGGATACCTGGCTTCCGGTTTTACTTCAACCTTTGGCGCTGGAGCTAACGACATATATATTGTTAAAACCGATTCGAACAGCAATGTAAAATGGTCGAAAACCTATGGCACAGCCCGCAATGAAATTGAATTTGGCCATGGACTAGAACAAACTAAAGATGGTGGCTATATAATAACAGGATCTGAGGGCTCAGGCGGAACAGGGGCTAAGGGAGTTATTCTTATGAAAATTGATTCGGTTGGTAATTTGAAATGGTCGAATGTTTATGACGGTACATTTGGCCATGCTGTTAAGCAAACACCTGATGGTGGCTATGCGGTAGTTGGCTCAGTTACCGGTACAGGTGTATTTCTGCTAAAAACAGACTCGGTAGGGAAAGCGCAATGGGCTAAAGTATACGGCTCAGGTTCGGGTGGCTATCAGGGTTTCTTTTTGCAGTTGACTAATGATGGCGGCTATGCATTAGGCGGGCAAGAGGTGTATACCACCAATTTTAAAGACGCATTCTTTATTAAAACAGATGCTAATGGCGTTTCGGGCTGTAGCTATAGCGTATATGCGTCTACTGATAGTGCTATTGCTTATACTGTTACAAGCCCTACTACATTGGTAGGTATAGGGCCCAATACCATAAGCTACCCAACACGTGTAGGGCATGGTGGTGCTGTAAATAATATTTGCAGTTCTGTTAGTGTACCAGAAGTTACAGCCATGAAGGAGAATGTAAGTATTTACCCCAACCCGGTTCAATATTCTGCAACCATTGTGTTCGATGGCTCGGGCACAAGGTCAATAGAGGTGTATGATATTACGGGCAGAAAAATAAATGGTTTTGAAAGTAAGTACGAAACATATTCAATGCCTTGCAATGGCCTGCAACCGGGAGTTTATTTTGTGAAAGTAAAGAGTGATGTAGGTACACATACGGTTAAATTCATAAAAGAGTAAGTAACCTATTTTTAATAAAACGTTGGTTCCAATGCAACCATCTTCTTTGTAATCGCGTCTTATAAAATAGAGTGAAGATTTAAATACTAATACAAATGGAACATACATATAAAGGTAAACTGGGATATAAGATGAAAAAAAGCTTCGACTATGAGAATACAGATAACACAGGGCTTGTTTTCTGGCTTTTTATAGTAGCAGTTGTTTCTGTAGTTGTTTGTATCCTGGTGTCGTAAAGGGTTAGTTTGGTTTGATAAGGCTGATGCAGCAACTATGTTGTTGTAGCAGCCTTTTTTATTCAATTTCCATAATAAGCTTTAACTGCTTCAAAAAAATATTTTCCTTCCCACCCAACATTCTTAAAACTTGCTTCGTTTTTCCTTATGAAGGGAGTTTTAAACCTTAAAGACGAAATACAATGCCTTTACTTATTATAATATGGATTCTTAGAATGATGAAAAGAAGGAGCCTGATTCTAAAGGGTAAAGATTTAATGTAATAGCAAAACAATATAAAATAGATCATATGAATACAATTCTACATTTTGTAAAAAAAATCGGCATTATAGTAACTGTAATCCTATTGCCTATAATATCTTTTTCACAAACAACCATGTTTCAGGAATATATGGGTGGCCCCGGTGAAGATTATGCTTACGATTTACACAAGACATCTGATGGCGGATATCTTTTTGGTGCGCTAACTACAAGTCTTCCGGGGCCATGGGTTAGGTCGTGGGTGGTGCGAACCGATCAGTATGGTGATACTTTATGGACATCTGCCTTTAGTGATACAACCGGTGGCGGAAAATGCGACCAGCAATATATAAATGACATTGCTCCGGTTAGCGATGGCGGAGCTTTTTGTGGCGGAGGTAAAAGTGTGTGCGGGGATACTAATGAAGGCGGTAACATTGCCCGAATTGATAATCATGGGAACGTAAAATGGGTAAAGTTTTTCCCGGTTGATTGCGACCCATACCCAGTTATACAGTGCAACGACGGTAATTTTATGGCCGGTGGTTATATAACTTTAGTTGGTGGTTATTTATCGCCAAAGAATGGTTTTTTAACAAAGATCGATTCTGCTACAGGAGATACTATTTGGTCAAAGTACTACGGCCACTCTGCAGGTGCTGGTGTTGAATGGTTTTATCATATTCTTCAGTCAGCCGATGGAGGATACCTTGCTGCTGGCTACACTACTAGTTTTGGAGCCGGCGGGCAAGATATTTATTTGGTTAAAACAGATGCCAATGGAAATTTGCAATGGTCGAAAACGTATGGAACAACTAAGAATGAAGTAGCATTCGGGCATTGCCTGCAAGCCACAAAAGATGGAGGATATATACTAACAGGGCCAATTAACGCCAGTAGCAAGAAAGGTGTTTTTTTATTAAAAATAGATGTCAACGGTAATATACAGTGGTCTAAGGTTTACGATGGAAATGGATCGCATGGTGTCAGGCAAACAAACGATGGAGGGTATGTTATTTCGGGGCAATCATTAACCGGATCGAACATATTATTAATTCGAACTGATGGTGCGGGATCTGTTGTGTGGAGTGAATATTATGGTAGCAATGGCGGTGCAGGAAATGTAGTTGAGCTTGCAAATGATGGTGGTTATTTAGTGGGCGGCCAGGCAGATATTGGCCCATTCGGCAAGAAAGACCTTTATATGATCAAAACCGATTCAACAGGTAATTCAGGCTGTAACCAAACAAAAGCAGGCGTAACCGATAGTAATATTGTTTTCACTGTTACAAACCCGCCTACTATTGTTGGCCGCGCCTCTTCAACAACAAGCTATCCACATTCATTTGCAAGAGGAGGAAGCATAAGCGTAGCTTGTCAGGTATTGGGAATAAATGAAAATGAAAACAGCATAGCGAATGTTAAGGTATATCCTAATCCGGCTACATACTATGCGACTTTTTTGTTTGCTGACGAAAGACCACGCTTGATAACAGTATACGATATTACCGGAAGAGTAGTAAACATGTTTGAAAGTATCGATAAGCAATACCAATTCTCCTGCAATAATCTTTCAGTGGGCATGTATTTTGTGAAAATTACATCAGGTAACAATACACAAGTAGTGAAGTTTATTAAAGGGTAGTGAACTTCACCTTGTATGTCTCTTGTTGTTTGAGGAAGCAACAAAGACAAAAAAATCCCGCAGGAATGCGGGATTTTCCTTTTTGTACTAACGGTATATTATTTTAAGCTATCAAAGTTCTTGTTAGCCTGATCCCAGTTAACCAAATTCCACCAGGCGGTGATATAATCGGCACGTTTGTTTTGGTACTTCAGGTAATATGCATGTTCCCAAACATCGAGCGCTAATACAGGAGTGCCTTTAATATCGCTTATATCCATCAACGGATTATCCTGGTTAGGCGAAGAACCAATATCAAGCTTTCCATCTTTGTTTATATACAGCCATGCCCAGCCCGAACCAAAACGCTTTGCGCCAGCTTCATTGAACTTGGTTTTAAAATCATCAAAAGAACCGAATGTGCTTTTTATGGCATCGCCTAGTTTACCGGTAGGTTGTCCGCCGCCATTTGGTTTCATAAGTGTCCAGAAAAATGAGTGGTTCCAATGGCCACCACCATTATTACGTATAGCTGCCGGGTACTTAGATATGTCTTTTATCAGATCATCTAAAGCAAGCGGGCCCATAACATTACTTCCCAAATTGTTTTCTGCAACGGCTTTGTTCAGGTTGGTTACATATGCAGCATGGTGTCTGTCGTGGTGTATCTGCATGGTCATGGCATCAATATGAGGTTCGAGTGCATTGTAGTCGTAGGGCAGGGGTGGCAGGGTAAATGGGCCACCATCGGGCAAAATAGTCTCGTTACTAGGAGTGGTCATATTATTATTTCCTTTTGCTTTAAGCACAAAAGGAGCTATTAACCCTGTTGCGGTTAACAATAATGAGTTTTTAAGGAAGTTGCGTCTTCCGTTCTTTTGCAGTGTTTCCATAATTCTAGTTTAAGGGGTTTTGTGTTTGTTAAGGAAGCTTTAGCTTTTGAACTTTATTTTTCCGGTAAGTAATTGGAAGAACATAAGTATATCGGCGCCAAAGCTGTAAAAAGGATTTTTGAATGTTGCAGGCCTGTTGTGCTCAAAAAAGAAATGCCCTATAAAGCCCAAGCCATAGCCAAACAAAGGCGATGCAAATGCCCACCATTTATTGTCGAATGTAGTTAATGAGAAAATGAGGAATATTAAACCCATTAAGGTACCTATAAAATGTAGGCTACGGCATACAACCTCAGAATGTTGCTGAAGGTAAAATGGGTAGAATTCTTTGAAGGAGTTGAATTTGGTATCCATTGGCTTAATGTATTTATAAGGTAAATGTATGAATTTCTAAATTCATTACATATATATGTGGCAAATGCCCCACTATACCTGTTCGGTGGGTATGATAGTAAATCTTTTCTTGAGTTTCAAAAATGGTTTTTCCAGAAACTCATAGGATAGAATAGCCAGTATTATAGTTAAAGCTAAAGCAGATGTAAAGAGCAGAGTTTCCATTTGCCAACCCGATATTTCTCTGCCATACAAGTGTTCAACCCATTCGAGGCAAATAACACGGGTAAAAGCGTTATATAAATAAATACCAAAAGCAGCCTTGCCTAAATAGTCCATCCATTTGTAGTTTAAGTTTACAATCGTATTTGCGTTTGTAGCAAGATTTAATATTATAATGCAAAATAAAACAGAGAACACTTCAGAATATATAAAAGGTATATACGCGTCGAATATCAGCATAAGTAAAGTGGTAGCATATACTGCAAGCTGAATATCTTTCCTGTAAATGAACGACAAGATCTTCTCTTTTTTGAAAGCAAGTATATAGGCACCTATTGCGCCAATGGCCATGCTGCTAAAGCGATAATCGAACAGGGTTTGCTTTAAAACCAATAGCATTACATTAGGAATAGTCCATACTGCTGGCTTAATTACAAGAACTGCAATATCTACCCCTACGCGAATTACTACAAGGCCAATTATCAGTCCCAGAAATAATTTCATATAGTTCTTTGTCCTGATCAATAATAATGGCCAGCACATATAAAAAGCTTCTTCCACTCGTATGGACCACAAAGGGCCAATAGTTTGGGGTAGGTGAGAAGATGTGAAAAAATATGGAGGAAGAAAGAAGAGTGAACCGATGAACTTTAACCAGAAGTGGGTGTGCACTACCTCTGAATAAGGATTGCTAAAGAACCTGTCGAGGTATGGGAAAGCTACGAAGCCTAACAGGACAATGAAAAAATATAAAGGCCATATCCGTAGTATCCTTCTTTTATAAAAGTTTTTCATGTTGATCGTTCCGGTCTTCTCCCGTTCTTTAAGTAAAAGATAGGTGATAAGGAAACCACTCAGTACAAAGAATGTAGTTACAGCAAGGCCGCCAATAGGCAACTTGTAGTGCATATGCGTCATGCTGTTAATGTTCTCACGCCCGTATTTAAGTTTAATACGGTCGGTATGGAAAACAGAAATAAATACAGCAAGCAAAAAGCGCAACCCGTTAAGATTGGGAAAGTAGACTTTATCGGTCGTTTCCATGTTAATGGAGTTACTTATTTAAGGATTTTAATGCTTCCGTAAACCCGTTATAATAATCATTTATTGTTTTGGTCTTTATTTCAGGCCATTGATCTTTCGGCCGACTTAGTTCTTTTGTCTTTTCATCTTTATTTAAACTTGCCTGAAATGCCCACATTCCATAAAGATTAATCCACCTATGGTCATAGTTTTCATTGTTGGCACTAACAAAGTCAATCACCTTTTTTACTGTTAATTTTAACGAATCTATGCTTCCAAATGCATATTGGTTAATAGGTGTTCCATATTCATTATTAAGTTCAGATACTTCGCCTTTGGCAGAATTATCAGCACTAAGATTAGCGTCATACCGTGCTCTTAATTGCGCGAGGTAGAACCAATAGCTGGCCTCATATTTAAGTCCTGCATTAAAAAGTTGCCTAGAATATTCATAGAAAACTGTCGGGTTATAATAATTTGGATTCTGCTTTATGGAATCCATTATTTGTTTTTTAGCTTCTTCATTTTGCCCTTGCAATAGCTCAATCGCCTTGTTATGTCTGGCAATGTCAATTGTCTTAAAGATACCTGCGGGTTCTAGTTTTGTTTCTGTTGTTTGAGCATTTCCCATAAGTATTAACCCGAAAAATAAAACAGATAGAATAATTGATTTCTTCATGATTTCTATTTATTCTTTTCTGTGAAATCTTTTTCCAATAGCTCAGACCTAGGTATAGTATTGCGTAACCATTGAAGCATTATCTCTTCTTTCTCTGTTTCGCTTAAAGCCCAGTTTATGTTCTCTTTTCGCAGGCGGTTGCTAAGTGTGTACATGCTTAGTGCAGCAGCTACCGATATATTAAAGCTTTCGGTAAATCCCATCATGGGTATTTTTACAAATACCTCCGCATTCTTTTCCAGTTGGTCTGACATGCCTTGCATCTCTGTTCCAAAGAACAAGGCCAGTTTTTTATTGAGTGGCACTGTTTCAATGGTGTAGCTATCCTTATGTGGTGATGTAACTGCAATTGCATAACCTTTAGCTTTTAATGATTCGATACATGCCAAAGTATTGTTGGTTGCTTTGTTATACTTATGCATAGTTAGCCACTTGTAAGAACCAAGGGCAACATCGGGGTTGATGGTGTATTTATTTTCGTTCTCAATAATATGCACATCCTGTATACCAAAGCAATCGCATGAACGCAATACAGCGCTGGCATTATGTGGTTGAAAAATGTTTTCTAGTGCAATACTTACATGGCGGGTGCGGTTCTGTATGATTTCATCAAAGCGTTTTTTGCGCTCTTCAGTAACAAAACCTGTAAGATAATTTATAAGGTCAGCGTGCATTGTAACTTAAAACGATTAACTATGCGAATCGAGGTGCGGACTTAGCCAATTCTTCAGGCGATAACGATTTAAAATAATCTAATGTTATTTTCAAACCTTCAGCACGAGATACTTTAGGCTCCCAACCCAACAATTTTTTAGCCAGTGTAATGTCTGGCTTACGTTGCTTAGGATCATCCTTTGGTAAAGCAGTGTGTATTATTTTCTGATTACTACCTGTGAGTCTTAATATCTCTTCACCAAATTCGTTTATGGTAATTTCTGCAGGGTTGCCAATATTAACCGGGTAAGCGTAATCGCTTAATAAAAGCTTATATATACCATCAACAAGGTCAGATACGTAACAGAAAGAACGTGTCTGGCTACCATCACCAAAAGCGGTGAGGGGCTCATTGCGCATAGCCTGGCCTATAAAGGTTGGCAATACACGGCCATCATTCAGTCTCATGCGTGGGCCGTAAGTATTAAATATACGTACAATACGTGTTTCTAATTTATGGAAGGTATGATACGCCATTGTTATTGCTTCCTGGAAGCGCTTGGCTTCGTCATACACACCACGTGGGCCAACCGGGTTTACATTCCCCCAATAGTCTTCTGTTTGAGGGTGTACCACAGGATCACCATAAACTTCGGATGTAGAGGCAATAAGCATCCTTGCATTTTTTGCCTTGGCAAGGCCCAATAAATTATGTGTACCTAATGAACCTACTTTAAGTGTTTGTATCGGTATCTTTAAATAGTCTATCGGGCTGGCCGGTGAAGCAAAGTGCAAGATGTAATGCAGGTCGCCCGGAACAAATACAAATTTAGAAACATCGTGATGGTAAAATTCAAAATACTCTAATTTAAAAAGGTGCTGTATGTTACGCAGGTCTCCGGTAATAAGATTGTCCATTCCAATAACATGGTACCCTTCTTTAATAAAGCGGTCGCATAAATGCGAACCTAAAAAACCTGCTGCTCCTGTAATAAGTACTCTCTTCATTATACAATATTTTTTCGGCCAATGCTATAATAGGTAAAGCCAAGTTCTTTCATCTGATCGGTTCCGTATAGGTTCCTTCCATCAAATATTACCGGCTTTTTCATGTGTTTTTTTATCTCTTCAAAATCAGGGGTACGGAACAGGCTCCACTCAGTAGCGATAATCAATGCATCTGCTCCATCCAATGCTGAGTATTCATCGGCAGCATACGTTATTTTACTGCCTAAAATTTTCTTTACATTATCTGCAGCGGCAGGGTCAAAAGCTGTAACGGTAGCTTTGTTGTTCAATAGTTCGTCTATCATTACCAGTGCCGATGCTTCGCGTATATCGTCGGTATCGGGTTTAAAGGCAAGGCCCCACATGGCTATTTTCAATCCTTCTAACTTTCCGAAGTGCTTTTTTACACGAGAAATAAGAATATGTTTTTGCAGCTCGTTAACATCAACTACCGATTTCAATATCTTAAAGTCGTATTTGTTTTCTTCTGATGATTGTATCAATGCTCTCACATCCTTTGGGAAGCAACTACCACCGTAACCAATGCCAGGGAACAGAAAGCGCTTGCCGATACGTGGGTCAGAGCCTATGCCCATACGCACCATATCTACATCGGCGCCTACTTTTTCGCATAGGTTAGCAATCTCATTCATAAATGAAATTTTGGTAGCCAAAAATGAATTGGCTGCATACTTGGTAAGCTCAGCCGAACGTAAATCCATAAAATACACCGGGTTACCCTGGCGCACATACGGTTTATATAATTCTTCCATAACCTTGCGTGCCTTGTCAGATGAAACACCCAATACCACACGGTCTGGTTTCATAAAATCATCTACAGCAAAACCTTCACGTAAAAACTCAGGGTTTGATATAACATCAAAATCGCACTTGCAATTTTTTGCAATGGCGTCTCTTACCTTTTCTGCAGTACCTACTGGTACCGTACTTTTATCTACAATAACTTTATAGGATGTGATTAATTTGCCAAGCTGGTCTGCTACTTTTAAAATATACGAAAGATCGGCAGAGCCGTCTTCATTAGGTGGAGTGGGTAGTGCCAGAAATATTACATCGGTCTTTTTTACTGCTTCTTCCAGTTGTGTGGTAAACTGCAACCTTCCTGCTTTCAGGTTTCGCTCAAAAAGCACATCTAAATCGGGTTCGTAAATGGGTATTTTGCCCGAGCGCATGGTATTAACCTTGGCTTCGTCAATATCTACACATAATACATGGTTACCTGTTTCGGCAAAACATGTACCGGTAACTAATCCTACATAACCTGTTCCTACAATGCTAATATTCATATAATTAGAGTAAAAGGGGTAGCGAAGATAAAAAATTAAAAAAGAAGCTCAACGCTGAGTGGTGATTTTTCCGTTCCAGCGGGCAATATGATTGGTAGGCTTGGCTTCTACGGTGTCAAAAAGCCCTCCGGCGTATAGTTCGTCGTTGTAAACCCCTAATGAATGCACTGGAGAATTAACTCCACCGCCCACAGGATCCCAGCTTGTGCCGTTCCATTGAGCAATATAATTGGCTTGCTGTGCACCGGCACTCTTAAATAAACCACCAACAATAAGTGCATCATTGTATGTAGCAAGCGACCATATAGAAGCAAATTGTCCGTTGCCAACACCAGTACCTACAGGCGACCATTCTTTGCCGTTCCAGCGTGCAATATAATTAGCAGGTGTACCACCGGCAGTATCAAATACGCCGCAGACATACAGTTCGTCTTTATAGGTTGCCATTGCCATAACAGGGTAGCTAATACCCTGACCAACAGGTTTCCATTCCTTACCATCCCAGCGCGATATATTGTTGCCTTTTACACCTGTTACCGATGTAAACGTACCACTGGCATATAGTTCGCCATGATAAACTGCAAGGCCACAAATAAAACTGTATTTACCTGAATCGAGTCGTATGCCTGCATCCGACCATTTTTGTCCATCCCAGCGGGCAATGGAGTGGGCAGATTTACCATCTACTGTATCAAATTTACCGGCTGCATAAAGTTCCTTATTATATACACAAAGTGCCGATACAGTACCTTTTATACCCATGCCTACAGGCTGCCATTCGTTGCCGTTCCAGCAGGCTATACCCATAGCAGGGTTTCCTCCGGCGCTATCGAAGCCACCGCCAACAAACAGCTTGCCATTATATTGGGTCATACAAAGCACTATTTTATTTATGCCTTTGCCCGCCAGGTGCCATTCCTTGCCGTTCCAACGGGCTATATGGTTTGCTTGCTTACCACCGGCACTGGTAAAGCTTCCGCCTGCATATAATTCGCTTTTATAAGATGCTAAGGATAATACCAGGTTATTTACACCTGCACCTACCGGCGCCCATGTACCGGGTTGCTTGTCAATGTTGCATGCAACAACACAAAAAATAAGTAATGGGTAAAGCCTTTTCATCAGTTTATAAGTATCGCAAGTCAAATGTAAAAAAAAAACGATAGAAAAGATAGCTTAAGGCTTAATAATCAGGACTAATCCTAAAATAAATGCTTGCTTATTTGTCTTTACAGCAAAAGCCTTCCCTGCTTAAAAATTACTAATTTCGCCCAACAAAACACCCATTTATGGAACAAGTAGCGCTCGATGAGCTAAAATACCCGGCAGGCAAGTTTAAAATGCCTGAATCATTCACCGAACAGGATATAAAAGAAAGAATTAAAATTATTCAGGAACTACCTGCTGCATTAAGCAATGAATTGGTTGGACTTGATGAAGCCAGTTTGAATTACTTACACAGGCCCGATGGATGGACAGTGAGGCAATTAACACACCACCTGGCAGATAGCCACATGAATGCATTTATAAGGATTAAACTTGCCCTTACAGAGGATAACCCGAACATTAAGCCATACATAGAAAGCGAGTGGGCAAAGCTGGCCGACAATAATGCACCTGCAGAAGCCTCTTTGAAAATACTTGATGGCTTACACCTGCGTTGGGTAACACTTTTAAAAAGCTTAAAGAGTGAAGACCTTAGCAAAACGGTTATGCACCCTGAATTTAAAAGGCAAATGACAATTGGCTTTCTTATCTATTTGTATTCATGGCATTGCGGTCACCATTTGGCGCATATAAAAAATGCAAAAAAGTTTAAGAACCAGTTTTAGTATGAAGCATATAATAGCTTTTGCCTTTCTTTTAGTTACTAGTATTTCATTCGGGCAAACAGATGCCAAAATAAGGGCAGCCAAACTTTATGAAAAAGGTAAGTATAAAAAAGCGCTGCGTATATACGATAGTCTTTTAAATGCTAATAGTAACGATACCGATTCGTATTACGGGCGTGGATTGGTAAAGTTAGGCATGAGCGATTTTGATGGGGCTATTAAAGATTTTAAGAAGGAATTGAAGATGAGCCCTAATGATGCAGATGCCTTTTTGAACAAAGGTATTGCTGAATATAAAAATGCTGATAATAGATCTGCCTTGGATGATATCAATCACTCTATAGGTTTGCGTCCCGATTTTTCTGATGCCTTTAATTATAAAGGTAATGTGGAGCTTGCACAGGGCGATACACTGAAGGCTATGGATGATTATACCAGATCGGTGCAGTTAGATTCTACCAATATGGATGGTTTTTTTAACCGCGCATACCTTGAAATTGAAAGAAGTAAATACGACGATGCATTTAATGACCTTACTGTTGTAATTTCACTCGATACGAAAGATGCTCCTGCCTTTTTTTACCGAGGCCTTACGCTCGATGAGATGAAGAAATACCTGGATGCAGCGAACGATTACAATAAAGCTATTCAGGCTGACCTAAATTATGCCGAGGCATATCTTAACCGCGGGCTCGATAAGTACCAGTTAGGTTTTTACGATGTTGGCTCTGCCGATTTTACGGAAGTAATAAAAAGAGATTCGGATAATGCGGTGGCATATTATTGCAGGGCATTATGTAAAGATAAGCTGAAGGACTTTAAAGGTGCTGTTGATGATTACACCACTGCCATGCGCTACCAGGAAAACTATACCGAAGCTTTTTACGGCCGTGGTAACAGTTACTTAAGCCTGGGCGATAAAGAAAAAGCCTGCAACGATTTTTATACAGCTTATGGATTTGGTTACGCACCTGCTAAAACCAATATCGATAATTACTGCAAGCCCGCCAAAAAGGATAAAAAAGGTGGCGGTTGGAAGATGAATTAATTATCTCTTACCGAAAATTCTTTCTTCCTGAGTATAAGTGACGATGAAAGTGTAAAGAATAGACCGAAGGTAAGGGGCTTCATAAAGGCAAAGGCTGCCAGTACAAATAAATTCTGATCTTTTTCTTTTGCTGTATTGGCAATAAATGCATTTATCTCGTCTTGCTTGGTATGTGTTAATTTCATTTGTTCTACCATGAAGGCATTTGATTTATCTACAAAGCCCGGCTCAATTCTGTAATACAAAAGCATATAAGAAGCGATATAGAAGAATGATATAAGTACTGTGATTAACATCCCCGTTGTAAAGGCACTCCTAAAGCCAATATTGCCACCACCCAGTTTTTTACGGTTTTCGCCTATGCCTAAGTAAACTGCCAAAAAGCTAACTATCATGGATACGAACAGTATGGTAATACCATTTCCCATACCAATTGAATCAATATTCGGGATTATAATAAACATAGGTGCAGAAATTACTATTCCGCCTATAATGCCATATTTCAAAGCTATCTCTCTCATAATTACTGTGTCTTTTTAGGCGATAAGCGGGCAATGTTGTTTATTATCTTTCCACCTGCTATCATAAATTTTCCACCTACGTATAAATCTCCTTTGTATTCTGCCAAAGCCCACACCGTACCGCTATAAGGCTTACAATCGCCACCGGAATATATTACACCGCCCAGGCAGTTCCATGCCATAGTTGATGCACTGTAGGTTGCCATGTGATTTGCATAATCGCTGCCTGGTGCCGAAATAAAATCACCACCTATATATATATTGCCATCGCATTCGGCAAGCGCAGCAGCGCCATCGTTTAATGACCCTACCGGCGACCAGTCCACATCGTTCCATTTAGCCAAAAAGTTGAACTCGCCACAGGTATATAGCTCATCGTTATACAGGCAAAATGTTTTAACCCATCCACCCAGTCGTATGCTTTTGTTGCCCTGCACAGTCTCCCACGATTTTCCATTCCAGCGTAAAACTTCGCTGAACTGTCCGCCCACATATATTCTGTTTTTATAAATAGCAATTGCGCGTACATTATTGCTTAAGCCTCTGCCTAAGTTGTTCCATGTGGTATCGTTCCACACGGCTACATACCTGGCATGGGTAGTGTCGGCCATAGTGAATTTACCGCCTGCAATTAAGTTGCCTTTGTAAACAGCTAAAGAATTAATAGGGCCATTGAGTGTACTGATCCTGTTCCATATAGTATCGTTCCAATACATTAGTCGGTATATAGCATTGGCTCCGATACTCTCAGTTGTACCTGCATAAAGTTTGCCTTTATATAGTATCATAGCGGTAATCTGTCCCTGTAAGCTTGAATCTGCACTGTGCCATTCCTTTCCATCCCAATAAGCAAAGCGCGCAGCTTTGCCATTTATACTATCAATACCGTTGGCGTAGAGTTTGTTGTTGCATGTATAGAGTTGGGTGAAACTTCCTTTTATACCTGCACCAACCGATGACCAGCTTTGTGCCGAAGAAATGGAAATGCTACCAAGTAAAAATATTAGCGCTAATAGATATTTCCTCATAAAGAATAGAGATACTGCCAAAGGTAAAAAAAATAAGGAATAGTGCTAAGCTGTTCACTATTCTTAAAATAGTATTTTTGAAGCCTAACCCATTAGGCTATGTTAAAAAAATCAACTTCCATTTTATTCTTCGCTGCTTTAGTTTGCAGTAGCGCTTTTGCACAACGTGAAGATTCAATAAAACTAAAACAGATTGCCAATGAAGTAATGCTGCATGGCAAATGCTATTCGTGGTTAGATTATTTAAGTAACAGAATTGGTGGCCGGATCAGTGGCTCGCCACAAGCAGCGGCAGCGGTAGAATATACCCATCAGCTAATGGATAGTATTGGTGCCGATAGCGTTTACCTGCAACCTTGCATGGTACCGCGTTGGAGGAGAGGTGATAAAGAAACCGCAAAGATATTGACCACTAATGCCGGTGAGTATTCAGTGGCTATATGTGCATTGGGTGGTTCTGTTGCAACCCCTGAGGGTGGATTAACTGCTGAGGTGGTAGAAGTAAAAGGTTTTGATGATTTAAAGAAATTGGGAGTAGCAGGCATTAAAGGCAAAATAGTTTTTTATAACCATCCTTTCGATGAGACATTTGTAAATACATTCAACGCGTATGGCGCTACCTTTATGCTGCGCTTTTTGGGAGCCAGTCAAGCGGCTAAGTATGGCGCAGTAGGTACAATATTGCGTTCGTTGGGTAACGGAGTGGATAATTACCCTCATACAGGCACTATGCAGTATAACGACAGTGTGGCTAAGGTGCCTTGCTGCGCTATATCAACCATGGGAGCTGAGCAATTAAGCAAATTATTAAAGACAGACCCTAAACTGAGATTTCATTTTGAAATGGGATGCTATACCATGTCTGATGTGAAATCGTATAATGTAATAGCCGAACTGAAGGGCACAGAACATCCGGAAGAAATTATAACTGTTGGCGGCCACTTAGATTCTTGGGATTTGGCACAGGGCTCAAACGATGATGGTACCGGTGTAGTGCAATCGCTTGAGGTATTGCGAACATTTAAGGCATTGGGCATAAAACCCAAAAGGACTGTCCGTATTATTATGTTTATGAACGAAGAGAATGGAGGCAGAGGAGCAAAGAAATATGCAGAAGAAGCCAAGGCGAAAGGAGAAAAACATATTGCAGCTATGGAAACAGATGCAGGTGGTGAAACTCCATTGGGTTTTGGCTTAGACGGAACCGACGCACAAAGAGCAGCAGTAACCAAATGGAAGGCGCTTTTCCTGCCTTACGGAGTGTATGACTTTACAAGTACCGAAGGTGGTGCCGATATAGACAAGCTGAAAGATATGGGAGCATTATTATTAGGCCTCGAACCCGATTCGCAACGCTATTTCGACCTGCACCATACCGCACAAGATACATTTGATAAGATAAATAAACGCGAACTCGAACTGGGCGCTGCAGCTATGAGCATGATGATTTATATGCTTTCGCAATACGGAGTGCAGTAAATTAAGTAAGAATTAAAGATTAGGAATCAATTGCATTCTGCGCTTATGAATGTACAAGGGCAAATCAAAGAGTATATTACCAGCCAAGCTGAACCAAAGCGCGGTGATATGCAAGATTTGCACAATCACATACTCAAGGTTTTACCGGGTTGTAAATTATGGTTCGACAGTGGTAAGAACAGCGAAGGTAAAATTGTTAGTAACCCTAATATAGGTTATGGATTTTACACCATAAAATATGCTGATGGAAAAACCAGAGATTTTTTTCAAATTGGTTTGAGTGCAAACAAAACGGGAATCTCTGTCTATATCATGGGCATGAAGGATAAGACATACTTAGCTCAAAACTTTGGAAAGAAACTAGGCAAAGCAAGCGTTACAGGATATTGCATCAAGTTCAAAACACTAAGAGAGATAAACATTGATATACTTGAAGCGGCAATACGATATGGGGTTGGGGTTACAGGTGTTAAATAAATTTCAAGCTGAGATACTACCAAAGACTCTTAAGTTTAGGTTTTGGGATAATTAATTTGTATATTCGTACATAAGCTAAACCACTCATGAAATACAAATACATAATAGCATTATTGGTATCGCTTTCATTTTTCTATAAAGCAGATGCACAGTTTGCTGATACTTTGGCCATACTACACCCTGAAAATCTAGTATCCAAGCAGGATAGCGCTTTAAAAGTAAAACATCAAAGGAATAAGTATTATTATATCGGCCTTAATCTCGGTTATTGTCCTCCCTCAATTTCATTCCCATCAAATTTTGGGATTGATGGCGAATATTATACTGATGCCACCCCCGTATTTGTTGGTAACATAGGTTATGATTTTTTTAGATTTTTAAATACAGGTATTGCTATAGCATATCAGGAAACTACTCTTACAGGAACAGTTGGCCATACCTCAGATGATTTAACAATGTTAAATACTTCAGTTCATCTAAGTGCGCATATTAATAAAAACAGAGAATCTTTTGATCATTATATTGGCATAAGGGTAGGGTATTCTTATTTAACCGATCAGCCTATTAGTACTCGATATGGAAGTCAATACAGTCCACCTACAATGTATGCTCTTACTGGTCCATCTGAATATAGTTTTACCTACCAGTTGTTTTACGGTGTGACCTTTTATTCGGAAAATGTTGGTTTTAACATCGAACTTGGTTTGGGATCACCTTTTTTAATTAAAGGTGGGCTAAGTATTAGGCTCGGGCGCAAAGGGAATAAGAAATTTATTTAAAAGACTTTGGAGTTGAACTTATTCTGATAATCGGATCGATGATCATGTTTACCTGCCTTCTGTGTCTGTTAAAGTGTGTTTGCATAAAGTCCACCATCTGGTAAACATTTATCCGGCCTATAGCAGGTTGCTTAAATACATTTTTGCGCAGCATGTCTTCCGGGATTGATTCCAGTAGTTGTTTCAGGTTATCGCGGGTAACGTTCCATTGCTTAACTGCTGTATCGTAGTCCACCTTTTCAGGCATATCACCTAATACATTCGTTGGGACTTTAAATTTTAATGGGGACTCAAACAGCATCCAAAGTAGTCCAACTTTAAATGATTCAACCATGCCTGTGTTTTTTAGGTTTTTTACATCAAGCATTTTCTTGCTTACATAACTTATAGAAAGGCTCTCTGCCTTATTCAGGTGGTAAACTATTTGTGCTACTGACCATTTGCCAGGCGAAGGTTGTGTTTCCAGTTTTGCTGTATCATACGCTGCTAATTCATTTAGCAAAGCCCTGCGACTGTCTTCCAATCCGTTATATAGTTGTTCTAATTTGTTATTCATAGTAGCGGATATTATTAATACAGAAATAGCCTTTTTAGCATGTAGTCCAACGTGAACCTGATACTAAATTAGCATAGTTTTATATTAAAATACAACGAAAATGGAATTTAAAATAGATGAAGCCATAGAAGTGCTTGAACGCACACCGGGCGTTATTGAAGAGATGCTGAAAGGCTTACCTGCCGATTGGGTGATGCACAACGAAGGCCCCGATACCTGGAGCCCTTATGATATTGTTGGGCACTTGATACATGGCGAGAAAACAGATTGGATTACCCGAATGAACATTATATTATCTGATAGTGCAGATAAAAAATTTACTCCCTTTGATAGGACTGCACAATTTGCTAATAGCAAGGGCAAGTCATTGCCCCAGCTTATAGATGAGTTTAAGGATTTACGCAGATTGAGTATAAATACGCTGAAATCGAAAAAGCTAAGCGACGCCGATATGCACAAAACCGGAATACATCCTGAGTTCGGCATTGTAACATTAAAGCAACTATTATCTACCTGGGTGGTACACGACCTATGCCACATAGCACAAATAACACGTGTAATGGCAAAGCAATACAAAGCTGAAACCGGGCCATGGATAAGCTATTTGGGTATACTTACCCGCTAAGTTAAATGCGACGCATTTAGTGCACAGCATTTAATAAATTGTTAATAACCTTGTGAATAACAGTTCGCATAACCCACGTTTTATGGCTGTATTGCCTATGTACCTTTGGCTAACCAATTAATACAAAAGCATGAAAACACAGCAAAACATGTTATGCCTGGAAACCCACCTGAGTGCGGATTTCCTGAATGACAACGTGTATGGTATCAGGCTTATTGATACCTACAAGCTAGGACGTGCATTAAGTGATATTAAGCTGGATATATTCCAGTTTAACTCATTGCCAATATTCTCCCGCAATTTGGGCGATGTGGTAAAAGATGAAGTAAACATCTTCGACGTGAACATTTATTTCCAGTTCCCGTTGATTAACGATGTGAAACTCATTTTTAGCTCAACATCTGAAAAGAATATGGAACTTATTCGCAAACACATACGTGTTGTGCCTTTACAGTATCATACTACTAAGGTAGAACCCTATATAAAGTTTATTCCTATCCGCAGCAGGGCCCTTTCGCTGGTTTAGTAAAAAGCTTATTTCTTGTCAAAGATGAGAATGCATAATTCGTTATGCTTCTCATCTTTGTCATTTATGGGAAGCACCTCAAATCCTTAAAGAGGCTTCGAAATAATGAATATCGAATATTGAATAACCAATACTGAAGTAAAACTACACGTAACAGGTATTTATTTGTACAGGGTACTTACAGAAAATGGCGCGGTTATTTAAAGTAATAAGTTCATTGTAGAGTAGTATTTAAATGTGCTTACCTTTGGAGAATGGAAACATTACAAATAATACATGACCTTTTAAAACAAGGTTTGCCCTACGTTCATAAAACAGGAGTGATTTTATTTACATCCTGTATTACAGCGGCTTTAACCGGCTTAGCTGCTTTTTGGTTCTCACTTCGTATGAATAGAAAGACTTCTATTCAAAATGCAGAAAGTCAGATATTTTATTTTTGTGATAAGCTGATAAGGCATGGAATAGAGGCTGAAAGGTATCAATTTACGTTCAGATTCTTTGAAAATATTTGGCTTCTATATGAACATACACAAGCAGATCTATTAAAACAAGTAGTAATATTGGGTGGGGACCCGACTATGAAACATCCGGGTATTGATATGTCCTCTGATATTGAAAACTATAAGACTTCATTTAGAAAGTTTAGTGAGCTCTCTCTCAAATCTGCAAATGAATATTATCTTTTAAAATCAGAACTTCAAAAATATATATTTGAATTAAGAAGATTTAAAAAGAAAAGAGCAAAAGAAATTAATACTCATTTTATTTTAGTTAATAAAGTGCATTTGCGAGGGTTTGACAAGGATTTTGAAAATTGTAAAACAATGAAAGATTCATTGGAGGTATTTAAGGGATTGGAAGTAATAGACCAATATAGTATAACAAAGGGCATAGGATTATACCTCAAAGCAATAATGGATTTTATTGACCCTGAAAGGTTATCTGTAAATGATTTTGAATTTATATTTAAGAAATAACTATTATTTCACAACTTTATGACTCCGAAAACCATTGTTATAGAAAAACTCATAGATCATGCCACGATATAATGACGCCCAAGAGCTTATAACAAATAACTTCCCTAAATTAGAAATTAGTTCTGCTAATCTAAAAGATAGTGAAATCGGTATCCTTATTGAAAGGGCGTACGATATAAGAAAATTTGAAATAGATTTATATTGGAAAAGAGCCGTTTATTTTTGGGGGTTCTTAGTGGCTGCTTTTACAGCATTATTTATAGTATGTGACCCTACCAAAAACTACTCTTCTTATTTAAAATTAATTGTTTGTTCAATAGGCTTTATTTTTTCCTTAAGCTGGTACTTGATTAATAGAGGCAGTAAATATTGGCAGGAACAATGGGAAAAAGTGATTGATACATTAGAAGGAGCAATTAATCGTCCTCTTTATAAATTAAGCCTTTTAAAAGATACGAGTGTATTTGATAACCCATTTCATCAGTATCCCTATTCAGTGACAAGAATAAATATAATTGTAAGTTTATTTATTTGCATAATCTGGCTATTCTCTTTTCTTTACGAATTAATAGATACCCTTTACTGTTCAAATTGCGTGGGATTTTACATAAAGGTAATAATAGCGGGGCTTACATTTGGAACAGCTATTTTATTGTTTTTTGGAGCTCAAGCGTCTTGGGTCGAGAAAATTGAAGACAAGAAATATGCGCTTGGAATGAGGGAGTAATAACAACCAAGTAGTTAAAAATGCTTTTTAACTGATGGACTTGTTTAAACTACCCTTTTAACTGGTTTCATAATCCTACCTTCATAGCTTTGAAAGCCTTTGTAGCATCACTAAACAAGTCTATAACTAAAGAAAAAAGGGGTGCAATTGCGCCCCTTTTTCTTGAAATAAAATAAGCTCTATACCAACTCTGCAACTTTCGCTGCTGCTGATTGTTTAAACCTGTCGCGTTCGCCCATGGTTACAGCGCCAATCCAACGGTTACGGTTAAACTTGTTCAGGTTCTTATTGCAAACAATTTGGTAAGCAGTAGAACTGCCTTGTGCGGTTATTTCAACTGACCAGCCAAGGAACAATTGATACATGCGGAAAGTTTCTTCTCCGTACTTTGCAATGCACTTGTCCTTATTGCGCATCCAGTTGTGGTACCATGCATTAACAGTATGCGAATAGTGAATACCAACGTTCTCAATGCTATGCATTTCAAAACCTACTTTTTCAATACGGCGTGCATCCCAGTTAAGTGGCTTGCTTGCATCGGCACCTGAGAAAATGAATTTATTCATAAACAGGCCCCATACTAAATCTTCCATATTCGGGCCCCATAATGCTTTTCTGCGTTCGCGGATACCTGCTATTTGTAAGTAGAACAAGCCATCGTCATTCAGCAGGTCATATATCTGTGCCATGAATTTTTCGAAGTTCTTCAGGCCAACGTGTTCTGCCATTTCAAGGCAGGTTATTTTATCATATTTCTTTTGCGGAATATCGCGGTAATCCATACGTTGAATACGCGCTTTGTCCGATACTCCATTTTCTTTTATCTGGTTATTACCAAAATCGGCACCTGCTTGTGCAATAGTTATTCCGGTTGCATCCATGCCATAATGCTTGGCGCTGTGCATAACCAGTGTACCCCATCCGCAACCAATATCTAACATGGTTTGGCCTGGTTTAAACTGCATTTTTTGTGCAATAAGGTCCATTTTGTTATCCTGTGCAACTTCAAGGTTTTCGTTACCATTCACATAAAAGCCGGTGGTATAAACCATGCGTGGGCCCAAGAACCAGCTGAAAAGATCGTTCTTATTATCGTAGTGGCTGCGTACTATGCGTTCATCCTGTTTTTTGGTGTGCATTGTAACCTCCGGTATAAAACGGGTAAAGAAAAAGTGAAAGTGTTCCGATGTGAAATTATAATCGAATACTTCATCCTTATGTTTCATCAGGTCAATAAAATCACCCTCAACATCAATTTTGCCTTGCATAAAGTCTTCTACAAAATGGCCCATAGAGACCTTTGTTTTACTGTAACGGCCTGCAACTCGTTGGTTTTTTACTTTTACGAAATCTGAAATCTTGCTCATGATTGTTTTGTTGGGTTCTTAAATAGAAAATTAGTACTGTTTTACCCTTTTATAAGTGGTAAACGGTAAAGATAAAATTATTGAGCAAATAGGTGAAACTTTTTGTTAAACCTCTATGTTTTGTTTAATACCTGCGCCTTTAGCCTTGCGGAACATGGTGCGGAAGATATGATCCCAAAGCTTGGTACTTACACCATAACCCCTGTCGCTTTCAGAATAGTGGTGTATGGAATGATGTTGCCTGAGACTGAGCCAGAAAGGGCTTTTGGTGTTGTAATGATGTATGGCGTAATGTGTCATATCGTATATCAGGTAGCCGGTAAGCAAACCTGCAAATGCAGCAGGGGTATATGACGGGCCAAATATTAAATAGAACAAAGCATAAAAAATTACAGCAAGCGGTATGCTAATGGTAGGAACCATAACCAGGCGTTTGCTATCCTTAGGGTAATCGTGGTGTACGCCATGCATTATAAAACTAATGCGGCCGCCTAATTTACCGGGCAGGTGGGCATGGAACACAAACCTGTGTAATACGTATTCGGTAAAAGTCCAGATAAAGAGGCCTGCAAAGTATAAACCAATAATGTAAAGTGCGCTGAGTTGAAGGGTAAATATGGCCCTGTATAAACAGAAAAGGGCAACCGGTATGTACATAAACAGAGGCACCGACCAGTGAATGCGGGATAGTTTTTCCAAAAACGGGTTCTTGAACATTACTACCGTTTCATCATTATTGGAAACAAAATTTTTTGCCATGACTAATTTAAATAGATTGCAAAGTTAATCAATAAATAATATCTGCTTTATTTTTTAATAAGCCCTTCTTCTTTCAGCAATAGCTTAATATCCACCACCATACGGTCAACATCAGCCGAATCAGTCCCGCTATAAAAGCCACGCAGGTATCCGGCAGTATCTACCAGCGCCATATTTTGTGTATGCACAAAGTTGTTGCCCGCGCTGTCGTCTACCGCGGCAAAGTACGATTTTAGGGCAAGGTTATATATCTCTTTTTTATCGCCCGTTAAAAAATACCATTGGTATGGCACAGCATCGTGCATTTTGGCATAATTAGCTAATACCGGCACAGTGTCCCTCATTGGGTCAACGGTGTATGATACAAACTTGATGTATGGATTATCTTTAAAGTTCTTGGTAGCTCTTTCCAGTTCCATGTTCATTTTTTTACAAATACCTGGGCAGGTAGCATAAAAAAAGTTTGCGACAAATACTTTGTGTTTAAAGCTATCCAGGGTTATGGTGTGGCCCATTTCGCCGGTAAGCTTAAAGTCCAGCACTTTATGGTAGTCGGTATCTTGTGTGGTTGGGTTGTATTCCTTTGAACCAAATATGGGTAGCAGGCGAATCGGTTTATTGCTTTTGGTAAGCATAAATGCGCCTATCAGCACCACAATTGCAGCCCCGAACAATACAAGGTTTAAAATATTGGGTTTATTGGACGACATAAGCAGGGTATTGAAAAATCGTTGCAAAGGTATGCTATTTATAGCTACTTAGCCCCAACCCCTAAAGGGGCTTTAGAACCAATACGTTCTTGTTTTTAGCCCCTTTAGGAGTTGGTGTGAATAGGTCATGTTGAGCTTGTCGAAACATATTCCAATAAAAAGGTCTTCGACAGGCTCAGACTGACGAACGGGAGCAAGGGGTGAGTAGTTGCAAAGAATGTATATTTGGTATATGAGAATATTAAAAGATAGAGAAACCATATGTGTCAGTATTTGTGTTGCTTTAATATTCTCATGTACTGAGAATAGAACTAAAGTGTCAATATTTAATGTTTCCAAACAACAAAATGAGAAGTTAACGCAATTAACAACTCGAAGAAATATATGTTTAGACGATTCAACTACGATTCAATATTCAGTAATTAGTAAGAGCCCACCTAACAATCCAATAGTAGTTTCTTTTGTTAAAGGCGCAGACACCTTATTAAACGATACCCTTCCAAATCAGAATTGCGTTGGGAACGTTTATATAGATACTTATAATGATACGGTATTTATGTGCTGGAAGTCAGATTCATGTGTGCATTTTACAAATTTGAATCAAAGGGATAGCGCTAGGATTTGTTTAAGAGTTCTAAATTGGAAAAAAGGTGTAGTTATTTTGAATAAGGAGTTTTCCGCATCTAATTATATGGAAGTGACGGATATAAAATATAACCCATTTACTAAGTCTGTACTTATCGCAACGCAAAAAGCCAATTGCAATGCGATTGTTTTCTTAAACATGAATAAAAAAGACTTTGAATGGTTTGCTTATGATATAGCCAGTTCTTATGAAGCAGATAATTGTTCCCTAGCTTTACTCAGGTATAAAGCTTCGGTATTTGCATTCTACACAAAAGGTGATTACTTTAATTTTACTAAAAGATTACAAAAGTTGTATATTAACAAAATAGGAGCAAACAATACATGTTCTCCTTATTGTTGGATATCGGATATGTGTGAAGGCATTAGTGATAAATTGATTTTAATGGATGATGAAGTGTTTTGTCAAGAAAGGTTTACTAGAGGTGTTAATAAACCTGATACTTTTATTTTTAAAAGGTTGGCGATGCCCTCAAACTCCCTTTAAACAAAACAATAAGGCTTATATTTGAACTATTATTTAAACCTATTTTATGAAAGATGCTTTTATAGTAAATGGTGTACGTACCGCAGTAGGTAATTTTGGTGGTACACTGTCGGTTGTGCGGACAGATGATATGGCTGCTTTGGTCATTAAAAAACTGATGGAGTTAAACCCTACGGTTGACCCTAAAGCAATTGATGATGTAATACTTGGCTGCGCTAACCAGGCCGGTGAAGATAACCGCAATGTGGCACGCATGGCTTTGCTATTGGCGGGTTTGCCCTATACTGTTCCCGGCGAAACGGTCAACCGTTTATGTGCTTCGGGCTTATCGGCATCTATTGCCGGAGCAAGGGCTATACAAGCAGGTGATGCAGAACTAATTATATCGGGTGGGGTAGAGAATATGACCCGTGGCCCATGGATCATGTCAAAAGCATCAGCACCATTTGGGCGCGATTCGCAATTATTCGATTCGAGCTTTGGATGGAGGTTTATAAATCCTAAAATGCAGGAGCTTTATGGCACCGACAGCATGGGCGATACAGCAGAGACCCTTGCAGAAATGTATAAGATTAACCGTGATGACCAGGATAAATTTGCACTGGCATCGCAATTAAAGGCTGCCAAAGCACAAGCTGCAGGTCGCTTTAAAAAAGAAATCATTCCGGTAGAAATACCACAACGTAAAGGAGAACCAAAGGTTTTTGCTGCTGATGAATTTATAAAAGGAAACACTACCATAGAAGGATTGACAGGCTTAAGGGCTGCATTCCGCAAGGCAGGTACCGTAACTGCAGGTAACTCATCAGGACTTAATGACGGCGCAGCGGCTTTGTTATTGGCATCAGAAAACGCTGTGAAGCAATATAAATTGAAGCCATTGGCACGTATAGTATCTATGGGTGTGGTGGGAGTAGAGCCCCGCATTATGGGTATTGGCCCTGTGGAGGCATCTAACAAAGCATTAAAAAAAGCAGGACTTACCTTTAAGGATATTGATATAATAGAATTAAATGAGGCCTTTGCAGCACAGAGCCTTGCTTGTATCAGGGCATGGGGCTTAGATGATAATGACCCGCGCATTAACCCGAATGGAGGCGCCATTGCAATTGGCCATCCGCTTGGAATGAGTGGTGCCCGTATTTTAAACTCTGCTGCTATTGAGCTGCACGAAAAGAATAAGCGCTACGCACTTGTTACCATGTGTATTGGTGTAGGGCAAGGCTATGCAGTGGTGATAGAAAAGGTGTAAGTTTTCAGGGGAATAATATTGCGCCCCTAAAGGGGCTTGATTTTAATGATGTTGGGGTGTTCTACCAATATTTTATCCCTTACGAGATGTAAGCAATTGCGGATTAATGAAATGATTGAAAAATGACCCATAGGGGCATAATACCGGTAGAAAATCCTCCCACCCCATTTAAACTCGTTCCGTTAGGAAAGAAATATTCGAGTTGAAATAATTTTATATTTTTATAAAAACATTTTGTTGTATGGCAAATACCTATACTCAAATTCATGTTCATGCTGTTTTTGCGGTGCAAAATAAGGTTAGTGTAATTCATCAATCATGGAAAGATGAGTTATATAAATATATATCAGGTATAGTTAAAAATAACGGGCATAAGCTTTTGATTATTAATGGCATGCCTGACCATATTCATATTTTGTTTGGCATGAGGCCCAATCAATCTTTATCTGATTTGATGCAAGATATTAAAGGCAGTTCATCAAAATGGGTTAATGATAAGAATTTGACTAAAGGAAGGTTTTCGTGGCAGGAAGGGTATGGTGCATTTGCTTATAGCAAATCACAATTGCCGCAAATAATTAGGTACATAGAAAAGCAGGAAGAGCATCATAAAAAGAAAACCTTTATTGAAGAATACAAGGAAATACTAAGACTGTTTGAGATAGAATACGATGAACGTTTTGTCTTTAAGCCAATTGAGGAATAAATATTTATAATTTAGCATTCATAATTAATAACCATGCCAAGCTTAATCACTGACGCTTCTAAGCGTATCGACCAAGCCTTTGATTCATTCACGGGCTTTCAAAAAACGTACTGCCTGCATCTGAGGGCGCTTATCCACAAAGCTCTGCCCGATGTAAAAGAAGACTGGAAGTGGGGTCCGAACTTTAATGTACAAGGTATGGTTTGCGGTGTATGGGGCTTTAAAGATCATGTTAAGTTGGAGTTCTTTAAAGGCAGTATGATGAAAGATAAGCACAGGTTATTTAATGATGGTGCAAATAATAGAGGCAATAGGAGTATTGATTTTACCAAAGACGATAAGATTGCCGATAAAAAGATAATGGAATATTTAAAGGAAGCAGCTGCACTGAACAAGAAAGGTATTAAGCCCGTTAAAAAGCAAATAGTGTTCGATATGCCCAATGAGCTTTGTGATGCACTGAATAAAGATAAAAAAGCAAAAGCCTATTTTGAATCGCTGGCACCATCGCACAGGCGAGACTATGCGGTGTATATTGGAGAGGCAAAACAGGAGGCCACACGCTTGCGCAGGCTTGATAAAGTGCTTGATATGCTTGAAGAGAAAAGGACACTGAACGATAAATACATGAATAAATAATTATAGGCTGAGGTAGAGATTTAGGTTCAGGCTTAAAGTTCTAATTATCTCAACCTTAATCTTGACCTAAACCTAAAAACCATGATCTACGAATTTAACGGATACCGCCCTGTAGTGCATAAATCGAGCTTTGTGCACCCGCAAGCCTGCGTTACAGGCAATGTAATAATAGGCAAAGATGTATACATAGGCCCGGGTGCTGCTATACGTGGCGATTGGGGCGAAATTATAATTGGCGATGGTTGTAACGTGCAGGAAAATTGTACCATCCATATGTTCCCAGGTGTATCGGTAATATTAGAAGAAAACGCACATATAGGCCACGGAGCCATTATACATGGGGGCCACATAGGTAAAGATGTATTGGTAGGCATGAATGTCGTAGTGCTTGATAACGTGCATATTGGCGATGGCAGCATTATTGGCGCCCTTACCCTTGTACCCGAAGGCATGCAGATACCGGCTCGAAAAGTAGTTGTGGGAAGCCCTGCAAAAATTATAAAAGATGTAACCGACGAAATGCTGAAATGGAAGGCAGAGGGTACAAAGATTTATCAACAATTACCCAAAGATATGAACAGCACCTTCAAACCATGTGAGCCATTACGGAGTGTGCCAAAGTTCCGCAAACAGCAGGTTGTATTCTATAATACGCTTAAAGGCGCATCTAAGTCGAATTAGATGATTCTTATCAGGTAATCACCTAAATTGATGTAGGTCAAGTTTTAGTGAAACCTTAATGTGGTTCTTTGCGTATATAAAATAAAGGGACAAAAAAATAAGAGGAAATGGCTACATCTTACAACTTACAAGATAAAGAGGATACAATTTCATCAAAACGTAGAGTTTTGAGCGTTTTTGGTATTATCATTTTCTTCGGTACGCTTGCTGTTATTGCCTGCGCTTTCTGTTGCAGGTAAATTGGTTAACAGTGTTTGTTAATTGGACGATATGAGCTGTTCCCTGACAGCATACATTACCAGCCCGGCAGTATTGTTTATACCTAACTTATTCATAATATTTTTGCGATGTGTGGTAATAGTATGCACACTTAAAAATAGCTTGTCAGCAATTTCCTGGTTAGAATAACCTTCGGCAACACATTTTATTATTTCCATTTCGCGCTCGCTTACATTCACGCCTTCGCAATAAGAATATAAAGGGCAGTTACTATCATGCAGTTCGTTCTTTTTGTTGCCACTAATAAGTATCTCTACTATATGTCCGCATAAAAATCGTTCGCCCTGTGCTGTTTTATAAATAGCTTCTGTGATCTCTTCTTTGTCGCAATGCAACATCAGGTAGCTGGTAACACCTGTTTCGAGCGCCTTGGAAATAAAATGCTTTGGCTGCTGGGCATTAATAGCCAGTATCTGAATTCCCGGAGCCGCTTTTTTTATTCCGTTTAACAGTTCGGTGGTATAAGATATAGTCGAAAGGTCGAGTATTAAAACAGAAGCTTTGCTGCCCTGTACTTTGCTTAAAAGCTCCGCTTCGGTAGATACCTCTGCAATAAGCTTAAAGTCGGTACTCTTTTCTATTAAAGCTTCAAGGCCTGCTTTAAGTAGATAGTTATTACCAGCAACAATTATTTTTATTTGGTTCATTACCTTGTTTTTTTAGCGCTGCAAAGATAGCTTATTGCAAAATAGGGTTGATACCATAAATAGGGTATTTGTTTTTGCCCTAAAATGGTACTTTTTTTACATTAATACCCATTTTTAGGTACACAAATACCCTTAACATAGTATTGATAGGTTAGTATAACTTAAACTACTTTTGCGCCTTCAAATCTTAAGGATTTAGTTAAGGATATATGAGGTTTATAAAAAAATATGTTTCTGTTCTGGTAATAATAATGTCGGCACATATTGCCTTTGCCCAAACAGGTAGTGTAGAAGGTGTAATAAGTGATAGCACAGGCAGAACAATTGAAGCTGTGAGTGTGGTTGTGCAGGAAATAAACAAGACTGTCATTACTGATAGTAAAGGGTATTATATTTTGAAAGATATTCCAGTAGGTCATTATACATTAGCTGTAAGCCAGGTTGGTTATAATGGATTTACACTAACGTTTACTGTAAAAGAAAATATAACCTATGGATTAAATTTCGTGCTGAAAAGTAAAGCGCATGAGCTTGAAGAGGTTCATGTAAACGGTGTTATAGCCATAAGCGGCATGGGGCACCTCACCGAAGTGCATGATGGTATTATATATGCAGGCAAAAAAAATGAGGTGCTTACACTCGACAGTATGGATGCCAATACAGCACAGGATAATCCGAGGCAGGTGTTGGGCCGTGTTCCGGGTTCAAACTATTCAGAAACTGAAGGTGGAGGTTTTCCATCGAACGGTATCGGTTTTCGCGGATTAAATCCAACACAATCTATTGAGACCAATACCCGTGAGGATGGTTACAATATTACAGGTGATATATATGGTTATCCGGAGTCGTATTATTTGCCACCCTTGCAGGCAGTAGAGCGGATAGAAGTTACCCTCGGTGCATCGGCCCTTGAGTTTGGCCCACAGTTTGGCGGTGTTGTAAACTATATTGTAAAAAGCGCCCCTACCGATAAGGTATTTGAATTTACAACCGAAGAAACAGGAGGCAGTTATGGCCTTATAAATTCTTTTAATTCGATTGGAGGCACCTATAAAAAATGGAGCTATTATGCTTTTGTTGAACCTGAGTATAGTGATGGTTGGAGGGCTAATTCGCAGGTAAAGCAATTAACTGGTTTTGGAAGACTTGAATATAAAGCCAGCAGCAAGTTTAAAGTAGGGGTAGAGTACTCTTTATTGCGCAACCTGTTGCATATGCCCGGTGGATTGGATGATGCAGAATTCAGCCAGAATGCCGAACAATCGTTCAGGGCACGTAACTGGCTCACATCGCCATGGAACATTATTGCACTAACGGCTGATTATAAATTCAGTGATAAAGCTTCGCTGTCCTTCAAGTCTGCTGAAAATTTTAGCGGAAGAAATATATTGTGGAGGAATGAAGATGGCGGGCCAGAGTCGTTTGATACTATAAATCCTGCCACATCAACTTACCAGCCCCGCGAAGTATTACACGAGTATTTTAAAAGCTCTACCAACGAAATCAGGCTGGTGAATTATTATTTTATTAGCAACAGAAGGCAGGTTGTTGATGCAGGCCTGCGGTTCTTTTATGGCTGGATGAGTCGCCAGGAAGGTGGCCTGGGTACTACAGGCAGCGGTCCTGACTTTACCGATTCCGGTTCGTACTACCCTAAAAACTTGACCTTTACAACTACCAATATTGCACCCTATATAGAAAACACATTTCACATAGGCCAAAGGCTTTCTATCACTCCCGGCTTAAGGTTTGAGTATATTAAATCGACCGCTACAGGATATGTTACCGATGATAATGGAACTATTATAAATGTAAACGCAAGCAAACCCAGAAATATAGTGCTTGCCGGCATAGGTCTTCAATTCAAAACCATATCTACCACCAATATTTACGCCAATATTTCGCAGGCATATACTCCGGTAGAATATTCATTTCTTTACCCTCTTGGGCTCGACACCAATGCAAAAATTGATCCTAACTTAAAAGACATTACAGGTTATAATGTTGATTTGGGTTGGAGGGGCAGCGTAAAGAATTTTTTCAATTTCGATGTGGGTGGGTTTTATATGGCCTATAATAATGCTATTGCATTCGAAGATTTTAAAGATGCCGGTGGTAATACTTATTCGTATGAAACCAATGTGGCTAATTCAGTACACATAGGTGTTGAAACTTATGTGGAACTGAATGTGGTTAAGCTGTTCACCGCTAATTCAAGAATAGGAACACTGAGTTTCTTTAATTCATTTTCGTATGACAAGGCAACCTATGTAAATGGCCCGTATAAAGGTAATTATGCTGAATATGCACCACTTACTATTGAAAGGCTTGGCATTACTTATGCCATAAAATGGTTCTCTACAACTTTCCTTATAAGTAACACAGCCAAACAATTTTCTGATGCAAACAATACGGTCTATAACCCCGATGCTTTGTCTGGCATAATACCTGCATATACGGTAATGGATTGGTCGGGGACTATTAAGATTAAAAACTACCATATTAAGCTTGGTGTAAACAATCTTGATAACCTGAATTACTTTACAACACGTGCTGTCGAATACCCAGGCCCGGGTATTATTCCTTCGCAGGGAAGAACCTTCTATTTAGGGTTTGGGGCGACGTTTTAATCGACTTATCTAATTAAAGGAATCTAGAAGCCCCCACCTTCCTGTATCATTATCTTTTTTATAAATATAGATCGTTCCCGATCTATATATGATGCATTTTTGTTTGTCTGCTGAAAAAAGTGGTATTGAAGAATTACATTTATGGTGAAGATGATCTTTACACATATTACGTAATCCTTCCCACCTTGACAATGAGTCTTCATAATCAGTTATGCTTTTGGTTCGATTTAGTGAGTCCCAATTTAAGTCCAGATCTATTTCTAAATTTGCCATTTTAGAATCAGGAATAGGTCGTTTTAGTTTTAGCGTGTCCCATTCTTTATCCCAATGCATGTCTTCATCAGGCCTTATTGAATCCTCTACCAGTACTGTTTTTAATTGTTTTGCCGACCACTTGAAGTTTCTGAACTGTGATAGTTCCTTTCTCATAAATAGCGTGTCTGCTTGAGTGAATGCGTTTTTACCGAGAATTTTTTTGTCAAATAACTCCTTATTTTTAAGCGCTTTTGCAATCCATTTTTCATCCGCTCTTTTTTCAAGTATCATTCTGTTATTTACAAGGGTGCTATGGGTGTTGTTGTAATAGTCATATATGTCTTTTTCTGTAACAGTTTGGGCACAAGCAATATGATTAAAGGCAAATAAAGCTATAACGAGAACTAGGAGGTAGTATCTTTTGGTAGTGGTTAACATACACCAAATATAGGAAGAAATAAACTATTTCCTTACTAGTAGCGCAACATTTTCAACGTGAGATGTATGCGGAAACATATCGACAGGCTGGCTAATCTTTACGGTGTATTTTTCAGACATCATAGCTATATCGCGAGCCTGGGTTGATGGACTACAACTAACATATACTATCTTTTCGGGTGCTATTTTTAAAAGTGCCTGCACTACATCGGGGTGCATACCACCACGCGGAGGATCTGTTATAACTACCTCAGGCATGCCATGCTGGTTGCAGAACTCTTCGGTAAGCATGTCTTTCATATCGCCTGCAAAAAATTCGACATTGGTAATGTTGTTGAGTGTAGCGTTCAGCTTTGCATCTATTACTGCCTGTTCCACATATTCAATGCCAGTTACCTGTTTTGCTTCTGCTGCTATAAAGCTGGCAATGGTACCGCAGCCAGTATACAGGTCAAATACATTTTCGGTTCCTTTTAAATCGGCAAACTCGCTAACCTTGGCATATAAAGCATTGGCCTGTGCTGTGTTTGTCTGGAAGAATGACTGTGGCGATATTCTGAAATTAAGCAATTTGCCGTTACGCAATTTTAACTGTTCGGTTATATAAGGTGGGCCCTTGAATGGTTCTGCGTTCAAATCACTTAGGCTATCATTCTTTTTAGGATTGATAATGTACATAAGCGATGTAATGGCAGGAAACTGTTCCGCAATATGGTTCATTATCTTTTCGCGCATCTCTTTGTCTTCTTTAAAAAAGACAAATACCACCATCAGTTCACCTGTAACCGTAGTGCGCACCATCAGGTTGCGTAAAAAACCTTCCTGCCAGCGTATATCAAAATAGGGCATGTTCTCTTTTACCGAAAACTCCTTAACAGCCATGCGTATAGCATTCGAAGGTTCCGGTTGTAAAAAACATTCCTTAATATCTATTACCTTATCGAATAATTTAGGAACGTGAAAGCCTAAGCCCGGTTGGTTGAAATTGCTTTCGTTCATTTCTTCATATGGCAACCAACGCTTGTTCGAAAAGGTGTATTCGAGCTTATTGCGGTAATGGTAAATATTTGCTGAACCTAATATGGGCATTGATTGTTCTACTGTAACGCCACCAATACGCTGAATGGCAGCTTCAACCTGTTTTTGCTTGAATTCTAACTGGGTGGTATAATCGAGATTTTGCCAGCTACAACCACCACAGCTACCAAAGTGCTTGCACACAGGATCTACGCGGTTGGCAGATGGCTGGGTTATCTGTAATAACTTTCCTTCTGAATGTCTTCGTTTGTTCCTGCTCGAAAATATCTCTATGTTGGCTATATCTCCCGGTACAAGTCCCTTTACGAATATTACTTTTCCGTTATAACGTATCACAGCTCTTCCGCCGTCTCCTATATCTATGGCTTCTACGTTCTCTGCAATTTGGTTTGGCATATTTTTTTCTAAAAGATGAGCAAATATCGGGTAAATACCAGAATGGAACACGGATAACACTGATGTTACAGATAAACACGGATAAACAACACAATACTAATGAAAATAGAATCAGTGAAAACCCGCTAAATCTGTACCATCCGTGTTCCATTTCGTTATAAAGCCTATAATTACTAACTTTGCATACCACCACATATTAAGTAATACGGTACAGATAAAACGAAAACGCTATGGAAACTATGACATCAACAGGAAAAAAGGCTGCCCAATCAATGGAGCTCGAAAACAAGTACGGCGCACATAACTATCACCCATTACCGGTAGTATTGGAAAGGGGAGAAGGTGTGTATGTATGGGATGTGGATGGTAAACAATATTTCGATTTTCTTTCGGCATACTCTGCGGTAAACCAGGGGCATTGCCATCCTAAAATAATTAATGCACTTACTACACAGGCGCAAAAGCTTACACTTACATCGCGTGCGTTCTATAACGATTCGCTGGGTGAGTACGAGAAGTTTATAACTGAATACTTTGGTTACGATAAAGTATTGCCTATGAATACCGGTGCCGAAGCTGTGGAGACTGCTATTAAGCTCTGCCGCAAATGGGCATACCAAAAGAAGGGTATTGCTGAAAACATGGCTAAGATAATTACCTGCGAAGGCAACTTCCATGGCCGTACAACTACCATTGTATCGTTCAGCAGTGACCCTGATTCGAAGAATGGTTTTGGCCCGTATACTCCGGGATTTGAACAGATACCTTACAATGATATTAATGCGCTTAAAAAGGCGTTGGAAGATAAAAACATAGCAGGCTTTTTAGTGGAGCCAATACAAGGCGAAGCCGGAGTGGTCGTGCCTGATGCGGGCTACCTTTCTACCGCTGCTGAGCTATGTAAGAAAGCAAACGTATTGTTTATTGCAGATGAAGTACAAACGGGCATTTCGCGTACCGGAAGGCTTTTGGCTGTAAACCATGAGAACGTAAAACCTGATATGTTAATATTAGGTAAAGCATTATCGGGTGGGGTATATCCTATATCTGCAGTGTTGGCAAGCGATGAAATTATGCTCTGCATTAAGCCCGGCGAACATGGTTCTACCTTTGGTGGTAACCCTCTGGCTGCAAAAATTGCAATTGCTGCATTAGAAGTAGTACACGACGAAAAGCTTTCGGAAAATGCTGCTGCAATGGGCGAACTGTTCCGTTCGGAATTGAAGAAAATAAAGTCTGATAGGGTAGAAACTATACGAGGTAAAGGCTTATTGAACGCTATAGTAATTAAGCCTAAAAATGGTAAAGGTGCCTGGGATGTGTGTCTTGCCCTGCGCGATAACGGACTATTGGCCAAGCCAACCCACGAACATATTATTCGTTTTGCTCCTCCGCTTGTAATTAATAAAGAGCAGATATTAGAAGCTGCCGATATTATTAAGAGGACGATTGAAGGGCTGGATAAGTAATTAAGAATTACGAATTAAAAATTACGAATTGAGAACCACTCTGAAAAGGCTATTTTTAATATTCTCTGTTTCTCTTTATTTTATCTCAACCCTAACCTCTTGCGGACAGAAGTATAAATATCCCGGCAAGTTAGAATTCAAGTCATTTAAAATTGGTGATGAGGTTGATACGTCGCTTTTTAAAAAAGTACGTACTGCATACTTCCCTAATTACCTGGATGGTTGGACAATGGATAATTATGACCAGTTGCCTGATAAATATAAAGAACTGCCCATTGCAATTTGGATGTCGAAGAGAGATTCGAGTATTGCGCTGACCTTGATTAATAATATTGTGTTGAACATTACAGTGTCGTATTTAACCGAAGAAGAAAAGAATAAGGTCGTTGCGGAATTGACACAGAAGTTTGGAGGAGAGGGTAAGAGTTCTTCATACAAAGAACCGCATCCTCTTCAATCATGGATCACCTATTGGGATTTAATAACTTGGAAGGCTAAGGATGTTATCGTTCAGATAGGTACAAGCAATATGAGAAAACCTGAAGACCCTGCACCAAAGAATATTCACTGGAATATGGTATACTCTGATTTTATACTGGAAGGTAACGTGATAGATGAGTTTAAAAAGAAACTCTTTTCCAATAAAGATGATTCTTTAAGGTATATTAATACATTAAAAGCAACAATGAATCGTGAACACCCACCTGAGAATGGTTTGTTTACCGATTATTACGATAACGGAAAAATAAAAGAAAGAGGAACTTATAAAAATCAAAAAAAAGAAGGGAGATGGGAAACGTGGTATGATAATGGGCAGAAGGAAGACTCTGCTTATTATAAAGAAGATAACCTGACTGGAACACGGCTTATGTGGTTTAGTAATGGCCAGCTTGAGCTGCGAAGCTACTGGGGTAAGTCTATGGAAAGGATTGGTGTGTGGGTGCGATATTATGAGAATGGGCAAATGGAATCACTGACTCACTTTAATGACAATGGCCAATTAGATGGAAAAGATTTACAGTTTTTTGAAAATGGAAAACTAAAAAGGGAGACCACTTACAGTAAAGAAAAGGAGATTGAAGATAAGGTTTGGGATGAACAGGGCAACGAAATAAAATAAGGTTGACGCTGTCAACCTTATAGAGACATACAATACATTGTATATCAGCTAATTAATCAAATGGTTGTCAAAAAGTGTCAACCTTTGTCAACCCAAATACGATTAAGAATTATGAAGCCACCATTTTTGGGAAATCACTTTGATTAATATTTCTGAATTGTAAATTCGTGTGATTCGTGGATTGCTTTGATGGTACTCATAACACGTTACTATCTTTTTCGGGCTCTTAATATGTAGTACCAAAAAAATTACTATTTTCGTTTTGTGGGAATATTTTAGCCCATCTAAATCATATTATTGTAGGTTTATTAAAGGTATAGCTATGAAAAAATTACTTTGCGGAATTGTTTGTTTTATATCATTTACAACTGCTGCTCTTGCTCAGGGCAATACCAATATCCTCGATAAAACAGGCATTGAGTTAAAGCTTTTTAACGGCCACCAATCATACTTACGTGGCGATTTTAACGATGCTTTACAAGATTATAAGCAAGCAAATACAACAAGGCCTAACGATGCATCTATATTATTTCACCTTGGCCAATGCTACCTCGCACTTAATGAAATTGATAACGCAATAAGTAACCTGGAAAAAGCAGAAAGCATAGACCCTAACGGAGGTGATGAACTACACCTTAACCTTGGCCAGGCTTATATACAGAGTGACATGATCGAGAAAGCGCTTAAGGAGTTGCAGCTATATAAAGCAAAATATGCTGACGACCCTAAGACATTGAAGGAATCGGAAGTAGATTATTATATTAACCAGTGTAATACAGCTACCAGTTTAAAGGCGCACCCTGTTAATGTTAATATTACCAATATGGGTATTGCCATTAATTCGGAATATGATGATAAAGCGCCGCTACTTGCTGATGATGGCAGGACGCTGATATTTACATCGAGTCGTCCATCTATGTCATCAGGCCACGTAAAAGAAGGAGAAACTCCACCGGCATTTGATAATATTTATTCAGCCGATTGGGATTCTACCACTCATAAATGGGGACTATCATTTATGATGCAGGGCGATATAAATGAAGCTTATTCACAAAATGCTGCAACGGGTATTTCGGCAGATGGTACATACCTGTTTATGTTTAAAAACAACGGGCAAGAAGCATCGGGGGGAGATATATTCGTGGCTAAAAAATCACACACAGGTGCTTATGGAAGTCCTGTAACACTGGGTCATCCGGTAAATACTAGTTATTACGAAGATGGCGCAACACTTTCACCTGATGGTGGAACACTTTATTTTATGAGTGAAAAACCGGGAGGTTTTGGCCAGGCAGATATTTACAAGTCAGATAAACTGGGTAAATCAGAATGGAGCGAACCTGCTAACGTTGGCTCTGCAATAAACACACCCTATGATGATGGCTCGCCTTATGTAGCGCCCGATGGCAAAACTATATTCTTCAGTTCGCAAGGCCATAACTCTATGGGTGGTTACGATATTTTTAAGGCAACCATGAACGACAGCGGTAAGTGGGGTAAAGCGGTTAACCTGGGTTACCCTATTAACAGCGTGAATAACGATAAAAGCTTTATCATATCTATTGATGCCAAGACTGGTTACTTTGCCAGTGACAGAAAAGGCGGACAAGGCGGACGTGATATTTATATGGTTGACCTTTCACAATATCCATTACTTGCTGCCGATAGCGGAAGCAACAAACCGAAAGGCTTATCGATATTAAGAGGATCGGTTACATCGCAAAAAGGTAAAGTAATAGACAATGCACGCATTACGGTTACCGATAGCACAGGCGCAAAAACATCGCTTCAGGCAAGTTCAGAGGGTAAGTACTACATAACCCTTAAAGGTAATGCATCCTATAAAGTAAAGGCCGATGCCAAAGGATTCAAGCCATCAACCAAGAGCATACGCTTACCGCAATCATCTGTGGGTACATACTCAATGGAGGAAAATTTTGAGTTAGAGAAGGAGTAGTTTCTGAATCTTTTTTCCTGCTGATTCCCAACTCAATACTTTATAGTGTATTGAATATGGATAATATTACCGGTATATTACTTGTATATTAAATATTTGTTAAGTAGCTTCGCTTAACAAATACTTAATCTCCCTATGAAACAAGTAAAATTACTCCCTGTGTTAATTGCATTTATTGGGCTTTCAGCCACTGCTAGCGCCCAAAAAAACATCACGAAATATATTAAGTGCTATTTTACCCAACCTGTAGATAATACCTTATCTACAACTGGTATAAATGCAGTGTATTGTAATAATACCATATTCGACACCCTTGCTGCCTACATTAATAAAGCACAATACACTGTTGATATAGCACAATATGAATGGGAATCGTTATCGGGTACCGATCCTATTTTAACAGCTATTAAAGCAGCCTATAAAAGAGGTGTTAAGATCCGTTATATAGAAGACTACAGTTACTCTACCAAAAACACCGGCGTTCAGGCAATGTGTAAGGCATATCCTATTCCTATTCTGGTTAGCCCAACACAAGGTAATGCAAGCTGTACTACCAGCAACGGAAGTGAGAAGTACAACATAATGCATAATAAGTTTGTGATAATTGATGAGCATGCTCCTGATAGTACCCAAACATGGGTGTGGACCGGTTCGCCTGACTGGGATGATGCCATGAGCCAGGGCGATTACAATAATATTATCGTATTCCAATCGAAGGTATTGGCCAAAGCATTTACCAATGAATTTAATATTATGTGGGGCGATACAACACATGGTGGAGCTGCTGATTCAGCCAAAGCTAAATTTGGATCGTGCAAGCCTAATTCGGGTACGCATAAGTTTACAATTGGTGGTTCTGAGGTTGAGCTTTATTTCAGCCCATCAGATAGTGTGAACAACCATATCGTAAAGTCAATTACCAGCGCTAATGTAGATCTGTATTGCGGCATGTTTACGTTTACCGAAACGACCGATGCAAATGATATTGTAACTCAAAAAACTAACGGAGCTACTGCATACGCAATACTCGATAATTTTAGCAGCGGAACTTATACTCCATATACTACTATCCTGCCTAATGGCTTGGGTGCTAACTTTCATGGCTATGTTGCCAGCAATACCTTGTATCATAATAAATATGTTATAATTAATCCTTCGGCTCCTTGCGATGATCCGAAAGTACTTACAGGTTCTCATAACTGGACATCATCTGCTGATGCTGAGAATGACGAGAATACAGTTATAGTGCATAACGACACTATTGCCAATCTTTATCTTCAGAGTTTTGGTGGAGACTTTAAAGCAATTGCCAGTGCATCTGTAGTGCCGCCTAAAAATCCTTGTAAACCTACCGGAATAAATACAATTGAAAGCAACGAATCAAAGCTGGATGTATTCCCTAATCCTTATAAGGGAAGTGTTACGATAAGCTACAATATTGCAGCAGATGCTAACGTAACTATATGCGTTTACAATGTAATGGGACAAAAAGTAAGCACATTGGTAAATGGAGAAAAGCTTGAAGCAGGTATGCACAGCTATCAATTCAGCGGACAGCAGGCGGGCATATACATTTTACAGGTAACTGAAGGCGGCCGCACTTACGTGAAAAAGCTGGTTCAGGCTGAATAATATATTTTGTTGGAAGTTTAGATAAAAATGCCCCGCAATAGTGTGGGGTGTTTTTATTTACTTAACACCATATTAATATTTGTTTAACATAACAGGTGTTGGTGTCGGGTATATTTACATAAACTAAACCCTGAATAGTTTATGAAGAAAATTACCATCCTGATTGCTTCAGTAATGTTAATTTTTTGTGATGCAAATTCGCAAGGTATATTAAATAAAATAAAAGTTTATTTTAATCATCCTGTCGATAATAGCTTTTCGACCGCTGTAAATGCCAAGTACGTACCTCACGGCATTTTAGATACCATTGCAGCTTATATAAACCGCGCAAAGTATACAGTTGATATAGCACAGTACGATTATACAGCGTATAAAACTGATACCATTGCTGATATTGCAACTGCTGTTAATAACGCATATAAACGCGGAGTAAAAGTAAGATGGCTACACGATAGCAGTGCAAGTAATGTGGGGTTATCGCTTTTATCTGCAGGTATTCCCCGCTTTGGCAGCCCTCCTGTTGGCGGTATTTATAATATAATGCATAACAAGTTTGTTATAATTGACGCATGGGATTCACTGCATGCCATAGTATCAGATGGCTCAGAAGACTGGAGCCCTGAAATGAATGATTTTGATTATAACAACGAAGTCTTTATTCAATCGAAAGTATTGGCAAGGGCATTTACAAATGAGTTTAATATTATGTGGGGCGACACCACTCATGGTGCCGGGCCAAATAAAACCAATTCGAAGTTCGGGACAACCAAGCCTAATTCAGGTACACACAAGTTTACTGTTGCCGGTTCAGAGGTCGAATTGTATTTCAGCCCATCGGATACTTGCAATACACATGTTATTAAAACAATTAATGCTGCAAAAACAGACTTGTATTGTGGCATGTACGATTTTACACAAACACAATATTCTACCCCTTTCGTAAACCAGGGTAAAGCAGGTATCTATACAGGTTGTGTTCTTGATCAGTATAGTTCGGGAAGTACTGCTTACACTGCATTATCGGCAATAGCTAATTTTGCAGAGTACACAGGCACCTATATCTATCACAATAAATTTATAATAGTTGATCCATCTAATCCTTGTGGTAACCCAATGGTGCTTACCGGTTCTATGAACTGGACCGCAGCAGGATATAATCAGAACGATGAAAACATTATAATCATTCATAATGATACCATAGCCAACTTGTATCTTCAATCGTTTGCTAAAGACATTGAAGTTATTGGCGGCAAAACATTAACCAAACAAAGCGGTAAAGGGTGTACGGTGGGGTTAAATAATATAGAAGAGATTTCAACACACCTTGATATATTCCCTAATCCATCAAATGGCCATACAACTATAAGTTACACACTTTCCTCTGACGAGAATGTGACAATTGAAGTATATACTATAATGGGGCAAAAGGTAAGTGTGCTTGCTGACGGTAAAAGACTTGATGCAGGTACTTACTCATTTACATTTAATAGTCCTTGTGCTGGTGTTTATATAGTTAAGGTGCAAGATGGTGTGAATAGTTTCACGAAGAAGATTGTATCTGTAAATTAATTAATGTGTAAAAGCAGTTGTTTATGAAAAAAATTATTACCCTGGCAATAGGTTCTGTATTTTTTGCTCAATCCATAAATAGTATAGCACAGCAAAATATCAATAAGTATATAAAGGTTTACTTTTCACAGCCAGTCGATAATACTTATTCTACAACAGGTGTAAATGCGACTTATTTAAACAACACCATATTCGATACACTGGCTGCTTACATAAGCAGGGCTAAATATACGGTAGACATAACCCAGTATGAATACGAAACATGGGGTGGCGATCCGATAGCAAATGCTGTTAATGCTGCCTATAGCAGGGGTGTTAAGGTTCGTTATATACAAGATGGAAGTTATGCTTCTAAAAACACAGGGGTTAAGTTACTCAACGCTTCTATTCCGGTTATTGCAAGCCCTACCACCAGTAGTTATGGCATTATGCACAATAAATTTGTAATAGTTGATGAGTATGCAAGCGATAGTACTCAATCGTATGTATTGACAGGGTCGGCAGATTGGGATGCGACAATGAGTTCTCACGATTATAATAATATGATAGTATTTCAATCTAAAGTATTGGCAAGAGCATATACACATGAGTTTAATATTATGTGGGGCGACACTACCCATGGAGGCGCATCTATTGTAAGTGCTACTAAATTCGGGCCGTATAAACCAAACTCTGGCACACACGTTTTCCATATTGGTGGCTCTTTAGTAGAGCTTTATTTTAGCCCATCGGATAGTACCAATAACCACATTTTAAAAACAATTAAAAGCGCTAAAGCTGAATTGTACTGCGGCATGAATGCATTTTCAGACACTACTGACGCATGGAATATTGTATACAGGAAAGGTGCCAGTGTATATGCCAATGCAATACTCGATCAGTACAGCAGCGGAACCTATGTTACTTATACCAGTATATTACCAAAGGGCCTTGGCAGTAATTTTGTGGGTTATGTTAATGCCAATTATCTCTATCATAATAAGTATCTGGTCACTGACCCGGCCTCTCCTTGTTATGATCCAAAAGTGCTTACAGGTTCACATAACTGGACCTTTTCGGCTGATACAAAAAATGATGAGAATACGGTTATAGTTCATAATGATACTATTGCCAATCTATATCTTCAGGCATTTGCATCTGACTTTAAAAACATTGGTGGTACAGCACTTACGAAACAAAAGCCTTGCCCGGCAGGCATAAATAATATAAACGGGACAGAATCACAAATAGATGTTTTCCCTAATCCGTTTAGCGGAAGCACCACAATTAAATACACTCTTGCTACCGATGAAAGCGTAACAATTGCAGTTTATAACATAATGGGGCAGAAGGTAAGTACACTTGCTGATGGCAGGATGCTAGATGCAGGTACACACTCATTTACTTTTAACAATAATGTGGCTGGTGTTTATATACTACAGATACAGGAAGGAGCACATATGTATGCTAAGAAGCTTGTCGCTGTAAATTAATAGTGTTTTAAGGAAAATCATGAAGAAAAGTATAGTAGTTGTGGCTCTTGCATTTGTTTCTTTAGTTGCAAGTGAACTTAAAGCACAGCAGCATATTACCGATAAAATAAAAGTGTTCTTTAACCATCCGGTAGATACCACCCGCTCAACAGGTGTAAAGGCAACTTATATCACCAATAGCCTTTCCGATACTATGTCGGCCTATATTGACAGGGCAAAATATACAGTTGATATAGCGCAATATGATTATACAGCACGTAATTCAGGTGGAGTGGGCAAGTTTGCAACTGCCATTAATAATGCTTATGCAAGAGGAGTAAAAGTAAGATGGATATGTGATGGTAGTGCACCTAATTCAGGCTTGAACTTGCTTAACAGCAACATACCAACACTCGGAAGCCCAACAGGAGGTAACTATAATATAATGCACAATAAGTTCATCGTTATTGATGTAAACGCTCCTGATTCGAACGATGCAATAGTATGGACAGGCTCGGCAGACTGGAGTGATTATATGAACACAGGGGATTATAATAATGACCTTTCTATACAGTCGAAGCAATTGGCAATAATATACACACAGGAATTTGATATTATGTGGGGCGATTCTACACATGGTAGCCAGCCAAATGCTACAAAGTCAAAGTTCGGGCCGTATAAAACTAAAGTGGCAAATCATTTGGTTAGTGTAGGTGGTTCTGTTATTGAGGTTTATTTTAGCCCGACCGATAGTGTGAACAAGCAAATACTAAGCCATATTGCAACTGCCAATACCGATATATATAGCGCTATGTATGCTTTTTCGGAAGATGTTGATGCTACCGCCATTGTGAATACTGTGAAAAATGGCGCATTTGCTGCTGCGGTAATGGATCAATATAGTTTGCAATACGGTGCGTTTAGCATATTAAGCAATTATCTGGCAGCCAACATAACTATATATACAGGGAATGATATTTACCACGATAAATACCTTATTGTCGATCCTTCAAATCCATGTTCTGATCCCTTGGTGCTTACCGGCTCACATAACTGGACAGCCACTGCCAACTCTACCAACGATGAGAATACGATAATAATACATAACGATACTATTGCTAATATGTATTATCAATCGTTTGCAGAAGATTTTTTTGTTATTTCCGGCAACATACTTGATACAGTACATTTGGCCTGTGCATTGGGTGTGGAGTCAGTTAGTGCTGATAATATTTCTCTTAATACATACCCGAACCCTTACACCGATAAAACAGTAATAAGCTATACACTATTGCAGGATGAAAAGGTTACCGTAAGCGCATTTGATATAATGGGCCAGAAAGTATGCACCCTTGCTGGTGGAGAGATGCAGGCAGCGGGTAATCATCAATTGGAGTTTAGTGGGGTAAGCGCAGGAGTCTATGTGCTAAAAATACAAGCAGGTAATAATTCTTTAGTGAAGAAACTGGTGAAAGTTAAATAACGATTAGCTATTTAATTCTCCTTGCTCGATTTAAACAAGAATTCCTTTTCTTCTTTCGATAGGCTGTCGTAGCCCGAGCGTGATATCTTATCGAGTATTTCGTCTATTCTTCGTTGCCTGTCGCGTGAGTTGCCTGTTTGTTCCCTGGTACGGAAAGGCTTAGCTTTTTTGCTTCGCTTGCGCGTGAAAAAGTTGCCAATGCTTTTTATGTAATCACCAAAGGTGCCTGATATGTCAACGCCTTTGCGGTATTGCCATAAAAAAATGGCTCCGTATATGGCCCCACCAACGTGCGATACTTTACCACCGCTGTTCACGCTAAAATCTATTACCGATGAGAGTATAAAGGCAGCTATAGCAAGGTATTTAAGTTTTACTCTGCCAAAAAAGAGCAGCATAATTTCATAATCGGGTACCAGCATAGCCGCAGCAACTATAATGGCCATTACTCCTGCTGATGCACCAATAAGGGTGCCTAATTGGTTAGGATATAAAAGCGGGGCAGTTGCAACGTATAATAATCCACCTGCAATTCCACCGAGTATATAGGTATAAACCAATCTTTTGGTGCCCATAAAGTCGGCAAAGATTATGCCAATCCAGTATAACCATAGCATGTTCGATAAAATGTGCATGAAGCTAACATGTACAAACATGTAAGTGAATAGTGTCCATGGATACCTGGCTAGCAATGCAAAAGAGGAGGGGAGTGAAACATAATTTACCCAATAGCTTGTGGCAGGAATATTAGTGAAAATATTAGCGAGAATAAATACAATAACATTTATAACGATTAGCCTTGTGAGGCTATCGGCATTCCTTCCTAATAATTTATCTGCTTCCTGACGTAAGGTCATAACTCAATTTGTTCGGGGTTTTCGCTTCCAGATCATTATCATAACAAAACCAAAAATAATTCCTCCTATATGTGCATAATGGGCCACATTATCTCCTCCACGGTTGCTTACTCCGCCAAACAACTCATATAGTCCGTAACCTATAACCAACCATTTCGCTTTTATAGGTACAGGAATGAACATGATAAACAATGGAACATTTGGGAATATCATTCCGAATGCCAACAATAACCCAAATATAGCGCCTGATGCACCAATGGCTGTTATCTGGTTAATGTAAGTTTCGTATTGCGGACTTGATGCTAATGACATGAGTAACTGATCGTGGTGCAGGTAATAATACCAGGCAAGTTCTTGTGTAAGGCCCGAACCGATTCCGCATATCATGTAATAGGTAAAGAAGCGTTTGGAACCCCAGTAGTTCTCGAGTATCTGTCCGAACATCCATAAGCCATACATATTAAACACAATATGGAAAATGTTATTTGTGCCTTCCCATAATGGGGCGTGCATAAATAAAAAACTGATTAGCTGGTGTGGCTTAAAATTATCGGCTCCAAAATAATGCAGGCCAAGGTTTATATCAAGGTCGTAGCCTTGTGTGCTGTGTACAAGATAGGTAAGTATGTACACTGCTATATTAAGTATCAGTAATGTTTTAACAACCGAGGCATTATTAAAAGTGGGGCGCTGTATATAATTACTCATACTATGTATTGTCGGTTTTTAATAAGGCTAAAATATGTTGCTCGGTTAGTTCTAAAAATACTCTTTTGCCTTCAGGTGCAACATGTGGTGTATGACATGCGAACAACCGGTTTAATAATTCTTCTCGTTCTTCTTTTTGCAATAGTTTGCAGTTCTTCCATGCCATTCTGCGGGCATATATCTTCGCTAATACTTCTGCTCTTGGCTTTTTTAGTTCCTTGGTTTGGCCTTGTTTAAAGTGCTCCAGTATCTCTTCTAATAGTTCCTGTACCGAGCCGGATTCAACTCCTGATGGAATACCGTAAACAATAAATGTTTGTTTGCCAAATTCACTAAGGTCGAAACCTAACATACGTATATCATTAAGCAGTTCGTTCAGTAGGGCAAAGTCGGCAGCGGGGAATTGCAATGTTTGCGGAAACAGTTCTTTTTGCGAGGGTATGCTTTTCTTGCTTTCGATAGAGGCAAGGGCTTCCTCAAAGAAAACCCTTTCCCATGCCAGTTGCTGGTCTATAATAATAAGCTTTCGGTGTACCGATGCAACTATGTATGCAGAACCTAATTGTTCGCTCCAGTCAATGGCACTTGCTTTTTCCTGCTCAAATTCATGTTCCAGTACAGGGGCTTCTACATGCTTTGTTGGTTGACGGTATTCAATGTCTTTGCCAGTGCTTGTAGGTTTAACGTAAGGCTTAACCGATTTCTGTTTTTCTTCCTCTGTAAAAGGGTTGTAACCGGGAGTAAGATCTATTTTTGGTGGGCGTATAAAAGTACCTGGCCTTACTGGGTTTATTTCTATCGACATTTCCTGGTTGAAATCGAGTGGAGGGATGATGTTGTGTTGCCCTAATGATTTTTTAACTGTCGACCTTAATATAGCATACAAGGCAGATTCATCTTCGAATTTTATTTCGGTCTTGGTAGGATGTATGTTTACGTCAATTTTATTGGGCGGTAGTTCCAGAAAAATAAAATACGATGGATACACACTTTCTTTGGCAATTAGTTCAGCATAGGCCGACTGCACCGCATGGTTCAGGTAATTGTTCTTTATAAAGCGGTTATTCACAAAGAAGAACTGCTCGCCGCGTGTTTTCTTGGCATATTCGGGTTTGCCTATAAATCCCGATATCCTCAATAGGGTAGTATCTTCTGCAATAGGAGCTACCTTTTCGCCATAGGTATTGCCAAACAGGTTAATAATACGCTGCTTTAAGTTACCCGAGGGCAAATGGAACACTTGTTGTGCCTGGTTATACATGGAAAACTCAATTTCAGGGTGGGCAAGGGCCACACGCTGAAGTTCATCTATTATATGACGTAATTCTACCGTGTCTGACTTTAAAAAGTTTTTACGGGCAGGAATATTAAAAAAGAGGTTCTTTATGGTAAATGAGCTGCCGGGCTCACACTGGCAGGCTTCCTGTCTTACCATTTTGCCATATTCATTATCTATAAGGCAGCCTACATCACTATCTTTTTTGCGGGTTTTAAGCTCTACCGAGGCTATAGCAGCAATAGATGCCAGCGCCTCGCCCCTGAACCCTTTGGTGCTGATAGTGAATATATCTTCGGCTGTAGATATTTTAGAAGTGGCATGTTTTTCAAAGCTAAGTCTGGCATCGGTTTCCGACATGCCACAACCGTTGTCAATAACCTGTATAAGCGTTTTGCCTGCGTCTTTTACAATCAGTTTTATTTTGGTACTGCCTGCGTCAATAGCATTTTCAAGCAATTCTTTTACTGCTGAAGCGGGCCTTTGTATAACCTCACCGGCAGCAATCTGGTTGATTACATGATCGGGCAATAACTTAATTACATCAGCCATTTCGCTTTATTCCTAATTTCATACAAAAATACATTACGGCGGGCAATTTTAGCCACGAATGTCACGAATTAAATCTTAAATAAAATAGCCACAGATTCACAGATTAATTATATAGTACCCAAAACCTATATTTGTATCAATATATGGTAATAGTATCCCTGATAGAAAGCTTAAAAAGCATTGATAATGCAATACTGCTGTGGATAAACAGCAGGCATTCCTTTGGGCTTGATACCCTAATGTGGAATGCCAGTGGTAAGTATACCTGGATACCACTTTACGCTGTTTTTGCCTATTTTATAATTCAGCGGCATGGTAAAGCAAGCTGGTTGCCAATACTTTTTGTGGTAATAGCCGTGATAATAACCGACCAATGCTCTAATCACCTTATAAAGGATATTGTATTGCGTTACCGGCCCAGCCATAACCTTGTACTGCAATCGCAATTGCATTATGTAAATGATTATACTGGCGGGCAATATGGCTTTGTTTCATCGCATGCGGCAAATACCAGTGCTTTTGCAGTATTTATGATATTGTTATTCCGGAAAAACCTTGTAACCATTACACTAATTTGTTGGGTAGCGCTGGTATGTTATAGCCGTATGTATCTTGGTGTACACTATCCTTCTGATATAGCGGGTGGTATAATACTTGGCCTTATAACCGGATGGGCAATGTATACGCTGAATACTATCGTTAAAAGTCGCCTACAAAAAGGCAAAGAATAATACTAAAGTTTGTAAAAACTGAGTATTTCCGCAATAACAGTATCAACCTCTTCATCTTTCAATTCGTAATAAAAAGGCAAGCGTAACAGGCAATCGGTGTACTTGGCACAGTTTGGCAAAGCGCGTCCGTCGTGCTTATTCTTATAAAAAGGGCTGTCGTGTAAGGAAAGGTAGTGGAACACCGACTCTATCCCTTTCGATTTTAAATGTGTAATAAGGCCCGATCTTTCCTGTAATGAATTACACACCATGTAGTACATATGGGCATTATTGGTAGCATAATCGGGTATGAATGGCAATTGCACATTCTTTTTATCTGCTAATACTTTCAGGCCTCTGTTATACTTATCCCAAATGTGCTTCCTGCGTTTCTGTATATCATTTAAGTTCTCTAACTGTGCATACAAAAATGCGGCAATAATATCTGCAGGCAAAAAGGAAGAGCCTATATCTACCCAGCCATATTTGTCAATCTCTCCTCTAAAGAAGGCACTTCTGTTGGTGCCTTTTTCACGTATTATTTCGGCACGCTGAATGTAAGCAGGGTCATTTATAACCAACATACCACCTTCGCCCGAAATTACGTTCTTGGTTTCGTGGAACGAAAAAGCGCTTAAAGCTCCAAGTGAACCCAGTGGCTTATCTTTATAATAAGAGTCGACAGCTTGTGCAGCATCCTCAATAAGAATGAGATTGTGCTTTTTAGCCAATGCCATTATAGGGTCCATATCGCAAGCTATGCCAGCATAGTGAACCACCATTATTATTTTAGTTTTTGGCGTAATAAGTGCTTCTATTCCCTTTTCGTCAATATTCGGATTGTCACTGCGGCTATCTGCAAAAACTATTTTAGCACCTCTTAAAATAAAGGCATTTACTGTTGAAACAAATGTGTATGATGGCGAAATAACCTCGTCGCCTGGCTGTATGTTACAAAGTATGGCTGCCATTTCAAGCGCATCGGTACATGAGGTGGTAAGCAATACTTTTTTGAAATGGTACTTATCCTCAAAAAACTTATGGCATTTTTTTGTAAAGCTGCCATCGCCCGATATTTTGTGTGTTAAAACTGCCTGGTGTATATATTCAGTCTCTTTGCCGGTAAGGTAGGGTATGTTGAAGTTTATTTTAATCATACTTCCTTTCTTTATTTAGTAACCAGTATGGTAAATTCGGGTAATGCGTAATCGTGTAGCAGTGCAACATGCTTAGATATGTTCTTTTTACAAAAATCAAATAAGTACAATGGATCGGCATAGTACAGCGTGTCTTTCAAATTCTCGTTGCCGGAATAGTTAGTAAGGGCATTGAAAGCGAAGCCTTTCTTCGAATACTTATCGAGTTCGTGTAAGGTATCTATTACAAAGCCTTCCCATAATTCACCTGGTGTGCCCTGTTTTACATTTAGTATTCCACTGGCAACAACATAATCCTTTTTATCGTTATCGGTTAAGCTGTTCTTCCATTGCAGGTTATCACCTGTACGGTACATCTCCAAGGCTGTCTTCACCATTTCATCGGATATGTCGTAACCTGTATATGCAAAGTTTTTAAAACGCTGTTGCATATATTTATACAGCGAACCATATCCGCAACCATAATCTAAAAAACTGAAAGGGCTTGCAGGGTTCTTAATTATTTTGAGTAATTGTTCAAAACGCAGTTCCTGCGATTCGTAAGAGTTCCAGTCGACCCCAGCGGGTGTGGTGCCAAATTGCAACACTTTTTTTGTGTAGTAAGTGCTTACTTCTTCAAGTAATTCGCGATAGGTAGGCAAAGCGTTAAGCGTATTTTATTGTTTGAAACAAATATATACAATAAGTTAGTTGAAGAAGGTTACCACCGAAATTAAATTGGTGATGATAACCACCGCACAAATAAGTACCTGCACCTTTAAGCCTACGGGGCGCATGCGGTTATAGCAAAAGATGAGCATTAACGGAGCGCTTTGTAGAGGATACCGGGAGCTGAACTGATCGTGAACAGCTATTGCCGAAAAAAGTATAAGGGCTATACTTGCCAGCAAAAACACCTGGGTGAAGTTCTTCAGGTTGGTAAAGAACTCATAGATAAAGAAATAAAATAGGTAGAAACTCAAAATACATACAATTACGAAATAAACCTTTGCAATTACCACAATTGCTTGTTCCGGAAATATGCGTGGCAATAAGCCCGACATAGGTAAAAAGCTTGCATCCTTAATTATAAATGAGGTTGCTATACCTAGCAAAGTCAATACCATGATCTGTATTTTGCGTCCTGTTAAAAAACCGTATAAATACTTTGGTATTAAGCACATAAAGTATAAAAAAGCATACCCAAACGATAAGAACAAATTCTTCGGTGCAAGTAAAGACAAGAGGGAATGGTGAAAAACAGAGCCCGGTGGTGTTAACCCTTTCCATATATAAAATATAGGGGCGCAGATGAGCAAACTTGCTATTATATACAATGCTACCATAATAATATGTTGCTTGTTTAGCCCGAAGAACAATAGTAATACTGGCGGCATGATACATAGAAGGAATAATTGCCTCGTCATTATAGCCAAGCCAAGAAAAATGCCTGCCAATAACACCAACATGATATTTTTCTTGGCTGAAACTGATTTAAGAAATAGGTAAACAGAGATGCTATAAAGCAAAAGGCAAGGAGCCTCGCTGATGGCAAAAAAACCAATTACAAAAAAACAAGGCACTGCAAAAAGAGTTAAAGTATAAGTGAAATTGATTTTCATTTCCGGCTTAATGAGCAGAATAGTTTTATAAACAAAAAAGCATGTACTCAGGCACATGACATAGTTTACAAGCCTTATAGCAACAGGTTTATCGTGTGTTATAGGGCCAAGCAGGTAATATATTATTGCATGCATAGGTGCGGCTGGGTCAGTATGCACAAAGTTTCTGGTAAAGCCATAGTATTTCAGATAGCCTACGCAATACATATACCAGTCCTCATCCCAAATGGTATTATGTGGAAGCAAAATGATTAGCAAAAGCAATAATCCAGCACAAATTGCCCCTATATACTTAAATGAAAGATTTACGGGTTTTGAAAGCATTACTTTGTTTTTGATTCTTCAATAAAATGCAAAGCTAATTGCTCCATGGTAACAATTGGCCTTTTAGATTGTTTAATCAATTCAAAAGCCTCAGTTGCGTATGCCTCTTTGGTTTTATAATCTACTTCCATTCTTTCAATGGTATGTTTTGCATCTTTTACTGAGTCTGAACCCATTAAATCGGCTGGGTGCATTAAGTAGTAAAAGTAAGGATACTTATCTAAGTAATTCTGTAATCGCTTTTTGCTTTTTTCAATTCCGAAAACAAATATTAAAGTATGCCACATTGCAAATGACATTCGACTTAGGGTAGGCAAAGGCATTACGAGTATATTCTCTTTTGATGTAGCAGGTACAGCATTGAAGTTTTTATCGGCAAAAAAAGGTGTTAACGGCTTGTATAAAGGAAACAAGTAATCTCTCCGCGATAGAATTTCTTTTAGTTTATCAGGGCGGCCCAAATGGTTAAATGCATTTTTTAGTATGCTGGGGTACATAATAAATGAAGGGAACAGGCTGGCATCGTATAAGTATTTGTTGTTAATTAATATCTCCACTACTTTTTTAGAGGTTGACCATCCGGGACAAATAAAACCTCTGGGTACCTGGCCGGTTGTGGTATCTATTAATTCATGGGCCTTCATTATTTCATATTCCAGTTCCTTAGGTTTTAATCCACCCACGCTCATGTGGTGCGAATAACTGTGGTTGCCAATTTCGTGGCCCATTTGGTGCCAGTCTTTTACCCTTGCGGCTATTTCAGGGTTCTCCAGATCGCGCCCTATAATATAAATTGAATATTTGAAATTATACTTTTCAGAGAATAGCATGAAGTTATCGAATATCTCAAAATAGCTGGGATCCCTAAACCCATTTGGGAATCCGAGATTTTCGTTCAGGCTGTCGAAGTTTATATTTATGGCTATGGGTGAGGTTGTCATGCTATATGTGTAAAGGCAAAAACAGGTCGCCTATGGTGATGATTTTGCCTTTTAACTTTCTGAATTTATAATAGTCAGACTCAGTTGGTGCACCATAATAACTTGCAGCATTAGCCTTGTTAGGCTCAGCTATTGTGTTGTTTTTAGCCTTGGCCAATGCCTTTAAAAGCATCTGGCCAAAGTCACTATATACCCTAAAATAAAACGATATCATTGATGATGTCCATTTTTTACCTTCCACTCTTTCCTGATATAGTATGTCTCCTTCATCTATTTTGCTTGTAACCTTATGAAACGAAACACCTTGTTGCTGACCGTTAATATATGCCCAAAAATAAGGAAAAACACCTTTGTTGGCAGGCAGCATAGCAGCATGTTTGTTAATGATGCAATTTGCAGGAGCATTTAATATTTCTCCTTTCAAAATGTGTCCAACCATTATTACTAAAACATCAATTTCATTTGCTTTTAGCCAATCACTAAACTCCTTATTGTTCGGCGACGATGTGGAGTAGGTGGGAATATTGTACTGCTTACATAGTTTTATAAATGATGTGGAGTAGCCTGTTGTAACGGACTTGAATGAAGTTACAATTTTGAAAAATACTGCAAATATTGATAAGAGTAAAAAATTAAAAGGCTTAAATACATTCAGGTACCATTTCCAAACCTCATTCTTTTTCAGGTTCAGCATTTTCTCGTCGCAGATCCAAAAACCTGTTAATTCGAACTCGTCTTTTGAAGCAGCTAATAATGGTAATGCTTTGTTCCAGGCATAGAGTGACCATAATGTATCATTTTGGCAAATTATGGCTATCCTGGTTCTCTTCATAATGGCAGCACAGGTATCAAAATACAGGGCCTCAGGCTTTTTTCTTCTTTAAATCGTTGACAAGAAAAAAGAAATAGCTCATAGCTGTTTTAAAGGTTTTCATTTTCGATTTACCTTTTCTTTTTGATGAATCGAGGCGCATTGGCACTTCAATGATCTTAGCATCAGCACGAATTGCCTTTAACAGCACTTCTACCATAGAGATAAAACCTTTTTCAGTAATTATTATAGTGTTCTTCTCCTTTATTTTCCGTAGGATACCAATGGAGAAGACTCTGTAAAAGGAACTTAGTGTGAGTACTTTAAGGTCGAATATAAAACGGATAGCAGTATTCGCTATTACCGATATCAGTCTTCTGAAAAAGGATGTCTGATTAAACCCTCCGCCTTGTGCATATACCGAAGCAAGTACCAGATCGTATCCAAGACGGGAAAGGATAAGCATTGTGGGTAGAATAGCAATATCTGAGGTGTTGTCACCTTCCAGTGTAACCACAATATCATCGGCAGATGTTGAATGATTTAATATCCAGTCAAAACCCTTGTTAAAAGAATCACCGGGGCCGCCATTCTGTTCTTTTGTTATTATTTGCAACGACTTATCTGCAAAGTGTTTGTTTATAACAGCAATAGTATCGTCGGTTGAGCAATCATCAACAAAAACAAAGAATTTACTTTCGCCCGGAAGGCAGTTGTTAACCGAGTCGGCTAGCAAGGCAATGTTATCGGTTTCGTTAAAAACCGGTATTAAAAAGTAAATCATGCCCTAAAAATACAAATACTACCGCAATACAGGCTTATTTGTTGTTTTATAGGCCTATTTACCCCTTGCAATCTGCCAGTCAATAGCTAATTTAAGCCCTTCTTTTAATGGGAATTTAGGCAGGTATTCAAGTTTTTCCTTGATCTTGGTTATATCGGGTACACGGCGGGCAACATCCTCGTATTTACCAAAGGTGGCATAAGGTATCAGTTTTACTCCCGGGTTCTTATACCGGTCGCTCATCAAATCGCAAATCAACTCAGCCAGCGCTTTAATGGTTACTTCTTCTTTGGGCTCGTTAGCTATGTTAAATACATCGTTATTGGCATTGGCATGGAAGATACATTTCATTATGCCTTGTACCGTATCATCTACATAAGTAAATGTGCGGGTTTGTAGTCCGTCGCCATGCAGTTCAATCGGTTTGCCTTCAATAATATTTTGAATAAATACCGATTGAGGGCCGCCCCACCAGGTGGTATTTTGATTGGGGCCATACGAACCAAAAAACCGCATTATGGTATAATTCATATTATACTGCGCATTATTGGCTATAATGTATTGCTCGCCATACATTTTCGATAAGGCGTAAGCCCAGCGCTTAACAGTTGTGGGGCCCATAACCAAATCCGATTCTTCGTTGAAAGGTGGTTTAATATTCTTTCCGTATACATCAGAGGTAGATGCAAAAACAATTTTGGCCTTATCCATCAGACATTTTTGCACCA